>JAABUQ010011491.1_pt1 | contig 11294 bp, 9 predicted proteins | sample 5560001 | NCBI WGS metagenome assembly JAABUQ01 (sample SAMN10711888, study PRJNA513371) | rock metagenome | isolation source: Antarctica rocks | place: Antarctica: Victoria Land, Finger Mt nord | collected 2015-12-18
GCTATTGACCGTGCCCACGATCTGACTGTGGGTGGCCGCGTACGCCGTCGAGACCGGCAGTTGCAGGTACGCGGGGAACGTGCGCGCGGGGTCGCGCAGCCAGGCGGGGTCGATGCTCAGCGCGAGCTGTGGCTGGCCGGAGGTGGCGGTGATCACGGCCATGCTCGCCGGGCCGCTGGTGGCGGCGCCCGCGGGGTCCGCGCTGCTGTCGCGCAGAATGGGCGCGCCCAGGATGTACTCCGGCTGCTGGCCGGCGTATGGTATCCCCGTGTCCCCGTACCCGGTGATGGCCCGCGTGACCCAAACCGCGCCGTCCGCCTTGGGAATGAGCTGCGTGCGCGGGTCGGGGCCAAGGGCGAAGACGTAGGGTCCGGTGTCCCTGGCGTCGTGCAGGACCACGCCCACGTTCAGGCCCGTGGTCGTGGCGGCCAGCGACAGGTCGCTGGACGACGACGGCGCGGGCGCATGGTAGAGCACGGCGTTGTCGATCGGTTGGCCGGGGACCGCGACCGGCAGCGCACCATTGATCGACGCGAGCCCGATGCCCAGCGTCACCCGATCCTCGCTCACCAGCGAGGCCAGCACCGGGCCGGCGCTGGTCGGCGCCAATTGCAGCGCGAACGGCAGGTCGGTGGGCGTGATCGTCGCGGTGCTGGAGATGACGTTCAAGCGCAGGTCGCGGACGCGCCAGCCGTTGCGGTCAGGGATGCCTGCGGGACCGGCAAAGAGCTGGACGTTGCGCAGCCCGTTGTCCCCCTGGATGGTCAATGCATTGTCCCGGTCCAGATGCCACAGGTCGGCGCCGACGGCCGCGGGCGTGGGCGCCGGCGGGGGCGTCACGGTCCTGCTGGTGGTTGCGCGCGCGGACGGGTGTACGATGAGCGTGGCCAGCACGAGGCCGGCCACGAGCAGGCGCCGGAGATGGACAATCGAGCGATGCGCGGTCATGAGCCGTCCCTTCCTTACCGGATGCTCCGGTCAATCGGTCGCGCGCCAATCATCCCCATCCCTAAAACTGAACGGGGCGTGCGCGCGGATGTGTGTGCGACGGCGGCGCCGCCAGGCCAGGCGCGTCGTGCGCCCACGATGAGCGCCGCCTCTCTCTGCCCCTATCATGAGGCCGCGCCGCCGCGTTGACCACACACAACTCGCACGATGACTCGCACAATGTCTCGCACAAATTGCCTACGACGCCAGTGGGGGTAGTGAGTGGGTGAGTGGGTGGTGGGGATTGTCATAGGGTGATGAATATGCTAGCATGTGGCAATACTACCACGGCTCGTGGCACGGTCACTGCGGGAGTCGCACCATGGCGGTGCGGAAGCAGGTCTCCGTATGGATTCGATACGGCCCGTCGAGTTGGACCCTGGACAGTCCCCATCCTTTGGCGAGCTGCTGCGCCGCCACCGCATCGCCGCGGGCCTCACCCAGGAGGCCCTGGCCGACCGGGCCGGGTTGAGCGCCAACGCCGTCAGCACGCTGGAGCGCGGGGCCCGCCATGCTCCCCACAAAGAGACGATCGCCCTGCTCGCCACGGCGTTGCGGCTCTCGGACGACGAGCGCGCCGCGCTGGGGGTCGCGGCCCAACGGCGCCCCCGCCCCGTTCCCAACGCTGCCCGCCCCCTCCCCGGCCGCCGCGAGACGCCATGCCCGCCCTATGATCCCTTGCCCGCCGAGGTGGTCCCGCTACTGGAGCGAGAGCGGGAGGAGGCGGAGGTCGGGGCGCTGCTGCGACATCCCGACGTGCGCCTGCTCACGCTGACCGGTCCCGGCGGCGTCGGCAAGACCAGTCTGGCCCTGCGCGCGGCCCACGCGGCGCGCGCTGACTTCGCCGACGGCGCGGCCTTCGTGGCCCTGGCCGAGGTCGTCGCTCCCGACCACGTGGCCGCGGCCATCGCGCTTGCGCTCGCGCTGCGCGACCTCGGCGGCCGGCCGCTGCCGGAGGCCCTGCGCGACCACCTGCGGGACAAGCAGCTCTTGCTGGTGCTCGATAACTTCGAGCACGTCGCGGACGCCGCGCCCCTCGTGGCCGCGCTGCGACAGGACTGCCCCCGCCTGATGCTGCTCGTGACCAGCCGCCACGCGCTGCGCCTGCGCGGCGAGTACTGCTTCGACGTCCTCCCGCTGGCCACTCCGCGCGCCGCGGATGCGTCCGACCTCGCGACGCTCGCGCGCTACGCGGCGGTGCGCCTCTTCCTCCACTATGCGCGCGCCGCCGTCCCCGACTTCGCGCTGACCGCGGCCAACGCGGCGGCCGTGGCCGACGTCTGCGCGCGGCTGGACGGCCTGCCGCTGGCCATCGAGCTCGCGGCGGCCCGCCTCCCGGTGCTCTCGCCCGCCGACCTGTCGGCGCGCCTGGCGCGTCGCCTTGACCTGCTGGCCGACGGGCCGCTCGACGCGCCGCGACGGCATCGCACCATGCGCGCGTCCATCGCCTGGAGCTACGAGCTGCTGGCCCCCGCCGAGCAGACCGTGTTCCTGTGCCTGTGCGTTTGCGTCGGCGGCGGCACGCTCGCCGCGGTCGAGGCCATCGCCGCGGCGCTGGACGACCAGGGGACCGGGGTGGCCGAGGTGGATGTGCTGGCCGCCCTCGGCGCCCTCGCGCGCAAGAGCCTGCTGCGGCGGGAGGGGCGGGACGCGGACGCGCCGCGCTTCGCCGTGCTCCAGGTCGTCCGCGAGTACGGCCTGGAGCGGGCCGCGGCCAGCGGCGCCCTCGCGCCCCTGCGGCGGGGGCACGCGGCCTACGTCCTGGCCCTGGCCGAGACGGCCGCGGCCGCGCTGCGAGGGCCGGGACAGGCTGCGGCGCTGGCCCATCTGGAGGCGGAGGCGGATAACCTGCGCGCGGCGCTGAGCTGGGCGTTGGAGGACGGCGACACGGCGGCCGCGCTGCGCCTGGTCGCGACGCTGTGGCCGGCCTGGTACGCGCGCGGCTACCTGAGCGAGGGGCGCGCCTGGCTGGAGCGCGTGCTGGCGGCCGCCGAGGCGAGCGGCGGGGACGTCGCGCTCTTGCCGCGCGCGCGGGTCCTCGACGGAGCCGGCCTGCTGGCCTACAGCCAGGGGGACGACGCGATCGCCACGGCGCGCTGCGACCGGGCGCTGGCCCTGTATCGCGAGGCCGGTGACACGGAGGGCATGGCCGCCGTGCTGAACAACCTGGGCCACGTCGCGCGCGCCACGGGAGACCACCCACGTGCCCGCTCCCTTTACGAGCACAGCCTGGAGCTGCGGCGGGACCTGCGCGATGCGCGGGGCATGGCCGCCTCGCTCAACAACCTCGCCCTGGTGGCCGGCGAGCGCGGCCGCTACACGCGGGCGGAGGCGCTGTATCATGAGAGCCTGGCGCTCAAGCGCGAGCTGGGCGACACGGAGGGCATGGCCGTGACGCTGAACAACCTGGGCCTGGCGGCGCGCGCCCAGGGACAGACCGGGCGTGCCCGCGCCCTGCACGAGGAGAGCCTGCGCCTGTTCCGCGCGGCGGAGAGCGGGCGGGGCGTCCCCTTTGCCCTGGCCAACCTGGCGGTGGTGGCGCACGACGAGGGTGATGACGCGCGGGCGGAGGCGCTGGCCGAGGAGAGCCTGGCGCTCAGGCGCGCCGGCGGGGACCGCTGGGGCGCCGCCTATACCCTGCGCGTGCTGGCCGACATCGCGCGCGATCGGGGCGAACACGCGCGGGCGGAGGGCCTGTATCGGGAGAGCCTGGCGCTATTGGGACAGGCAACAGACGCGTTGAGCGTCGCGGCCTGCCTGGAAGGGTTGGCCGTCGCGGCGTGGGAGAGCGGCGAGTTGGAACGCGCGGCGGAGATCCATGGCGTCGCGGCGGCCCTGCGCGCGGCCGCGGATACCCCCTTGCCGCCGCCGGATGGCGCCCGCTACGAGCCCGTCATCGCCGCCATCCGGGCCGCTTTGGGGGACCATCGCTTCGACGCGGTACGGGCGCGGGGACAGGCCCTGTCGCTCGAGCAGGCCGTCGCCCGCGCGAGGGAGGGCTGGTCCGCGATGTCGCGTCCCATCGCCTCGCGGAGGGCCGTCGCGCGCGTGAGGCAGGGCTCCACAGCCTGAGCGCGCCGCGCTTCTCGTGGCCTCGACAGAGCGCGGCCCGCGGTTATCACCGCATGGTGGGGTACGGACCCCCATGTGTCTCCGGTCGCGGCGCCCTGAGCGACCGGAGCCGTGAATTATTGTTAGATGCAGAAGCTCGGGGACGACTGGGAGCGCGGGCATCTTGCCCGCTTCGGTTCGTGGCCTACTGTTTGCTCACCCGCATTGGATTGCGTAGTGGTGCCCAGCGGGCAAGATGCCCGCGCTCCCAGTCCGTTCAACGCCCTAATCCAGGCGTGACAAGCTACTAGGGCGGAGGGGCCAGTCGTCATGGGGAGGGCCGAGGGGCCAGTCGTCACGGGTGGGGGTGAGGGGCGCCCGGCGTCAGTCCGAGCCGTCGCCGAGGCCGCCGTCCCAGAGGTGACGCATCTCGTCGCAGGTGGCCAGCAGGTGGTCCAGCGCGCCCTGGGCCTCGATGCGGCCGTCTTTGAGCACCACGACGTGGTCGGCGCGCCGCAGCGCGGCGGTGCGAGACGGCCAGGAGGGTCATGCCGTCGCGGCGTTGCGCAAACAGACGTTCCCATAGGGTGTGCTCGGTCTCCACGTCCAGCGCGCTGGAGAGGTCGTCGCACACCAGCAGTTCCGGCGCGCGCACGTACATGCGCGCCGCGGCGGCGCGCTGCGCCTGCCCGCCCGAGAGGCGCACCCCGCGCGGCCCGACCAGGGTGTCCAGCCCGCGCTCCAGCCGCGCCACGTCGTCCTCCAGTACGCCCAGCCGGATCGCGCCCTCCAGATCGACCTCGTTCTCCGGCAGGCCCATCAGGATGTTGTCACGCAGCGTCTCGCTGAACAGGCGCGGGGCCTGCGCCGTGTAGGCGGCGCGCGGCGGGCGGAAAAATGCCGCGGCGTCGCCGATGGGCTCGCCGTTCCAGCGGACCGTGCCCTCGTCGGGCGGCAGCAGGCCCAGCAGCGCGCGCAGCAGCGTCGTCTTGCCCGCGCCGACGCGGCCCGTCACCACGGTGAACGAGCCGCGCGCCAGAGACAGGCTGATCCCGGCAATGCCGTTGTCCGTGCCGTGGTAGTGGTAGGCGAGGCCGCGCGCGTCGAGTTGCCGCAAGCGGTCGCCGTCGCGCCTCTCAGGAAGCGGCAGGTCGGGGGACGCTGCACGCGCGTCGAGGGGGTGGTGCTCCACCAGCGCGCCGGCGGGCTCGGGCCGCACCAGTTCGACCAGCCGCTCGATGGAGACCTGCTGCTGCTTGTAGTCGCCGATAAACGCGGCCAGGATCGAGGGCAGGTCGGTGGTGAACCACAGGTAGTAGACGAACAGGGCGAAGTCGCCCACGATGAAGGTGTGCGCGGCCATGGCGCGGCCGGCCAGGAGGATGGTCACGCCGATGCCCAGCGCCACGCTGGTATCCGAGACCGAGGAGAGCAGCTCGCTGAACACGCGGGCGCGCAGCATGGCGCGGCGGCGCGTCTCGTTGAGGAGGCGCAGGCGCGCCGCCACGTCGTCCTCGGCCGCGGCGACTTTGACGGCCGCGACCGCGCCAAAGGCCTCGCCCAGGAAGCCCGTGACCGCGCCGGCGGCGACGCGCCCGGCGTGCGCGTAGCGGTGGATCTGCGCCCAGGCCAACCGCGTCACCGGCTGCAGCCGTTACAGCTCCCCGCTGCGCCCGATGCCGGCCCGCGCCTGCTGCAGGCTCTGCGCCTGTCGCTGCATCTGCTCCAGCGGGTTGTACAGCATACCGATGTAGTAGACGATGGTGTAGGCCGTGCCGATCGAGATTTGCCGTTGCATATAGAGGTAGGCGCCGACGCCCAGCCCCAGCGCATAGCCCAGCGCGTAGAGCCCGTGGGCGCCCATGAAGGTCAGGTTGCCGGCCAGGCGCGCCCCGCTGGCGCTCCATCAGGGCGCGGATAAGGCGGTAGAGGCGACCCATCACCCAGTCCTCTCCCCCGTTGGCGCGCACCTCCTCGGTGTCGGCGAGGTGCTCTTCCAGGAACCCGTAGTGCTCCGCGCTGGCCTGGCGCGACGCGGCCCAGCGCCGCACCGCGATCCGTTGCACCAGGCGCAGCCCCAGCACGGTGGCGATGGTGTAGAGGCCGAGGCCGACGCCGACCCAGGGGTTGACCAGGAACAACAGCGCCAGGATGCCGAGCATCAGCAGCGCGTTGCCCAGCATTTGCACCACCAACCGCGAGAAGAAGGTGGCCAATAGCGTCACGTCGCCGTCGACCCGCTCGATCAGGTCGCCGGGCGTGTGCGCCTTGTGGAAGGAGAGGTCCAGGCGCAGGCAGTGGCGCGTCAGGTCGGCGCGCAACTCGTTGGTGGCGCGCCAGCCCACGTTTTCGCCGAGGTAGACGGCGGCGAAGGCGACGGCGCGTTGCAGCAGCGCCACGACGATGAAAATCAGCGCGGCGGCGAGCAGCGCGCCCTCTACCCCATGCGCGGGATGGGTTGCGCTTCCTTGCGCCGTATCGATGAAGTAGCGCACCACCTGCGGGTTGACCAACTGCAGGCCGATACTCGCCACGAGCAAGAGCGCCAGCAGCCCGACGGCACGGCGCTGCGGGCGCAGTTGGAAACATCCTTTGGTTTGTGGCAAGCTGACTCTTGCCGGAAGGGATGGCGATGACGCTCAAGATTACCAGGAAGAGCAAGTTCGCGCTATGCTGGATAAAGTACAGGACGCGCAAGCAGGAAGCACAACATGACGACACGTACAGCATCGACAGACACATCGCATACAGAGACACTGTCCGCACCCCACTACTCTATGGTGATCCAATGGGACCCCCGCGGCGACATCTATGTTGTAACGGTCCCCGAGTTGGAGGGGTGCGTCACCCACGGCGCCACGTACGAGGAGGCAGTACGGCAGGGACAGGACGCTATTGCAACGTGGCTCGATATCGCCCGCGAGTGGGGCGGCCCTATCCCTGTTCCCCGAACCTACGCCGCTCCAGCCATGGAGTAAGCGGTGGGCAAAGCCGGCCCGCTGCCGACAAGGACGCCGCGCCCGCCCTGCTCCCTCCCGCATCGCCCGTGCTCACCGCTTCTGGCTGCCGTGGAACACACGCACGACGAGTAACGTGCGACCGACGACGCGGTAATAGATGACGTAGCGATAATCGACCTCGATCAACTTGCGCACAGCGAACCGATTTTCAACGGGTCTGGTATGCTGGTGCGGACAAGCCGGGCGCACCACAGGCGGCGACAAGTAATGACAAGGTAGGGGTCATGCGGCGACAGGAGCACATCGACTACCTCGACGGCCTGCGCGGGATAGCGATCGCGCTGGTACTCATCAGCCACGCCTGGGGGTTCGCGCTCGTCAACACGGCGCACTCGGTGGGATATACGACCTTCCTCGATCACCTGTTCTGGCACGGCTACGAGGGCGTGAGCCTGTTCCTGGTATTGTCGGGGTTCTGCCTGTCGATCGGGCCGCTGCGCAAGAGGCGCGAAGGGCATCCCGATTGGTTTCGCCCCTCCCAGTTCTTCGGCCGCCGCGCCTGGCGCATCCTGCCGCCGTACTACGTGGCGCTGACTCTGTCCGTCCTGGTCGGCGTCGTCTACGCACGCGAGCAGTGGCGTCCTCTCTACTCCATGGTGCGCTACCCGGTGTGGAGCAGCATCCTCAGCCACGTCGCGCTCGTGCATAACCTGACGCACGCCCGCGGCGACCTCAACACCTCCTTCTGGTCGCTGGGACTGGAGTGGCAGTGGTATCTCGCCTTCCCGGTCGCCCTCGTCGTCTGCCTGGCGCGTCCCCGCGTCGCGCTGCTGCTGTGCCTCGCCAGCGCCGTTGTCTGGACGGTAGTGACGCACCGCCCGCAGGCGCTGCCCGATACCTCCTCCTGCATGTTGCCCGCGCGCCTGTTCGAGTTCTGTTGCGGGGTCGTGGCGGCCGACCTGGTCGTGCGGGGGCGGCGCGTCCCGGTCTGGGCCCTCATCCTGGCTCTGACGCCGCCGCTGACCCTGGCCCTGCAGCTGCCCGCCACCGGCGCCCTGTCCGCGCTCCAGCACATCCAGGACATCGCGCGCTTTCGGCTCGGCCTCACGCAACCGCTCTACGGCCTGGCCTTCACGGCGCTGGTCCTCCTGGGTGCGCAAACGGCGACGACGCGCGCCGCCCTCTCGTGGCGGCCGCTGGTGTGGCTGGGCACGGTCTCATACAGCGTCTACCTCGTGCACGAACCGCTGGTCGAGGCGATCGACACGTACGGCCTGCGCTGGATATCGCATCCGGCGCTCCTTGCGGTCGTCGCCGGCGTGGGCGGGCTCGTCGCGGGCGTCGCCTTCCACCACCTCGTCGAGCGCCCCTGTCTCGACCGGCGGCGGCGCGCCCGGGCCGAACCGCGCCTGGCCCGCGTGTTCGCCGCGACGGATACCCTGTGGGACCGCGCCCATCGTCGCCTCCGCGCAATGCCCCACCGATCCGCCGCCGACGAGGACGCCGCGCCCAAACCGCTGATCGCTCGCTAGCGGCTGAGACTCATGGAGGCGTATCGAGTATCAGCATATCGCTTCCCCGCCCTGGCCGGCTCGTGGGCGGCCCCCACCAGGTACGGGTCACGTAAAGGCGGTGGGCGCGGGCGTCCAGGGCGAACGCCACCGCGACCGAGCCATCAATCGGCAGGTCGATTTGCTGCCGCAAGCCGCCGGTGCGCCCGTCGAGGATGGCGATGGCGCTGGCCGGACCCGTCGGGGTGGAGAGAGCCGGCAACAGGCGACGAATCGGAGCCGGCAGCCAGTCCCACGGTCCAGGCGCGCGTCGACGGGCGTTCGACAGGAGGACGAGCATGTGTCCGGTGCGCGCGTCGGCCGCGAAAGCGATGGGGTAGCCCGGCAGGGCGAGGGCGCGCACGAGACGGCCCGTCCGGGCGTCCACCAGCTGGGTCGGACCCGACGCCGCGTTCGGCCCGAAGAAGACCATCCCCGTGGCGGGGTCATCGCCGGCCGTCGGACCCGGTTGTCCGAGCAGTCCTTGCCCCACCAGCGCACCCGTCCGCGTGTCCAACGCGCTGATCTGGCCCGACTGGCTGTACGTCAGGGCACGGTGGCGGCGGTCATCCACGACCAGGACGGAGAGCGAATCGAGCAGTTGCGTGTGGAGGACGCGCCCCGTGCGCGCGTCGAGCGTCGCCCCAAAGCTGTTGCCCCCCACGGCGACAACGCCGGCCGGGCCGTCGACGCCCAGCGTCGTCGGCTGCCCGGCGACCGCGACGGCGCCAAGCACGCGGCCGTCGCGCGTGGAGAGGACGGTGACGGTCTGTGCGAAGAGGTTGGCGACGAAGGCACGGGCCGTGCCTGGAACGGCCACGATGGCCGTGTCACCCACGCCGACGTGGGGCGACGCAACGACGCGACCGGTCACGGTGTCCAGGACGCGAGCCGCGCCGGGTGGCGCCGACGTCGACTGCCGCGGCTGCGAGGAGAGCGCCACGATGGCGCGTCCGGCGCCGGGATCGACCGCGAGCGCGGGCCCAGAGCCTCCGCTAAAGGCCGGCCGCCACGCGCCGGCCGGGATCACGTGCGCCAGAGTACCGGTGTCGGTGTTGAGCAGGGATACGGCGCCAGACTCATCGAGGACGACGAGCCGATGGTGGATGTCGTCCAGAGCGATGGCGGCCGGGAAGCGGCCGGGAAGCGCAATGACGCGATCACTCGGGCCACCGGCGACGCGCGCGATGGCGGCCGTGGCCAGCATGGCGGCCGCGATCAGCACTCCGACGATCAGGCCGGCGCGGGTCCAGCCCACGCGATCAAGCGCCCTTCGATGACGCTCCATTCGTTACCCCTCGCGCCGCACATCGTTGTTTTTAAACAACGGTCAATCGCTTCCCCATCAGTCTCTCCTCCTTCTTGTATTGTACGTTCAAAGCATGTCGCCCGATGGAGCATTAGGACTGCTGGCAGAACGTCCGACCGTCGGCTCTGACCTGCGCATCCCGCCAGTTCGTGCCTCGTGCATGAGAAATATGGAAAGGCGCCCGCATCCCGCTCCCAAATCGTGGGGCGGGATGGGCGGCGCCTGCGCGGAGGGGCGGTCAGGGCGCCGGCGCCCGCGCTAAGCAGGCACTCAAAAGTCTGGCATGGCCTGTTTAGGTGTGATTCAGGCGAAAAAACGTGCCGAACTTATGGTCACATGCTTAGAGGTGCGCCACGCGATAGCCGCACGTCGTCAGAGGTCCGTGGACGCCGACACAAGGAGAGAGCACGGACCCTCCATGGATGGGCTGGCGCGGCGCGGGGCGCGCTGGCGGGCTCGGCGCCGGGTCGGACTCGGCCACGATCGGTTGCGCTGCCGTGACCCGGACCACGAACTGCCCTCGCACTGTGCTCCCGCGCAGGCGCAAGGCAATGAGGCGCTGCGCGTGCTGGCGGAGGCGCTGCGCCAGGGGGACGACGACGCGGCCGCGCGCGCCCTGGAGGAGGGCGTGGCGCTGGCGCGGGATATCCCCTATCCCTACGCCGAGGCGCGGATCCTGCACGTCGACGGACGTCACCACGCCGCGGACGGGAAGCCGGGGCCGGCGCGGGAGCGGCTGGAGGTCGCGCCGGCGATCTTCCGCCGCCTGGGTGCGCGCCAGGACGGTGAGCGGGTCGAGCAAGACAGCGCATCCCTCGTCGCGGCCGCCGGCCGTGCCGCGCGGTAAGGAGCCCAGGGGCTGTGAATTGTCCGCCGCGGATGCCGGCCATTCACGAGCCCTGGTAAGGAGCCGGGGATAGCGGCGCGGGTGTGAGCAATGCTCATTAACACGGGAGAGGATGCGAAAGAGAGTGGAAACCAGGGAGCAGGGACCATGGTGGCCGTCCGCGAGGAGGAATTTGGAGGGGACCAACGAGACCGGCGTCCCCAAAACGACCCCGCCGTCCCCATCCACGACTATCGTAGCATCGCGCGCCGCCCCCACGCATGATGCAAAACTCACCTCTTTTGACGAGTGGCTAGTGATTAGTGGTTAGTGACGAGTGAGGTGGGACGAGGAGTGGCTAGTAGCTAGTGAGACAGGACAGGCGCGTCGGCGTCGATAAGCCATTGCGCTGGCGACACGCCCGTCTTACCCCACTAGCCACTAGCCACTAGCCACTAGCCACTAGCCACTAGCCACTAGCCACTAGCCACTAGCCACTAGCCACTAGCCACTAGCCACTAGCCACTAACCACTAACCACTAACCACTAACCACTAACCACTAGCCACTAACCACTAACCACTAACCACTAACCACTAACCACTAACCACT
>JAABUQ010011493.1_pt1 | contig 11294 bp, 9 predicted proteins | sample 5560001 | NCBI WGS metagenome assembly JAABUQ01 (sample SAMN10711888, study PRJNA513371) | rock metagenome | isolation source: Antarctica rocks | place: Antarctica: Victoria Land, Finger Mt nord | collected 2015-12-18
AAGGCCAGATCCATCACTTCCACCAAAACTACAGTTGCCCAAAAAGTACCAATCAGGCCAACGGTAGAACGGTAAACCCAGTTTTCGCTTTTGTTGACGGGCTCTTCTTCGCCACCCGCATCGGCTTTTCCTTTAAAAAAATCATAAGCCAAATACAACAGATACAAGCCGCCCAATGGTTTTAGCCACCAGATTTTAACTAACCAGGCAGCCAGGAACAAACAAATCCCCCGAAAAACATAAGCGCCCAATATGCCGTAGCGCAGTGCTTTGCTGCGTTGTTCTTTTGGTAAATCGATCACCATGGTAGCCAGTACGGCTGCATTATCCACAGAAAGCAAACTTTCGATCACGATTAAATTCAGGATGATCAGCAAACCTGCCTGTATGTCTCCGCCTAATAACTGATGTAAAATGTCCATATTAATTTTTTGATGATGCTTCTTTTATGACCTCTTTTTTAGGTTTTTGTTGCCAAAAACGACAAGGTAATAATTTAAATAGTATCTATGTTCAACATCGATTTTAAAATATTCGCCTGCACATCAAAATTACCGACGTTGTTTAAAAAGCTGATATCGCTCAGTTTCTTATGATTTTCGGCCAGCAGCAATTTTATTTCCGGTGGCAAATAAGTTTTTTTTACGTTGATACTGCTGCGCAACTGATCGTTTTTATCGTTCAATCCCTGAACAATTTTCTGTTTGTTGAACAAGGAGTTAGACAAATGAATGTCTGAAATTTGGGTGTAATCGCAAAACAGGAACAAATTCCTGGCCGGATAAAACAGAAAGTAGCGGTCGGCATCCACAAATTTATATACTTCCAAAACAGTGTCACCAGCTTTTAATCCGCAAAAAAACGCTGTTTTAAAATCATATTTGCACAACAAACCCAACAGTTTTTTTTGGATTGCAGCATGTGCATTGGTATAAACTTCCGAAGAATTGTAATGCGTTAAATCAGTAAACAATCCAGCCGGAATATCATAATAAAAATCCCTTGAAAACCGCGCACTAAAGCTGTTGATGTTTTTAGAAAACGGATATTCATCCGCATTGTCAGACAAAAGCTGGTACAACCTTCTCAACGAAATATTTATTTTTAACGCCTGTTTCTGCTGATCGGCCTGGTAAGATTTTTCTGTATAAAAAGAGTTGGAAAGCTTGTCTGTCAGTTCTTTATTCAACTGGATTTCATCAAAAAGCAGGCTTACATTTTTCTCGTTGCCCTTTTTGATCTTCTTTAAAAGATCGATCAAGCTAGTTGTGTATTGCAGATGAAAAAGTTCGAGACGATTGGCATCCAGCTCCGGGTTTTGCTCAAACATTTGGTGGATTACCTGACTACGCAAATAAATTTTATAGATGATTTCGGCCTCAAAAAAAGCAGCAAGCAACTGTAATTTACTGATGATCCGTTTAGATTCATTAAATATCATTTGCAAATGCTCGTCCATCCATACAAATTTACTTAATACTGGTTACATTTTTCTTCAACTCCGTTTCCAAATTTTGCAATTCTGTATTCAAGGCTTTCCGATTTTGCGTTCCTTCATCGTGGATACGTTTTACTTCGGTCAGCGTTTCGATCAGCGATTGCGTAGTCCGTTTCAAAGTATCGATAGAAACCACCGTTTTTTCGTTTTCCCGGGCCACATCAATGCTGTTTTGTTTCAACAGCTCGGCGTTCTTTTGCAGGATGGTGTTCGTCGTGTCCGAAATCTTTTTCTGCACTTCTACATGCTCTTTTTGCCGGTGCAAAGCTACCGCAATAGTTAATTGATTTTTCCAGACCGGAATGGTGGTAGAAATGATGGACTGTGCTTTTTCTGCGATGGAAGTATTATTATTTTGTACCACGCGGATTTGCGCCAGCGATTGCATCATGATAAAACGGACCACTTTTAAATCGGCCAGGCGTTTATCCAATCGGTTTACAAAATCCCGTAGGTCAGCAATTTCATAATCTTGGTAATCAGCAGGATTAGCATCCATTTCTGCTAATTTTCCGCTCAGTTCATTAAACTTTAGCTGGCCAGAAATAATCAGTTCTTCCATCTGCTTGATGTAACTCACGTTGCTGTCGAACATAGTTTGCAGTGAGCTATTATCTTTGATGGAATTTAACCGGCCGGCTTTAATTTTATTGGTGATCTTGTCGATATTGTTCACCACCGTATCGTATTTCTGAAAAAGCTTTTGCGTGTCCACCACGATCTTTTTCAGAAATGGAATCTTGGACAAAATATGCTGAAAAGAATTCTGTTCCAGTTCATCTACATCAATGTAGTTCAACTCAGAAAGCAGGTCAGTAATCAAAACACCAACTTCGCCCGAATTGTAAGTGCGTACCGAAGTCAAAAATGCATTGCTATATTTTTCCATCGAGTTCTGCACTTCCACGCCATAATTCAGGATCGAATTGACATCTTTTGGGTCGATGGCTTTGTTGATTTCACCCAGCTTCTGCTCATCTTCTGGCGTTATTCGCGACAAATCAACGTTGCCATCTTTATCCATTTTAACCGAAGGAACAGTTGGGTTATTGGCGACCGGATTGGTTTCCATCTTTGTTTTTACTTTTTAAGTGAATTTTGATGCAGATGTTAAAGATTGCTTTTGGTGCTTCTTTTATCGACTAAAAATCGGTTAAACATACATAAAGTGGAAATAGAATTCAGTATAGTTTAAATAATTGAAACCCAACTTTAATACTCTACGTTTTGGCAATATCCTGTTGGCATTCGTGTTTATTTAACTTGTACTGTTTGTTGTATTACATTATTTTTAAAATCCCTTATCCGTAAAGTATATTGTCCTGTGTTTAATATAAGAGCAATCTTATCATTTGGCTTTTCAATTTCAATGATGTCTGCTGGTACTGCTACAGAAATATCTTCTCCTTTATAGTATGCTGAAATCATAATTGGATAAAGAAAATTGGTTTGTTCAACTTTTACAAAATAATATTTCTTGCTTTTATCATAAACAAGCCAATTTGGTCTTCCGTTAATATACGTTGTTCTTGGAAAAAACACAACCATATCAACTTTGTGGTTTTTATTTAAATCATTAAAAACGCCTTTAGATGAAACATAGACACTTGGTTCTTTCACGTTTGTCCAATTATAGTAAGGATCATTATTCTCTTCTAATAAATCTTGTTGGTCAATAGTAAGCGGGTCTATATTAAAGTTTAATTTTAGCATAGCTGCCATTAGTCCTGAACTATCTTTTATATTTTCATTTAAATGCCCGTAGCCACAATGTACCAATATTTTGGCATTTGAGTCTTTTTGAAGTATTTGGGCGATATTTTTTGCTTGTCCTTTTTCTCTACCCATCATTCTTTCTCCCGGATCTTTTATATCACTTGCATAATGTTCATAGGCAACTAAAGTATATCCCAGTTTTAATGCTCGGCGTACTAAATTTCCATATTGTGGTTCGTCCATATAGAACCCTGTTGTTTTTATTGGGTATTTTCTATTATTTAATTCTTTATCTTCTTTGGATTTATAAATTGTATCATCTCTAGATAAATCTTCCACACACAAATAATGAAATCCTTGTTTATATAACTTTTCAAGAAGCAAACTTGTAAAAACCCTATTTTGGGGTTGGTAGTGAGCTTCATTTGTAATAATTACCTTATAATGCTCTGCCATTTTAGAAATAACATCAACAGCATTTTCAGGCTTGAATGTGCTAAAATAAATACTATCTGCTTTAGGTTTATCAGGAATATTCATGGCCGCCTTATTCTTTTTAAGATAAAGGTATTGAGTAGCAAGAGAAGCCTTATAGTTTCCAATTTTAGAAAAAAGAACAGCATAATTTTGAAGTTGAAAAGAGTTGGTTTCGCTGTCTACCATCTTTTGAACATCTTTAGAAAATAAGTAATCCTTGCCGATTTGTCCAAAAGTTGATAATGAAATTAGAATTAATGTGAATAAAAGAAAAAACCGGTTTTTTATTTTTTTAAGCTATTATCTTAAACTAAATATATAATAATTCCGAGCTGCAACAATTACAAATACTGATTGATAACGGTCGTGATTGTTTCAGGCAGTTTTTTATCTTTTGTCGGTTCGCCGATGGCATTGAATTTCCACTCGCCGTTGCGCTTATAAAAAACGCCCATCACCATTGATACAAAACCGGAAAAACCAGCATTGTGCGCAATATCATATGTGGCAAAAACCTCTTTTACTATTTTCGGCGTGCCTTCATAAATGCGGATGGAAGCAAACGGGATCCGGCCAAAATCATGTCCGCGGAAACTGTTCAGCACAAAAGCCACGTGTTCAATGTTGCTGTTCAGCGAAGAAAAATCAAGCGTGATCACCTCATTGTCCAAGCCATCATCGCCATCAATATCGCCGGTCAAATCATCGCCGCTGTGTTTTACCGAGCCGTTTTTGGAAGTTAAATTGCCAAAGTAGATGGTTTCCTGCAGTTTCTTGGAAGCATCAAAAAGCGCGCAACTGGCATCCAGGTCCACTGCTTCTTTTGTCGTGCCAAAACCGAAGAAACCTTTTTTTTCAATTGCGCCCCAATTAATGCCTACGCAAATGCTTTGCAGTTTGCTGCCATTGCTTTTTTCCAGGTTGATGCGCTGTCCTTTTTGAAGATTTATAGCCATAGCTTTTTAATTGTACTTGTTTAAATAATCCTGCAAACCACCTTTCATGCCTACGCCCACGGCTTCAAACTTCCATTTGCCGTCGCGTTTGTAAATCCGTCCGAATTCTACTGCTGTTTCTATGGAAAAGTCTTCTTCCAGTTCGTATTTCAGCAATTCTGTATTGGTTGCAGTATCAAAAACCCGGACAAAAGAATTGCGCACCTGTCCAAAATTCTGCCTGCGGCTTGCTGCTTCGTGAATGGTGACCACAACTGTCAGTTCGGTTGCGCGCGCGTCTATTATTGCCAGATCAATTTTAATCTGTTCATCATCGCCATCGCCGGCACCGGTCAGGTTATCGCCGGTGTGTTCTACGCCGCCATCCGGGGATTGCAGGTTGTTGTAAAAAATAAAATGCTCATCCGAAAGCAGTTTTTTATTTTCTCCAAGGATAAAAATAGAAGCGTCCAGGTCAAACTCGTTTCCTGTGGAAGAGGTATTGGTGTCCCAGCCCAAACCAATGGTAAACTTGGGCGCATTTATATTTTCCCGTTGTCCTTTTTGCAAATTAATTGCCATGTGCTAATTAGGTTTTAGTGTAGAAGTAATGTTTTACAACCATCAAATTTAAGAGATAACTGTTCAATAAAGAATATTCCCGAAGGCTTAATGTTTTTTATTAGATAAAAGAAGCATCTGTTTTGTTACGGCCGATGCAACATTTTCCTTCGGGTACAATCCTCCGCATTAAAATATTGTCTATTTATCAACCATAAAATAATCAATCAGTAAAGCCGAAGTGATGATTAACAATCCGAAAAATTCCCGGGTTTTTTCAATATAAGGTTTAGTGGCTTGCATCGTTTCTACAATACTTGGCCTTTTGTACTTGGTGATCCAATCCAAAACCCCATCCTTGACAAAAAATAGGATGGCTGCATAACACAGATAAAAAACGATTAGAGCCAAATACACAACCGGACAATAAACCTTGAAAACAACCAACCCGCAGCAAATGGTTACGGCCAGATAAATGCCGACCCAAAGCCAGGCATCGTTGTCGTTTAAATTGACATAAGCAAAAGCCAGAAAGGTTAAGCAAAAAATCACATTCAATATAATTAACAGCATATTGCTTTTTAGGTTGATGCAGTTGGTTTACAAAAATACGCACTCCGTACCTGGCATATTTCTATTGCTCATTCGGCTATTTGGGCGCAAGGCCCGGCCAGCAGCAAACCATTGGTTCATTTCGGAAGTAACCATGCTTCTTTTATCACCTCAAAATTAAGGGTGATAAAAGAAGCATCCAAAATAAGTTTAACAAAAACAAGCAGGTTATTTTGGTTTTGATGGTTTAATTCTTTTTCACAATCGGGTTATCCGCAGAAAATAAAGTCCAGGGATAAGCTTTCATGTCTCTCAGATATTTACTTTGCCAGGCGTATTCCGGATGCTTTTTAAAGTAAGGTGCTGCCAAAAAATCGTCTCCGCCAGGGTGGCCCATGTGTGTCCAAAACTGCATACTTTTAGCTAATGCCGCTGTGGTAACTTTTCCCTGTACGGCACCCATCGGGTAATACGGCCCTTCGTTCCATTCCATACAGCCTTTCGGGTCTTCGTCCACATGTCCGTCAACCACGCACCGGTTTGCCGCATTCATTTTGTGCAAAGCATCATACCGGTCGCCTTCTATCATTTTACCGGTTTTTGCGTCCAGCTTGCCTTTATTGTCAACCGCTACCAGTTTTTGCAGCCTTAGCTTGCGGGCGTTTGGTGAAGTCGTTTTATCGTTTACATCAAAAGTGGTTTCTTCCCTGATCAATTTTGGGTCACTGGGAAAGTTTGAACCGATAATAGCCGTGTCTTTTGAGCGCCAAACCTGGTAATCCTTCAATCCTAATTCCAATTTTGCAACCTCGTTGGTTTTGGTATCGCCAATCAGCCAGTCGTTTGCATAGCCACCGTTGTTATCGGTCGTCATAATTTTGATCACATCATCAATATTATGGCTGTATTGTGCTGCTTTTCGGGCACGAACAAACTCTGGTGTTTTGGTGGTGTCAAATTTATTGAAGCCGGTAATCGTTGTCTCCGTGATCAACAAACCGTTGCTGGTTTCCAAAAAATCATCCCCACTATGAATCAGTCCCGGCAAAGCATCCATCAAAATATGATTGCCTTTTTGGGGGATAATATCAGCAATCACATTCCAGCGTTCGCCGATGATGTAATCCGTCCAGTTATTATGGCCCATTACAATTTTACCATCTTTTGTAAAGCTGCCCGTTGCGATAAAAGCACTGCAATTACCAGGCGCGCGATTGTTGCCGCTGCCCGGCTTTTGTTGGTTCATCAGTGTAGGCACGTAATAGCTGGCCAATTCAATATTAGCGTTTAAAGCCGTAATGTCCAGAGAATCGTATTTAAAACCTTTTGCCTGCAACCCTTCGGCAATACCTTTTATTTCGGTTTGATATTCCGGGTCGATCTTTTTCCACATAAACCGTTTTGCCGCATTTCGGTAAAACTGCCAGTTTTGGTTGCTGGTATGCGGCAGATAAAACTGCATCACTTTGATGATCGTATCAATTTCTTTTGACAGCAAATAACCGTGCTGGTAGCCAATATCCGCAGGAGAACCTTCCAAATGGACGTAAACCCAACCGTTTTTGTCTTCCCGGTGGGCTTTGGACAAACGGTTTTGAACAGCGTTTTCAGAATGGCAACCACAGATCAAAGCTGCCATTGCAAACAGGGTCAGTTTCAAAAAAGCTTTCATGGACAATGAATAAAAATTGGATTAATATAGTGATAATTTAAGTATGCTAAAAGAAGTATGGAGCAGCAAAAGATGTACGAAGGACTTTTATTTAACATTGACCAGGTTTTGCGCCCGAAACAGGTTATCGGTTGACTGCAAAATTTTATCTTTCAATTTTGGATTGTAATTTGGATGATTGGCCAGAAAAGCTTTTACGATCTGATAAGCTTCTTCACTCTGATAATTTCCAAAGATCGCCGCCAGCCAGGATTGCGGAAAAAACACATCGCCCGTTTTTTGGATTTCTTCCACCAGTCCCAAACTTTCCGAAAGATATTTTACAGATGTATTTTGCCGCAGCGGATGGTTCAAATAAGCCAATGCCGTAACAACGGAGGATTCTTTTTGCCTGTTCTTGCGGTCTTTTAAGCTGTTAAAAAAAGCATCCCGTTCCTGCACATCCAAAGATAAAGCCGGCATTAAAAACGCTAACCTTTCTTTCCGGTCAACGTTGGTAATGCGTGCTTGCTGCTGTTTTAATACCGAGGTTACGGTATCGCTTTTTAAAGCAATTGTAAGTGCGAGCGAAGTGTAATCGTCTTCAGTCAGCTTTACGCCTGTTGGTGGCTGCTGTTTTTGCCAGATGTTGTACAAATTCTTTTTTGCAGACGGGCTTAAACTTATATCCTGGTAAGCTTTAAACAAAATCTTTTTGTTATTGGCTAAAGTTTGCGACTGTAAAGCGTTCCACAGGTTCTGCTCAAGCTCGTTTACAGTATTTTGCCGGACGGAAGGCGATAAAAATCCCCAGTAAACAGTACCGATATAACCCGTCAGCAATCGTAGGTTCATTTCACTTTTTTCCAGCAATAAACCTTTTTCAAACAGGTTCAAAAGTTCATTTGGTTTGAAATACCGGCCTGCCAGCATGTTTTCATAAGCAGTAATATAAGCAGAAGCGCGCTGCAACGGACTTTCCAAATTATACAATTGGTTAATGCTGTTTTTATCGGCAGGAAATAAACCGTAACCCATTCCGTCAGCATTAAACAAGATGAAAGCAGGTTTAGCCAACCCCAATGCTTCTTTTAACACTACTTTTTCATTGTCCATATTTACCGGGACCACTTTGCCATGGTCAGCATAAATCAAAGTAACCTGAAATGCTTGCGGCCAAATGCGCTTAGCACCAGTTTCCGGGTGCTGGGTTATGGTGAAATCTTTGATCTTGCCGCCACTGTAATTCACTTGGTCTTCAAATACCGGCCTGCCCGGCTGGTTTACCCAAACCTTGTTCCAGTCGTACAAATTTACCTTGCTGTATTTGCTCAAAATAGCGATCAGATCATTCCAGGTCGCATTGCCGTAAGCATATTTTTTCAGGTATTCGCGGATACCTTTTTGGAAGTTTTCCTTTCCCATCAGCAACTCCAATTGCCGCATCATGATGGGTGCTTTATGATAAATGATATTTCCATACAGCGAGCCTGCATCCTGCAAATTGGAAAGTTGCTGCCGGATTGGGTTTGCTCCTTGTGTACGGTCAACGCCATAAGCGGCAGGGTAATGGTCCAGCAGAAATTTGAGGTTGAAAGTCTCGCTGCCCATCATCTTTTCGGTTACTTTATCGGCCATAAAATTTGCAAAAACTTCCTTCATCCAAACATCGTTGAACCATTCCATCGTTACCATATCACCAAACCACATGTGCGCAGTTTCATGCGAGATGAGGTTTGAACGGGCAATCAACTGATCTTTTGTAGCACCATTGTCCAAAAACAAACCCGATGCTTTATACTGCACTTCGCCCGGATGTTCCATTCCGCCGAACTGAAAATCAGGAATCGCCACAAACCCGACTTTTTGAAAAGGGAATTTAATACCTGTCCAGTTTTCTAAAAAGCTGATTGCATTTTGATGCGCAATAAAAATGGAATCAACACTGAGTTTAATTTTTGCTGAGTCAGTTTCACGATGTAAAAATTCTGCTGGGCGATTGCCGGCCGTCTTTTTTATATCGCTGTATTTTCCTGCAGTGAAAGAGAACAGGTAAGTTGGCAGTTTATCGGAATTGGCAAAATGATAAGTTGTTCGCTGATTGTTTACGATCGAATCTTTTTTTACAGCATTTGCCAATACTTTCCAATCAGCAGGGACTTGCAAGGTTAGTAAAAAATTAGCTTTCAGGTCAGGCTGATCAAAACAAGGAAAAACGGTGCGGGCGCGATCAGGAACAAAAAGTGCGTACAGGTAATCGTTATTTCTATTGAGCGAGGCATCACCGGCTACGAAATCAATGTCAATTTCATTTTTTCCGGACTTTAAATTTTGCTGGTCAATAAGCAAGTGTTCCTCCTTCAAATCCACTTTTACTTTTCTATCATTAACAACAATGGATTTGATATGATCAGGATTTTGTTTGAAGTCAAGTTGCAAGTCTTGAGTGATTGGATTTAGGTCGAAAGAAATGGAAACGGCTGCATTAATGGCTTTACTTTTTTCTGCCGAAATATCAAATCCAAGCGAATATTTAATATTGTTGATGACCGAACGGCGATAAGTTGCCAATTCCAAAGAAACACCAGGTTCTACGGATACTGGTTTAATGTTTTTTTGTGCGAGAGAGATATTACCTAAACCCAATAACAGAAATATGCCGATAAAAGAAGCATTCAAGAATAACAATCTCATAATTAAATTCAAGGTTTGATCAACTGTACAATTACGCCGTAACTCATCCAAGCCATCGTTCCTACAACTAAAACGCCTAACACAGTTAACCAAAATGGTTGCTTGTAATTAGCTATTATTTTGGAACGATAAGCAGCAAACAGCATAATGCCCAGGGAAATTGGTAAAATAAAACCGTTGATGGCGCCAACAGTCAGCAAAATTTTCACCGGTTTGCCAATCATCAAAAAAATGATGCCCGAAACCACAATAAAGCCGATGATGATTTGCCGGTTGAATTTTAGGATAAAAGGATGGAAACTTTTGATAAAAGAAACCGATGTATAAGCAGAACCGACAACGGAAGAAATCCCTGCCGACCACATCACTAATCCAAACAGTTTGTACCCAAATGCACCTGCGGCCAGTTGAAATACCGAAGCAGCCGGATTGGCAGGATCTAATTTACCGCCGGCACTTACTACGCCCAATGCTGCTACAAATAAAAGGATACGCATTAAAGAGGCCAATCCTACGGCACTTAATGCACCTTTGTTGATCGCCGGAAGGTTTTGCTGCCCGGTCAAACCGGCATCCAGCAAGCGGTGTGCGCCTGCAAAAGTGATATAACCGCCAACCGTTCCGCCAACGATGGTCAGCACGGCAGTAAAGCTGAAATGTGTAGGATTGACCGATCTGATCACTGCTTCTGCCAGTGGCGGTTTACTAATATAGGCGATAAAAAGAGCAAGCAATATTTTAAGCCCGCCCATGGTTTTAGCAAATAAATCCATTGCTTTTCCGGCTTCTTTATAGATAAAAATACCGATGGCAATGATGGCACTCATGATCGCACCCTGGCCAACACTCACGCCAAACAATACGTTCAGCCCTAAACCGGCACCGGCAATGTTGCCGATATTGAAAGCCATTCCGCCCAAAAAAACCAGGAAAGAAATGAAATAACCCAAACCCGGAAAAACTTGGTTAGCTATGGTTTGCGCTGGCTGATTGGCAACGGCAATAATGCGCCAAATATTTAACTGCGCAATGGAATCCAGCACAATGGAAAGGAATATCACAAAGCCAAAACTGGCACCCAATTGAGCGGTAAATACAGCAGTTTGCGTTAAAAAACCCGGTCCGATAGCGGAAGTAGCCATCAAAAAAGCTGCACCGATCAAAACGCTCCAGTTGTATTTTTTCATTTATGCGGTGCTTGTATGCTGAT
>JAABUQ010011495.1_pt1 | contig 11292 bp, 11 predicted proteins | sample 5560001 | NCBI WGS metagenome assembly JAABUQ01 (sample SAMN10711888, study PRJNA513371) | rock metagenome | isolation source: Antarctica rocks | place: Antarctica: Victoria Land, Finger Mt nord | collected 2015-12-18
CGCGAGAACGAACACACGTCTTGTCGCCTCATCGACCGCCACCGCCATAGGGCCAGATCCAACCATCACCGACCGCAGCATCGTGCCGCTGGCCGCGTCAAGCACGCTAACGTGTCCCTGCGCCCCAGCTCCGCTGCCCGCATCAGCGATGAAAACGCGATTGCTACGCGTGTCGATAGCCACGCCCTCCGGCCCCTGACCAACCGCGACGGTGCGCAGCAGTGCTCCGGTGTCCGCGACGAGTACGCGCACTGTGTCGGCGCGCGCGTCCGTGAGGAATACGCGGCCCGTGTATCCGTCAACCGCCACGGTGTTGATGCCTTCCATGAACCCGGCCACACGCGCATGTGGGAGCGCCGTGGCCCCCTGTGCGCGCCATGTGGCTGCCCCCACAACCATCAGCGCGGCCCCGATCAGGCACCCCACCATGCGTCTCACATTCATTGCATCACCTCCTATGTGCAGCACTCATACTCCGGTGTCGATGCTACGATAATAGCATATGCGCCAACTTGGACCTGTCGGCGACCGCCCATGCAGCCCGTCATCCTAGGCGATACGTATCCCTCGGCTAAGTAGGTAGCCAGCGGCCACCGCGAGTGCAATTGCATTCACTGTATGCAACATGTACATATGAGCCTGACGCACCCTGGCGAGGGTGTAGTCGTGCCCGACAAACCCCGCCACGAGCACAGGAAGCGCCCGCCCAGCCCCGTAGGATCCCAGAATCACCACCGCCTGGGCAGGTTGACCAGCCACGAATGCCCAGAGTACCAGCCCGTAGTAGCCGGCGAAGGACACGAAGGTCGTCCACCCCTGCCCCAAATCGGCGCCCCACGTGAACACCCCCCAGCGGTTTCCAAAGACCCGAGGGAGCCAGGCGGGAGTCTGACGACGGAGGGACGGAAGCGGCCATCTTCCGATATCCATGTCTCGGAGGGCACAGAAGAACATGGCGCCTCCGACTACCACACCAAGCGGCAGTTTCCACCCCGCCACGCCGAATACCAGGCCGCAGGTGCTTAGCACCAGCCCGAGCAGTGCTGCGGACAGGGTCGCGCCAGCGATGTGCCATATAACAACCATGATCCAGATACGTCTGCCTGCCCGCTGCACGAGGGGCGTGATCTCTCCGATCATCGACGCCCCTCAGGGGCTGGCGGCGTTGGACCAGTCGAGGACCTGTCCGCGCTGTACGCGCGGTCGACCGCCCCGGTCAGCGGGCGCACCCGTGCGGGGATCGAGCAGTTCGTCGCGGGGCTCGAGCTCGTCCCCCCGGGCATCGTCTATCTCCTGCAATGGCAGCCCAGCGGGCCCGACGACATTTTCCTGAACGAGCCGGCGCGGTCGGCCTACCTCGGCGGGGTGGGACGGCAGCCGTAGAGACGCCCTGTTGCGGCTGTTCAGGAGTATCGCGTCGCGAACCCTGTTGCGGACGATATACTGGAGCGATCAGACCGGCTGAATGGTGGGAGATCAGGCGCCATGGTTGCATACGACAAGCCCGACATTGACTCCTCTCAGTTCCCCGAGAGCGACGGTGAGCCGATGGCCGAGACCACCGTCACTATGATCCAGATGGTCCAACATCGTGCCCATTCGGGGCAGTCCAAATAGGCTATTGGCCCCTCACCCGGCATCGGCCTACACTATGGACGTTACGCCTATACCGCGGCGATAGACGCTCCCTGATGGACGCCGCGAGGCAGGCGCGATGACGTAACAGCCCGTAGCGACGCACGAGTGGTTAGAGGGGTGCAGGTATGTCCATCTCGGCATTTGTCGGCAAACGTGGCCATCGCGCCAGCAAAGGTGGGAAAGTTGACGTGGGCCCTCGTCTCCCTGATCCTGCCAGCAGGTTGCGCGGACTGCGCCGCCTGTGCGGCGCCCTGGTCGTCGCGTCCGCTGTCGTGCTGCCCTTCGAGTTCGGCGTGGCGCCCGTCCCCAATCTTGCCAGACTCCCGGTGGTCGGACGCTTCTTCGGCCCGGCGACACCGGCGATCGACGCGGTGACCAACTATCCGTACACCGCCGTGGTCGGGCACGGCGAGCGAGTCTCAGTCCAGCTCCTCAACCTGCCCCATGCGCGCTTGGTCTACGAGTTGCACTATCCGAACGGGCGCGTTGCGCGTGGCGTCGGCATCGCGGATGCGCAGGGGCATGGCAGCTATACCTTCCGGATAACCGGCTACCGTCCGCGCCGCTTCCGTGAGGAAGCGTACATCAGCGTGACGGACGCGACGCACACCGTCGCTGGATACACGCATTTCGCCATCCAGCAAGACCGGCCGCTCCGTGGGCGGCACGCGATTCAAGCATGGTATCTGGTGCATAGCGCCCGTCAGTTGTGGCTCTCGGTCGCCGGCCGCTAATGACCGATATCTGATAGCTGTTACGTGCTCTACCCTTATCGCTGGATAGGGCGACCGATTGTATCCGAGCGCCGTCAGCCGTTCTACCGTCGCGCCTGGCATCGCGATGGACCCGGCGCGTTCCCGACCCGACCCACCGGCAACTCGTAGCTCATCGCTAGTGAAGGTGCGAGAGGTCAGGACGCGACTGATCATCGACGGCGACGCGCGACGTTGCTACACGTGTTCGTAGTATTCGACGTTGGTGACGAAGACCGTCGCCCCGCCTACTTCCACGTCGACCGGCTGAGCCATGGGGAACTCGCCCTGCTCGATCATCGTCGGCATCGGCACGATCGAGCGGGTGCGCGCGCGGCAATTCTCGCGGATCGCGCGCAAGGCGTCCTCGAGCCGGTTATCGTCCACTCCCAACAGGATGGTGCTGTTGCCGGCGCGCAGGAAGCCGCCGCGGCTCTGCAAGCGCGTCGAGCGGAAACCGCGCTTGACGAGGGCCTCGACCAGTTTGCCGGCGTCTTCGTCCTGCACGATCACGGTCACCATTTTCATCGCCAGCCTCCGGCCAGATGTCAGTAGTCAGTTGCCAGATGTCAGTAGTCAGTTGCCAGATGTCAGTAGTCGATATTGTAACGGACGGCGCTTGTTAAGCGCCAGCGGTCGCCGTACCTTCCCAGGGTCTGTGAATTGTCCGTTATGGCCGCCGGTCATCCCCTGGGACCGCCGCAGTCCCTGCGGCCATCTGCGCAGGCACGCGGTTTGCCGGATCCGGACGGGTGTGCCGCGATGGCATGCCGCAGGGACTGCGGCGGTCCCAGGGGGAAACGCCCGTTGCCGACTTTTCACGAGCCCTGCGTACCAACTGGCAACTGGCAACTGGCAACTGGCAACTGGCAACTGGCAACTGGCAACTGGCAACTGGCAACTGGCAACTGGCAACTGGCAACTGGCAACTGCCTACTGCTCACCCTGCCGGTCGGGGAAGATGCGCACGTGGCGGTGCGGCTCTTTGCCCCGGCTGCGCGACGCCAGGTTGTAGCGCTCGGCCAGGCGATGCTGCAAGCGCCGCACATAGGCGTTTTGCGGCGTCAGGTCGACGGAGCGCCGCTGGTCCATCGCGTTTGTGATGCCATCCTCGGCCTCCTGCAGCGCCTGCGTCATCGGATTGTCGCTCGGCGCCGCCACCGCCGACGGACTATCCAACTCGTAGACGCCCGCCAGGCAGCTCTGCATCTGGGCCATGGTGTTGTTCTTGAGCACGTAGACCGGCTTGCCGTGCGACTCGGCGTCGCGCAACGCCGGCGGCTTGCGCCGGTAGTAGTTTTTGAGCGTCAGCAGCAGGTCGGCTTCCTCGATGTCCCGCACCAGCGTCACCGGTAGCCGCATGTCGCGGATCGCCTGCTCCAGTTTGGGGCGGCTGACGCCGAAGGGGTAGATGCGCACCGGCTGCAGCCCCGCCGCCGAGGGCACACGGTACGACGAGCGCGCCGGCAGCGTCTCGTCCTCGTCCTCGTCGTCGATGTCAAGGCCGCGCGCGGCCTCCTCGATGACGTCGCCGGTCATGAGGACCTCGCCCCGGTCATCGCGCTGGCGCACCTGCACCTGAGCTTTGCGTCCCAGCAGCAAATTGTCGACCGTCTGGGCCACCTCGGGGTGCACGATCACATGGTGCCAATCCTGGATCTCGACGATCACGTCGAAGGTGGGTGGGGCCTTGCGCTCCAGGACCGACTTCTGGGTGCCGCGGCGGCGCGCCTCCTCGTCGCCCAGCGTGACCGTCTGGATGCCGCCGATGAGGTCGCTGAGCGTGGGATTCTGCATCAGGTTGTCCAGCGTATTGCCGTGCGCCGTCCCGATCAACTGCACGCCGCGTTCGGCAATAGTGCGGGCGGCCTGCGCTTCCAGTTCGGTCCCGATCTCGTCGATCACGATGACCTCGGGCATATGGTTCTCCACCGCCTCGATCATCACAGCGTGCTGCGAGAGCGGGGTGGCGACTTGCATGCGTCGCGACGAGCCGATGCCTGGGTGCGGGATATCGCCGTCGCCGGCGATCTCGTTGGAGGTATCGACCACGATGACGCGCTTGTGCAGGTCGTCGGCCAGCACGCGAGCCATCTCGCGCAGCAGCGTGGTCTTGCCCACGCCGGGCTTGCCCAGCAGCAGGATGCTGCGGCCCGACTCCACGATGTCGCGAATGATGGCGATGGTGCCGAAGACGGCCCGCCCGACGCGGCAGGTTAGCCCGATCACCTTGCCCTTGCGATTGCGGATAGCTGAGATGCGGTGCAGCGTGCGCTCGATACCGGCGCGGTTGTCGTCGCCGAACTCGCCGATGCGCGCGGTGACATAGGCAATGTCCGCCTCGCTCACCGGGCTCTCGGCCAGCGCCGACTCGCGGCCGGGGAAGCGGGCCGTGGGCGCGCGGCCCAGGTCCATCACCACCTCTAGCAGGCCGCCCTCGCCGAGGTGTCGCTCCACCGGGACGCTGATGTGCGGGGGCAACGCGTCGAGGAGGAGGTGGATGTCGTCATAGTATTCTCGTTCTTGGTCTCTTTCAATGATCGGTTGTGACATGCAGAGGATGCTCCAAAGGTGATGGTAGGACAGGAATAAAGGTTGATCGCGTCGCGGCGGGCCGCGACGGTAGATGGATCGGGACGAGCGCCGGGGCGGGGTCAGGGTAGCGCGCCTGCCGCGAGCGCGAGACGTCGAGCCCCAGGCTCTGCGCGCGGAGGGCAGCGATGAGCAGTTGCCGCTCGGACACCCGTGCGACGGCATGCTTGACGAGGAGGGCGTGTTCCGCTATGACCTCGAACCCGGCCTCAGTCAGACCGGAGAAGATGGTTTCTTCGTAGATCCGCACGTAGCAGACCGTCCGCCGGTCCAGGCGGGCCGCCAGGACGACGGCCGCGTGGACGAGGAGCGCCGGTAGGTAGGGGTAGGCGCGCGGGTGCAGCATCACATCCAGGCGCTGCATGCCGTGCCCCCGTCCCGGCGCCTCGCGGAGACGCACCCAGCCCACGATCATGCCCTCGTCGGCCAGGACAACCTCGGGCGGGCGTAAGAACGGGGCCAGCAGGGTGTGAGCAAGGGTTGCTCCCTGGCCCCAGCGCTTGCTCGAGAGTCCCTCCGCGTGCCGCACCAGCGGCGGCGCCACGGCGCAGTACAGTTGGAAGATGCCCCAGGCGTCCGCCGGCCGGCGCGGCCTGAATTCTAAATGTTCGGGCAGCGGGGCGGGCGTCATATCCAGCCCGTCGCGCACCAGCGTATACTCGGTTGTATAGTGGCGAAATCCTTGCCGCGCCAGGATCGCGCGGGCTTCGCCGCCGGAGGGCGCGCGCGCAAATGTGCGCAGGCCGCCGCGCCCTCCGGCGGCGCGCAACACCTCCTCCAGCAGCAACTCGGCGATGCGCTGGCGATCCTCGGGGTCGGTCGGCGTGAGGGCCAGACGCACGATGTCCCAGGCGTCGCGGCCCGGGCGCGCCGTGGCCTGCACCAGGCCCAGCAACTCGCGCTTCTCGCGCAGAACAAACGTAAAGACGGTCTGGTTGACATCTTGCCAGGCCGAGGCCACGGCCAGGTGGACGGGAGAGTGCGGCGCGTCTGGACCCGTCGGCCATAGCGCGTGGCTGCCATGGTTCGACTCGATGCGGCGCACGGCCGGCAGGTCGTGGAAACGGATTGATCGTAGGCCCATGCTCATGACCCCTATCGCGCGCCGCCCGGCGCGCACTGTCGGGCCCGTCGCCGGGAGCGTACAGCCATCATAACAGCGCCGTTGATCGATGCTCGGCGTCGTCTCGTCGGGTCGGGTGTTATCTTTGTTGCCCTCGTCCTACCGCCTACCGTCTTGGCCATCCCTTTGTTGCATCGCTATCGTTGTGTCGCTATCAACCAACGGCATCTATCCCCGCGGCGCCTGCATGAGCGTCGTCGCCGCGCGGCGCTGTCGCCGCCGCGTAGGGCCTTGCCCTGTGCTCCCGCGCCCGGACGCACAAGGCGACGAATCGCTGATGCATGCGCGCGTCCCCGGACAATTCCGGGTGGAATGCGGTTGCAAGCATCGTACCCTGCTCGGCGGCCACGATTGTACCGTCGTCCAGGGACGCTAATACGCGCGCTCGCGGCCCCACGCGCTCGATGGCGGGGGCGCGGATAAAGACGGCATGAAACGGCTTGGGGCCAAGGTCGGGCACAGCGATGTCACTCTCGAAGCTATCAAGCTGGCGGCCAAAGGCATTACGCTTCACCACGATGTCCATCTCGCCGAGGATGGGCTGCGCCTCGCGCCCGATACCGCGCGCCAGCAGGATCATCCCCGCGCACGTCCCGTAGACCGGCGTTCCGGCTTCTATAGTCCGGCGCACCGGCTCCAGGAGCCCGAATGTCGCCATCAGACGCCCGATCGCCGTGCTCTCGCCACCAGGGATGACCAGCCCGTCGATGTCATCCAGCTGCTCGGGCAGGCGCACCTCGACGGCCTCGACGCCCAGGCGCTCGAACATGGCGATGTGCTCCCTGAACGCGCCCTGTACGGCCAGCACACCGATCTTGACCCCTTTTATTGTCGTCATTTATATGTGCTTAGGGGACGGAGGCCACGCGGACCGCCGCCCCCGGAGTAGCCCGCGTTGTACGCTACCAGCCGCGGGCGGCCATCAATTCCTGTTCGCGGATCGCCGCGATCTCGAGCCCTTGCATGGCGTCACCCAGGCCCTTGGAGACCCTGGCGATGATGGCGGGATTGTCGAAGTGCGTCGTGGCCTCGACGATCGCCTTGGCCCGCCGCGCCGGGTCGCTGCTCTTGAAGATGCCCGAGCCGACGAACACGCCATCGGAGCCGATTTGCATCATCAGCGCCGCATCGGCCGGCGTGGCGATACCGCCCGCCGCGAAGTTGACCACGGGCAACCGGCCGGCCTCGTGGACCTCGCGCACCAGGTCGTATGGCGCGCCCAACTCCTTGGCCACGGTCATCAATTCCTCGAAGCGCAGGCCCTTGATGCGGCTGATCTGGCCCGCGATAGCGCGCTGATGGCGCACCGCCTCGACGATGTTGCCGGTGCCGGCCTCGCCCTTGGTGCGGATCATGGCCGCGCCCTCGCCGATGCGCCGCAACGCCTCGCCCAACTCGCGCGCGCCGCAGACGAAGGGGACCTTAAAGGCCTGCTTGTCGATGTGGTAGACCTCGTCGGCCGGGGTCAGGACCTCGCTCTCGTCGATATAGTCCACGCCCAGCGCCTCGAGGATCTGCGCCTCCACGATGTGGCCGATGCGCGCCTTGGCCATGACGGGGATCGTCACGGCCGCGATGATCTCCTCGATCATCGCCGGGTCGCTCATGCGCGCCACGCCGCCCTGCTTGCGGATATCGGCCGGGACGCGCTCCAGGGCCATCACCGCCACGGCGCCGGCCTCTTCGGCGATGCGGGCCTGCTCGGCGGTGACGACGTCCATGATCACGCCGCCCTTGAGCATCTGCGCCAGCCCGCGCTTGACCGTCTCGGTCGCCTTTTCCAGGACCATGTTCTGTTTTATCCTCCGTATCCCTACTCAGCCCCGCCGCACATTTTGACATAACAACAAGCGCCGGACGCCGGTAGGCTCTTTCCTTCAGTATACCAAGGACGCCAGTGGGCAGTGGGCAGTGGGCAGTGGGCAGTGGGCAGTGGGCAGTGGGCAGTGGGCAGTGGGCAGTGGGCAGTGGGCAGTTGCTAGCTGGCTATCCCTGGTTGAAGCGTACGCCCTCCATACCCCGTGATGCCGAAGAGAGCGGAGCGTTTATCCTGAAGTAGGCTGACTACTAACCACTAGTCACTAACCACTAGTCACTAGTCACTAGTCACTAGTCACTAGTCACTAGTCACTAGTCACTAACGACTCGAAGGAGGTTCCGTGGCCCGTCTACTCGTGGCGCAATCGGGTGGCTGTACGGCGGTCATCAACAGTTCCCTGGTCGGCGTGGTCGATGAGGCCCTGCGGCAGGGCGTTGCCGACATCGTGGGCGCGCGCTTTGGTATCCGTGGGGTGCTCGGCGAAGATTTTCTGGATCTGGGCCGCCAGAGCCGGGCCACGCTCGACCTGGTGCGCCGCACGCCCTCGGCCGCGCTGGGTTCGGCCCGCTACCGCCTCTCCGACGACGAGTGCGCGCGGGTCCTCGATATCCTGGCGCGCCGTCGCATCGACTATTTCTTGCTCATCGGCGGGAACGACTCCGCCGATACGGCCTCGCGCATCGGCCGCCTCGCTTCCGCCGCGGGACATAGCCTGCGCGTCGTCGCCGTGCCCAAGACGATCGACAACGACCTGCCCGTGACCGACCATTGTCCCGGCTACGGCAGCGCGGCGCGCTTCCTAGCGCAGGGGACGCTCGACGGCGGCCGCGACGCCGAGGCCATGCGCCACTGGGACCCCGTCAAGGTGGTCGAGGTGATGGGCCGCGACGCGGGCTGGTTGGCCGCGGCCACCGCGCTGGGCGCGCGCGATGAGCGCGACGCCCCGCACCTGATCTACGTGCCCGAGCGCCCCTTCGACCTCGACCGTTTCCTGGCCGATGTCCGGGAGACGCACCAACGCCTGGGCTACTGCGTGGCCGTGGTGGCGGAGACGGTGCGCGACGCCGCGGGCCGGCCGCTGGGCCTCCTCGACCGCACCGCTGCGGTCGACGCCTTCGGCCACCCCGTGATCGCCGGGACGGCGGCCACGCTGTGCGCGGCGGTCGGCGCCGAGTTAGGCCTCAAGGCCCGCTTCGACAAGCCGGGCACGATGCAGCGCATGTCGATGGCCCTGGTGTCGGAGACCGACTGGCGCGAAGCCTACGCCGTCGGGGAGGCGGCGGTGCGGGCGGCCGTGGAGGGCCACAGCGAGGTCATGGTCACGCTGCAACGCGCGGGCAGCGGCGAACAGGGGCAGCCCTACGCCTGCGTCACGGGATTGGCGCCGGTGGAGCAGATCGCCAATCGGCAGCGTCTCCTGCCGGAGGAGTTCCTGCACCCGTCGCGCCCGTGGGTCAGCGACGCCTTCCTCTCCTACGGCCGCCCGCTGCTCGGCGCGCCCCTACTACAGTACGGCCGCTTCGACGATCTCGCGGCTGCCCCGTGACGACGTCACGGCATAATGGACGCAACGACAGACTGCAGGGTTTTATTGAGGCGCGCCCTGCGATTGTGAGGCTGCCTGACCCCAGGTCATGGCAGACTCCTATACCCCTCCGGGCGCCATCGCCCATGAAAAGGGCGGTGCGGCAGCGGAGGTGGGCGGTGTTCTTTCATACCAGGGTACGGACCCTGAAGGGTCTCCCCTGGCCCATCATCGGGCACGTACCCGACGTGCGCGGCGCTCCCCCCAGCCGACCTTTTAAGGTCTGTCCCTACCATGACCATTCATGGTCAGGCGGTCGGCACGCACGATCACGTCGTCGGCGACAGGATCTCGATGGCCACGCCGTCGGGGGCTTGAATGAAGGCAAACCGGATGTGTACCCCTCCCCCCGGACCCGTCTCATTGGAGGACGTGAGCGTCCCGGTCTCGCCGGGGCGGACCTCGACCCCCTTGGCGCGCAGGTCGGCCAGGGCCTCGTCGAGGTCGGGAACCGACAGGGCGAAGTGATCGACGGCATTCCCACGCCCGCTGTGCGCGTAGGGGCGGTTGGTGATGGTCAGACGCACCCCATCCATGTCCAACTGGGCGAAGGTGACGCCATTTCCCTCGAAGGTGCGGACGCGGCGCATGCCGAACACCCGCTCGTAAAAGGAGGCCGCCTCCTCCACGTCGACGGCGTTCAGATGCACGTGGTCCAAGTGATAGCTGATGGCCATGCCTTTCCCTTCCCCGGCGACGCCGGCCGCTCGTGTCGATGTAGGCCCTGTATGCAGGCGCCTCCATTGTACGCGTTTATGCGCGGCTCGCGCGCTCCTCGATGCAGACGGATCCCCTTTGATCCCCGTTCGGGTCGTGCCGCGTCCTAATCGCATCGAAAGGCCTACTGCCACGTCGCCCCGTCGGTCGTGGTCAGGATGGCGCCGTTTCCCACGGCATAACGCGTCGTGGCGGCGGGGCAGGCCACCGCCTCCAAATCGGGTACCACGTCATCGCCGCCTTGATCCGTCCACTCCTGGCCCCCATCCGTGGTCGCCAGGATAACGTGGACGGGCAGGCCACGCCGGTCAGGAAACCGACGGTGTCAGCGGAGGGGCCGGCTGCTACTCTGGCCATTACCGGCGTCGTCACGCCCCCGGCTATCAGGACGGCGGCAAGCAGGGGGAGAATGGTTATGATGGCGCCACGCATTGATGCACTTCCTTCCCCTGCCCGCTGTACGCGTACGGCCGCTGCGCAAACACGGTTCATACCGCGGTCATCCAGGGGAGAGACCGGTGAGCGAGCCGAAACAGGGACGATAAACGTGGCGCGTGGGGGCAGCCCGAGACTATCGGACCGCCCCCATGATTTGCATGCGTCGGCAACCTGACGCGACAGCGGTTACGCTGCCGCTCCGCACGGGCGACTAATAGCTGGCCGCCGAGCTGGCGCGGACCTTATCGAAACAGGACGAGCAGTAGACGGGTTTGTCGAGTCGCGGTTGGAACGGCACGCGCGCGGGCTGACCGCACTCGGCGCAGGTCGCCGTGAACATCTCGCGTACCGGACGCACCTGCTCCCCGCGCGCCATCTTGGCGGCCACCCGGCAATCCGGGCAACGGCCGGGCTTGTTCTGGAGGCCGCGCGAGGCAAAGAACTCTTGCTCACCCGCCGTGAAGACAAATTCCTGGTTGCAATCCCGGCAGGTCAGCGTCTCGTCCGCATAGGTCGTCATCTGTGTGTGTTTCCTTTCCTCATAACACCTGGTTGGCCCCGGTCACAGACAGCCCCGTGCGCGAAAGACGCCGCATGATCGCCGTGACACCGCATTGACCACCGGGAG
>JAABUQ010011496.1_pt1 | contig 11292 bp, 4 predicted proteins | sample 5560001 | NCBI WGS metagenome assembly JAABUQ01 (sample SAMN10711888, study PRJNA513371) | rock metagenome | isolation source: Antarctica rocks | place: Antarctica: Victoria Land, Finger Mt nord | collected 2015-12-18
TAGGCGTCCTCGCCGAAGGCCGTGCTCTGGGGCCGTCCGGCGGCGGAGGCAAGGAGACCGCGATCGCGGATCCCCACCTCGCCGACGACGCCGACAGCGATCTCGACCAGATCTGCGACGCTCAGGTACTCGATCCCTCGGTCTTTCAAGATTCACCGGCTGAGCCGGTCGAGGAGTTCGGCGTCCTCGGTGCGAACCTTCTCGATCGCAGCCCGCAGCCGCTCGGGACGGCCCGACACGTAGTCCGCGATGGCCGCTCTGGCAACTTCCTGCATCGATCGTCCTTCTTCGGACGCCTTGCGACGCAAGGCCGCCGATTCGCTGTCGCTCAGACGCAGGTTCATGGCCATTGCCCAATGGTACCAAGTCGGTACCAGTCCGGCCCCGTCTCGCTTCACCGGACCAACCCCCCGCCGCCTTTATCGCCCACAACCTCGCACTGAAAGCCAAGGCGGAGCATGGACGGTGACTGGGACGACGAGCCCGACGCGGACCTACAGGAAGTCCGTCAGGTGGCTGAGGACCTCGTGCGGCGCGTCTTCGGACACGAAGTGGCCGGTATCGGGGAGGCGATGGACTGAAGCGTGCGGGAAGACCTGCTGCCACCGGGCGAGCACCTGCTCGCCGAACAGCACGTCGTCCTTGCCACAGACGATGGCGACGGGCGGCGGCGCTGGGTAACGCGCGGGGCGCAATCGACGACCTCGGCGTGCTGGCCGCCGGCAAGATCGCGCAGGGATCCAGCCGCACGCTCGCGCAGCGCCCGTCCGCCCGGACGGCAGTCGCCCAGGCGGAGGCGTCGCTGTGCGCGGCCCGCGTCTTCTACTACCAGGCGCTCGCCGAGGCGTGGACGGCGGACGGCGATCGCCGTCCGCCGTCGCCAGCAGCGCCGGCCCAACGAGCTGGAGATGCTCTCGGCTCCGCGGTGGAGTTCGACGAGAAGGCGGGCCATTCGGTGCGCCGGTGACTCACGGAACGCGTTTAGTCTTTGGGTGCCACGGAGACGGTCTTATCGTCGGCCTCGACGGCCGCGCGTATGGGAGATGGCGCTCCATGCCGACGGCCAGGTTCGCCCCGCGACATCGCTACAGAACGAACCGGGGAAAGCTCAAGGTTGGCTTGACTCTGGGATGCTTGGGCCGTCGCCGAAGGGGCATCCGCGCGCCGACCACGGTCGGCGCGCCGCGGGAGGACGAGCTCGCACCCGGGTGTCGCGATGGCGTACCTTGGCTGGTGTGGTTGAGCGTGGTCGGGGAACGCGAGCCGGCTGGGGCCCGGTCGGGCTACTGGAGCACCGGATGGGCCGCGCCTGTGTGGGGCGCGAGCTGGAGGTCGTCGAGCTGGTCGAGCTGGCTGGCCGTCGCTGGCTGGTGACTCTGACCGGTGCCCCTGGGGTGGGTAAGAGCTGCCTGGCGCGCGAGCTGGCCACCGTCCTGGCGCCCCGCGGCCCTGGTGTGGCGGTGGTGGAGTTGGGGGCGGTCTGCGACGCGGGGGCGGTGGCGTCGGCGGTGGCGCAGGCGCTTGGCGTCGAGGAAGTCGCGCCGGAAGCGCTCGCCGCCGCCGCCACTGCTGGCCGGCGACGGGTCCTACTCGATGGCTGCGACGACGTCTTTGCCGCGGCCGCGGAGGTGGCCCGGGCGCTGGGGGCGGCGGGGCTGGGGGTGTTGGCCACCTCCCAGCGGCCATTGGGCGTCGACGGTGAAGCCCTGCGCAGGGTGCGGCCGCTCTCGTTGCCTTCAGCGGCTTGGGTTGCCTGCCCCGATATCCGGGTCGACTCAGAAGCGCTGCGGTTGTTCTGTGAGCGCGCGGCGGAGGTTGATTCGGAGTTCGCGCTTACCGCTGAGAGTGCGCCGGCGATGGGGGCGATCTGCCGGCGTCTGGATGGTCTTCCGTTGGCGATCGAGGCGGCCGCCCGGCACATCGACGTGCTCTCGCCGGTTGAGATCCTGGCGCGCCTGGAGGAGGATCCGGTCGCCTTGCTGGCCATCGCACACGGCGGGCAGCGGAGCGTAGGGGCGGCGGTCGAGGCGAGCTATGAGCGTCTGTCGGCGCGCGAGCGGCTGCTGTGGGCGCGCTTGGCGGTGTTCGCCGGAGGGTTCGGGTTGCAGGCGGCCCAGGCGGTGTGCGCCGGTGATGAGCTGGGCTCAGGGCAGGTCTTCGAGGTCCTGACCGCACTGGTCGCCGCGTCGCTAGTGGAGGCTGACACGACGCGCTCACCCAGGCGCTATCGCCTGCTCGAGCCCCTGCGCCACTACGCCCGCCGGCGCCTGGAGGACGCCGACGAGCCCGCCGCACTGGCCGCCGCGCACGCCCAGTGGTGCCTGCACGTCGTCGAGCAGGCCGGCGACCCCAGCCAGGGACGGCGCTGGCTCGAGCACCTGGCCGACGAGCACGCCAACATCGAGGCCGCCTGGCGCTGGGCGCTCTCCGCCGCCCGGGCCGAGCTGGCCCTTACCCTCGGACGTGCTCACGCCTATCTGTGCCGGGCCGCCGGGCGCCACCACGACGCTCGCGTGGTTCTCGACCAGGCGGCCTCACTGGCACCGGGCGCACCAGTCGAGCTTGGCGCCACGGCCCTTTGGGACGCCGGGGGAGCCGCCGCCGTGATCGGCGCCAACGACACGGCCACCGCCCACCTCAATCAGGGTGTGGCCATGGCCCGTGGCGCCGGCAACGTCGCGGCTGAGGCCCGCGCCCTCGCCCTCGCCGGCATGGTGGCCACCGTTCGCGGCGACAACGGCGGGGACCTGGCCGTCGTCGAGCAGGCCGTGGCGTTGGCCCGAAGCGCCGACGACGAGCGCTGCCTCGTCCACGCCCTCGCGGGCGCCGGGCGGGCTCATCTCCTGGTCGGCCAGGCCACCGAGGCGCGGGCCTACTTTGCCCAGTCCCTGACCGGGGCTCGACGCCGGGACGACGATTCCTCCACCGCCAACGCCCTGGTCGGGGCCGGCCTTGGCGCCTTGGCCCAAGGCGACTACCCCGAAGCCCAGGCGGCCCTCGCCGAAGGTCTGGGACTGGCCAGAGAGTCAAGCGAGGTCCACACCCAGGGGGTTGCCCTGGCCGGCCTGGGTGAGCTGGCCTGGATCCGGGGCGAGAGCGCCGCGGCCAAGTGGCACTTCGGTCAATGCGCTCGCCTGGCCCGGGAAGCCGCCACGCCCTACCCGCTCGCAGTGGCGCTGTTGGGCCTGGGCCGCCTGGCCGTCGCCGAGGATGCCCCGGCTGCTCGGGCATTCTTTGAGGAGGCGCTGGACGTCGCCCGGGAAGCGACGCTCGCGCACGTCGTCCCATCCTGTCTGGTAGGGCTGGCCGAGGTGGCGGCGGCTGGGAATGGTGCCCAAGCCGCCGAGCGCATGCTCGCCAGGGCGTTGCGGGCTGCCCGCCGGTGCGCGGATAAGGCCGGCGAGGCGCAGGCGCTGAGCGAGATCGGCCGGATGGCCTTGGTCGCGGGCAACCCGGACCGGGCCGCCTCGCGCCACCATCGGGCCCTGGTGCTGTATGCAGAGATCGGCGACCCTGCGGGCATCGCCGACTCGCTGCAGGCGCTCGCCGGCCCGGCCCTCAGCCGTGACCGCCACACCACTGCCGCACGCCTGCTCGGCGCCGCACACACCATCCGCAACACCCACGGCTGCGTGCCCGCCCGCGAGGAACGCGACTACGCCCTCTACGTGCGCTCAGCCCGACAGCAACTCGGCGACGAAGCCTTCGAGACCGCATGGGCGCAGGGAGCGGCGCTGTCAACCGAGCAGGCGATCGCGGAGGCCTCCAAGGGCCGCGGCCCCCGGTGCCGACCCGCGAAGGGCTGGGAAGCGCTCACCCCAGCCGAGCATCGTGTCGTCGCCCTCGCCCGCCAAGGCCTGAGCAACGCCCAGATCGCCAACCGGCTGCGGATCTCCCCTCGTACCGTCGACGGCCACCTCGTCCACGTCTACGCCAAGCTCGAGATCAAATCCCGCATACAGCTGGTCACAGCCCCACCGGGGCGGGAGGACCCCGAATCACAAAGATAGGGAAATCCCCCTATCTTGACCCCTTCTATTCGGTTCTTGCCGACGGTAGGCTCAGGGGTAACCCTGAGTACCAACCTACGGAGGTCTTGCATGAGCTTTGTTCGCACATCTGTCGGGCGCAAGCTTCAGCGCAGCCTGATACTGGCCGCGGCCTCGACCTTTGGGCTACTCGCCGTGAGCGTCGCCCCGGCAGCGGCGACGACGCTGTCGCACGGCAACGGCTTCTTCACGGCAACGAGTGTCCTGAAGCCCCCAACCTGCTCCGCCTACGGCAACTACCAGGCCACGATGGTCTTCACGGTGCCCCCGGACGCTTTTGGGACCTTCTCGGGCCCGGCATTTACCGTCAACGTCAAGAGTAAGACAGGCGATTGGTGGGGCGAGTTCGCCGACGGGACCCACCCCCCCGTGGTTTCTAGTCCGACGGCGGTCAGCTGTTCCGGTGCGCCGGCGGCTATCGATGGGTTCACCGGTACGGCGGTGGGCACGAGCACCTCGGGCCAGGTTCTCAACTGTACCCTGGGCAACGCGGCAGTCCGGTCGAGCGGTACGTACCTCCGCAACGGCACCCGCTTGAATATGGAGGGCGAAGACATCACCTACACCTTCAGCTCGGTGAGCGGAGCGTGTCTGGGTGCGACCACGCCGGTGGTCATCAAGACGAGCATTGTTGACCCCGGACCGGCGGCATTGTGCAACTCGCCGATCGCACCGAGTTCCTGCGTCCTCGGCCCGGCAAAGTTCTGATCTGAGAGCTGGTCTAGGCTCCGACCGGCAGAGTGCTTTGCGCTTGCCGGACGGTAACTCGGCGGAGAGGCCACGATGGGGGAATCGTCTTCCCACCGTGGCTTTCTCCGTCCGTCGTTGCCAAGTGACCGGCTGGTAGCTGCAGTCCGGTCAAAGGGCTCGGTGCCAATCCCCAAGATCCCCATGCTGCCTAAGTCGCGATCCTTTACGAAGTACTCGGCCCCGCAATCCCGCGGGATTCGCCATCGACCGCTGGTCGTCGCGACAAGCGTGTGTCTGTTGGTTATCGCGGTGGGGGCGATCCTCTGTCGTCCGGTCGCGGCCGCCGAGAACGGCACGGTGGCCGCGTTTGGCCTAAACGACAAGGGTCAGTTGGGCGACGGCACCACCACAGATCGTCATATCCCCACAAAGGTGGTGGGCTTGGACGGGGTGCGCGCAGTCGCCGGGGGTGGCTCGCCCCGGTTTAGCGCGGGCTCGCACAGCCTGGCCGTTCGCTCCGATGGCACGGTGTGGGCGTGGGGCAGCAACAGCGCAGGGCAGCTGGGTGATGGCAGCAACAGCGACAGCACCAAGCCGGTGCAGGTCAAGCGAGCGGACGGAACGCCGCTTAACCAGGCGGTAGCGGTCGCGGCCGGAGGCAACCACAGCCTCGCGCTGCGCTCGGATGGCACGGTGTGGGCGTGGGGGGATAACAGTTGCGGGGAGCTGGGCGTCGCCGGTGTCGACTCGTCCACCACTGCGGTCCAGGTGCAGGTCCTGGAAGGCGTGCGGGCCATCGCCGCCGCCGGTGCCGACCCGTCGGGCCGCAGCCTGGCGGTCACCAACGACGGGACGGTGTATGCATGGGGAGAGAACTTCTCGGGCGAGCTTGGCAATGGCACCACCGACGCCGGGAGCGGCTTTACCGACTGCCCGCGCCACGATGTTCCCTCTGCGGTGTCCTTGCCGCCGGGCACCAAGGCGGTCGGAGTGGCGGCCGGTGGCCCCGGCGACCTACTTACGTCGGGCGGCCACGACCTCGCCGTCACTGACGCTGGCAAAGTCTACGCTTGGGGCGCCAACTTCTCCGGACAGCTCGGGACTCCCAGCGGCGAGCAGTCCCCGCTGCCGCTGCTCGTAGCTGGCCTGAACGGCAAGAGGGTCACGTCGGTAGCCGCCGGGGCACAGCACAGCTTGGCAGTCATCGACGACGGAACGGTGTACGCATGGGGTGACAACTCATCCGGCCAGCTCGGCACGGGTGCAGCGGCCGCGCCCAACTCTGTTCCCGCGCAGGTGAGCGGCCTCAATGGCGTAAAGCAGGTCGCCGGCGGTGCCACTCATAGCGTCGCGGTCACTAACGAGGGAAAGGTGTACGCCTGGGGGGGTGACACGAACGGCCAGACTGGTCCCACTGCAACGGCCACGCCCGTGCAGGTGACCGGCTTCGCCGGTTCGGTGGCGGCGATCGCTGCGGGCCGAAACCACAGCCTTGCCGTCGGGGGCGCCGCCGGTCCGGCGCCGCCGGCGTATATCACCAAGCCGAGCTTTAGCGGCCAGGCGAAAGAGGGGCAGACCCTCTTCGGCGATCACGGCACCTGGTCGGGTGACCCTAACTTTGGCTATCAGTGGAAACGCTGCGACGGGTCGGGCTGCCAGGACATCTCCAGCGCGACTGCCGTTGACTACACGCTTCAGCCCGCCGACGTCGGCAAGCGGGTGAAGCTGCTCGTCACCGCGAGCAACGCGGGCGGGAGCGCCTCGGCGGAGTCTGACCTCTCAGCGGTGGTCGTCGCGGCGCCCCCGCCGTCCGGCGGTCATGTCGTCGTCGGCTTCGGTAGCAACTACGCCGGCGAGATCGGCGATGGCACCACAAAGAACCGCCATGCCCCTACCGGCGTGGTGGGTCTGGAGAACGTGACGGCGGTGGCCGCGAGCGTGGGTTACAGCCTGGGCCTGCGCTCTGATGGCACGGTGTGGTCCTGGGGCCACGGCCCGCTGGGGAATGGCACCACGAGCGATAGTTCCGTGCCCGTGCAGGTCAGCGGCCTCCACGGGATCGTCGCCGTGGCGGCCGGCACCAGTCACAGGCTGGCGCTGCGCTCTGATGGCACCGTCTGGGGCTGGGGTGGCAACAGCTGCGGCCAGGTGGGCGCGACCGACGGCGACCCGAACGCATCGCTGTTGACTCCGGTGAAGGTCAAAGGCCTCGAGGGCTTGAAGATCACTGCGATCGCCGCCGGCAGGGAGTTCAGCTTGGCGGTCACCGACGAGGGCAAGGTCTATGCGTGGGGCGATAACACGAACGGCCAGCTGGGCAATGGCACGATCGGCCGCCCGCCCGATCCCAACTCCGGTGGCCTCATCGAGTGCCGCCACGATGTCCCAGCTCTGGTGAGCTTTCCTACCGGCCACCCCCACGTCGTGGGGGTGGCCGCCGCTCATGGCAATGGTGGCGGCGGAGGCCACAGCCTGGCCGTCACCGACGACGGCAAGGTTTATGCGTGGGGCGATAACAGCTACGGCCAGTTGGGGAGGCCCAACAGCGGGCCCTCGCCGGTCGCCCTGCCGGTGACTGGGCTTTCTCCGCAGGTGGTCGCGGGCGTGGCCGCGGGCGACTCGCATAGCCTTGCCTACACGAAGGATGGCGCCGTCTACGCCTGGGGCAACAACGACTCCGGTCAGCTCGGCGGGGGGCCCTCCGCTCCGCCTGATTCCTTCCAGCCCATCCAGGTCACGGGGATTGACGGCGTCAAGGAGCTCGCCGGAGGCAACTATCACAGCCTGGCGCTGCGCTCGGATGGCACGGTGTGGGCGTGGGGAGCGTTGAGGTCGGCGGTCAACGGGGACACCTACACTGGTCAGACTGGCTCGTCAGCATCAGCTGACCCGGTGCCGGTCAAGCGGGCGGATGGGACGCCGCTTGACCAAGCCGTGGCCGTGGCCGCCGGCGACAGCCACAGCCTGGCCGTGATATCCGGCGAGCACGCGCCGCCTCCGCCGCCTCCGCCGCCGTCGTGCGCGGCTGGGACCTCGGCTTCCGCGCGATCCGCGGTGGGCAGGCCATCCAAGTCGAGCTCGAGCTCGGGCTTGGGCGCCAGGGGCGCATCACGCGCCGCGGGTTCGGCATCTTCGACGCCGACAGATGACCCGTGGGTGCAGCAGCAGCCGGCGGGGCTCACGCCATCCGACCGTGCCGGCGCCGCGATGGCCTATGACGCCGAGCGAAAGCAGATCGTGCTCTTCGGGGGTTCCAATGGCGCGAGCGACACGTGGGTGTGGGATGGGGACAAGACGACGTGGACGAACGTGACGCCCCCGCCGGCGCTTCCGGGCCAGCCGGCGACCAGCCCTCCGCCTCGCCAGCGGGCGGTGATGGCCTATGACGCTGTCCTTCAGAAGGTGGTGCTCTTCGGCGGCCTGGATTCGCAGGGGAGTCCGTTGGATGACACGTGGACCTGGGATGGGTCGAAGTGGAGCGAGGAGCATCCGGCCACCAGGCCGCCGGCGCGGTTTGCGGCGGTGATGGCTGAGCAGTCGGCGCCGGATCTGGCGTCGGGCACGCTGGTGCTCTTCGGCGGCTCGCAGAGTCCTCTGAATAATGGGGATGGGACGGCGGGGAGTAACGACCGGGTGTTGTGTGACACCTGGACGTGGGGTGGGGGCGACTGGACGCAGCGCCACCCGACGACCACGCCGGCGGCGCGGGCGGGTGCGGCCATGGCCTACCACCAGCAAAGCGGCCAGGATGTGCTTTTCGGCGGAACGGCGCCCGGCGTGCCGAGGATGGGCGACACGTGGACCTGGGACGGGTCTAACTGGGCCGCCCGCAGCACGCCGCAGGCTCCTCCGCCGCGGGTCTCTGCTGGGATGGCGTCACTGCCCGACACCCAGACGGTGGTGCTCTTCTCCGGTAACCGGATTCCAGGGGCGACCTGTAACCAAGGGGTAGGGGGAATCGGGGGGCTAGTCGTCGGGACCAACAACTGCGATGACACGTGGACGTGGGATGGGCAGGCGTGGACCCAGCGGCTGCCAAGCAAGAGCCCGGATAACTACTCAACCTCCATGGCCTACGACGGGCCCGGCCAGCGGGTCCTGTTGTTTGGTGGAAATCGCTTCGGCACCACCTTCGCCGGTGTGAGCGGGGATACATGGACCTGGGATGGAAAGCAGAGCAGCGACAACGTCGACACGACGCCTCGGGTCAAGGTCAGCCTTGGCCCGGACTCGATCCCGGCCGACGGCAGTTCTCACTCCACGGCCACCGCGACCGTGACGGTCGGCCACGACCCGGTATCCGGGGCGCGGGTGACCTTCGGCACCGACGGTGATGTCACCTTCGGGCCGGTCACCGACCACGGCGATGGCACCTACACCACCACGATCACAGCCTCTGATACTGCCGATAAGGAGACGATCCAGGCCGCGGCGAGCGAGGGCGCCGACTACCCGTACCTGGGCAGCGGCTACGCTCAGCTGACCGAGACGGCGGCCCCGCCCCCGTCGTGTGCGGAGCACACAGGGCCAGGCGCATCGCAGTGGACCGATCTTGACCCGAGCTTTGGGTGCGCGGGCAAGGTGCGCACCCGCCTGGGGCGCGACAGCCTCGGACAGGACATCGCGTTGCAGAGCGACGGCAAGATCGTGGTGGTGGGCGCACATCGCGTGGTGCGCTACAAGTCCGACGGCACCCTGGATCACAGCTTTGGCAGCGACGGGGTCGCCAAGCTCGCCGACGACCACTACTACGCGGCAGTGGCGCTGCAGAGCGACGGCAAGATCGTGGTCAGCGGCTATGGCAGCAATGTGGGCGGTGACCAGCTCACCCGCCTAACCCGCGATGGGACCGTAGACACGAGCTTCGGTCAGGGCGGCACCATTTCGGCCGCGACCGGCGGGAGGGTCGCCATCGAGCACGTCGATGGTAAGGACAAGATCGTCGTGGCCGGCAACGCGGGTGGGGGCAGCCTGATCGATCTGGGCATCAGCCTGGTCACCAGCTCGAACAAGTTCACCGTCGCCCGCTATAACTCCGACGGGACACCGGACACCAGCTTCGGTCCGGCTAACGGCACCGTCGAAACCAGCTTCCCAGGGGCCGGCTGGGCCAGTGGCCTCGCGACCCAGGCCGACGGCAGCATCGTGATCGGCGCTAGCGTCGTCGTCGGCCTTGAGACGGTTGACTTCATCGCCTATCGCTTCCTGCCCAGCGGCAGCATTGACACCAACTTCAACGCCTGTGGCCAGTCGGCGCAACCACCGGCCTGTGGGGGAAGCGCGCTCACCAGCTTCGCTCCGGCCCAGGCCAATGGCAACCCGTTTCCCACCCGAGTGACCATTCAAGGCGACGGCAAGATCGTGCTGGCCGGCGGCGCGTACATGGACGCCAGCGACCCCAACGCCGGCATGGGCTTCGCGCTGGCCCGCTATAACGCCGACGGCACCCCCGACACCGCCTTCAACGCCTGCGGCGTGGGGGGCAAGCCGCCGTGCGGGGGAAAGATCTTCTCCCCCGCGCACTTCCCGGGTTGGGAGCCCCGCCGTGCCAACGGTCCAAAGTTCGGCTCGGCGGATGCCGGGTTTGCCTACGCGGTGGCGGTGCAGCCCGCCGACGGGCGGATCGTGGTCGCCGGCTACGGCCCCTATCTGCCCGGGGACTTCCTGCTCGCACGCTATAACCCGGACGGGACGCTTGAGGACTGTGGCTCGCCGGGCTTTGTGCGGACTCGCGTTGCCTTTGACGGGGGAGCCCACGGGGTGGCGATCCAGCCTGATGGCAAGATCGTGGCCGGCGGCTTCTACACTCCGGCTGGCGGCTCCAACGATGCCGGCATCGCCTTGGTCCGCTATCGGGGCGGCGGCGGCCCGACCGGCTCCTGTCATGGCGTGAGCGTCAACGATGCGCCGGCGGTGACCGAGCCGGCGAAGGGAAAGAGCGCGTCGGCGACGTTCACGGTCACGTTGCAGCGTCCGGAGAGCGTGCTGCCCGTCTCCACCCCGGTGCGGGTGAGCTATGCGACGGTGGATGGGTCGGCGAAGGCGGGCAGGGATTACGAGGCGAGCTCGGGAACGTTGGTGTTCGCGCCGGGGGAGACGAGCAAGACGGTCACGGTGCCGGTGCTGGCGGACAAGCACGCCGACGGGACCGAGCATTTCACGATCAGGCTCTCGAATCCGATCAACACTGCGATCGCGCGTGGTAAGGGGCTTGGGACGATCAACGATCCGGCGAGTCAGGGCCTGAGGACTCCTCCGGTGACTCCCAAGCCGCCGCCGACCCCGCCGCCGCCGGGGTCGCCGTCACCATCGGGATCAGCGCCGCAGGGTTCCCCGCCGGGGACGACCGTGCGCCCGGCGTCGCCGTCAGCGCCGTCAGCGCCGTCAGCGTCGGCGTCGCCGTCAGCACCGTCAGCGCCGGCGTCAGCACCGGGTCCGGCACCGGCGTTGCCGTCAGCACCGGGGTCGCCGTCAGCGCCCGCGTCGCTTGTGCGCCCGGGGTTGCCGGTGGTGCCGGTCTCATCGCTGCCGCCGGGGGCGCTCGTGACCCCGG
>JAABUQ010011497.1_pt1 | contig 11292 bp, 9 predicted proteins | sample 5560001 | NCBI WGS metagenome assembly JAABUQ01 (sample SAMN10711888, study PRJNA513371) | rock metagenome | isolation source: Antarctica rocks | place: Antarctica: Victoria Land, Finger Mt nord | collected 2015-12-18
TGCTTTTGCAATGCCTGCACGCATTTGGTTTCGTCGGCGGGGTGGCCCGAAGCCAGGCGCTTGTGGCAGTACGTTTGGATCAGCGTCACGCCGGGATTGGCGGCTTCCATCAGCGCTTCCAGCTCGTACACGTTCAGATCGGCGTGGTTTTTCGTGGTCGCCAGCGACGCCTGGGCCTGCGAGTAGTGCTCGGCATCACGCGGGGCACGCAGCAGCAGCGCCATGCCGAAGCCCGCCGCGCAGCCGCCCAGGTGCGCAAAGTGCCCCACCCCGTCTCCTCCGCCCAGCAGGACGCCGTTGAGCACGTCCAGCGCGACATAATAGCCGATCACCCACTGCGCTTTCCAGTCATACGACCCAAAGATGAACGGGAGAAGCCGAAAGCGAAACACGCAGATGATGGAATGGGGAAAGACCCACAAGTACGCCCCGGCCAGCCCCATAATCGCGCCCGATGCGCCCAGGGAAAACTCTCCCGGATTGTGGATACCCACGACCACCTCGCTCAGCAGGCCCCCAAACAGCCCGGCGACCAGGTACAGCGCGGCAAACTTGAGCGGCCTGAGCCGTCCCTCCAGCGACGCCCCAAAAATCCACAAAAACAACATGTTGCCCACCAGGTGCAGCAGGTTCTCGTGGAGAAACATGGCCGAAAACAAGCGTCCCACGCTGAACGTTTCATCGGACACGGCGAAGGCCTGGACGGCACTGTCCCGCACATGCAGGAAATGGTGGCTGGTCAGCGCATAAACGAGGGTGTTGAGGCCGATCAATGTGTAGGTCACATACGGCACATGTTCGGGCGGGTTTTTGGCACGATAAGGCAGGAACATGGCGAATCTCCTCAAGCAGACGACGTGAAAACAAGGGCTACACTGCGTTGACAAGAGGCGATACTGCCTGCCTCACCGCATTATATCAAACAGGTGACAATTTGGCAAGGAAAACTACACTTTTTTTACGTTTATTTTTCGGCGTGTGAAAAGCGCGTTGTGCCTGTGTTTTCTGCTCGTTGCCCTAGCAGATCAAGCGCGTATCAACGACGGAACAGTTTCTTCCGTCGTTGGTATGCCTGTGAAACCTTGTCGCCACGCTGTGGGTAAGCGGACACAACGCTCTTACCGTTCTCAGACGACAGGTTGCGAGGCCATTATCCTCTTCGCAAAAAACTTCTTGACAGACTGCGCCGTGTGTGATAGGATTATTGTGCAAGCATCTATAAACTGCTTGCGTACATCTACGGTTCCGTAGTACTTTTACGGACGGCTTCGCACGACAGATCGCACGTCAAAGGAGATCACTGAAATGCAAGTTCGTTTCCGCCAGGCCATGTCGGCCTCCCCTCTGCTGGCCTTATTTAAAATAAGGCCGCTCCTCGTCGCTTTGCTCTCGCTCATTGTCGGCATGGCTCATGCTCAGACGACCACGCCCTTAGCCCCTGAACTCAGCGCCGCTGCCGGGAACAGCCAAGTCACTCTCTCCTGGAACCAAACGGCTTACCCGCAGAATGCCAACCAGACCGTCTCTTACACTCTCTATCGCGGCACATCCAGCGGCACGGAGGGCAGTTACGCATCGGTGTCCGCTCCATCCGATCCAGAGTCCCCCGTCAGCTACACGGACACGGCAGTCACAAACGGGACGACGTACTACTACCAGGTCGTCGCGGCCATCAGGACCCGTTCCGGGGGAGGATTCCCTACTCCGCTCTACATCATGCTACAGCAAAGCCCATCCTCTAAGGAGGCAAGCGCCACGCCGACAGCGCCTGTTGCGCTCGCCGCGCCCACAGACCTTGCCGTTTATGCGACCGGCAGCGGCAAGGTAACGCTGTATTGGAGCGGCGTTGCCAATGCGAACGGCTACAACATCTACCGAGGCACGGCAGCAGGCGGCGAGGACTACGCCCACCCCGTCAACGGTGCTGCGCCCATCAATACAACGGACACCGGCCCCGGCGTCTCAAACATGTTCATGTACTCGGACACCGGCCTAATAAACGGAACGGAATACTTCTACACGGTGAAGGCTGTCAATGGAACGGCACAGAGCGGGCCGTCCAATGAAGATAGCGATGTTCCAAATACCAATGCTGTTCCCTGGGACACGGGAAACGCAACAAGCATCGTGTCTGCTGTGAATGCAATTGCCAGCGCCTCTCTGCCTTCAGACCCTGAAGACCCAGATTCCAGCCCTGCGACGGTCGGCCCGCTGTTTATCCTAAGTCCAGATGGCGTTGTCTATCAAGGCAACTTCTCAGACGGAAGCTCGGCTATCGCGACACAAGCGCCGGGCTACTACGATCCGACAACCAATGAGCGAGTATACACAGATGGCACTGTCACAGTCGCGCCGCGTGATGTAACGGACCCCAATTCAAGTCAGAGCACGACATCCTCCTCTGGCGCTACTCCTATGGCATCAGGTATCGTGACGGACAAAGGTTTTGGAGGATTGCCACCTACCGGAATGACACGGCAAGTTGCAACACAGCCTGGAGCCACGGGTTTCAGTGGCATAGTAGGCTTACCCAATGCCGCAGACCCAACTCAGGTCCGCCTAGACGCTTACCACACTGGCTACACAGACCCTAAAACTAACAAAGAAAGGGTTTATCCAGATGGGGCGGAGATTTATACAGGTGGACATGTTTACTACCCTGCCAGCGTTGCCGCTGCCTATCCAAAACAACTTGGCAATGATCCTGGAAACATTGACGCAGGGCTGCAACTCACGACTTACCCATACCCCAATACCATGTGGCAGCCGTTTATCATGCCAGGGATTAAATCGGGGACGAAGCAGCAGCAACTGCTTGGAGGTGTCGGAGGCAAGGTGGTAGTGGGTGATTGGAAGACGTTTATCAGCGGCGAAATACGAATGGTGTTCTCGACACCTATGATGGCTCAAGTACCGTCTAAATCAGTTATGATGAGCTATCAGACACCGTACAACAGCAACGGAACTACAATCCAGGTTCGTCGTGTGATCGGCAAGGACGCCAACAATGTTCCTTCCTACGACAAAACACTCACACCCTACGGCGTGACATACTATTACTCCGGGACAGCCGCTCAGCTTTGGCTCAGAAAGCCGTACAACACAAAAAATCCAACAATCGGGAACAACTCGTTCATCCTTAAGCGCACGAATGTCATTTCCCAGACGCTAAATCCTAATATGGATACAGGAACACATCTTTATGCTCCTATTGCGAATGGGCCTAACAATGATAAAAATAGCGGCTTTAGGATGAACTCTTCCTATGTACTTGGAGCATACTGGGGAGACTCAGACCCTTATGGAGTTGCTTTGTTTGGGCTGCCATCCGCTTCTTGGACAAATGATAGTTCTGTGACTGCCATTGCGGGTGCATTTCCAGGTACACCATATGGCTTTGATACTCGGTTCATCAAATCGACGTTAAACAACCCGTTCTTTTGGGAGACCAACCTGAACATGAAAACATCCATAGGAACACAGCCGGGTTTCTAGTCTTGATTGGTACTTCGCACAGGAGGCTGCTTTGGTAAAAGCGCACAATGGTCATGGCTACAAAATGATCCTAAAGGTCATCCTTGTCATCGCTGTTCTCTGTATGCCTGTTGCCGAAGCAGCTTCCGGTGCAAGGCAGGCCAAGCACCCTGCCCGGCCAACACGAGAGTTTTTGTACCTTGTCTCAGATGATGGATTATTTGGATACACAGCCAGAACAGACGGTACGCTTCAGAGGATAGATACAAGCTATCCCTTGATTGGACAGTTTCCCTACTTCGTGATCGCAAAGCCTCAAGGCCGCTTTCTCTACGTCTGTGGAGCCGCCGCGCGCAATAACGACAATGATGGAACAATTTACGAATACAGCATTGCGCCAAGTGGCAAATTAGCATCAATCAATGCCGTGGGCGCGGGTTCATTTCCACACCTAATGGCTTTTCACCCATCAGGCCGCTTTCTTTATTGCTCGTCGCAGGATGTACCGGCGAACAAGAACATCATTTTTGAGTACCGCGTCAAGCAGAACGGCGCGCTTGTTGCAATCACCAGTCGGCCTCCTACCCTTGACCTCGGCCCGATCTTCAGCATGGCTGTTGATCACTCAGGAAACTTCCTGTTCTTGACGTTCCGAGACAGCATCCGCTCCTTTCGCATCAATGCTAACGGTACGCTTCGTGCCTTACCTGCATACACGCTCAAGACAAAGGGGAACGCATACATCGCCGTAAGTCCAAGCGGCAGCTATGCCTACGCAGCTTCCTCCGACAGCAACGGATTGTTGGAGTTCAGCATCTCGCGCAACGGTCAGCTTGTTCCATTCCTATCAAAAATCATACCGACTGGGAAACAGCCTCGCTCTGTTTTCATAGCACCAAGTGGTCATTTCTTGTATGCCGTGTGCGAGGATGGCATTTATCAGTACAACATTGGAGCAGATGGCAGACTGCATTCTTTGCTGCCGCCCCGTTCAGCGTTTAATCCTTTTAATTGGCAACTGACCGTGACGCAATCAGGCTTGTTCGCCTACGTGACAATTAGTGGCGGCAGCGAGCCGGGTAACATAGAACAATTTCATGTTAAGAACGGCTTGCTGACGCCTTTCAAACATCCATTCATGTCAACAGGCGTAAATCCAATCTCTTTAGCTATTACTTATCGTTAATTTTCAGCGCAGCATCATCCCCCAAGTTTGCCGGTTCCTTGACAATCTCCATGTGAGCGGGTAGACTGCTGGTGTTCGGCTTCGTAGCTCAGCGGATTAGAGTGTCTCCCTCCGAAGGAGAAGGTCGTGCGTTCGAATCGCACCGAGGCCACCAGTGTTTGCCGTCCAAAACCAGCCTTCCGCGCCGTGCGGCAGGCTGTTTGTTTGGCAGGCAGCAGCGCAGTTGACGTAAAGGATAAATGCACCTATGACGCAGACAGCTCCCCCAGTACTCATTGTCGGATCGATGGCCCTGGATTCGGTGCGCACGCCTGCGGGCGAGGTGCAGGATGCCCTGGGTGGCGCGGCGGATTATGCGAGCGTCGCCGCTTCGTTCTTTGCGCCCGTTCAGCTTGTGGGCGTCGTGGGAGACGACTTCCCCCGCGCGCACCTGGACTTTCTCGCGTCGCGCAATATCGACCTAGGCGGCGTGCAGATCATACCGGGCGGCAAGACGTTCCGCTGGGCGGGCTATTATGATTTTGACCTCAATGTCGCGCACACGCTGGACACGCAGCTCAACGTGTTCGCCGACTTCGCGCCCTCCCTGCCCGTCGACTTCAAGGCCGCGCCGTATGTGTTTCTGGCGAACATCGACCCCGAACTGCAATTGCAGGTGGTCAAGCAGGTGCAGAAGCCCAAGCTGACTGTCTGCGACACCATGAACTTTTGGATCGAGGGCAAGCCGGACGCTCTGCGCGCCCTTCTGGGACACGTCGACATCGCGTTTATGAACGATGCCGAAGCGCGGCAGCTGACTGGGCAGTTATCCGTGGTCAAAGCCGCCAAAGCACTGCAAAAGCTGGGGCCAAAGACCGTCATCATCAAAAAAGGCGAACACGGGGCATTGCTGTTTCATGGCGACCAGCACTTCGCCGCCCCCTCGTATCCGCTGGAAGATATTGCCGACCCAACCGGGGCAGGCGATTCGTTTGCAGGGGGCTTTATCGGCTATGTCGCCCAGCAGGACGACATCAGCATGGCGACATTGCGCAAAGCGGTCGTGTACGGCAGCGTGATGGCAAGCTACAACGTGGAGGATTTCTCGCTCAACCGCTTGCGCACCTTGACCCAGTCAGACATTGAGGCCCGCTACAAAGCCTTCCAAGAAATTGCCCATTTTGATGACCTCAAAGGGGCCTAAGCGCCCGTGCCTGCCTATTTATTGTGATATAATAGATTGTCTATAATGGATTGCAGCAGCATTATACAGAAGGGAACACCATGACCATGATTAAACCCATCAGCATCGCCCTCGCCCTGCTCGCTTTCAGCACCGCCGCCCACGCTCAAAATACCAGCGGACAGGGAAGCGGCGGGGTGGTCACTGGGGCAGCGCAGGACGCGGCAACCGGCAAAACCGCGTCTGTCACCGGCACCAGCGCCGCCGATGCCAGCAGCGGCACCAACGTCACGGCAGGGGCAGCCGCCTCGCACGGGTCGAGCGCCTATGCCGAGATGTACAACCAAGCCATTGGCGACTACAATTCGCACAACTACAACGCTGCCGCCAAAGAACTGCGCAGCGTGGTCAAAAAAGCGCCCAATGAGATCAATGCCCGCCTGATGCTCAGCAACATCTATCTCAGCCAGAAGAACTACGCCGACGCACTGCCGCAGCTGGAAGCCGCCGTCAAGCAAGGGGCCAATGATCCGGCCACGCGCGATAACCTGGGCGAAGTGTATCTGCAGCAGAACCGGCCCGCCGACGCCCTTGCGCAGTTCAAGGCTGTCCTTGCCCGCACGCCCAAAGATGAAACGGCCGCGCAAGGGCTGGCGCTCGCGCTGAGCCAGACCGGCAACAGCGGCGATGCCCTCGCGGCCCTGCAAAAGCTCGCCGCCGATAAGCCCTCCGTCGCAAACTACGAAAACCTGGCGGGCGCACTGCAAAAGGCCGGCAAAAACGCCGACGCTGCGCAGGCCTTCCAGCGCGCCGCCGCTCTCGCCCCAACAAATCCCGACCTGCCCTTTTATGCAGGCGAGTCGTATGCACAATCCGGCAGCAACGACAAGGCAATCGTGGCCCTGACGCAGGCGCTGGCCTTGAAAACGCAGTATCAATTTCCTGCCCACATGCTGCTCGCGCAGATTTATTCCGGCAGCGGCGTGCGGGACAAGGCCATCGAGCAGCTCAAAGCCGCCGCCCTGGTGCAACCCTCCGACCCTACCACCTGGTTTAACCTCGGCGTACTCCAGCAGCAAGCCGGGCAGACGGAAGACGCTAAGCAGGACTTCGGGAAAGTGGTGGCGCTTAAACCCACCGATGCCGGCATGCTGAAGCAGGCGCAGCAATCGCTTGCGGCTTTGCAGGCTACGCCGGGTAAGTAGCAGCATGCGGCGCGCAGCGAGTGCAGTTTGGAAGTTTGTGGCGGCAGCAGTCGATGCCCTGCTGTCGCTGCTGTATCCGCCCCGCTGCGTCGTGTGCCGCACTTTGGGGTCTCCCTCTCCGCTGTGCGCCCTTTGCACGGCGGCGGTCGTTCCTGTTGCCGAACCCCTGTGTCTGCACTGCGGACACGCATTGCAACCGGAGAGGTTGTGCAACAACTGCCGCCGTCACCCGCCCGCATTCGACTGTGCCCGCGCCCTGGGCCTGTATCAAGGCGTGCTGCGCGAAGCCGTGCATTGCTTCAAGTACAAAAACTGCCCCGCCCTCGCCGAGCCGCTAGGCAGCCTGCTGGCCGCGCAGGCCCGCACTCAATCCAGCGCTTTGCACCGCTTAAAGTTTGACGGCGTGCTGCCCATGCCCATGCACGCGGGACGCCGGAGGACGCGCGGCTACAACCAGTCGGAGCGGCTGGCGCGCGTGGTCGCCCGCGAGCTGGACCTGCCGCTGAACACGCTTCTGCTGATACGCCCCCGTGCGACGCGCCCGCAGGTCGGACTTTCCGCCACGCGGCGGCGCAGCAACCTGCTGGGCGCGTTCCGGGTCAGCCGTCCCCAGGACGCTCGGGGCAAGACGTTTCTGCTGATCGATGACGTGATGACGACCGGCTCGTCCCTGTCCGAGTGCGCCGCGATGCTGAAGCTGGCGGGCGCACGCGGCGTGTATGCTCTGATCCTCGCGGCGGGCTGAGCCGACGCCCTTTTCCCCCTGCAAAGTCCAAACCCATGCCTCTTCTCCAAGTCAGCAATCTGGTCAAGCATTTCCCCATCTCGCGCAGCACGGGGCTGCTGTCGCATATCACCGAGCCGCTCAAGGCCGTAGACGGCGTGGACCTGACCCTGGATGCGGGGGAAACACTCGGCCTAGTCGGCGAGTCGGGGTGCGGCAAGTCGACCTTGGGCCGGTGCATTCTGCGCCTTGTTGAGCCGACTTCCGGGCAGGTCACGTTTGACGGGGGGGACGTAATTGCGCTGGCCCCGGAGCCGCTGCGGCAGGCACGGCGGGCGATGCAGATCGTCTTTCAAGACCCTTTCGCCTCGCTCGACCCGCGCATGAGCGTCGGCGACACGCTGGCGGAGCCGCTGCGCACCCACAACATCGTGCCGCGCGCGGACACGCGGGCCGAAGTCGCGCGCCTGCTGTCGCAGGTCGGGCTGCCGGGCAATGCCGCCGCCCGCTTTCCCCATGAGTTTTCGGGCGGTCAGCGGCAGCGCGTCGGCATCGCCCGCGCGCTTGCCCTACGCCCCAAAATGATCGTGGCCGACGAGCCGGTGTCGGCCCTGGACGTTTCCATTCGCGCGCAGGTGCTGAACCTGTTTGCGCGCTTGCAGGCCGAAACCGGCGTGTCCTTGCTGTTTATCGCGCACGATCTGGGCGCGGTGCGTCAGATCAGCCGCCGGGTCGCCGTGATGTACCTGGGCAAGATCGTCGAGCTGGCCGAGGCGGACGACCTGTACGACAACCCGCGTCACCCGTACACCCGCGCCCTGCTGTCCGCCGTGCCGAGCATCGACGGCGTTAAACCTCTCGCGCAAAAGGTGGAAGGCGATGTGCCGTCCCCCATCAACCTGCCGTCGGGATGCCGCTTCCGCACGCGCTGCCCGTTCGCGCAGGACATTTGCGCCGCGCAGGAGCCGCCGCTCGCATCGTTTGACGGCGCACCTTCGGGCCACAAGTCCGCCTGCCACTTCGCGGCCACCCTGCCCGCTCTGCCGATGGTTTCCAGCGTCTAAAACATTCCCCCGCGACAAAGCCAGCCATGCGCAAACACTTTTTGCTCCTTTGGGCCGCACTTGGCCTGCTTTATTTCCCGGCCCCGCCTGCCCTCGCCACCACCAAAGGGCCGAACTAGATCGTCACTCCCGATGTGCAGCCCAAATGCGTGTTATCAGTCAGCCTTCAGCAGGTAGACCCCAATATCGCCAACCGCTGCGAGGCGCAGTTGGAATTGGGATTAACATCCCGCCTGGAAGTGGCCGTGTTTCAAGGCTTTTCCCCCAATGAACAAATCTTCAATGCCGAGTATGGCATCATCCAGCGCCCGGACGTGCTTTTGTCTGCGGGCTTCGCCAACTACTCCAGACCGAGGGGCTTTTCCACGTCTGTGATGCCGCTTCTTTGGCGCTGTCACCCTGTTGCTTCGGCATTTCCCCGGCTGTTCAAGCGCGTTGCGACGACGGAAGAAAACCGTCCGTCGTCGGGACAGGCTTGCGACGCGTGGGAAACGGCCAGGCAAAGCCGAGGCGACGCGCGGCCTACACAGGCGTCTCCCCGGCCACTTCCACTGTCTGCATGTCGTAGGCGAGTTCCACGCCGGGGGGCAGCGAGGCGTTGGTGGCCTGGTAATCATAGTCGTGGGACAGGTGGGTCAGTAAGGTGCGCTTGGGCTTCAAACGCGCGATCACGTCCAGGGCGGCGTCCAAATGAAAATGCGTCTCGTGCGGCTCTCGTCGGACGGCGTCCAGCATCAGCAAATCCAAATTGAGAAGATGGGGCCAGGTTTCAGCGGGAATCTCGCTGACATCGGTGACATACGCAAACCTCGCGCCGAACTTATACGCCAGAATGGGAAGCCTGCCGTGACACACGCGCAGAGCCAGGATGTCTAAACCGGGCAGGGAAAGACGCTCGCCGGGATGGACAGCGTGCAGGTCCACCTGCGGCTTGCCGCCACCCGCCTGCGTGGGCTTGAAGATATACGAGTAGATACGCCGCACATCGTCCAGCACATCCGGTTCGGCATAAACGGGCATCGCCGTGCCGCTGCGGTAATTAAACGTGCGCACATCATCCAGCCCAAAGATATGGTCGGCATGGGAATGGGTGTACAAGATGGCATCCAGCCGGGAAACATGGTTCTCGATCAGGGCCAGGCGCATTTCCGGCGGCGTGTCCACGAGGACGCTCGCGCCGCTGCACGCCGTCACCAGGATGGCGGGGCGGTAACGCCGGTTGCGCGGGTCGGGCGACGTGCAAACCGCGCACCCGCACCCGATCATTGGGACGCCGTGCGACGTGCCGCAGCCCAAAACAGTGATCTTCATACCGCCCATTGTACCCAATGCGAAAGTGGTATCGGGAACCCGCCCCGCGCCCTTGCGCCTCCTGCCCAAACAAAACAAAGGCAGGAGCGTGATGCTCCGGCCTCTGCCTGCGTGAGAAAGTCAGGCTCCGCCGCCCGCACCGCCACCGCCGCCTGCCCCGCCCCCGCCGGACGATCCGCCCGCGCCACCGGCACTGCCCGCGCCCGTGCCGCCTGCCCCGGAGCCGCCGCTCGCCCCGCCCGCCGCTCCGGCCCCGCCGCCCGATGCGCCCGTGCTTCCCGCACCTGCCCCGCCAGAGCCGCTCGCGCCCGCGCCGCCGGCTCCTCCGACGCCCGCGCTGCTGCCCGCAGTTCCGGCACCCGCTCCTGCGCTTGCAGAACCCGCGCCGCCGGATGTCCCACCCGGCGCGCTGCTTCCTCCGACGCCGCCTGCTGCCGATGACCCGGCATTGCCTGCGCCGCTTCCGCCCGCGCCGCCCGCACCGGTGACGCCGCTCGCTGCGCCGCCGCCCATACTTGTGCCGCCGCTTGCGCCGCTCCCTGCGCCACTGCCGCCGCCGCTCGCGCCGCTTGATGCGCCGCCGGGATTGCCGCCATTCGCGGCCCCGACCGCCCCGCCGCCCGCGCCGCCTCCTGCCGTGCCCGCGCTGCCTGCCGCGCCTGTCCCCGCCCCGCCCGCATTGCCTGCCGCAGGAGCCGTCGGGCCAGAAGCGACCGGGGCCGTATTGTTGGCGGTCTCGTCGCGCTCGCTGTTGTGGTGCGAGGCGAGCGCAATAATCAATATCAAAAGAAGAACTGCCGCGCCGATAATCATCATCTGCCGCTGTCGGTGCGCTTTTTGCACCTGTTCACCGGGCGAGCCGGGCGGCGGAGCGTCGTTGCCGGGCGCAATCCTGTGCGGCTCCGGGTTGGAAGGTGTCGTTGCCATCGTGTGTGTCTCCTTGAATCTAAAATGCGTATCACGCCAAGCGTCTGCTTGAAGAGTTTCCCGCTTTGCCGCCATCACAAACACGACAAGCGTTGTGTCACCCTGGCTTCGTGGGTATAACATAGCCGTACCACACGCAAGGAACTACCCGCCCATGCCTTCTCCCTCCGCCCATCGCCTGGAAGACTTGATTGGCAACACGCCCTTAGTCCGCCTCCGAAACATAGAAAAAGACGTGC
>JAABUQ010011498.1_pt1 | contig 11292 bp, 5 predicted proteins | sample 5560001 | NCBI WGS metagenome assembly JAABUQ01 (sample SAMN10711888, study PRJNA513371) | rock metagenome | isolation source: Antarctica rocks | place: Antarctica: Victoria Land, Finger Mt nord | collected 2015-12-18
CTTAAAGTGAATAGCTACTAGTATATGAAGCAAAGCGAAGGGAAGATCAACATGGATAAAGGCAGAGCCGAGACGTATGTTGAGCAAGCCAGGCATGATACGTCGTAGAAAACACTGACAACTTCTGACATGTGCACCATAGGGGAGAAGCTGGTAAAGGCACGTCCTCATCTGATGCGCCTGGCATCTTTGCGCGGCGTGACGCCGGATGCGCTCGACGATGTGGTTCAGGAGACGTTGCTTGAAGCCTGGCAAACGCTTGACCGCCTGCATTCTCTCAAGAGGTTAGATGTCTGGCTCGACGGCATCTGCCGCAACATCTGCAGGCGCTGGCACCAGCGTCACCAGCGCTTTCAAGCTCGACACGTTGCGTTGACAGAGATGGGTGAAGATGAGTCGGTGCTCTATCTCACCGATCAGACAGAGCTCGATCCGGCTGAGGAGTTCAGCCGGCAGGATCTTGAGGTCCTGCTTGATCGGGCGCTGGGTCATCTTTCCGCCGAGAATCGACAGGCGATCGAGCTATGTTATTTGCACAAGCTGCCACAACGCGAAACGGCGATGCGCCTCAGCATGACCATCTCAGCGCTGGAAGCTCGACTCCATCGTGCGCGCCGCCAGCTTCAACAGATTCTCTCTGGCGTGCTGCGAGCCGATGCAGAGGCGCTGGGACTCGCTATAGGCGGCCTGGCGTCAGGCGACTGGCGCGAAGCAAGAGAATGGTGCGCTTCCTGTGGGCGACAGCACCTGTCTGGACTATTTCAACCACAGGAGGATGGCACTGTACAACTACTGATGCGCTGCCCTACATGCTCTCCTCAACAGAAAAGCCTCGCCCTCATCGGCTATCTTCCGGCAGGCTCCTGGCATTCTTTTCGTCCCGCGATCAAACGCGTGGCACAGACGGCTTACGATTATGTCGTGAAACGCTATCACGAGGATCATCAGGGAAGATGTGTGCGCTGTGGAGCCGAGAATCCATTGTATGTGATGGATACCTGGGCATACAGCAAGCGCTTTCTGAGCAGTGAAGGTGCGGGAGACGCTGACGCCTTACTTCATTTCGTCCTCTCCTGTCGTGCTTGCTCATATTTCTTCACAGGCATTGTCGGCAGCCATATGCTGTTCCACCCGCAGGTACAGCACTTCAGGGAACGCTACCCGCGCGCGATTTTTCGGCAGCATACTCAGAGAGAGTACGCTGGCGCGCCTGCCATTCCTGTGAGCCTCGCCGATCCTCTTAGCTCAGCTCACCTGACCGTGTTCCTCCATTGCGAAACTATCCAGGTACTTGCTATAAGGGAGGAGTGAGGAGAGACAATGATGCCAGAAGGGACACAGACAAAAAAAGCAGTGCTTTACCTGCAAGTTCTGCATAATCGCACGCTGATGGTCTTATGGAGCGGCACGGCGGTCTCTCTTATCGGCGATACCCTTTTTAACCTGGCCATCACATGGACGGTCTATACTCAGAGCGGCTCGGCGCTGCAAACAGCCTTTATCCAGGTTGTCTGGCACCTGCCAGGGGTCTTGTTCGGTCTACTTGCCGGGTCACTGGCAGACCACCAGAATCGCAAACACATCATGATTATCGTCTCCCTCCTGAACGCGCTTGTTGTAGGGATACTGGCAGCCGCGCTATTCGCATGGGGCAGGGTATCGTCGTTGGGTATCTTCGTCACCGCGTTCTGCCTCAACAGCCTGTATACGTTTTATGGGCCGGCCAGTTTCTCGCTCATGCCTGAGGTTATCGGACGCGAGTTGTTCGTAACGGCCTCTGGCATGTTTACCGTCATCAGACAAATAACAGAATTACTGGGCAATGTGTTGGCTGGAGTCCTCATTGCTGTCATGGGGATGGCATGGGCGGTGGGATTTGACGCGCTCTCCTTCCTGATCGCAGCACTCTCTATCGCACTGGTGCGACTGCCTGGGCGCAAGATACAGCCAACTTCCCGATTATCCGAGCACAGCCTGTCACTCATGGGTGACATCGTTGACGGCTGGCATGCGCTCGCTGCGCAACCGGTCGTCTGGAGTGTGATCTGGCTCAGCCTGCTTATCAACGTCGCCTCTTTCCTGGGGCCGCTCACTCCCGCGCTGGTACAACAACGATTACATGGCAACGCAGTCGTATTTGGTCAGCTTGAAGCTGTTTCCATTGTTAGTATGATGGTTGGCGGAGCACTGGTTGGACCACTTGAGCGCCGCGTCGGAGCCGGTCATTTGCTAGTGATAGGCTGGTGCCTAGCGGGACTTTGTACGCTTGGCATTGCCTTCTCAACCGTGTTCTTCGTAACAGCGACCCTGAATGCAATATCAGCGTTCGGCGTAATAACGGGAGATGTAGCAATGGGAGCGCTCATGGCTCTCCTGATCCCAGAAAACTACCGTGGGCGGGCTTCTGGGATCACCAGGGCGCTCAGCGTGATCGCCATCCCACTCAGCTCTCTTGCTGGTGGCTGGTTGACTGATCGCATAGGAGTCGAGCCGCTCTTCATTATCGGTGGAGCCTGGATGATAGGCGTTGCTGCCCTCGCCTATGCGAACCGGCATGTACGAACAGCCCGTACCCTCTGAGCAGAGCACTCATTTACACTCAAGCCCCATGAACCTGTATATTTCGCAACTGAACCCGGCTAGCTCGTTGCCCAGGGCTGCGTTGTCGTGCTCACAACCTCAGAAGATGTCAGAGCCTGCTCGATCAGCAAACTTATATAGTGGTCCTGGGAAGCTTCCGCCAGGCTATAGAAGTCGGGTCCCCCCGCTACATAGTGATCCATGCGGACGAGGCACGTCGCAACGGCAATCTCATCATCAGTCAAACGAGCAGGCACAAACGGATTCGTATAGATCCATTGGTCGCCAGCCAGGATGCCCTTATGGTAATAGCCCTCCAGGTTCCCATCTTCACCGGCATTCTGTCGCCGCAGTTCAAGCGTGATCGGCGTAAGGAAATCGGCCAGGTAGCGCACTGTAGTATTGTTGATCTCGCCGCGCTCGCCTCGCACGAGGAGACGCAGGGAGCGAATCCAGGAGAAATACTGGTCGCCGGTAAAATCGTAGATGCCAAGCTTATCGCCAAAGTCCAATTGAGCGATTACCTGTTGCGATTGCACAGTTTGTTCCCACTCAGGAGGACCGCTGCGATCCGGGCTGTTTACGATTGGCGAGACAAACTTGCGCGCGCGGATCGTTACATTCTCATATGTGATGCCCAGCATTTTTCGTATCAAGCTCACCCCATGATAGCCATGCGCCGCCGAGATCTGCGCCTGCGTCACGCTCCCTAGCCTGCCGGATTGAACGATGGCGAGGCGAGCAGCATGCAGTGGTTGCATATGATACTGCTCGGCGACCTGGATTCTCGCCCCACCCTGCGCAAGTTCATACAGCGCGACGAGGCCGGCCAGATCGGGCGCTGGCGGCGTCTCAGCCAGCGCTGGTAAAGCGTGTTCAGCAAGCATGCGCAGTACCTGGGGCGAGGTCGCCCAGGGGACGGAGACGACCATGAAACGGGGGCTGCTCGCGTGCAACAGTTCATCGAGTGTGCGATAGGTTTTCACTCCCCACTTTGCTTCAAGCGCCTGCCCTTTAGCCACATCACGCACCACCATTCCCTCGACCTGAAATCGCGCGGGAAGTTCGTGCGCGACGCGCAGATAAAACAGGGTGCGCCAGCCGCCGCCAACAATACCGAAGCGTATCGGGTCCATAATATTCTCTTCCTCCTTAGAGCTTTCCCATACCAGTCCAGTATGCCATATATTATGGAACAATGCGCTGCATTCCAACCCGGCATAACCTCCATCTGATATATAACTGCCCATGTAACCCCTTACTCTCCTCCCTCCACGTGCCACTTTCGGCGGCCCATATCTTTTTTTATGTATGCAGCACTTTCTGCGGCCTTTGATCGCAGAAAGTGCTGCATACATAATGTTATTCTTTTGCTGCGCCGTAGGCGCAGAAGGCGAGTGAAGAATGGGCGACCTCAGTCAACATTGAGGCGCAGGGTCTGACTGACTGAAGGGCGAGAAACCATAACGATCATCATCACCAGCGCAAAGATGCTGATGCCCAGCAGCAGGCCGAGCACAATGCTCAGCGACGCAGGGAGAATGACCTGGAGAGCGGGCAGATCCTGCAAGAAGGCCGCTCCACTGGTCGGGCTACTCGTGCTACCGCCGATCGACGCAACATCCGTCAGGACCAGGGCAGGGAGCACCATAAGAGAGAGCAGGGCTCCGGCCAGGAGACCGAGCCCGAACATAATAGTATACACAATGCCCTGCTCCCAGGTGAGAATACCGGCGAGCTGACGTGGGGCCGAGCCCAGCGCGCGCAAGACGGCAAAGCCTGTCAAGCGGCTATAGGCCGTGAGCCACGAAGTAAGCAGGCTGCTCAACAGCGCCAGGAATAACGGAGTAAACATCCCCAGGGTCAGAATACCGAGCAGGTCCAGATAGAAAGGATCGTGCTGCAGCACATCGACAAACGCCTGCCGATCCAGCAGCGTTGTACCGGGAAGCAAGCGTTTATTCAACGTCGCCCGCATATGCGCCAGGTTCGCCTGCTCACTCGTACGCAGCCAGACATAATTGAGCGGGAACGTCTTTGGCAAAAAGCTATTGGCCGGGTTCTGTACCAGCGTTATGCGCGCACGCTCATAGGCCGCCGCCAGGCTCTGGTAATCAACCAGGATGCCCATCTGAGAGCTCGGGCTACTGCCAGTATCCGTAAACGTAGCGGACTGGCTGGTGTCAACCATAGTCGGGATATGCTGCACCTGTGTTAGCGCTTTAAAAGGAATATCAACGCTCGTCCCGGTAACCTGGTTGGTCACTCCTTGCAGGGCAGGATTATAATCCGCGTTACTGAAATAGAACGTCAGAGTAAAGACCGCGCCAGGTTTCAGGTGCAGCGCTTTCCAGCTCGCTGCATCCATAATCGCCGGCAAGACACCCAGCGTGCGGGCAGTGCGTCGCTGCGCGATCAGCTGTGCCAGCAGCGATTGTAGTGGCTGACTTGAGTATTGCGGGGTCCAGATCGCCGTCTGAGCAAAAGTGCTGGCATCCACAGCTTTAATATTGGCAGTAAATGTATCGCGCTGCGCCGAACTTATAGTGCCCAGTGTTACAGAGGTCACACCAGGAATAGCACGATAGGAGGCCAGCAGCGTGGGCAACTTCGTTGTTGTATCAGCAAACTGGCCACTGAAGTCGGCTCCTGTCTGATAGGATGCAACATCAAAGATGCGCTGTGATTGCGTCGCCATAAAGACCAGGGTAAAGATGGCAAAAGCAGTAGCCAGGGTGAACAGCAGCGTTGTACGCAACGCACGCTGTGGGGAGCGGGCCATCTGGGCCAGGGCCAGCATAGAGCCCACGCTGCCACGGCGCGACGCCAGCACAGTTGCCCGGCGCAACAGGACAGGGAAGAAACGCAGAAAGAGCAGGAGACCGGCCAGCAAGAAACAGGCCGAAGTAAGTAAAATGAGCGGCGAGAAGGTCTGTATAGTAGCCTGGGCACTTAACTGCGCCGCCCTGGTCGCATAGAGCGCGTAGCCATAGCCACTCAGCGCCAGGACAGCGATAAGGAAATCCAGGTAGAGCCGCATCCAGAGCGGGCGGCGTGTAGAACGGGCCGCTTCACGCCGCAGGGCCAGTACATCGAAGCGCGTCTCACGAAAGAGCGCTGCCAGCATAGTAAGCAGGATAACAGCAAGAGCCGCCAGCGCAAAAGGCCAGACTTTTTGCAACGCCGCCAGGGGAGTGCCGATATTGCTGGTAATCGTGGCCTGATCGCCAACGGGGAGGAAGTGGAACAGGAGATAGCGAGCAAGGGGCAAGGCCAACAGCACACCGATCACCAGGGCCAACAGCCCGAGTCCCAGCGTCTGGGCGGCGAAAATAGCAAAGACCTGGCTCCTGCTGGCCCCACGACTGCGCAGGAGCGCGATCGCCTCTATACGCTGCTCTACCAGGAGATCGGCCATTAACGAAATAAACAACAGAATCATGCCGATCACCAGCACAAGCAAGAGTCCAACCGATACCTGAGCCAGCGCCATACGATTATTGTATACATCCAGGCTCCCGGCGGGCGAGGAGGATTGGTCGATCCCAATGATTGGATTGCTTGAGACATCTGTGAGAAACGTGTGGAGGCCAGCCACGAGCTGACCTACCTGGGCGGCATCAACGCGCGCGGGATCGATATGGTACTGCCAGTACAACGTCGGCTGATTTGTCACATCGGGCTGACTGAGAGATGTAATAAGCGCGTCAGACGATGTCAGGCAGGTAGCGTAAAACGCGTTCGCCAGGTTTTTTTGCTGCTGCACCTGAAATGTCTCGCCATGCCAGTACCGATCGCTCACCGAGCGTGGAGTAACCAGACCGACCACGCGCAGTGCCCAGTAGGTCCAGCGATTAGAGCCAAACGACGGCGGAGATACATAAAACGCGTCGCCGACCTGCATATGCAGGCTCTGCGCCATAGCCGGGGTAAGAGCAATCTCGACCTCATTGATCGACCCAGCGTTCGCGTTCGGCAGCCGACCGGCGACGATATTCACATGCGCGGGAAGATCCTGCCGACCGTAGCCATCGAGGATGACCTGGCTATTGCTCACTTCGGGCGCTTTCCCATTCGCAGTCGGCAGCGTTGGATTACTCGCTAAAAGGGAGAAGACAGGTGACTGCATATAGAATTGCGACGCGGCAGGAACGGCAGGACCAATATCGCGCGCGACAGCATGAGTAAACTCTGTGCTTGCCTGCTGCACCAGGCGCGCCGACAGGGTTTGCATCCGGCCTTGCAGCAGGATGGTAGAGTGACCGGGGTCAGACGCGATAAACTCGCGCACACTGGCATTGAGCGCGACCAATGAATAGAGAGGTCCGGTACAGACAAGCACAATCGCCGCGACCATCCCCATACCAGCCAGAATAATAAAGCGCCACGTCTGGCGTAACTGCCAGGCTGCCAGGGCAGCGATCGCGAAGAGAGCAGTTGTGCCCGACCGCCGTGGCAGTCGTTCGCTTACATAAGCCATAAAAACACCTCTTAGTTTGTAACCAGCCTGGTGCGAGGTCATTCAACAGAGAGAGAAAGTCTAAAAGTTGCTCATTCAAGGTATATAAAACAGAAAAGGCTCGCCAGGTTTTATAGCTGCCGCTTTATCCCACTTTGCACGCCAAAGCCACGTCTACTCAGTATTCACCCCTTGCGCGACCTCTATGCTCCTGCTAAACTATGAAATATACAAGAGAAGATAGGGTGTTTCTACGGTAAAGAGATACGAGGACTACGTGGAGAAGCATTTGCCCTTTCATCAGCAGCTTCGGCAGGAGCGTATAAGGCATGGCTGGACGCAGGAAGATTTAGCGTCGAAGGTTGATGTTGACCTCAAGACGGTAGGACGCTGGGAACAGGGAAAGAGTCGGCCACGACCACGACATCTTCAGCAGCTCTACCATCTCCTTAAAAAAAATGCGGAAGAGATGGGGATATTTACAGACATGGCAGCCAGCACTGTGGGCACTCCATCCTCGCGCCAGACTAACGTACAATTGATCTCCCCATCTTCCCAGCTCACAACGGCGCAAACAGCTCTCGACAAAACAGCGCCTGATGGCGCGCAGGAAGCGGACGTGGGAGAGGATGAAATGGAGTGGTCAGGGGGCGGCACATTCTTCCATACAGATTGGGGTGAGGCACCACGCCAGACCCGCTACTACGGTCGCACGCAAGAACTAGCTGAACTGCAGCGCTGGCTGCTGGATGATGGCTGTCGGCTCGTAACCGTACTGGGCATGGGAGGCATTGGCAAAACAAGCATGTGTGCTACGCTGGCAGAACATCTACAAGGTACATTTACCCATATCTTCTGGCGTTCTCTGGAAAACGCTCCCCCGCTGGACACTCTTCTCCCCTCCTGTATCCAATTTGTCTCAAATCAACACTATCCGCCGCTGCCACCGAGTACAGAAGAGCAGATAGCGCTGCTTATGCACTATCTGCAAGCACACCATTGTTTACTGGTGCTGGACAATGTTGAGTCAATCCTGCAGGCAGGACAATCGGCAGGGCATTACCGCGAAGGCTACCAGAATTACGGCCGCCTGTTCCAACGCCTGGGAGAGAATGCGCATCAGAGTTGCCTCCTGCTCACCAGTCGTGAGAAGCCCGAGGAGATCGCACGCCTGGAGGGAAAAGAAGCAGTTGTGCGCACCATGTACCTACATGGTCTGGAACAGAACGAGGGACGGGAGATGCTCAAAGAGAAAGGGCTGATCGGCACAGCGGAAGAATGGAATATGCTCATTGAGCGCTATGGGGGTAACCCGCTGGCCTTAAAGCTGGTATCCGAACCGGTACAAGCGCTTTTTGGCGGCAGTATCGCCAGTTTCTTGCGTGAGGGAGAAACAACATTTGGCAACATCAACGACCTGCTCGATCAGCAGTTTGCACGCCTGACACAGCAAGAACAGGAGCTTCTGTACTGGTTCAGTATTGAACGAGAAGCGCTCTCTCTGGAAGCGATACGCGAAAATCTCGCGCAGCCAATCTCCAACAAAGTGCTGCTAGAGGCATTGAACTCGCTGCGACGACGTTCTATGATCGAGACCAGAGACCCGGCCTTCTTTCTGCTCCAACCGGTGATCATGGAGTATGCAACAGCGAAACTTGTCGAATCGTTTGTGGAGGCATTTGCGACAGAAACTGCCGAGGGATGGGCAAAATACGCCCTCATGAAAGCACAGGCCAGGGACTACATTCGCGCGAGCCAGGTTCGTCTGATACTTGCACCAGTAGCACAGCGACTGCTCCTTCAGTCGGGGAAGCAGGAGATCGAGCGGCGGGTGCAACACTGGCTGGAGCAGCAGCGCAGCACGCAGCCAAAACAACACAGTTACCTGGGAGGCAATATACTGAATCTGCTGCTGCACATACAAAGCGATCTCCGCAACATGGACTTTTCGCACCTGGTGATCCGACAAGCCTATTTAGCGCATGCGCACCTGCCACACGTGAACTTTGCTGCGGCGCTCTTTCGTGCATCAGTCTTCGCCAATATCTCTGGCAATGTGCTCTCCGTCGCCTTCGCTCCCTCCGATGAACGTCTGGTAGCAGGGACCGCCAACGGTGAGATCTGGCTCTACGAGTCAAGGCATGGCACTCCATTGCTGACCCTTAGCGGTCACACCGATGGCGTCTGGTCGGTCGCCTTCAGTCCTGATGGCACAACGCTAGCAAGTGGGAGTGATGACATGACTATTCGACTGTGGGACATGGCGAGCGGGCACTGCCGCACGGTGCTAGAGGGGCATACCAATCGTGTACGTGCAGTGGCCTTTAGCCCGGATGGTACAACGCTTGTGAGTGGCAGTGAAGATCGGACATTGCGCTGGTGGGATCTTGCAACAGGGTGCTGCCTCATGCTGCAGGGAGAGCACACGGACCGCATCTGGTCGGTCTGCTTCAACGCGGCCGGCACACTCCTTGCCACAGCCAGTACCGACCAGACGATCCGTATCTGGAATGCACGAACAGGACAGTGTCTCAAAGTATTAGAAGGTCACACGGGATGGGCGCTTTCTGTTGCCTTCAGCCCTGGTGGCGAATACCTGGCGAGCGGGGGAGATGATCAGACTATTCGCCTCTGGGACGTGCAAACAGGGACATGCCTCCAGGTCTTACATGGCCACAGCAATCGCGTCAGGTCGGTCGCTTTCAGTCCTGATGGCATAACACTGGCCAGTGGAAGCGAAGACCAGACGGTCCGTTTATGGACCAGCAAGACAGGACAGGCTTTAAAGACCTTACAGGGGCACCTCAGTGGAGTGCGCGCCGTCGCCTTTAATACGCGTGGTGACAATATCGCAAGCGGAGGGGACGACCAGGCGACAAGAATCTGGGACGTCAACACAGGGAGCTGTATCAAAACGTTGCAAGGCTACACCAATCGAGTCTGGTCCGTTGTCTGGGGGCCAGACAGTACAACTCTGGCCAGTTGTAGTGAGGACCACACCATCCGCCTCTGGGACGTAAAGACACAACGCTGTGTCAAAGTGCTGCTGGACCAGAAACACGGAACGCGCGCCATCGCAGTGAGTCCTGATGGGAGTATGCTAAGCAGCGGGGGAGAAGACAGGACAGTGAGACTATGGGATACACGGACAGGGCGCTGCTTGAAAACGCTGTGGGGGCATAGTAACTGGATACGCTGTGTCGCCTTCAGCCCTGATCGATGCATGCTCGCCAGCGGAGGAGAGGATCTGATCATCCGTATATGGGATGTAAATACAGGACACTGCCTCAAAGTACTACAAGGGCATGCAAGCTGGATACGCACGATAGCGTTCAGCTCTGATGGACAATTCCTCGCCAGCGGGAGCGACGATCAGACCATCCGTCTCTGGGAAGCTGCCTCCGGCAAGCTCCTGGCAATCCTGCGTGGGCATATCAGCCAGGTCAGATCGGTCGCCTTCAGTCCCAATGAGCATATGCTCGCCAGCGCAGGCGAAGACGGGGTAGTTCGTCTCTGGCAAAGTCACACAGGCCAATGTCTCCAGACATTAACAGGACATACAAATTGGATACGCAGCGTGGCCTTCAGCCCGGATGGTACGACCCTTGCCAGCAGCGGCGATGATCAGACCATCCGCCTGTGGGATACGCATACCGGCCAATGCTTTCATGTCCTGCATGGGCACGAGAGCCGGGTACGTGCGGTCTCTTTTAGCCCAGACGGCAGCAAGCTCGCCAGCAGCAGCGATGATGGCTCAATCAACATCTGGGATAGCCACACGCTGACACTCTTACATACGCTGCTCAATGAGCGGCCATACGAGGGCATGAACATCAGCCAGGTGGAGGGCTTAACCGAGGTACAAAAGGCTATTCTATTTACATTAGGAGCTGTCGAGCGGCCGTAAAAACGTTTTCGTTTTCGCTCCCTGCTTATGTCCTTCAAATAGCCCAATTGTCATGTGCTCTTTAGCCTTTTCCTTGCCCGCCGCATGTCCTGCTTATGCCCTATGAATGCGGTTTCCAGCCTCTTTTCTTTAGAGTATCTTTGTGCTAATCTTTATTATGTATTTCAATTCCAAAATTGAGAGAAGCGAGTTTCTGTTAAACAAGGTATTTCTTATACTGGATGGTATCAATATGGGCTACATGTTGCGTGCCGTAGTGGTGGGAATTAACGAATACGGGGACACTCGGTATCGAGTGGAAACGCGCCTGCTCTATGCACAAAAAGATGCGCAAGAGATTGCCAGC
>JAABUQ010011499.1_pt1 | contig 11291 bp, 10 predicted proteins | sample 5560001 | NCBI WGS metagenome assembly JAABUQ01 (sample SAMN10711888, study PRJNA513371) | rock metagenome | isolation source: Antarctica rocks | place: Antarctica: Victoria Land, Finger Mt nord | collected 2015-12-18
CTTATCCCAAGCACGAGCTTGGCTAAAGCGGACAAAACCGTGGTCATCCTCACTACCTCACAAATCTCTACTACTGAAGCTGGCGTTGAATGCGACAGCTCAAACTACTGTGTTTTGAAGCTAGACGGGCTTTACCAGCAGCAGCCCAGTCCTGAAGAAACTGAATTTGCTCTTGAGCAGTTCGCGCTAGAGGGATAATCTGGCTGGCAGCTTCTAAAATATCATCCGTGGTGAAGTCCCGGTTCTGGCTAAATCCGAGATGCATTGCCTCGATCACGGTCTGCTCAATTTCTGCCCCAGAAAAATCCGGGGTTTCGTATGCCAACCGATCGAGGTCGTAACTCTTCAAGTTGTGGGACCGCAGTCGCAATAAATGCACAGCAAAAATTGCTCGTCGTTCTTCCTGGATGGGTAAACCGACGAAAAAGATTTCATCAAATCGCCCTTTGCGCAGCATTTCCGGCGGTAGAGCCTGGATGTCATTAGCGGTGGCGACGACAAACACTGGCGATTTTTTTTCAGCTAGCCACGTGATCAAGGTGCCAAAGACGCGATTGGTAGTGCCAGCATCACCTTTGCCGCCCAGTCCAGAAAAGGCCTTATCAATTTCATCAATCCACAGGATACATGGAGCTAAGGCTTCGGCAACCTGGATCATCTGCCTGGTACGGGATTCAGATTCACCTACTAAGCCACCAAATAACCGCCCGACATCTAGGCGCAGCAGAGGCAGGTGCCAGTGATGGGCGATCGCCTTAGCCGTGAGAGATTTCCCAGTCCCCTGAATCCCCACTAACAGTAACCCGCGCGGATGTGGCAGACCATATTGTCGCGCCCGTTCCGAAAACGCGCTGCCCCGCCGCAGCAACCAATCTTTGAGGTTGTCTAGACCACCAATGTCGGAAATTCTTTCGGTAGTGGGGTAAAACTCCAAAATTTGCGTCTGGCGAATGGTTTGGCGCTTTTCTTCCAGCACCAGTTCCACGTCTTCGGGTTGCAATTCGCCGTGGGAAGCGATCGCCCGGGACAAAACGCGACGAATCCGCTCCATTGAAAGCCCCTGACAGGAACGCACGAGTTCACCTAGGACTTTTCCCGCCAGTGAGTGACCAGTAGCTGCTAGTAGGCGTTCCACCTCTGTTTTAATCTCATCTGCCGCTGGTAACGGAAACTCCAAAACCGTCATCACTTCGCTTAAATCCTCTGCAATCGCCAGCCGGGGCGCCAGTAACACCACATTCTTGGGTTGAGACTTGAGCAACCGCGCTAGATTACGGAGTTTGCGGCAGATGGAAACATCCTCCAAAAATCGATGAAAGTCCCGCAGGACGAAAATACCAGGGGCAGATGCCGGTAGTTTTTCCACCAATTCCAAAGCTTGCAGCGGATTGCGACGACCAAAACCGGCATCATTGGGGTTGCCCTGGTAGCCATCGACAAAATCCCAGGTATACACCGCTCGATTCCCGTACCGAGCCGCTTCTTCCCGGATCGCCGCTTCGACCCGCTCCTCTTCATAAGTCGGAATATAGATCAAAGGATAGCGGGCGCGCAGCAGCAGTTCAAATTCATCACGGAAGCTCATAGGAGTTAGGAGTTAGCTCGATAGTTGTCTTTTCAGCGCTTCCAGGGAAGCCCAGCGCTGGTCAGTTGTTTGTTCACCAGTGTCGGCATGGGTGGTTTGAATGCCCGCACACTGGGCATCACACAACTGCCGCTGGGGAATTTCCAGGCACAGCTGCTCGTACAGCCACTCGCTGGGATAAAAACAGCCCTGTGATGGTAGGGTTTCCACTAAATCTTCTAGAGCAACTTCCCGTTCCAGGGAGCCGTCGTATGGTCGCTCAGCTGCTTCATCCAACCAAATCATTTCAGACGTATCAACCACCAAGCGATGATTGTACTGTTGCAAGCATCGGTGGCAGGTTAAAGTGACAATCGCCTCCGCTTTAGCCGACACCTCTAGATAATTTCCATGATGCTGAACCCGAATCAGACCGCGCACCGGAGTTAAGGTCGAAAGACCAGGCAGAAACTCCTGCACCTGAAGCACTTCTGTCTGCTCTGGTAGTTTGGTTAGCTGCGGAATGTAAATTGCATCCATAGCGGTTGTGAGCTATTCTCACGAAAACTGAGATCTTTAGCCAGACTTAACTTGCCGGTTCTACACTTCTAGTCTAGTTGGGAAGCGACAAAACAGCGATTGCGGTGGTGCTTGAGCGACACCTTATTGCTGTAGTTGGCGCACGACCAGGTGGCGATGCGGCTCTTTGCCCCTGCTAAAGGTCTCCAGATCCGTAAAGTCTTTCAAGAAGGTATGGACCTGACGACGCTCAGCCGACGACAGGGATTTGATTTCAACTTCTTTACCAGAAGCACGCACCATCTGGGCAGCATTCTCTGCTAGCGCTCGGATTTCGGCTTGTCGACGAACGCGGTAGCCGTTCAGCTCCACCGTGTAGGAGGCTTGCTGCTCTTGCGTTTGGCTCAAGTTCAGACTCGCATTAGCCAGATACTGAATTGCGTCCAGCACTGTACCTTCAAAGCCGATTAAAACCTGAATTTGTGCCGGTGTCAGGTTGGTTTCATCAATTGTCAACCAGTAGCTATCTGGTTCGTTGTGATCGCCACCCTCGACAGAGACTGTTTCCAACTCAGCCTTAACAGCAGCAGGTACCCCAGTTAGTTGCAGCAGGGTTTCCAGCCACTGCTGCCCCCGCTGCATCCGACTATCACTCATAGTTACCAGTTACCCTGATGTCTTTTTCTTGGAACGCCCTGGCTCAAAGGGGAGGGCCTCGCGTCCTTTGCTATCTGCTTTATCTGATTCTTTCGCCGCCTCCTCCACGATTTTTTGCAAGTTTTCCGGCAAAGGTTCGCGGGAGACAATATATGTCTGGAGAGTCTGAAAGATGTTGGCAATCAGCATGTACATCAACACCCCAGCTGGCAGAGGAAAGAACAAAAACATCCCTGAAAAAAGGATTGGGGTGATTTGGTTCACTGTCTGCTGCTGCGGGTTACCAGTGGCACCTTGACCTGAGAGGACTTGGTTCAGGTAGATGCTGAGACCGAAGCACACAACCATCCCCACAACATCCCAGTGGATCGTGCCATCTGGATCGCGTGCGCCCACCCGACCCAAGGCGTCGATAAAGAGAAACCCTTTATCTGCTGCTAGTCCGGGAACGGTCCCCTGAATCGTGACTTCTCCTGGTTGGAGAGCTTCCAGATTGCCGTTTTCATCCAATTTTACCCGTTCTGCCCCCTTGGTTATCTGCCAGTGGGGAACTAAGTTTGTTTCTGGATGTTCTGCTACCAGTGCCGAGAGCGGTTTGCCTTCAAGACTTTGAAATTCAGCTTTGGTTTTCTCCCCCACCACTAAGCGGTTACCACTGGGAAGCATGGCGACCACAGGAGCATGAGTCCCATCAGTAATGTAAATGTTCTGGGGAGGGGTGGTAAAGACTTGGGGTTGAACTTGTTCGATTTGTTCTGGCGGCAAGACTTGCAGGTTGACATTGTAATTTATGTCTGAAAAGGGTGAGCCGCGCAGGGTGGCGAACAGGGCAAACAGGACTGGCATCTGCACGACTAGTGGCAGACACCCAGCCAAGGGATTGCCAAATTCCTTGTAAATCGCGCTCATTTCTTCCTGCTGCTTGGCTGGGTTATCTTTGTAGCGCTCTTGAATCTCTTTGACTCGCTTTTGCATCAAGGGCTGAGTCACCCGCGTTCGACGCATGTTACGAATTGAACCAGCACTCAGAGGATAGAGCGCGAAGCGGATGACCAGAGTCAACGCCACGATCGCCAGTCCATAGCTTGGCACGATCCCATAGAAAAAGTCTAGGATCGGCAGCATCACGTTGTTGGTGATAAACCCGATACCAAAATCCATTGCTCTGAAGTTAACCTGAGATACTCTGAGTTTGCTGAATCTAATCTATCCGAATACCGATCTGTCTGTAGTTCGGTTAACCTACCACGAATGTGATTGTGTTACCTGTAAAGTGTCAGGGTTCCTTATTGCCACTCACTCTCGGATTTTTGGCGGCAACTTTTTCATTGATGTAGTTATAGATTTCGCGGAACTTAGGAACAGCCCTTAGTTCCAGACGACTGCCATCTCTGAATGTCAGTACCATATCGCCCCACAAGCCAATGCCACGGGGAACTTTAACGATCTTCACTATTTCAGAGTAAATAACGTCAGTGCGGTCGCGTCCCATCCAGCCCCCAATGACGGAGATGCGGCGATTGGTAATGTAATAGCGTAGCCACAACGCCCGGGCAATCGCTCCAACCGCCAGCGGCAAGCCAACGATCGTCAGCCCGATCAGCAAATTTAAAATCAAATCCCCGATGTGGGGACCGCCTTCATAGTAAACTTCCTCACGAATGCCCATTGAGTACCTCGGCTTCTGCCAACAACTGCTTTAATTCTTGCAGAAATTGATGATAATCGCACCCTTGTGCCGCCGATGGTTGAACCACCACTACTAACCGCCATCCAGGTGATAGCTGGAGCAATAGCTGACGAAGAGCTGCTCGGAGCTGCCGCTTGATCCGGTTACGAGTGACAGCCCGCTTACTGACTTTGAGGCTAATCGAGATGCCGATTCGGGTTTGGGCAAGCTTAACTGGCTCTGGGTTGGGCGTTTCCGGTTTTGACTGTAGAGCTCTCAGTGTTAAATGAGGGCTGCTACGACGAATTCCTTCGCGGAATACCGCCTGGAAATCTCGCCGGCTTTGAAGTCGATTCGCTTTGGGCAAAGCCACTTGGGGAGCGGGAATGTTGCTAAACGCTGAGACGATGTCGTCCCTTTCTTCTACGAGCTTTAATCACGTTCTGACCATCTGGAGTGCGCATGCGGGCGCGGAAACCAGAGGTTCTTTTTCTTTTACGGTTGGTGCCTTCCAGGGTGCGCTTCATAGCTTATGGTCCCTTGCTTGTTGGTCTACTAAAAAAGTCGCGATCCATCATCTTATCATTCATCCTCCGTCTGACCAATGCTCAAGATCCACGTGCCAACGTAACGGCGCAGTGGAACATCACCAGGAGAGAGGATTTCGCAGTTGAAATAGTAAGTCCCACCGAAAGCCGGGTTTTTAATGTTAGAAAACACCAAATCAACTGACTTGTCGGCAGGTACCGGCTGCTGAAGATCGAGTTCAATTACGTGGTTTTCTTTGTCCCACTTCACCCCTTGGAGTGGTATTTTTTTACCATCGACACGTACCTCAATTTCCTTGGTGTCGAAATCGGCAGTGTAATACTTCGGATAGGTAATGGCAAATTCAGCTACCGCCAGTTTCATCTTCTTGGCTGGAATCCTTAGGTGGTAACGATCCCACATATTGGATGCACCACCAAAATCTAATCGGTAGGGCAGCTGATTTCCGCCTTGAACTCCACTGAATATAGTTAGCCCAGGATTTGACTGCGCCCAACTGATGGCTGGAAACCCACTCAGTAAACAACTGGTAACGGCTAGGGTAGAAAGTAGGCGTCGCATAAAGGCTCCTGTGGAAAACATCGGTCTAGTATTCGTGAGTCAACTGTACTACTGACTCATTCATGGTGGACGTTTAATACTAGCAGAATGTTCTAAGCTGAGCACAATCAGCTTCGGGCTGACGTCAGTACAGACCGTTTTCTCGATACCAGTGGGTATTGCCATCGGGGCGCAACAGGAAGAGAGCAGGGGGAGCAGGGAAGGAAACTTCTGCACGGCGGGCGTTGCCCCCTGTTGACTGATATCTTAATTAGTGATTTGATGAATTGGGTTACGCCCATTGCCCATTTGTTAATAGATTTTTAGGGTGTATTATGTCTCGTCATCAGTTTACAAGAGCAGATCAAACTTTAAGCCACCATAGATTCTCACACTCTATTGGTGGTCCTTTAATCCGAGTTTTAGCTAATATCAAAGCGCTTTTTCCGTCTCCAGGTTACCATAACGGTGCTAATCATCAGCACTTAATTTTAGACAATATTACAGTTGAATATAGCGAGGGATTGCCACCAGGCTCAGCAGTGTCAGATGAAATTTTTGTGGCAATTCGTTTTGGTGATAATGAAGGGTTAGCAGATCCTGTCCCTTTCGTGCAAGGGGAAATGACTCGAATGCAGGGAGAGTATATTGATGCTGCCGAAGCTTATCCTACTGCCGACAATCCTGGACTATCTGTACTTCACTTTACTCACCATCCAGCCGGATTTGTCGAATTTCCTGTGCGTGAAGGAAGCTCTCATGGTCCAATTTACAGTTAGTGCGTTGTCTTGAAATCCTCAAGTTTTAAGGAGATTGCGTGAAAATAGCGGTTGCCAAAGTTAACAATACCCCTAGGAATTACCTTTGAGATAGGTACTAACTTTATCGATTAACTCAGAGGTAGTAAATCCCTTCGTAAGATAATCAGTTGCTCCTAGCCGCCTTGCTTCTCTGCCCCACTCCTCGGATAACCGCGAGGAAATCACCACGATGGGAACCTTCATCCCGTCTTGCCTACAGCGATCAATCAGGGTGAACCCATCCATTCCTGGCATCTCAATATCGGTAATCAGCATCGCGGGAGCAGGATGACTTCGCAGCCAGTTCCAAGCCTCCAGACCATCACGACAGGTGTGGACGACATAGCCATAGGTGGTCAGGCTCGCTTCAATCCGCCGTCTTACCAGAGCCGCATCATCTACTACTAAGATAGTCTGGGTTAGAGAAGCGGAAAGTCCGAGAGGAGGTTCCCTCCGATCAGAACTTTCCAAGACATCTGTAGCCTGTGTTACTGATTCTGAATCCCCTGCCGGACTAGTCAATAGCCGCTCTGCCAGCGTCGCAGTTTCCAGCACCGAGATCAACTTGCCATCAGCCTGCAGGCTAACTCCCATCAGACCTACAGGTGCGATCAAGGGATGTGGCAATGGGTTGATCAGCAAATCCGCTTGTCCCAGCAAGTCATCAGCCAGCAACCAGGCATCCTGCTGAGTTGCTGAGGGAGTGATGGATAAGGAGCGAATGCATAGACATACTGCTGTGTCCGACAGCGAACGCGCATTAGCTCCTTGTTGGCAATACTCCAGTAGGTCGAGACCTGGCATCAATACTCCATCCTGTTGAATGTTCCAGGAGTAATTCATGCCAGGTTCAATCGCTTGAGTAGCTGATAAACTGCTCCACAGGGTGGTGGTAATGACTTCCTCAGCAGGGATGGCAAACATGCGGTTCTCCGCCTGAACCAGCACACAACGTACAAGCAGGTAAGGCACAGGGATCTGCATCTGAAAAGTTGTCCCTGTCCCCAGCACCGTATCAAGACTGAGGCGTCCATCGAGACTCGCTACAAGACTTGCTACCACATCCATCCCGACCCCTCGCCCTGACACAGCAGTGACTAGACTTTGGGAGCTGAAGCCCGGTTGACAGAGAACCGCCAGCAGCTCGGCGGGTGTATCAGTACGGGTAAGGGGTAGTCCCTTGGTTTGGGCTAATTGCTGGATGGCTTTGGCGTCGATGCCACGACCGTCATCTTGCAGATCGAGTAGGTAGGAGTTCCCCTGCCGTCGCAATGACAGGATGATTGTTCCCTGTTCCGGCTTGCCCACCGCGACTCGCTCTGCGGGAAATTCTAGTCCGTGATCGTAAGCGTTGCGTAACAAGTGCAACAGTGCGGGTTCTAGGCTCTGCACGTTGCCAGCATCTAGCTCGAGTTGCTCCCCTTGCACTATTAGTTGAGCTGGCTTGCCAAAGCGATTAGTCAAATCCCGCAAAATGCCTCTAGCCCGAAACCCCAAAGTTTTGAAAGGGATTAGCCGACTCTCTTCCACCGTTTGCTGTAGGTTGAGGATGTTCCGCTCTAGAAGCTGGAAGCCGTCTGCGGTCTGGTGGGCAGTTGTAGCTACCTCTGCTCCCAATTCCGAAAGGCGTAGACTGGCCTCTAGTAGGCGGTTGATGAGGGTGTATCCTTGACGATAGCGTTCCAGTGTGGGACCTGCTGATGAGTTTCTGTCTCCTTGCAAGTTGTCTAAGAGGGCATAATCATCCTGAACTTGCCGCAATTGAGTGGTATATCTGACGCTATCTTGGGTCAACGCCATCAACTGTACCAACTGCGACTGCAAAGTTTGGTAATATCCCTGCGAGGCGCGGGCAGAAAGCAGAGTTTCCACCAAATGCTGAGCCGATCGATCCAGCCGTTCTAAAGATACAGGGATCTGAATACTGGCTGTTGAGTCCTGACTTGTGACCCCTATCGGTACAACTGCTGAGATTGCGCTCAACTCTTCTAGCTGAGGTGGTTTTTGAGGCGTTGAAACGGTCTCAGGGAGTGTAGGCAATTGGACTGAGGGCAGTGCGTTCGCTACTAAGGGCTGCAGGACAGGAGGTGATGAAACTGACTCTTGAGCAGGTGGAAAGGGGGGAATCCTCATTTGGGCTATGGGTTCGGATAATTCTCCACCCTTTCTGGCACAGTCTTTAACCTGCTGGAGGTAGATAGGCCACTTAGCTTGCCAAAAATCATTTTCTAGATGGGTTAGCAGAACTTGACTATGCTGCAGCAATTCTGTCCATCCCTGCTCGAACTCCAAGTCTTTGCCAATTTGCAACAGTTGCTGTAGCGTCTGTTCAGCTATGTTCAAAGTATCTGTTGGCACCTTGCCTTGGCCAGGTAACTGCTCCAACGCCATTTCCAAGTCCAATACCACTAAGTCAAACCCTTGCTCGGCAAACTCCTGAAACATCTGGGTACGTTCATTCGATTCCGGCAGGTAAACCTGTTGAATTTCCTGACGCAGAGCTAGGAGCCGCTCAATAGTTGGTTGGACGGCTGCTAGCGCCGATTCGCCCACCGTCTGCACGTGCAAACTACCCGTCAGCAGTTCTCCCGCCTCGAATAGCATCTGTGCCAACTGACCGTCTATTAGAGGTGGGGCTGTCTGCAAATAGCGGAGGTCCGAGAGCAGATCCTCCAGTGCTGTTGACACATAGAGGATGCCATCGGCTCCCACAGTCACCGCTCCACCCTTAATCGTGTGGACACAGCGATACAGTTCCTGAATATCTGCTGTCCACGAGTGGGGCTGGAGTCGTTGCACAAGGCTGATGTAGGTCTGTAGATACGTTTGAGTATCAACATCGAACATGCTGCGCAGCTCTCGCTGCAGCTGAACTTCAGCTAAGTCCATTAGGTTAGCTGGATCGTCAGCTAAGGGACTAGGGAGATTGGCTTCAGGCATGGCAAAGGCTAGTGGGTAGGTTCAGTGAGGTCAAGGAAGGGAGCTCTTTCTGGAGCAGGGGGAGCTATTTCTGGAGCAGGCACAACGTTGGGTGCATCAGTGGATAAGCGGAAGAACTGCACCTTTTCGAGCAGGGTGCGAGCGAGTTTATCCATCCATCCAGCCTGTTCGCGGGTGAAGCGGGATTGACGCTCTGTCTCAGCTGCCACGGTGGCGATGTCTTGAACAGATTGGAGCGTCGTTTGCGCCACGGTGGCAATCTCCTGACTCGATTGGGTCACCTGTTGTCCCATTTGAGCGACCCGCTCCGTAACCGTCTTGATATTGTCGAAGACGGAACGAGACTGCTCTAGGCTTAGAGTAAATTGATTCACCGAGCCGCTGATATCCCGAACATCCTCGTTAATCCCCGATACCACTGTTTGGATCTGATCCGTCCGTTGTTGGAGTAAGATCAAGCTCTGATTGGTTTTGGCTGCCAAATCGTTCACTTGGGTGGCAATGGTCTCAAATTCACGGGCAACGCTGGCAAATTGTTCGGGATCTTTTTGGTTAGAGGCACGAGTGGCGATCGTGGAGGCATTCAAGGCGAGAACGCGAGTTAGAGCAGCCACCCGTTTCTGGTCTTTGGCGAACTGGGCTGCCGATGCAACGAAGTCGGTCAACATTAGGGCACGTTTAACAATCTGTTCTGTCCCTTGTTGGAGAGCCACAATCTCTTTGGTCATCATCACCATTTCTTGCTGACCTTGGGTGACCGCCGCTTGTGCCTGTTGCACGGCTTCATCAGACACCACAGCTTGCTCTACCGTATTCTGGGAGAGGTTGTTGACGTTCTCCATCAAGACTTGTACGTCGCTCACAGATTGGGTTTGCTGCTGCACTTGCAAAGCTGCTACAGCCGCCACCTGTTCCAGGTCATTGGCGCTGTGAGTGACCTGTTGAGCCGTGGACAACACGACAGTCATAGTTCGAGCTAGTTCCTCAATTAGACGGTTGAGAGTATCCGCCACCAGACCTGTAGCGCGATCGCTGACCTCAGCCTGCACCGTCAAGTCCCCTTCTTCCACAATAGACACTATATCCAGGAGGTGACTGACATCTGCTTGCAAGATCTCACTTTCCTGCTGCACTTCAGAGGCTTGCTTCAAGCGTTCATCCGCTTCTCGGCGCAGCTGCTCCTGTTTGACTGCTAAGTGTTCTAGCAAATTGAAGAAGGAGGTAGACAGTCGCCCAATTTCATCTTGACCTTGAATTTGGGCTTGGGTTAACGCATCTTCTGCTGCCAGCTTGTTACATTCCTGCAGAATAGGTTGCAGTTTGCGGTTGAGTTGTCGGACAAACAATGCTACCACTAGAGCCAGCACAACACCTGCTCCCAGCATAGCTATCACCGTAATCGCCAACACAGGTCCTAGAACGACCGACTGTGGCACCACCGCTAGCATCAACCAGTTGGTGTTCGCAATCCGTTGGTAGGCCCAGAAGTTCCCTTCAGCCTGTACCAGTCCTGACTGTCCCTGCTGCAACTGTGGCCAGATGGTCTTGAGTTCTGGCAACCGTTGATAACTTTCTCGTGCCTTGGCCTTTTCGGGATTGGCAGGATAGGCTAGCAGGTTACCCTTTTCGCTGAAAATCGCAAAGTAACCTGCCCCCCGAAACACTGAACCTTTAACTTGCTGACTCAGAGCTGTCACATTCACATCATTATCTGTGACGCCTAGCAGTTTGCCTTGATCGTCATAGAAAGGATACACAAAGCTGGTCATGGAAATACCATGCCAATCATATGGCTCTACCCAAACCTGATGACGAGCGGCAATCGGAACTTTGAAGTAGTCCTTGTCCGGATAGCTATCATCCTTGAACAACTCGGAGTATCGGATATCAGTATAGGGGGCGGGTAGAGCCTGACCAGTCCCAGATGCATCAGACATCTCCGAAAAATGGTAATACCGCTCGCTGACTAAACTTCAAGCTTGCAATCGCCTAGACAAGCATCAGTCAGTCTCAACACCAAAATCAGGCTTTGAGACAATTACTGTTGATAACA
>JAABUQ010011500.1_pt1 | contig 11291 bp, 7 predicted proteins | sample 5560001 | NCBI WGS metagenome assembly JAABUQ01 (sample SAMN10711888, study PRJNA513371) | rock metagenome | isolation source: Antarctica rocks | place: Antarctica: Victoria Land, Finger Mt nord | collected 2015-12-18
AAATGTACGGACGAGCTGGATTTGTGCTCCTGCGTGCGCGTGTACTTCCTTACTGCCCCGCTTTCGCTGCCTCAGCGTCCGGCCCATGACGGCCTGCACCAAAAGTGCGGAAGAGCCCAAATAATCCAGAAAGTGACAGCGTGCCTCTTCAGGGCTGGCGAACTGTGTTCTTTAGGGGACTGTGTTCCCCGCCGCCCGGCAGCTGCTGATAATCCTCGACTGATCCGGGAGCTCGGCACAGCGAAGCCCGCAGCCGACCAGCCATTTGGTGGTCTTTCCCAATTCGTGAGTGTTTACACGCTGTTAGCTCTTACCTCGCATAATCTCCACCAGTAACCACAAATTCAGGCCAGCAATAACGAATGCTACGCAATAGCTGGTGAATCGTAAAAACGTGCCGTTTACAAAACCACCCATCTTCAGCTTGTCGCTCGTGATTGCGACGAGAGGGAAAACGGCAAAACTGAGCTGCATACTCAGAATGGCCTGACTCAGCAGGAGCAACTTGCCTGTGCCGGTCGTACCATACAGAGCAGTGACAATGACAGCTGGAACAATAGCGATGAGCCGGGTGATGAGCCGTCGTAACCACCCTGGAAGGCTGATGTTGAGAAAGCCTTCCATGACGCCCTGCCCGGCGAGAGTCCCCGTAATCGCAGAATTCTGTCCGGAAGCCAGAAGCGCCACAGCGAACATCACACTCGCCCCTGCTGCTCCGAGCATTGGCGCGAGCAGTTTGTAAGCATCCCCGATCTCTGCAACTTCCGGATGCCCGCCCCGATGAAAAACGGCCGCAGCCACGACCAGAATCGCTGCATTGACGAAGAGTGCCATTGTTAGCGAAGCGGCGGAATCGATGTTGGAGAAGCGGATAGCTTCCGCCTTACCCTCGACAGTCCGCTTATAACGCCTCGTCTGCACGATGGAAGAATGGAGATAAAGATTGTGAGGCATTACTGTCGCTCCAAGAATCGTAATGCCGATATAGAGTAGGTCCGGGTCGCTGAAAAGGTTACGTGGTGGCTTGATGAAGCTCACCAGCAGCGGACCCCACTCGGGCCGAGATAGTGCTACTTCAACTCCAAAGAGCAGGGCTGTGGTACCGATAAGAACGATTACAACAGTTTCCAGGTACCGAAATCCCTTGTGCTGAAGCAGAAGAATGAGCAGTACGTCGACACTCGTGATGACGATGCCTGCGATGAGCGGGATATCGAAGAGCAGTTGCAATGCAATTGCCGAGCCGATGACTTCCGCGAGGTCACAAGCGGCGATGGCGATCTCTGCGCCGACCCAAAGAAACAGGCTCACTGGACGGCTGTAGCGCTCCCGGCACATCTGGGCCAGGTCGCGTTCCGTTGCGACTCCGAGCTTAAGCGCAAGGCTTTGCAGAAGGATAGCCATGAGGTTGGACACCATGACTACGAACAGCAGGGTGTATCCATACCTTGATCCGGCCGCAAGATCGGTTGCCCAGTTGCCTGGGTCCATGTAGCCCACTGCAATAAGGAAACCCGGGCCGACAAAGCTGAGCAGCCGTCGCCACGGTTGGATTGCACCCGAGATTCTTACGGAGGAATGAGACTCCGGGAGGGAGGGGCGGATAATCGGTTGAAGTGCGCCCATCAGAGGCCGCACCGGCAGCTTACCCCATGAGCGGCGGGCATCGTCCCGTCAATCGCCGGGATGCAATGACCATGTGGGTCAGCGGTAGGATGGACGAGTTTGGCGGCGATGCGCGCCTCGAAAGACTCCGAAATGAAGTGTTCCAGCCGCTCGGCTTCGTCGTGCAGCTCGTCAATCGGGTACTCCAGGACCTTGAAAAGGAATGTCTCGACCAATCGATGATGACGCACAATTTCAAGCGCCCTGCGTCGGCCGGAGGTGGAGAGGCGAACCCCTTCGCCTCGCTTGTAATCCACATACGACTTCGGCGCGGCAGCGAGCTTCTGGAGCATGTTTGTCACGGAAGCGGGAGCCACGTCAAGGCGGGCGGATAACTCCGAGCTGCCGACACGCCGGTGTTCGTCACCGCTAAGCGAATAGATTGCCTTAAGGTAGTCGTCTACCGATTCTGTGTTTCGATCCTGAAATTTTGGCTTCTTTCCCAAAGTGGCTCCTCGGCAGCTTTTTAGGCAACCCTAACCCTTGTTTAGGTATACCTAATAGCGGAAAGATGTCGGGAACTTCAATTCGTGAAACTTGCCACATGGCTTCGACCAGTGTCGCTGTGAAAGGGGCTTCTTCAATGCCGGACCGCATTATTGCGGCAACAGGGGCCTACTTCGGGATGCCAGTTGTAAGCCGAGACGGGCAGATTCGAGCATCCACCGTGCAGACGATTTGGTGACTTCTGTTTTCGCTGTATATCGCTTCGTCGACCAGTTACAGCGTGACCTTAAGAGCAAATTGGATCGATCGCGCAGGTAGCTGATTCGTTACTCCTGCGAGAGGTTGGCCGAAGCCCAAACCCGGAAGAGCTCCGTTGCCGTACGTGCCACTGTAGCCGACGAAGTTCGCGTGATTCAGAATATTGAAAACCTCAATACGGGGTTCAATACGAAGGTGTTCATTGACGCGAAACGGACGCTCGATCAAGGTAGCCACGTCATAGATGGAGCGGCCCCTTCCAGCATTTCGTCCAATGACCACACCGTTTACCACAGGCCGGTCTGTCGTAGCACCCGTGTCGCCGCTATTGGTGGTGCCGGTCACGAAATTGAACGGAAGACCGGAAGCTAAACTTGCTACCCCGCCCACGTGAATGCCCCAACGCGCCACATACACTCCGCTGAGAACAAACCGGTGCCGCTGATCGAAGATGGCATTTGCATTCTCCGTCCTACCGGCAAAATTAGGATCATTCGGATTTTGGCTCGGCACATCGGGATCGACGTTATCCGTCGTATGGGACCAGGTATAGCTGGCAAGTGCGGTCAATTTTGAACCCATATGGCCGGTCACGTTGAGTTGCAGTGCATTGTAGTGGGAAGAACCGTTGTTGACGTCGCTCTGAATCAAACTATACGGAGGCTGAGGATTGGTGGCCGCTGACGAATAGCAGGTAAGGCCATGTTGGGCGTACCACTGAATCCAGTAAGGCCGCGAGCAATTTGCAGCTTGTGGGCTGCGGAGTTGGCCCGGTGCGGTGCGGATAAAAGGCGCGGGCGGATCGACGTCAAGCGGACGATTGATCCGAACAGTATGTGAGCCGACGTAATCGGCTCTGGCTACCCACCCTCGCGCAATGCGGCGCTCGATCCCAAAGGTCCATTGCTCGGTGTACGGATTGAGCAGTTCAGATGGATAACCAACCAGCGATGCTGTCGGGAAAAACGCATTTAGCATTGCGCTTCTACCCGGACGAATATAAAGGCTACGGAGAGGAACAGAAGCGCCTGAGGGAAAGGAAGGGAGTGGCGCAGCTGCGAGGGAAGCGGGGAAACCAATCTGCCCCGGCGCTGCGGTGTAGTTGAACACCCCGGTGGGACCGGTTAGAGCATAGTTGGCTTGACTGTTATCGGGTATTTGAGAATCGTAGACCCCGAAGCCGCCCCGCAAAACAGTCTTTCCATCGCCCGCGACATTGTAAGCAAAGCCGATGCGTGGAGAAAAATCCAATTGAGAATCGGTAAAAGTCTGACGCTCATAGCGCAGCCCAAGGTTGAGGGTCAGGTCTGGACGAATTCTAAAATCATCTTGAAAAAATACAGCCCACATAGCGTCATCGACTGCGTAATTTGCGTTTCCGAAACTTTGCGTGTAGGTGCGTACGTTAGAGATGTTGCCGAGGTAGGCTGGGCTTTCGCAAAACGATAGAGCCTGAGTGCAAGTGTTGTACACAAACTGGCCGAGATAGATGGGTCCGCCGAATTCCTTACTATTCCCTCCGCTGTGGGAGAAAATCGTATCCGCTCCGAGCTTCAGCTGATGACGGCCGCGAATCGCGGAAACGGTATCGCTGACTTCGTATTGCCGGTTGGTCAGCAGGGCCGATTGCGATGTTCCTGTTGTAAACGTGCCGCCGGTAGAAACAGGAACTTGATATTGCGTCCCATAATTGATCGGATCGAACTCAGTGATCGGGGAAGCGAGTTGGAACTGCAGTCTCAAGTTATTGAGAAGAGAAGGATTGATCACAGCGGTTTCCCCCAGCTCTTCCGAGTAGGTGCGACGGCGAAACACACGAGCAACAGTCGGCAAAGTGTTTCCGCCCACAGTACCGTTCGGGTTCGTGTCGAAGAAGCCATCGAACCCGCTTCGGAGGAACACGGTATTACGGTCATCAATCTTGTGATCCGCTCGCAAAAAGCCCAACCAACCGTGATAGCGGCCCAGGTAAGTGCCCGCGGCCACAGGGGATGTTACGGGTGAGGCACGCTCTTCGCGACTGAACTCTCCTGCCGCAAAGAAGTGTGTGCGGTTTGAAGAACCGACCGGACCGCCGAGCGTCAGTTGCGAAAGACCAAGGGAGTTGCTGGTGTAATCATTTCCGCTTGCCGCATTCGAAGAAGTGAACCCTGAGAGCGATGCTGAAGTGGAGGCGGGCCGCCAGACCTCAAGTAGAAGAGCCCGTAAGCGACTGCCGCCACTTCGCGTGACGATGTTCACCGCACTACCTGCGCTCCGGCCATACTCCGCTGAGAACGAATTCGCAAGAATATCAATTTCCTGAACGGCCGGCTGCGGGATGTTGGTAAAAATTGTCTGGCGCCCCCAACTATCATTTCCGGTAGCTCCATCGACTTCGAACCACGTTTGGCGACGGCCAGCGCCGTTCGTCGTAAACAAGAACTGGTTTGTAAAAATATCGCCCTGGTTGATGGCCGGCCGGTTTGCGGAATTGAGTAGAGGCAGGAAGGTAATCCGGCGTTCGAGGAGGGGAGTTTCTTCCAGTTGCCTCCCGGTGATACGGTCACCAATCTGAGGTGTATCAGTGCGAACTTCGCCTGCCGTCCCAGTGACTGTTACCTGGCCGGTGCTACCTTCAAGTCCGAGCAGGAGGCTTACATTGACAACAGCGCCGCCCTCGAGCGTTATCGATTTGGATGTTGCGTCGGAGAAGCCCATTTTTCGAGCAGTGACCGAAAAATTAGTGCCTACGGGCAGACCGCCCAACGTGAAATCGCCAAATCGGTTCGTACGAACAATGCGCTTCAACGCGATAGAAGCGTTGGTGACCGTTACCTCGGCAGTCTCGATGACAGCGTGGCTTTGGTCAAACACTGTTCCCTGAAGGGTGGCAGTGTCAGGAGTCTGCGCAACCAAGTTGTTAACGCTTGCGGCAGCGGCAAGAAAAAATGCGCCCGCAACAACCCATTTAGTTGAAAGATCAAGCCTTGACATCGACGTTTCTCTCGATTGTAGACAGATCGTCAGCGCGGGCCACCTTCAATTCTCGAATACTTCCCACACGGACCGTTACAGTGGTTTACCCAAATCACAGCTGGCTGTTTTTTTTTGGTTCCGATAATCCGACACTATGTCAGGTTCGGTCAACTTCGCACGATTCGAATTGTTGGGCCGGTGTCGCGCTGTTTAGGCGCATCGCGACAGCCAGGGCGGTCGGTCGGCTAGTCTGAAACACATGGATAACCAAGCGCTCGCATGGGAGTGCTTTCTTCCGGGAGCGGAGTTGGGAGAAGTCCGTTCGCAGTTTGCCGAAGCGTATCGCGGTCAGGTAGTACTTGTCACCGGGGCAGGCGGTTTCATTGGGCAAGCCCTGATCAAAGCGCTCGCGGCAGCGGAGGTCCGGCAGTTGATCCTGCTCGATTCGGCTGAGTGGAACCTTTTCGAGATCAACCGGCATCTCGAATCTACATACCCGCATGTTGCGCGCCAATCTGTCTTGGGCAGCGTCGAAGATCGGACGTTGCTGGAAGAACTTTTCGAGAGGTCCGGCCCGCAGATCGTGCTTCATGCAGCCGCATATAAGCATGTGGCGATGTTGGAACGTAATCCGTTTGCGGCGATTCGGAACAATGTTTTGGGAACTTATGCGCTCGCTCAAATCGCTGGTCGGTATCGCATTCCGCTGTTGCTCGTGTCTACAGATAAAGCAGCGCGTCCGCATAGCGTGATGGGGGTTTCGAAGCGCATTGCGGAGTTGCTGGTAATTTCGTTTAGTAGCCTGACTGCGCGCGCAAACGCTATACGGCTTGCGAATGTCATTGGGTCGACGGGCAGCGTGGTACCAATCATCATGGGCCAACTCGCCCGAGGTGAGCCTGTTATTGTGACAAATCCGGAAGCAACCCGTTGTTTCTCTACAGTGAGGGAAACGGTCGATGCAATTTTGGCTGCTGGAATTGCGCCCTGCCGTGGACGTATCCTCCTGCCGACGTTTCGGACCCCGGTGAACATTGCGCAACTAGCACACTACCTAACGCGTGGGAAGATGCCAGTCCACTTTGTAGGTTTGAGCGCCGGAGAGAAGCTTACTGAAGATCTCTTAAATCCCTGTGAGCGAGAAATAGGCACTGTAGACGGGCCGCTCTCGGTTATTGAGAGCCGGACCTTATCGATGCAGGGTTGTGATGAGCTTGTCGAAGCACTCGCGAGATGTTTGGGGCACGGTAACCTAACGCAGCTGGTGAATGTGCTTTGCCTAATGGTTCCGGAGTACTTGCCAAGCAGTCTCATGCAGGAGCAGCGTTGAGACGAATTGCCGTAATTACAACTTCGCGGGCGGACTATTCTCATCTGTACTGGCCCTTGCGTGAGTTAGTCGCGCACCAAGAGGTCGATCTCCGGCTGATCGTAATGGGTCCGCATCTTTCTCCGGAATTTGGCTTGACGGTCAAAGAGATCGAGCGCGATGGGTTTTCCATCGACGCCCGCATTGAATGTCTGCTCAGCTCCGATAGCGACGTGGGAATGGCAAAGACAATCGGGGTCGCAATGCTTAGCTTGGCTGACTATCTGGGGCAGTTGCGGCCGGACTTGCTGCTGCTGACAGCTGACCGTTATGAGATGTTGGCACCCGCTTCAGCTGCGCTGGCTTTGCGGATTCCGTTAGCACATATCGAAGGCGGTGAGATTAGCGAGGGTGCAATCGACGATGCCGTCCGCAACGCGCTTACCAAGTTGAGCCACATTCACTTCACGTCGACAGCCCTGGCAAAAAAGCGGGTGATCGCGATGGGTGAGGAGCCGTGGCGTGTTCACTGGGCCGGCGCCCCTTCCCTGGATCACTTGCGCCGTAGTGCGCGAAAGAGCCGGGAGGAGATAGAGCGGGAATTACGGGTTGACTTGTCCAAACCTACGGCCCTGATCGCCTATCACCCAACGACTATTGCGCGCGATACGACACGCGAGGCCAATGCCTTGTTTGAAGCGCTCCGCGGAATGCCTGAGCAAATTCTGTTTTGCTACCCGAATGCCGATGCGGGTAGCCGGTCGCTTGCGGAGCGAGCGCGCTTGTTTATCAAAGAGCATGGAAACGCTAACCTGTTCGTCAACTTGGACCCTATTACCTATTGGAGCTTGCTGCGATGTGTCGATCTGCTGATCGGTAATTCAAGCAGCGGCATCATGGAAGCAGCAAGCTTTGAAGTGCCTGTGGTGAATGTGGGAATTCGGCAACGCGGCCGCGAGCGCGCCCGCAATATCTTGGATGCCGAGGCCGCTAGGGAATCGATTCGGGAAAAAATCGCGATCGCGAGCGCGCCGGAATTTCGGCAATCGCTCCAAGGAATGAGTAACCCCTACGGCGACGGCCAAGCGGCGACAAGGATCGTGAGTGTGTTGACTTCCGTCCCGCTCGGCGAAGAGCTCCTCGTCAAGAGAGCAACCTATTGATACCGCTGTCCAGTCCCGATATTACGGAGCAGGATATCGAGGCTGTGGTGAGCGTGATGCGTACCCCCCAGCTCAGCTTAGGCCCGAAGCTAGCCGTATTTGAGGACACCATGGCGGGGTATGTCGGGGTGCCCTATGGGATAGCGTTGAGTTCCGGTACAGCTGGCTTGCATCTCGGTCTGCAGGCGCTTGGGATTAGCGAAGGCGATGAGGTGATTTTGCCCTCATTTACCTTCATTGCTGCCGCGAACGCGGTGCTGTTCCAGCGCGCGATCCCGGTATTTGCTGAAATCGATTCGGTCACTCTCAATTTAGACCCGGCTTTGATCGAGCGAGCCATTACGGCCAAAAGCCGGGCCATCATAGTCACTCATACGTTCGGTCACCCTGCCGATCTGGGCCCCATTCTTTCCATCGCCGAAAAACACGGGCTTCGCGTAATTGAGGATGCCTGTGAAGCAATTGGCGCAGAGTACCAAGGGCAAAAAATCGGGAGCTTCGGCGACATCGGCGTGTTCTCGTTTTACCCCAACAAGCCGATCACCACCGGTGAGGGCGGAGTTGTAGTCACGCGAGACCACGAGCTCGCCAACACACTGCGGGCTTTACGCAACCAGGGCAGGAGAGAGGGCGATGGCTGGCTTGAACATTCGGTTCTGGGCTACAACTATCGCCTTCCGGAGATCAGCTGCGCTTTGGGCATCTCACAAATGGCGCGAATCGAAAGTATACTGACGCGGCGCGAAACGATTGCCCGGCGGTATTGCGAGATTCTCCAGGCAAACCCGGATGTGACCGCGCCTGAAATGCAAGTTCCAGACGGTCGCCTGTCCTGGTTCGCTTTCGTCGTGCGGCTAGCCGACGGCTTCACTCGATGCGAACGAGACCGAGTAGTTCATCACCTAACCACGCACGGCATTGGCTGCAGGCCGTACTTCCCCCCGATCCACTTACAACCGCTGTACCGGCCTTACGATGATCGAGGGTTCATGTTGCCGGTAACCGAGCATGTCTCGTCGAGAACCCTGGCATTGCCGTTCTTTAACTCACTGGCAGAGCACGAGATTGCAGAAGTGTGCCGTGTGCTGGAAGAAGCGTGTTCCAGGGTATAAAGCAGATTGCCGCTGAAACGGGAACCGTGCAGTCCCCCTGTTTCGTAGTCAACCACGAAGACCTTCCTAATGCGTAGACCGGATCCGAACGCAAGAGAACGGAACTCACCATGCGTGAACACATGCCCTCTGGTCCGGTACGTAGTTCTGCCCACAGTCCACTTTGCGACTACATCTCCGTTGCGCTCACCAGGGAAGATGTAGTCGCGGATGATGCGAGCTATGGTTGGTAGCATTCCATAGTGTCGCGCATTATAGCGATGATTGAGATCGACGAACATCACTCCTTCAGGCGCAAGAAGGCGAGCTGATTGGCGCAAGACTTCGATACGGTTTGCGGCCGGGAACACGTGGCCCAGTACGTTCCATAAACAGGTGATGACATCGAACGAGCCTGCGGCAGCTGGCAATTCTTCGGCTCGCATCGCCCAGCTTCGCACAGTTGCGGGCCATGTTTCGCGCATCTCCATGCTGGGTTCCAACAACGTTATTTCGGATAACCCGCAAGCGCTAGCGATATGCGCCGCACGCCTCCCATCCGCTGCGCCTATATCGAGTAAGGACCGAGACGAACGCGGAACCTCATGGATGACAAGCTCCTCAACACGATCAAGGTAAAGCCGACGTCGATCTGAGATGCGCCCGTACTCGGGCGCAATCCGGTTGTATGCCGCTACTGGGTCCAAGATATCCACGAAAATCGTCAGTCCCGATTCCGATAATCCGACGCTATGTCAGGTTGACCCCCAAACATGCGTGCTCCCTTTTGTTCACGTTGCGGTCACATCTAAACAACGTTACTATCATTTTGGATTAACGTGTAATCAACATGAGAATGAAACCATGATTATCACTGTAGGCGGTATCAAGGGAGGCACAGGGCTATGTTTGCCCAACCCCTCGAAAAGGTCTAATTGGCTATTCTGGCCGGTCATCGTCCGTCTCTTGTAGGGAGCGGAGCCAGAAATCTTCGTTCTGATAGAAGGCCGCCAAAGCTTCCATGTCGACTGCTAAGGGCTCGGTGGTGAAGTCGAAGTTGCCGATCAGGTTGATGTTGCGCCAGGCGACGGGAGAGGTGCTTTTGAGTATTTTGATGGCCTCAAGGTCTCCGGCTGCCACTTTCTGCTCGTGGACCCGGGAGAGGAGCAAGGTGTTGTAGTAGATGATGGCGTTGGCGATGAGGCGGGAGCACTCGTTCCATATCTGCTGTTCGGCCTCGGTCTTCACACGGAACCTGCCGGAGTTGACGTAGGAGATGGCTCGGCGCATCCGGTGATAGGACTCGCCGCGATTGAGAGCCTTTTGTACACTCTGTCTGAGAGCCGGATCGTCGATGAAGTCGAGGATATAGAGCGTCCGCAGAATGCTGTCCAGTTCCCAGAGAGCCTTCTTGGTTTGGTTCTGCCGGGCGTAGGAGCTGAGCTTGCGGACGATGGTCGCCTGGGTAACGTCCTTCTGCGCAAGAGACGCCATGATGCGTTGGACATTCGGCCATTCCTTGACGATCAAAGCGTCGAAGGTCCTTCGGGCAGGCTTGATGAGCTGGCCGGCATGATGGTTGGGATGTCGATGGCCGACCAGACCGGTCATTCTCTTGTGGATGTCGCGATAGCGCGGCGCGAACTGGTAGCTGTCGCAGAACAGGAGCCAAAAGTTGACCTGGTTGGTGCCGTGGGTATCGGTGGAGTGCCGCTCCGGCTGGATATCCGCCGTGTTGTTGTGCAGGATGTCGTAGACGAAATGAGATTCGTGTTCGTGGGTGCCGATGATCCGGGCGTTTGCAGGCACATGGTTGGCAATCAGGGTGTAGGCGCTCACGCCCTTTTTCAGGCCGAAGTACTTGCTGCCATGCCGGGCGTTGATCGTGTGGATCTGGGTCTCGATGCGCTGCCCGTCACTGCTGGAGTGCTTGAGCCCATCGATGTCGTACTGGTTGAACATCGCGAGCGAGGCGGTAGCATTGGAGATCGCGTCGTTGGCGGCGTGCAGCGTCTCTGCCCTCAGGAAGTTGCGAGCCGTCGTCATCAGCGCCGAGCGGCCGAGACCGGACACCTCCGCCATCTTCGAGAGGCCCATGTTGGTTCCCATCGCAACGACACAGGCGAGAAGATTGCGCGGGTCGGCCTCCTGCTTCACGTAACGACCCAGAACATGGGTGAAGGAGTTTGAAAAGCCTGTCCCGTCAGCGGTGAAGCGCAAGAGCTCGGCAACGCCGATACTCGGTATTTGACCGAAAAAGGGGCTGTTGAGGGATTCTTCTTCATTGGGATAGATCAGCGACCATCGACGACTGTCGCCTGTTCCGGTGACCTTGATGTGCTTGTTGTCGCCTTGGTCGATGCGCCGGTTGACTCGCTCAAACTTGTCTTCCAGCTCTGT
>JAABUQ010011504.1_pt1 | contig 11282 bp, 11 predicted proteins | sample 5560001 | NCBI WGS metagenome assembly JAABUQ01 (sample SAMN10711888, study PRJNA513371) | rock metagenome | isolation source: Antarctica rocks | place: Antarctica: Victoria Land, Finger Mt nord | collected 2015-12-18
GCACACCGGCGCTGGCGGCGGTCACGACCCGGGCCCGCGGGGTCAGCCCGTGCCGGCGTACCGCCTCCTCACTCGCGACCACGATCGCCGCCGCCCCGTCGGAGAGTGGGCTGGACGAGCCGGCGGTCACCACGCCGCCGGCACGAAAGACCGGCCGCAGCCGAGCCAGCCGCCCCAGGCTGCTGTCCGGGCGCGGTCCCTCGTCGGCGGTCACCTCGCCGTCGGGGGTCTGCACCGTGACCAGCTCGGCGTCGAAGCGGCCGTCCTTGGCCGCGGCCACCGCCCGCTCGTGGCTGCGTAGCGCGAAGGCGTCGGAGTCCTCTCGGGAGATGCCGTCGAGGGCGGCCACCTCCTCGGCGGTCTCGCCCATGCCGTAGGTCGCCCGGCCGCCGTCCAGGGCCGGCATCCGCGGGTTGGTGAAGCGCCACCCCAGTGCGGTGTCGGCGATCTCCCCGGGCTTGGCCCACGGCGTACCCGGCTTCTGCGTGACCCAGGGGGCCCGCGTCATCGACTCCACCCCGCCGGCGACGACCACGTCGACGTCCCCGGCCCGGACCGCCTGCGCCGCCGTCGCGACCGCGGTGAGCCCGGAGGCGCAGAGTCGGTTGACCGTGTAGCCCGGAACCTCCGCCGGCAGCCCGGCGAGCAGGACCGCCATCCTGGCCACGTTGCGGTTGTCCTCGCCGGCCTGGTTCGCGGCACCCAGGACCACCTCGTCCACCGCCGCCGGGTCCAGCCCGGCGCGCCGTACCGCCTCCCCCACGACCAGGGCGGCCAGGTCGTCGGGGCGGACCCGCGCCAGCGCGCCGCCGTACCTGCCGATCGGCGTCCGGACGCCGCCCACGAGGTAGGCGGTCGCGATCTCGGTCACGGTCCAGACGGTACGACGGCGCGGCGGTATGCGGCGAGGGTGCCGGTCACGGGGCGCTCAGACGGCTCGGCGCCAACGCGGCCGGCTCGTCTGCCACGATCCGGGAGCCGGCCGGGGCAGCCCGGCGGCGGCGTAGGCGTCCGCGGCGTCGAGGGTCTCCGCCGACAGCAGCGCGGCGGCGAGCCGGTCCAGCCGCCCCCGCTCCGCCGTGAGCAGGCCGAGGGCCTGGGCGTACCCGTCGGCGAGGATGCGGCTGGCCTCCCGGTCGACGCGCTCCCGGGTCGCCTGCGACGGACCGTTGCCGTCGAGGCCGAAGGGCTGCTCCTGCGCCGGGTTCGGCAGCGCCGAGAACGGCCCGATCTGCTCCGACATCCCCCACCGCCCGGCCATCTGCCGGGCGATGGCGGTCGCCTGTTCGAGGTCGTTCTCGGCGCCGGTGGTGGTGTCGCCGTACACCAGCTCCTCGGCGGCGCGACCGCCCAGCATCCCGGCGATCCGACCCCGCAGGTAGCCCTCCGAGTAGCCGTACCGGTCCAGGTCGGGGGCCTGGAAGGTCACCCCCAGCGCATGCCCCCGCGGCACGATCGAGATCTTGCGAACCGGGTCGGCGCCCGGAGTCAGCATCCCGATCAGCGCGTGCCCGGACTCGTGGTACGCCGTCCGCTTGCGGTCCTCCGGGGTCTGCACGATCCGCCGGGCCGTGCCGAGAACGATCTTCTCCAGGGCGTCGGTGAAGTCCGCCTGCTGCACCCGGGAGTGGCCACGGCGGGCGGCGGTGAGGGCCGCCTCGTTGATGACGTTCTTCAGCTCCGCGCCGACCATGCCGGACGTCGCCGCGGCCAGGGCGTCGAGATCCACGTCGTCCGCGAGCGGCACCGACCGGACGTGCACCTCGAGGATCTGGCGCCGGCCGGTCGCGTCCGGTGGGTTGATGGTCAGCCGGCGGTCGAACCGGCCGGGCCGCAGCAGCGCCGGGTCGAGCACCTCGGGCCGGTTGGTGGCACCGAGCACGACGACGTTCTCGTTGCCGGTGAAGCCGTCCATCTCGGTCAGGATCTGGTTGAGCGTCTGCTCGCGCTCGTCGTGGCCGCCCACGCTCATCGCTCCGCCGCGGGCGCGGCCGATGGCGTCCAGCTCGTCGATGAAGATGATGGCCGGCGCGTTCGCCTTGGCCTGCTCGAACAGGTCCCGCACCCGGCTGGCGCCGACGCCGACGATCATCTCGATGAACTCCGACGCCGAGGCGATGTAGAACGGCACCCCGGCCTCGCCGGCGACCGCCCGGGCCAGCAGCGTCTTGCCGGTGCCCGGCGGTCCGGCGAGCAGCACCCCTTTCGGCATGACGGCGCCGAGGCGGCGGTAGCGGTCCGGGTTGCGGAGGAAGTCGACGATCTCGGCGACCTCGTCCTCGACCTCGTCGATGCCGGCGACGTCCGCGAACGACGTCCGCGGTCCGGCCTCGGGCTCGTAGCGGCGGGCCCGGGAGCGGCCCAGTCCGCCCAGGCCGCCGGCCCCGGCCGCCGCCCTCCTGGCCACCAGCAGGAACAGCCCGACCAGCAACAGCGTCGGACCGAATCCGACCAGCAGGCGTTCCAGCAGCGACGGGGTCGGCGGCGGCTCCGCACTCACCTCGACGTTCTTGCTGGTCAGCAGCTCGAAGAGCTTGTCGTCGGCGAAACTCGGGCGGTTGGCGGTGAAGTCCTTCACCTCGGTGCCGTCGGCCCCACTCGGGTACTTCACCGGCGTACGGAAGCTGCCCTGGATCTGGTCCTCGATGGCGGTCACCGAGGTGACGTTTCCGGCCTCGACCTGGGCCCGGAAGAACGTGTAGGACACCTCGGTGTGGGCCGCGGGTCGAAGCAGCAGTGAGGACACCAGCCAGTTGACCGCGAGCAGGGCCAGCAGCGTCCACCAGAAGCTGCGCCCCGCCTGCCACCGCCGCCGCGGGCCGCCGGGGGGCTGCGGCCGAGCCCCCTCGACCCGCCAGGGGGTGCGCTGCTCGGTCTCCGCAGCGTCCGGCGTACGGGGTGCAGGCGGTACGTCGACGCGGACTGCGCCGCCCGGAGCCCCAGCAGCGTCGGCGCCACCACGGCCTCGTCGCGGCGGCTCGGTCATCGCGTCATCCGGCCAAGGAATGCGGCGTACGCCGAAGCGCCCGAGATCAGTGGAAAGAGTCGCCGCAGGCGCAAGAGCCACCGGCGTTCGGGTTGTCGATCGTGAAGCCCTGCTTCTCGATCGTGTCGACGAAGTCGATCGACGCTCCAGCCAGGTAGGGCGCGCTCATCCGGTCCACGACGACGTTGACTCCGCCGAAGTCGGTGATCCGGTCACCGTCCAGCGCGCGCTCGTCGAAGAACAGCTGGTAACGCAGGCCGGAGCAGCCGCCCGGCTGCACCGCGACCCGGAGCGAGAGATCGGTGCGGCCCTCCTGCTCGAGCAGGCTCTTCACCTTGGCGGCGGCGACGTCGGTGAGGACGACGGTCTGCGCGCTGGTGTCCTGAACGGTCATCGAAGCGCTCCCGAGGGTCTACGGACTGGGTGTCTCCCCGCAGCAACGCGGCGAGGATCGGCCGGCATTCCGGCCGTTAGCCTGTCTGCCGGTCATCACCAATGGTGGCACAGCGCTCCGACAGTCTCCTCGCCGCGTCGGCCCTCACCGGGTCGTGGTCCCCAGGGGCTCAGCCGGTTCCAGACCACTGCCGAGCTACCCGCTCGGCCAGCCGGGCCAGCTCCTCGCCGGCGTGGGCCTGGGCGACCTGCACCGAGCCGGTCTCGTCGACGAGGGAGTACGCCGCGGCGACGCCGGCCGCGGCCATCTCCCGGCGCCCGACCTCGATCCGACCGGCGAGCACCAGGCAGGGCAGGCCGGCCGCCTGCGCCGCCGCCGCCACGCCGCTGGTTGCCTTTCCCCGCAACGACTGCCGGTCGTAGCTGCCCTCGCCGGTCACGACGAGACGCGCGGCGGCGATCCGCTCGATGAGACGCGCCTGCTCCAGCACCAGCCCGATCCCCGACTCCCGACGACCGCCGAGTACCAAGACTGCGTACCCGAGGCCGCCGGCGGCGCCCGCTCCGGCCGCGTCGGTCACGGATCGAGCGCCGGGTAGCGCGCGGCCGAGCGCATCGGCGTAGTGGGCCAGGGCGGCCTCGAGGAGCTGGAGGTCCGCCGGGGACGCCCCCTTCTGGGCGCCGTACATCGCGGTTGCCCCGAACCGGCCGAGCAGCGGGTTGTCCACGTCGGTGGCGGCCACCAGGTCGACATCCGCCAGCCTCGCATCCAGCCCGCTGGCATCGGCTCGGGCCAGGTCAACCAGTGCGGCGGCTCCGGGCGGCAGCCCGGTCCCAGCGGCGTCCTCGAGCCGCACTCCCAGCGCGGTCAACATGCCGGCGCCGCCGTCGTTGGTGCCGGAGCCGCCAAGGCCGACCACGAGCCGACGAGCGCCGGCGGCCAGAGCCGCCCGTAGCAGCTGCCCCACGCCGTACGTCGTGGTCAGGGTGGGATCACGGCGGTCGGGCGGGACCAGGTGCAGCCCGCAGGCCTGGGCCGACTCGACGTACCCGGTCTCTCGATCGAGCAGGAACGCGGCCTCAACCGGCTCGCCCAGCGGGCCGGTGACGGTCACCGTTCCCAGCTCGCCCCCGAGCGAGGTGAGCAGGACGTCGACGAAGCCCGGGCCGCCGTCGCTGACCGGCGCGAGGTCCAGCTCCACGTCGGGAGCGCCCGCCCGCCAGCCCGCAGCGATCGCGTCGGCCGCCTCGACCGCGGACAACGTGCCGCCGAAGGAGTCTGGGGCGATCAGGACGCGCACGGCGTCAGAGTCCACCACGGCGCCCGCGCCCAGTCCGCGTGCAGTACCCGATAACGTCGCAGGTATGACGATGCTGAGCTTCCGGGTCGAGGGGACCGAAGCCAGATCGGCGCAGGCGTGGGCAGATGGGTTGGGCCAGCCGCGCTCGGAGCTGCTGCCCGAGGCCTTGCAGGCTCACCTGCTCCGCCTCGCCAGCGAGGTGGACGCGGAGGTCTGGCAGCGACAGCCGCTCGAGGCCGACGAGCTGGTGCTCGCGGCAGTGGCCGACTGGGGGCCGGCCGAGGATTGGACGGACTGGCCCCATGCAGCGGGGTGAGAGCTCCGTCCCTACCCGCACCCTGGGGTCCTCGGGGCTCACGGTGTCGGCGCAGGGGCTCGGCTGCATGGGGATGTCGCAGTCCTACGGCGCCGCGGACGAGGACGAGTCCATCGCGACGATCCACCGTGCGCTCGAGCTCGGGGTGTTCTTCCTCGACACCGCCGACGTGTACGGCGACGGACACAACGAGGAGCTCGTCGGCCGGGCGATCGCCGGTCGTCGTGACGAGGTCGTCCTGGCGACGAAGTTCTCGCTGAGCCGTCAGCCCGGGGGCGGGATGCGGATCAACGGCCGTCCGGAGTACGTCAGGTCATGTTGCGACGCCAGCCTGCGTCGCCTCGGCACCGACCACATCGACCTCTACTACCAGCACCGGGTCGACCCGACGGTGCCCATCGAGGACACGGTCGGCGCGATGGCCGGGTTGGTGGCGTCCGGGAGGGTGCGCTATCTGGGTCTGTCGGAGGCCAGCGCCGCCACCCTGGAGCGGGCGGTCGCCGTAAATCCCATCGCCGCATTGCAGAGTGAGTGGTCACTGTGGACCCGTGACCTGGAAGCGCAGGTTGTCCCGACCGCTCGACGGCTCGGGATCGGCATCGTGCCGTTCAGCCCGCTCGGCCGCGGCTTCCTCACCGGTGCGATCACCAGCCCCGACGACTTCGGGCCGGAGGACTTCCGCCGGAACAACCCGCGGTTCCAGGGCGAGAACTTCACCCGCAACCTCGAGCTGGTCGACGCGGTGCGTCGGCTCGCGGCCGAGAAGGGCTGCACCGCGGGCCAGCTCGCGCTGGCCTGGGTACTGGCCCGGGGGGAGGACGTGGTACCCATTCCAGGGACCAAGCGGCGCAGCTTCCTCGAGGAGAACGCCGCCGCCTGCTCGGTCTTGCTCAGCGAAGAAGATCTCCGGCAGTTGGACGTGATCGCACCCCCGGGTGCGGCGGCGGGGTCCCGCTACCCGCAGAACGACTACGCGTACGGCGACAGCCCGGCGAAGGGCGCCGGGTAGGGGCTAGTGAGCGCCGGTCCGGTCGGGCGCCCGCTGGGCAACGCGGGCGAGGCAGCCGGCGTCCACGCTTCAACGTTCGAGGATCTGCGGCGCGCCTCGGTAGTCGCCCAGGGTGCGCAGGCGGAACCACCCGTCGCGCAGGTCGACCTGGCGGTTGAGGAACCAGATGCCCCAGCCGACCGGGACGCGCAACCAACGGGGCCGGCGCGAGCGGCGGCGGGGGCGCAGACGGGCTTCCGGCCCGAGCGCATCCGGTGACCGCGTTCGGCGCACCTCAACCACCTGAGGCCTGGCGGCGGCGGCGAGCTGCTCGACCCGCCCACGGTGATGAGCCACGAGGGAGAAACGCTGGTCCTCATCGAGAGCAAGGCGGGACGCCACCCTCCACGCCGCCCCGGACTCGAGATGACCCAGCGACGCGTAGTGGGACGGTCGACGCAGCCGGGCCAGGGGCAGCCGCTCCTGCCGCCAACACAGCGCGGCCCAGGCCGAGGCGTCGAGCTCGTCGACACCAAGCGGCGGGCGGTCCAACGTGCCGGCCGGGGTCAGCGGCGGTATGGGGATCGACGGCAGGTCGGCTGGTGCGCCCAGGACCTCGAGCACAGCTGTCCGCACGACGGCGACGTCCAGACCCGCATCGACCAGTGCCGCCAGCACTTCAGGCTCCGCCTGATCGACCACGGCGAGCAGCAGGTGCTCTGAGCGCATCTCCTCGCCGCGGCGGGCAGCGAAGCCGCGCGCGGCTCGCTGGGTCTGCAACACCAGGTATCCGGCGCGGCCCCCGTTGACCGGCAGCGGATCGCCGGAGCGCTCGAGCAGCGGTCGACCGAGCGGCGAGCGCAGCACCGCGGCGGTCGATCCAGCCGACTCGGTCAGCGCCAAGAGGAGATGCACGGGCCGGCACGTCTCCCCGGTCTCCGCGGCGATCAGGAACGCACGGCGGACGACCTCGTCGGAGAACCGGTGGCCGTCGGGCGTTTCCACGTCGTCCAGAGTGGCACCAGTGCCAAGTCCTGGAAAGCTGTCCTGAGGCTCGCCGTGATCCCAGGCTGGGGCGGTGGGCATGGCCTATCCCACTGAGGCCACTCAGGTAGAGATTGGTCTCAGCCGCGTCGTCGGCCTAGGCGAGAGTAATGGGCCTGAGCAGGCACCCGGGAGTGAACCGAGCGAGCGCCAAGGCAAAGGAAGCGAGCCACTCCGCCGGTTGGACTCACGACTCAGCCGGGGATGAGCCCCTCCTCGCCGAGCAGTTCCCGGACCTCCTCGATCGAGGCCCCGGCGTCGGGAAGCATCAGCTCGGAGGGTACGAGCTCGTCGGCCGGCAGCCGCCGACCCACCGAGCGGACGCGGTCGAGCAGGTCGGTCAGCGTGGACCGGAACCGGCTCTCGTCACCAGCGTCGACCGCCTGCTGCAGCGCCGAGTCGAGCTCGTTCAGGCCGGCGGTCTCGCCGTCGGCCACGTCGAACTGGCCCTCGCCGAGGATTCGCACGATCACGGCCGGGTCTCCTCGCGGGTGACCTGCGCCTGGGTGGCGGAGTCGTCCGCAGCGTTGCCCTCGAGCGCCTTGGGCGCTCCCCCGCCGCCCGTCAGCTGACCCTTCATCCGGCTCAGCTCCAGCTCGACATCGGAGTTCGAGGACATCCGGTTCAGCTCGGCCTGGATGTCGTCGCCGCGGCTTGTGGTCGATGCGTCGTCGAGTGCGCCCGAGGCGATCAGCTCGTCGATCGCGCCGGCCCGGGCCTGCAGCTGCTGGGTCTTGTCCTCGGCCCGCTGCATGGCGAGGCCGACGTCGCCCATCTCCTCCGAGATCCCGGAGAACGCCTCTCCGATCCGGGTCTGCGCCTCCGCAGCGGTGTAGGTCGCCTTGATCGTCTCTTTGCGGGTCCGGAAGGCGTCGACCTTGGCCTGCAGCCGCTGCGCCGCCGTCTTGAGCTTCTCCTCCTCGGCGTCGAGCTGCGCGTGCTGGGCCTGCAGGTCCGACAGCTGCTCCTGCAGCCCCGACCGGCGGGTCAGCGCCTCCCGCGCCAGATCCTCCCGGCCGCCGGTCAGCGCCTGCTGCGCCTGCGACTGCAGCTTGTCCTCGGAGGCCTGCAGCTGCTGCATCTGCAGCTCGAGCCGCTTCCGCGACGTTGCGACGTCCGCAACCCCGCGGCGTACCTTCTGCAGCAGCTCCAGCTGCTTGGTATAGGAGTAGTCCAAGGTCTCCCGAGGATCCTCGGCCCGGTCCAGAGCCTTGTCGGCCTTGGCGCGAAAAATCATCGCGAGTCGACGAGAGAACGTTGCCATCCGCGCGGACCCTCCTCCTGCTCAGGGACGCAGTCCACCTACCCTACGCAGGAGCCGGAAAGCGCAGCAGTGGTCGGTAACCTGCAACCTGTGCGCCTCCTCCGCCGGCCGGCCGACCCCGCAGCACCGGCCGACCCCGGGTCCGCGCCGGCGCCATCCCCCGTGGGCAAGGGCCGGCCCACCCCGAAGCGCCGGGAGGCCGAGTCGCGACGGCGCACGCCGGTCGCGGCATCCGCCAACCGGAAGGAAGCGGCCAAGCTCACCCGGGAGCAGGCCAAGGAGCGTCGGATCGCCGCCCGGACCGCACTTCGAACCGGCGACGAGCGCCACCTGCCGGCCCGGGACGCCGGACCGGTTCGCCGGTTCGCCCGCGACTACGTCGACGCCCGGCGCAACGTCGCCGCCCTCTTCTTTCCGGCGGCGATTGTCGCGTTGGCGCTCAGCACGTTTCAGCCCGCCAGCCGGCTGTCGCTGACCGGGTCCTTGGTGCTGGTCGCCTACCTCCTCGCCCTGATCGGAGACTCGATCCTCATCGCCCGCGGGGTGCAACGGCAGGTCGCCGCCCGCTTCCCCGGAGAAAAGACCCACGGCATCGGCCTGTACGCCGCGATGCGGGCGAGCCAGTTCCGCCGGTTCCGCCTGCCACCGGCGAAGGTCAAGCGCGGCGCCAAGGTGTAGCCGGGGACCGGTCGAGCGCGCCTGCCCGGCGGCGATTAGCCTCCGTCGTCATGGAGTTTCGAAAGCTCGGCGGCAGCGGCCTGCAGGTCAGCGAGATCGCGTACGGGAACTGGATCACGCACGGCAGCCAGGTCGAGGAGGACGCGGCGCTGGCCTGTGTCCGAGCCGCCCTCGACGCCGGCATCACCTTCTTCGACACCGCCGACGTCTACGCCCAGGGCCGGGCGGAGTCGGTGCTCGGGCGGGCACTGGCCGGCGTACGCCGGGAGTCCTACGTGCTCGCCACCAAGGTCTACTGGCCGACCGGCGACGGCCCGAACGACCGCGGGCTGTCCCGCAAGCACGTGATCGAGTCCTGCCACGCGTCGCTGCGGCGGCTGGGCACCGACTACGTCGACCTCTACCAGGCCCACCGGTACGACGAGGAGACGCCGCTCGAGGAGACGCTGCGGGCCTTCGACGACCTGGTCCGGGCCGGCAAGGTGCACTACCTGGGGGTGTCGGAGTGGCGCGCCGACCAGATCGAGGACGCGCTGCGGATCGCGGCCGAGATGGGCTTCGACCGGATCGTGTCGAGCCAGCCGCAGTACTCGATGCTGTGGCGGGTGATCGAGGCCGAGGTCGTGCCGCTGTGCGAGAAGGAGGGCATCGGGCAGATCGTCTGGTCGCCGATCGCGCAGGGCGTGCTGACCGGCAAGTACCGGCCGGGCGCCGAACCGCCGGCCGGGTCGCGGGCCGCCGACCCGACCGGAGCCGACTTCATCCGGCGCTGGCTCCGCGACGATGTGCTGAACCGGGTCGAGCAGCTGCGGCCGATCGCGGCCGATGCGGGGCTCTCGCTGGCCCAGCTCGCGATCGCCTGGGTTCTTCAGCACCCGAACGTCTCAGCGGCGATCATCGGCGCCACCCACCCGGAGCAGGTGAGCGAGAACGTCGTCGCGAGCGGCGTACGGCTCGACCCCGAGCTGCTGGCGCGGATCGACGACGTACTGGACCCGGTGGTGGAGCGCGACCCGAGCAAGACCGGCTGAGGCACTGGCTCGGCTGGTCGCGGGCGGTTCCGGACGCCGATGAGGCTGACCCGTCGGGCATTACTCGGAGCCGCCGCCGGCAGCGCCGCCGCCGCCGCAGCCGCAGCCGCAGCTGCGGTTGTAGCCGACCGTCGTGGCGCCTCCGGCGGCTCCGGATCGCTTTTCGCCGACTGCGGACCGGATGGAAGCGCGCCGAACGTGGCGACCGGGGTATTGGCGAGCGGCAAGTTTCGGTCCGTCGCCCGAGCGGGCCGGACCGTCGGATGGACGGTCGCGTATCCGCCCGGGCGCGCTGGCACCGGCCTCCCGGTCTGCCTGGTGCTGCACGGCCGCGGCGCTGACCACGCCGCCGCATTCCAACAGCTCCAGATGCACAAGTACCTGGCGGACGCGGTACGACGAGGGGTGCCGCCGTTCGCCCTCGCGAGCATCGACGGCGGTGCGGCGTACTGGCACCCGCGGGTGAACGGGGACGATCCGCAGGCGATGCTGCTGCAGGAGTTCCTGCCGCTTCTCGCTCGGCGGGGGCTGCTCACCAACCGGTTCGGGCTGATCGGGTGGTCGATGGGCGGTTACGGAGCGCTGCTCCTTGCCGAGCGGCTGGGTGCTATCCGGGTCGCGGGCGTTGCCGCGGCGAGCCCGGCGCTGTGGACGAGCGCCGGTGCGACCGCTCCCGGCGCCTTTGACAGCCCGGCCGACTTCGCCGCCAACGACGTGTTCCAGGGTCGAGCCCGGCTCACCGGGGTTCCGCTGCGGGTCGACTGCGGAGACTCCGATCCATTTGCGGGAGCGACCCGAAGCTTCGTTCGGGGGTTGCCACCCGGCTGGTCGGGCGGCTTCGAAGCGGGCTGCCACACAGTTGGCTACTGGCGGCGGATCTGTCCGGCCCAGCTGGCCTTCGTCGGCCGCCACCTCCACGACCGCGCCACCGGGTGACAAGGGGCGCCAACGCTTTGCGTTACCCCACTGACAGCGCGAACCCCTCGAGCAGCGCGCACATTGATCGCCGGCGGGTCGGACACCGGCGGCCGACGCGAGCCGGGATCTCGGAAACGCAGGCGTAGCGGAGTACGTCTGCGTTTCCAAGATCTCCGGGGTGGCGTGGGGAGCGGGAGCGAGGGCGCACCGGCCGCAGGGGGTGCCGAGCGTGATGTCCGGAAGACCTAAGCCGGATCGGACAGGCTCATCCCGCCGTACACCTCTCGCTCGCCGTCGAGCAGGCTGACCGAGGCCACGCCGGCCGACCGAAGCTCGCGCCAGTTCTCCCCCAGCCAGCTCTCG
>JAABUQ010011505.1_pt1 | contig 11282 bp, 9 predicted proteins | sample 5560001 | NCBI WGS metagenome assembly JAABUQ01 (sample SAMN10711888, study PRJNA513371) | rock metagenome | isolation source: Antarctica rocks | place: Antarctica: Victoria Land, Finger Mt nord | collected 2015-12-18
TGCGCACTGCCACCTTTCCACTATTCTCCGCGTCGCAGACGCGGGAAGGAGGCTGGGTAGTTACAAACTCTCATAAATAAATATCTATCTTTGTGATCTTTATAATAAAACGGGAACTTGAAATGCTCATAATTAAAAAGGATGATGGTGTGATGGAAAGTGTACAGGTGCCACAACAACCATTTTACGGGACTGTGCGCAAGAAAATGCTGGCTTTCAGCCAGCCAGTGACGGCATCGCTAGAGGATGGCAAGGGGAAAAAACCGATTTATGCGCTGGATGGCGTACGCGGCGTAGCATGCCTGAGCGTGGTTATATTTCATGTGAATATGCTGGCATATTACGCCCATATCTGGACGCCGCCCTTTGATAACGCGGGCATTCTCCTCAGTGCTATCGCCTGGATGGGAGATTCGGGCGTGAAGCTTTTCTTTATCCTCTCCGGCTTCCTCCTGTTCCTGCCCTATGCCAGGGCATTGCTCTTTGATAGCGATTGGCCCTCGTTCCGCCGCTTCTACGCTCGTCGTATCTTTCGCATCCTACCCGGCTATTATGTCGCGTTCTTTTTGATCGTCCTGTTTATGGTCCCGGAATCTTTTCAACCGGCCAACTGGCATAATGTATGGATGTTCATCACCTTTCGCAACGATTTCTCGGAGAGCTACCAGATGCCCATCCCCGTGTTCTGGACGCTGGCGATTGAATTTCAATTTTACCTGCTGCTGCCACCCATCATGTGGCTGATACGACCACTCGTGCGACGAGGGGCGTTAGCGCGGCGTGTGCTAATGTTAACATTGTGTCTGCTCGGTCTGCTGGGTTGGGGTCTGCTCACACGCTACTGGGGCCTGTTCATCGCGGATACGCCAAAGCTCGATTACCTGCTGCCCCACACGACCTTTGTTGCGATAAAACCATATATCTATGGCAAAGCTGGCAAATATTTTGATGTCTTCGCCATCGGCATGCTGATCTGTATGGTCTATACCTACTTGCATCATGCACCTTCTGCTGAACATCTGAAAACGCTAGTGCGCCGTTTGAGTCCACCCCTCTTTGTCGTGGGTCTGATCCTGCTGGATCTAACGGGCATCTGGAGTTTCTACGCTGGCTTTGCCCATATGAGCCTGCACTTCCTTGATCGCTACCAGGATTTTTTCATCAACTACAAAGAAATGTTTATGCCCATTTGTTATGGCACGGGGTATGGTCTATGTGTGTTCGCGGTGCTACATGGGCCGCGTGGCCTCAAACGCCCTTTTGAATGGGCACCACTGCGCCAGGTAGGTCTGATTTCGTACAGCTTATACATCTGGCATTATGTGTTTATGCTCTATTTTCTCTGGACCTTCCTACCCAGGTTTCAGATTCTGCACTGGTCTCCGGTTGTACAATATGCCATCTTCTGGGTCTGGGTTCTGCTGACCGCCTTTCCACTTTCAGCAGCGCTCTACCGTCAGGTGGAGCTGCCGGCCATACGTTTGGGTGAACAATTTTGCCTGCGCTTTGCTGTACCGAAGCAGAAGACGGAACCTGTCAGCGTCTCAGTAAACGAACTCTGGGAGGAGATCGCAACGGCTATTATTCCCGTTCCCGTCACAGACGCCCGCACAAACGAAACCGTTGTGCCACCACCCGATCACGATCTTTCAAGCAGTACTGAAGCGGTAAGCAGTCTCGTTACCATCCCGATCACACTGACAACCGAGGTACATCCAGCATCTGATATATCTGTTTGAACACGAAAGATCCCGGTAAACGCTCAGCCTCCCCTGGCCGCCAGAGGCGGCCCCCTCTTCTTTAAGGATAGTTGTGCACAACTATCCTTAAAATATTCTCCGCGCCTGCGGCGAGGGAAGGTGGCAAAACAGTTACGTAAAAGGCTGGAAAAATCATTAGACCCTGGCTCTTGTTTTTCCTGTGGAATTGTGTATACTTTTGGCACGACGCCGCCTCACCTTGAGGTACGACATCACCTACCACTTCACACGCGAGGGAGATATCATGAGCCAGCATACACAGGCCATAGGACCCACGCTGGTACCCTATTTCGGCTACCGAGACGCCGCTGCGGCCATTGAGTGGCTGAGCAAAGCATTCGGCTTCAAGAAAACGCAGGCGTTCCCTGGTCCTGATGGCACAATTATCCACGCCGAGATGAGCTACGGCAACGGTGTCATCATGCTCGGGACAGCTACCGAGGAACAGAGCCCGCAGGCTCATTCTGGCGGTCCTGGCATCTATGTCTGCGTGGACAACGTGGACACACATTATGAGCGCGCAAAGGCGGCTGGCGCAAAGATCGTTTATGGACCCGAGGACACCGATTTTGGCACCCGCAGGTACCGAACGCTAGACCCGGAAGGGTACGAATGGAGCTTTGGGACATACAGGCCATCACCGGTGGAAGCTAACGCCTGATCTCCTGCATCTCATCTATGAGATCGGCACACTGAGTAATACATTGCATGAAAAAAGGAACACTATGCAGCAAGCAACGTCCAGTGCCAGTACGGAAACGGCACAGCCACACAGGCAATATGGTACCCTTGAGCTGCCACATGGGACGATTGAGCTGCCCATCTACATGCCTGACGCGACGCTGGGGGTTGTACGCGCGGTCGATGCAACCGATCTGCTGGGCTGTGGAGTGCAGGCGCTGGTGATGAATACATTTCACCTGATGCAGCGTCCGGGCTCCTCGACGATTCAAGCGCTGGGCGGCCTGCATACAATGAGCGGCTGGCAGGGTCCCATCATCACCGATTCGGGCGGCTTCCAGGCCTACTCGATTCTAGGACAAAACGCGAAGTCTGGTTCACTGGACGATGATGGCATTACCTTTAAACCCGAAGGGGCTGAGCGCAAATTTCACCTGACCCCGGAGAAGGCCGTTCAGTTACAAATGAGCTATGACACCGATATCGTGATGTGCCTGGACTACTGCACCCACGTTGATGCTCCCTCCACCGTACAAGAAGAGGCGGTCACACGTACGATCGCCTGGGCAAAGCGCTGTAAAAAAGAGTATCAACGGCTGCTAGAGCAAAAACGGCTTGCACCCGAAAAAAGACCTCTGCTCTTCGGCGTCATTCAGGGCGGCGGCTCACACGAACTGCGCAAACGGTGTGCCGAGGCGCTGCTGGAGATCGGTTTTGATGGCTTCGGCTACGGTGGCTGGCCATTAGATAGCCAGGGTAAGCTGCTTACCGATATCATCACCTATACCCGCGAACTCGTCCCCGCACAATTTCCTATGCATGCACTGGGCGTCGGGCATCCCGCGAACGTCGTCGCGTGCACGCACATTGGCTATGGTATCTTTGACAGCGCAATGCCGACCCGTGATGCACGCCATGCGCGGCTCTACACCTTCACAGATAACACGGAGGGCTTTGTGGATAAATGGCTCTCGTATGTCTATGTGAATGATGACAAATACATCAAGAGCGACGCCCCGGTCTCGCGCGCCTGCGACTGCCTGTGCTGCACACACTACTCGCTGGGCTACCTGCACCATCTCTTCAAGATCAACGACACGCTTTTCTTCCGCCTGGCTACTATCCACAACCTGCGCTTTATGACCACGCTCACCCGGCGCTTGCGCGAGAACTATTATGCCCGAGCGCAATGATCCGTCGCTACTGGCTAAGCTCGTGGATGATGTGCTTACCAGCAGCAAATACAGAGACATCTGTCCCGACCTTGTAAGCACCATTGCCGCTCAGGAACTGAGCAAACGCCGCACCCCCAAAGAGGCACTCAAGGCGACCAGGAGCAAGCTGCACCAGATCGGCGGAGCCTATCTCGACGGGCACGAGGATTACACCGCCTGGTTGGTCGCCCTGCAAGGAGCAATGCAGGTGGGGGATGAGGAAGTGCTCAAAGGAGTGTGCCGCCAGATCATGGGCCATCACGCCTCAACCCGTGAACGGCTCCCCATCCTCGAAGAATTTTACACCACGCTCTTCGCCGCCCTTCCTCCCATTCACAGCCTGCTCGATATCGCCTGCGGCCTGAACCCCCTGGCGATCCCCTGGATGTCTCTCCCGGTAGAGGCTGACTATTATGCCTACGATATCTACCGACAGATGACGGGGTTCCTCAGTAGTTGTTGTTGTTGTTGTTTCAATCGCTCCCTCGCGTCAGCACCTGTGCGGCTCTACGCCGAGGCACATGATGTGATTCAGTCGTGCCCAACACAGCGGGCCGATGTAGCGCTCGTGCTCAAAACGCTACCCTGCCTGGAGCAGGTGGAGAAACAGGCAGGCTACAGGCTCTTACGCAACCTCAACGTGTCCTACCTCGTTGTCTCATTCCCCATCCACAGTCTTGGCGGCCGCAGCAAAGGCATGGCCGCGTATTACGAGACACATTTTCACGACCTGATCGGGGACGAGCCGTGGGAAGTGAAGAAGTACACCTTCGCCACCGAACTTGTTTTTATCGTCAAGAAGGACGTGAGGGGGTAACCATCTGTTGCCTGGCGCGGTAGACTGATGGTGGCATCCCTACATAGCGCTTGAATGCTGTACTAAAGGCAAAGCTATTTTCGTAACCGACACTGAGCGCGATGGCTGCAATGCTATAGGAATCGCTTGTCAGCAGCGCCATGGCGCGCTGCATACGCATGGCGGTGACGTGCCGCATTGGGCTATGACCAGACTGCTGCTGGCAGAGACGCCGTAGATGCTCGCTACTGATCCCTGCATGTTCGGCCAGTTCTTCGCTGCTCCAATGATGCGCGAGCCTGGCATCAACCATCTTCCACAGGCGCAGCAGTCGCCCATCGGACTGTTTCTGACCGAGGATGCGCTGCGCGTAGACCTGTACCAGCCGTGTCCACTGATGCAACACAGCCTCTTCGGCCTGACCCATACATTCATGATAGAGTCCTTCAATCACCATCACCAGTTCCTGCGCCTCAACCTCCAGCAGCAGCGGACGATCCACAGAGATCACCGGTTGCACTACGCTCTGATCGTTATATGTGATCCAACAGACCTTCCAGAGAGCTTCATTGCTTGCACGATAAGCATGACATATACCGTGCGGCGTCAGGTAGGCTGTGCCGGGGGTACAACGTACCCACTGCCCATCCACCAGCACATCACCTGTTCCCTCAAGACAGATCAGAAGCTGGCTCATTGCCGGGCGCAGACGCACAAAACCAAAAGGAGGATATGCATATGATATACCCAACAGGAGCATATGGTAAACAGAGAGCGCCTGGCACATGCGTGGACTGATAATATATTCACGTGTATTACTGCCGATGATGTGGGTTTCACGAAGGTCGGTGTTGGTCTGAATCATGGATAATCGCCTCAGTTATTGGGTATGATACTAAACAGAGTTGAGAGTACAACTAGCTTTCTTGAAAGGCAGCAAGTCATGAGTATACCTCGTCCCGAATATCCTCGTCCACAATTTGTACGTTCATCCTGGCTCTGTCTGAACGGTGAATGGCAATTTGAAATCGACCAGGGCGATAGTGGATTCGAGCGTGGTCTGGTACAACGTGAGCTCAAAGATCGTATCCAGGTCCCCTTCTGCCCCGAGTCACCCCTTTCTGGCGTTGGCAACCGGGATTTTCTGCAAGCCGTCTGGTATCGCCGCCAGGTGACAGTGCCCGCCCCATGGGCGGGCCAACGCATCCTCCTGCATTTTGGGGCAGTTGACTACGATACCACGGTCTGGGTTGATGGGGTAGAGGTGGGTCGCCATCGCGGCGGCTTCACGCCATTTACCTGTGACCTGGGAGAGATCGCTGGCACACGCGAAACGATTACCATTACAGTGCGTGCGCGTGATGACCACCAGGGTCCCCAGCCACGTGGCAAACAAGCGCAGAAATACGCGGACTACGAATGTGTATATACACGTACAACCGGCATCTGGCAGACGGTATGGTTGGAGCCTGTCCCCCACTATGCGCTGCGCCGTCCGCGTATTACGCCGGACGTAGCCAATAGCCTCATCCGACTGGAACAGCCGCTTAGCAATAACGCCCCCGGCCTGCGCTTGCGTGCAATCCTATCTAATCAGGATGGGGAAGTGGCACAGGCTGAGTGTGCCGCTGATCTGGATTTCGCGCCCCGGCTCGACCTGGCTATCCCGCCGGAGCGCCATCGGCTCTGGTCACCACAGGACCCGCATCTCTACGATATAGAGATAGCTCTGCTCGATAGAACGGGAAATGTGGTTGATAGCGCGCACAGCTACGCGGGCCTGCGCAGCGTCAGTATTGATGGCAGAGCGGTCAAGATCAACGGGAGGATAATCTTCCAGCGCCTCGTGCTCGATCAGGGGTATTACCCGGATGGCATTCTTACCGCGCCAAGCGACGAGGAACTCAAACGCGATATCGAACGGAGCATGGCGCTTGGCTTTAACGGCGCACGCCTGCATCAGAAAGTGTTTGAAGAGCGCTTCCTGTATCATGCTGATAGAATGGGATACCTGGTCTGGGGCGAGTTTCCTGATTGGGGTTCGCTCGAACGTGTTCCCTGGCTGGACGACCAGACGTTTAGCGCCACCTTTATCACGCAGTGGCTGGAGGCGTTGGAACGCGACTACTCGCATCCCGCCATCATTGGCTGGTGTGGACTCAACGAGACCCTCTACGATCGTCAGGAGGGGATTACAAATCTGGATGATGTGACGCGTGCTATGTTTCTGGCCGCCAAAGCCATGGATACCTCGCGCCCCGTCCTTGATGTCTCCGGCTACGCCCACCGTGTCCCCGAGACCGATGTGTACGACGCCCATTACTATCTGACCGGCAAGGATTTCTGGCAGGACCTGGAAAAGTTCAAAGAACAGCTCTCCCACCTGGATGAAGGAAAAGCTTTCACCAATAAACGCGATGGGCATGAGATGTCTCTCCCTTATACCAACCAGCCGTACTTTGTGAGCGAGTTCGGAGGTATCTGGTGGGAGACCGATGCGCGACCCGTCGATACCAGGACGAGTTGGGGCTACGGCAGCGCGCCGGATACAATCGAGGAGTTTTACCGTCGCTTCCAGGCCTTGTGCGATATCCTGCTGGATAATCCGCACATGTTCGGCTACTGCTACACCCAGTTGACCGATGTCTCTATCGAACAAAACGGCCTCTACACGTATGATCGCCGCGAAAAGTTCGACGCACAACGCCTGCGCACAATCCAACAACGGCCGGCCGCGATTGAAGAACAAGAGGGTAAGGCGAAAAAGTAGATTTTACTATCCTTGGCAGCAGGGACCACGCCAGTTATAGACGTGGTCCAGGCGCTTATATAAATACTATTAGTGATGATGTGGAGAATTGAGAGGTGTGTGCTCCTCTCCACTCTCATAGCGTTCCGGCTTCTCCTCGTAGTTCTTCACATAGCGCGTGCCCCACCAGCAGAAGAGTAGGATACTCGCGGAGACGATCATCACGATCTGACTGAAGCCAAAGAGCGCCGCGACCGCCCCCGCGAAGAGGAGCACAGGGATCGTCCCCGCGCTGTAAATCATAAACTGGAGCGAGAGGACACGCGCGCGCCCTACCTCCGGCGAACGCTGCTGCATCAACGTCTGCGTCGGAATATTCACACAGGCCATCGCCACACCCAGTAGAAAGACCAGGACTATAACGGCTAACAACAACAGGGGGGAACTGGTACCGTTGATTGGATCAAAATAAAGCGCGATCCAGTGCGCAACCGGCAGGAGCGCGAAGCCGACCGCCAGGATGATGAGTCCAATCACCCCCAGGCGCAGTTTACCCACGCGCTCTGTGATGCGCGGCATCAGAATCGAGGCCCCCACCAGTCCGATCGCCGCCGGAGCCAGCACGATCGGCATATCCTCGGGCGGGCGATGCAAAATGATCTTGACAAAGGTACCCGCCAGCGCAGCGATCAATTGCATAATGATCCCCACCACCGAGAGCTGGATCACCGAGAAGAAGAGCAGGCGATCGGCGCGTACAATATGCCAGCCGCCGACCATATCGCGCCAGATCGATTCTATAGCTACGCCCACTTCAGCATACGTATTTCTTTCCCCCTGTTTACGCAGGTGCGGTTCAGCAAAGGCGTGCGCGGGAATCAGCAGAATCAAGACCACACAGACAGCGTAGAAAAAGGCAGCGATAACGAAGAGCATGTCGTTTGAATGCACATCCAGCACCAGTACGCCAGCATGGAGAGTGAAGGATGGAAAGAGCCTGGCCACGAGGCTGCCCAGGATCAGAAAACCGACGGCCTGCGAGAGCGTCACGGTGATGTTGAAGAGCGAGAGCGCGGGCATGAGTTCACGTTCACCGACCAGCAGCGGAATGGCAGCCCCTTCAGCGGGAATAAAAAACTGTCCGATCAATGATGTAAGAAACATCAGGCCAAAAAGCGGCCACACATCTGTATGATCATGTAACAGCCAGGCAAACATAAACAACATCGTCAGCAGGCGCAAGAAATTGCTCACCCACATGACATACTGCTTGTTAAGCCGATCGACGATAACCCCGGCGACCGCGCTGAAAGGGACGGCGGGCAGTGTAAAAGCAATGATCGCCAGGCTTGAGAGAAAAGCGCCGTTCGGCAGCTTATTGACCAGGGCCACCAGGCCAAAGTTTGCCGCGTTCAGTACGGTCAGCGAAATAAGTTGCGCTAGCCACAACAGCAAGAAATTGCGATTTTTTAATACCCGGCTGAAACTGGCAACCTCGTTGTTCCCTACAGGTGCCGGGGGCCTCTCCATCTGTTCCGTTGGCATCGACATAGAGCATCAAGCCTTCCATTGCTATCGGCCATCACAGTAAGCTTGCCATCACGATCTTCTTCGTATATGAATGTATATACGAACGATTACAGCAAAAAGTCAGTACACTGATGTGTCAATTGACCCATTTCTGGCCACGCTTTCCGCTTTTTCGTCAAGACAGCGTATATATGTTTATAGAAGCCGGATTGTACCAGTGGAGAGAGGAAACATAATAAGTACAGCAAAATACGATATGTTGAAGGAAACCTGGATCTACCAGGAGATCATCCAGCAGGTGCAGGCGGAAATGCAGCAGCAAAGGCTGGCGGAGTTGCGTTCTCTGATAATTGAGATCACCAGGCTGCGCTTCCCGCGCTGCGAAGCGCAGGTAAAACACGTGGCAGAGCGAGTGAACGAAAGCGTACGGTTACACGAGCTAACGGTGAAGCTGAGTACTATGCAGACCGAAAAAGTGGTGCGACAATACGTACAAATACTGAAAATACCTGATGCTGATGTCATGTATTGATGAAGGCAGCGAGCGGAAAGCATTCCTCCTGTTTTGCGAGACAGGAAGATTGCAGCACATATGGTTCATTACGTACCGGGATGGAGAAGGCGCAGGCGCACCTTCTCCATCCCATCCCGATACAGAGGGATTGAAACGAAACAAACTAACCTTTTCCCATCACCATGCCATCGGCGGTATAGGGTTTACGCTGCTCCACACCGGCGTCTTCAATACTGACCTGTTGATAGGTATAGCTGTTCCCGGCGACCGGGCTCAGATATCCCGCGTCCTTCACCAGCGCTGGCGCGTCCGCGACAGATTTGAGCAAGACCGGCGTGAAGGCCCAGTTGTCGGCCGGGACCAGTCCGCCTATCGCGCGACCCAGAGCGCGGTGTTCCGCCTCGATACAGGCAATCTGACCGGAGAGCTGGGCCAGGTCCGGTCGCCCCATCATCGCGAACTCTTTGATTGCCGCCAGGAAAGCCGAGTCAAAGACACCTTCAAGCTGCTGCTGCGTCTCAATAAACGTCTTGAGATCCTCAAAAGTCTGTTGACCTTTGGGGAAACTGAAGGTTGTAGCCAGTGATTTCCCGCCCGATGCGGTGAAGAGTAACTGGTGAATCTGCTCCTCTACCAATGCGGCCTTGATATAAGCCAGGTTTTCGTCCTTCAATCCCAGTTTGTCGGCATTGGCTATGCCATTACTGTAGAAGGTTACCGCCAGTTGTTCCGCGGTACGCGCAACAGTGAGAATACCGACAATCGCCTCCTGGTATGTTGCTCCCTTCCCCCCTTTCGTATCCGCCGCTAATGCCGGCATAGCCCCGGCTCCAATAGCAGCCAGGCTCGAAATGCCGACAGCTGCACCCTTGAGCAGAGCACGACGTCCGCGCGGTTCTAAGAAGGATGCCGCGAGTTCGTTAGTACCCTTCATGTCGTCATGAGAATCCATAGATGAGTTGACCCTTTCCACTAGAGGTCCGGCTACAAAGCCAGACATATCGCTTGCTCACGAGTAGATACGAGAAGGTACTATTATCCTTTGTTTATCTCTTCAGCTACATTAGCACAACAGCACGATCGAACATCATCTACCGCTATATCCACAATACTGAGCTAATAGTACTGCCCGTATCCTCGTTAAAGCTCTTCCTCCCTGTTCATAACATTAGAAAAGCACGCTCTCTTTTCATAGGAGATCCTCATCCCACGACAACTATAACAGGTGCCTGTGTTGAATGTGTCGCCATTCTGGTGGTAATTCAGAAGCTGTGTAACCAGTCAAGTGGAGAAAATTTCACCATGATCAATCAATCAATGTAAGAAACGACATTCCCTCGCATCGCACAGGAAATCTATGCATGGCATGCGCTGGATTACGCCAGCAATCCCATCCTTGCTAGTTTGCTCCCGCTGAACAAATTGAGAGGCATAACCCGGCCTGCTCTTGACAGGCAATTGCGCTGCGCCCCACAGCTTATACCTCAAGCTGATATTACCCGTCAGCCTTCTCACTCTTTACATACGCCTGCGCCATGCGATAACGATCCTGGGCAAGCTGACGATCATAAGGAAAAGACTGCACAACATGGTGGCATACCAGAAGGTGGAATTGATCGTATTGGCAGACTCTCTTAGAGCAGAAGGAGGCGTGTCAGCAGGAAATGCTGTGACGGCTGCCATATTATTGAGACGCACAGGACCTGGCACGGTATTACGTACGTTCACAATGCTCCATTGGAGCCAACCAGATGGCGATGAATGGATGGTAATGGCTGAATCGCTATCCCTCGCAGGCTGCACAAGCCAGTACGATGGCCGCTGAACGGGTTGCGCTGGTTGAACGGGCTGAGCAGGTGCTGTTGTTCTCAACAAGAAAAAACCAATAATCACAACGACGCAAGCACCTTGCATGATACGATAAGCAACACGATGCGCTCTGTCACGCACCATTTTCTGCCGTTCATCCAGGTAACGCTCGGGACCGGACATCACATCTTTTGTGACAAAGCGCAGGGCAATGCACAGGCTCACCAGA
>JAABUQ010011506.1_pt1 | contig 11280 bp, 5 predicted proteins | sample 5560001 | NCBI WGS metagenome assembly JAABUQ01 (sample SAMN10711888, study PRJNA513371) | rock metagenome | isolation source: Antarctica rocks | place: Antarctica: Victoria Land, Finger Mt nord | collected 2015-12-18
ATGATCGGCTGCTCGGGTGATACTGCTCATGAAACTCCTTCTCTTGCTTCTCACAACTCTTGGAGCCAGTCTATCACTTGTTATATATGATTGCAAATTAGTATGAGTGGATCAGGAGGGCCAGGATCAGTTGTTCACTTCCAGCGACCCACCTCTCTTCTCCCACCGCTCACTGGCAATGCAGGCGAAATTCCAACTCATGGCGACGTTATGGATGTCATGAAGAACATCTCAGAGCCACTTCGCTTGAGAGGTGCATCTCGTTGCGCATCTCGTGGGCTTTGCTACAGTTTTGGTGTGGGTGTGATCCCTATCGCGGGTGTTGGAGTTGGCGTGACCCCAACAGTAGGTGTTCTACCCACCGTTGAAGTAGAGGCGGGGACGATATTGGTGGTTGGTGTTGGGGTAATGCCAATGGTTGGAGTCACACCGACTCCAACGGTGGGTGTGGGACTGGGCGTGGCGACAACAGTAAGTGTTACGGTTATGGTTACAGCAGAGCCTACAGAAGGTGTGATCACAACGGTTGCGGTGTATGAGCCAGCCGCGAGACCAGCACTACTTACATTGAATACTGGCGATGAGGTGACATTCGGTGTATCGCTACCACTCGTTGTGCCAATAGCCAGCCAGGAAGCGGAGGGTGCGCCAGTCGTCCAGGTAAGCGTACCACCACCAATGTTTGTGATGTTGATGGATTGCGCTACAGGGTTCGTACCAGCAGACGTTGAGTAGGTCAGGCTTGTCGTATTTACCTGCATTGATGGTGGGGCAATGCTGATCGTGATTGGCACAGTTGTTGGACTTCCAACTGCTACCAGACCTGTTGCAGGGTCTGTTGCGGTGATGGTCACGTTTGCTGTGTAGTTGCCAGCTATGGCATGTGCTGCATCAACGACAACGCCTATCGACGTATTGGTACCTGCGGCGAGTGAGCCGGAGATGGGCGCGAGTGAGATAGACGAGGGTGCATTCGCCAATGTCGCGGTCCAGTTTAGAGCAGTACCACCTGTATTCGCGATGTTTACAGGCTGCGCAGTTACACCGCTCGCACCGTGTGTAGCCGCAGCACCCGCGCTTGCCGCAAGCGATGAAGGCGCGGATACCATTACTGTAATGCCAACCGTTTGCGGGCTACCCGCGATTGTCACCCCGTTGTTGACTCCCGCGAGGGTGATCGAACCACCATACGAACCCGCCGTTAGTGCTTTGCCAATGACCGTTACCGTGAATGTCGCGGTACCTCCTGCTAGCACTGTTGCTGTTGTTGGTGTTACTGTTAACCAGCCTGTACCACTTCCAAGTGTCACAGTAGGTGTCACGGCAATATTGCCCGCACATGCACCACTTACCCCTAACGCGAATGTCTGTGCGGCAGGATTTTGTCCTGCTATAGTGGTGAACGCTTCAGTTGCTACCGAGGGAGCTTGTAGTGTACAGGCTTGTTGTATCGTCAAGGCAACTGGAATCACAGTTGGTGTACCAATCGCCTGATACGTTACGCTATCGACCGCCGTGATTGTCAGCATGGATGAATAGCTGCCCGCCTTGAGTCCTGCGGATGAGATACTAATACTACTCTTTCCGGCTGATGCAAGTGTAGCAATACCCATTGCTGGCGTCACTACGAGCCAGCTTGTGCTAGCTGTAGCATTCCAATTCACAGCATGGGGACAGGCACCATTAGCCGCTATCGTGATGGGTTGCGCTGTTTGTGTTGCCTGACCGACAACGCTTGTAAACGTCAGCGCGGTTGGACCTGTTGTAACTGTACACGCACCCTGCACCACAAAGCTTACAGGAATGACTTGTGGACTTCCAGGAACTTCATGCCCATTCTCATCATTTCCTGTAATTGTCACCGTGCCATTATAGGTGCCAGGAGTCAGCGTATTCAATGTTGTTGCTGTTACCGACAACGCAGCCGATTGATCTCCAGTAAGACTCCCACTGGTTGTCGCAACACTTAGCCAGTTACCACCGACGCTTGTCGCGACGCTAGCTTGCCAACTGAGTGTTCCACCAACAGTATTTGTTACAACAACACTTTGCGCGTTAGGGCTGGCTTGCCCGACAACCCCATTGTATGTAAGAGTTGCCGCCGATACGCTCATAATTGGTGTGTTGGCTTGCCCCAACGTAAACGTGACCGGAAGAGTTTCCGTCCCTGCTGAAGTCGAGAAGACAATTGAGCCATTGTACGTCCCAGGATTTAACCCAGCACTATTGACGCTAACCGATGGAGATGTCGGTGTAGCACCACTATTCGCGCTAAGCACAAGCCAGGAGGCTGTTGTCGTCGCGCTCCACTGGATAGGTGCTTTACAACCGCCTTGCGAGACACCCACATTGATCGTCTTGCTTGACGGAGAAGATTGTTGATACACACTCGCGAAAGTGAGTAGTGAGGGCGAGACCTGCAAACTACATTGTGGCGTAATCGTGATTGTGACCAGCACGTTTTGGGGACTACTTTTGACCTGTCCCTGACCAGTAAAGGTAATCATGCCGCTATACGTTCCGGGTAGGAGTGTACTGGTGTTGATACTCACGACAACACTTTGTGCGGAAACGCTCTGTGATGCTGTCGTGGTAGTCACACTAGCAGTAGATGAAGCGTTCTGCACGTTACCGGCATCAGGTGAAACTGTAAGCCATGCTGCGTTTGTTGCGGTACTCCACTGTAATGGTAGGACACCTGGATTGCTTACTGTAATTGTCTGGGTTGGAGGCGCGGTTCCACCATCAGACGCGGTAAAGGAGAGGACAGCAGGAGTTACCTGAAGCACCGCCCCATGTCCGGGGTCAAGCGGCACAACTCGCATCGTAACCGTGACCTTCATACTCCCAACATTTGATAAGAAATTCACATGTGCTGTGTATGGCCCCGGCTGCAAGTTCGCACGGTCTACAGCAATTGTGACGCGCGTTTTCGCGCTGGCCGCGAATGTGCCGTTATCGGGCGTGAGTAACAGCCACGATTGATCGCTACTTCCTTGCCAGGTAATTTGCCCGCCACCAGTGTTACTTAGTGTGATTTGCTGCGTAGAATTTGTCGCGGTATCGCCTGTACCAAGATCGAGTTTTGTTGTTGAAAGCGTAAAATGGGCAGGGCGTAGCGAGGTACTCTTGCCTGTCACAACAAGTGAGAAGCGTGCGATTTTATGCAATTTCGCGTCTTCAGCATTGAGCGAGTGTGCTCCTGCTTGCCAATCGGGGGAAACTGTTATCGTGTCTGTAAAATTCCCTCTGCTATCGGCCTGGATAATAGAGGCACCGCCAGTATCGGCAATGGGAAGTATTGCGTCACGCGTCAAACCAACGCGCCCATGTGAGGTAAAATTGCTGCCGTGAAGTGTCAGCGTGGCACCAATGGCGATAGTGTTTGACGAAGCTTGCAGTGTTGGCGCATGAGGTCCTGCTTTGGAGTGTCCAAGTGAGACGAAGACGCCAAACGCACCACCGAGAGATAAGAGGAGTATCGTGACAAGGCTCGCCCAAAATAAGAGTGTTGAAGGAGCACGTCGCCTCCCCTGACCTTTGCTTGACGGTTTCCTAAGTGCCACATGATGGGACGAGATAGGACGAGGCGAGACAGGAACATCCTCTTGTGCAGTGGGAGTATCAAGCACTTTTTGCCATGTCAAGGGACGCGCATCCTCCTCATGCAGTTGCGTGACTACATCATGTATAGGATATTGCTGAGTGTTCTGTGATGCTGTTTGCTGCAAAGACCGAGTGGAATACGCGGCACTGGAACGACTTTGCCGTGCTATGTTTACTGGCGCCGGGCGTTTTTTCCCTACTGATGCAATGAGCATTTCGGCCTGACTCATTAGATGAAAGTGAGAGTCCTGAAATGCATCAGCGAGTGAGAATTTTTCCGCGCGGGAACGTGTAGATATATGCCCTGATGATGTCACCGACTCACCACAGTTTGTACAATAGTTCGCATAGCCTGGCAGTGCTTTTTCACAATTTGGGCATTGAATAGTGTTCATTGGCGGCGTCCCCTTTTACCCCTCAATGATGCGCTCTTTCTTTACGAAGGATTAGCATACTAATGGAGTCAGGCACAGAACAGGTAATTGTCGAGTTTGGCATGATGCATTATAAATCCTATAAGAGTATACTATATTTAACCATATAAATGTAGTGTATGGGACAAATGTCTCGCTTCCAACTGTACAAAAACGTATTTGACAACTACCCCCTCGTCCCTATATCCTTATATTAAGAAGTAAACCCACCGACGCTAGTAAGGAGCAGCACGTTGTCCACCGCATCACGTAGTAGTCTTTCTCCGTTACCGCGTCATACGTTTTCCTGGTTTCTCCTTATCCTGGCGAATATTTTGTGGGCAACAAGCTATGTGACAGGAAAGTTTATTCTGCAAGATACTTCTGTCAATATGCTCAACGCGCTTCGTATGTGTCTTGCCGCACTGTTCCTCATTCCTCTATTAATATATAAACGCAAAGAGATACACTTAACACGGCATGATATTCCTCAATTGCTCTTACTCGCGCTCGCGGGCTTTGTGATTAACAAAGTGCTTGAGTATGGTGGGTTGGCATTAACTACCGCCTCCGACGTGGCCCTCTTGATCAGTAGTGAAACACTTTTTACCGCCGCCTTTTCCTGGCTTTTATTGCATGAACAGTTTCGGCTGCTCCGTTTAAATATGATGTTGCTTGGACTTGTGGGTGTCTATTTAATCGTTGAGCGTAGTTTCATCCCCAATATTCCTTCTGGCGGTGGTGTGTGGCGTATTTTTGGCGATTTACTGGTTGTGCTTGCACTCATGTTCGATGCATTTTATACGGTACGCGGAAAGGCGTTGTTGGTCAAGCACTCGCCGTTGCTCGTCATTTCCGCCGCGATTGTTGGCAGTACGATATTCTGGCTGCCCCTCGCTGGTTGGGAGATAGTATCTTTCGGCTGGCACCCGTTGAGTACAATGGGGTGGTTGAGCATATGCTGGATGGCACTCGGTGTCACGGTATTTGGCTATCTTGCCTGGTTTCAAGGGTTAGCGAAGGTAGATGGCTCGACTGCCGCGGTAACACTTTTTGTGCAACCGCTCATTGGTACGGCGTTAGCGGTGCTCTTGCTGCATGAACAATTGACTCCTATTACACTTATCGGCGGTGTTTTGATTATAAGTAGCGTTTTCTTACTTTCACGCCATAGTTAGAGAGAGGTAAGGATATGATCGAGCCTCGTAGCTCTTTTGTCGATACCGAGAATATACGTTTGCATTATCTCGAATGGGACATGTGTGCTGAACAGCAGTTAGCAGCAGGAGCACAGGGCAGTGATGAGATACCGCTTGTACTCCTGCATGGGCTTGGCGCAACAGCGGACACGTGGCGGTTGGTCGCGCAGGATTTGTGCCACAAACATCTTGTTGTAGCCTTCGATCAGCGCGGACACGGCGCAAGTGAGAAGCCTGCAACGGGTTATGACCTCACCACGATTGCGGAGGACGCGATACAGGGCATGGCAGCCCTCGGCCTCGGTCAGGTCGCACTTGTTGGACACGGCTGGGGTGCGCGAGTCGCACTTGTCATGGCGGCACGACATCCCGCGTTAGTCAGCCATCTCATTCTCGTCGATTGCCCGCACGTGGAGCCACGCCATTGGCCGGGCATGACGCGTGACCGCTTTATTCGCGAAACGGATAACAAACATCTGTACGTCTCAAAAACGGCCTTTGTGGATGCCATGCGCCAGGAAATGCTCTCGTTCTGGTCATCTGAGGTGGAGGCTATCCTGCTCAAAGCGGTGCAAGAGCTTCCCGATAGACGGCTCGAAGAGTGTTTGCAATCCGACAATCAGCGTCGTATCCGCGAGTCGTTATGGGATGACCGCGCCCTTTCGTATTACAGTAAGCTGACCTGTCCTGTCTTGCTTATTCCCGCGGCAGGTGAACCGCAGCCCGACAAAGAATTTCCAGAGCGGCTTGAGCATACCGACGAATTTGCTGAGGCCAAGGGCTACATGGCGGCTCAGGTTGCACAGGTCATTTCGCGCTGCTCCGTGCTCTGGATGCCCGACACCTCGCACGATATTCAATTGCAACGCCCGAATGTACTGGCCCAGGCTGTTACACGATTCATGGCATAGACACAGGATGTGATAAATCAGACCCGTACAGGATAGCGTCTAGGCATGCATCGGGAATTGCAGGGACATAATCCGATCCCATGCACGATCTAATAATAATTATCTACGGGCCAGTCTGATCGCCTCGACCCTGCTCGGTTTGGCTATTATGCAAGATGTGCTATATATAACACCTCTTACCGCAAGCTCTACCGACTCGCTCGTTGCCCACGTTGCCCACGTTGCCCCTGTCATTCAGGGGTATATTGATGGTGCATGATAGATAGGGCGTAATAAATTAGGCCCGTACAGAGGCTTGTCATGGTATAGTAGTGACAGGGCTTGCCCCTGTCACTACTATACCATGCTACCTGAACAACCACACTTGCGAGAGAAAGGATATGTTATGACAACCATTTTGTACCTGAACGGCAACATATACACGATGGATGCGACCCTGCCACGCGCTCAGGCTATGGCTATCGACGATACCACCGGGCGTATTCTGGCGGTTGGCACGAATGATGATGTGCGGCGCGTTGGGGGCCAACATACGCATATCCTGGACCTCAAAGGCAAAACAGTCTTGCCAGGGTTTATTGACGCGCACATTCACCTGCTACACACCGCGCAGATGCAGAATAGGATTGACGCACGGAACGCGACAAGCGAGGCTGAGGTAGCAGAACTTGTACGGACACAAGCCGACCAGACGCCAGATGGTCACTGGATACAGGGAGGCCAATGGGACCGCAACCTCTGGATAGATACGCGATTTCCCTCAAAGGCGTCGCTTGATGCTGCCGCGCCCAATCATCCTGTCGCGCTGTCGAGTAAGGATGGACACCTATTGTGGGCCAACTCGCTCGCCTTGCAACGCGCGGGTATTGCACATGAGACTCCGCAACCTGAAACGGGCAATATTTTACGCGATGGGTTGGGCGAACCGACAGGTGTGTTACAGGAAGAGGGTGCGACAAGTCTTGTCTTTCGCGTGATTGACTCCTCCAACCCGATTACAAATCGCACGTCGATAGAGCGCACGATGGCTCAGCTACAGAGAAGCGGCATTACGACCATTCACGATATCGAAGGCGATACCTCGCTCAACCTGTTCCGAGAACTCCGTGATGAAGGCAAACTTGGGGTACGAGTGCAGATGATTTTACCGCGCCAAATGCTGCCACAACTGCGTACACAGGGCATCAACAATGAAGAGAACGACCTGTTACGCGTTGGCGGTATCAAGATATTCGCCGATGGTACGCTTGGCTCACAAACTGCCGCGATGCTTGAGAGCTTTGAGGGAAGTCCTGGCAATTTCGGTATGCTAACCATTCCTGAGCAGGAAATGATGGATACCGTCAATGACGCGACGGAGATGGGCCTGACCATCGCCATTCACGCGATTGGCGACCGAGCGGCAAGAGTTGCGTTGAACGCGATTGAACGCGCCCAGATGTTAATCGCTGAGCAAGGCACACCCGAAGATGTACATTCAGGCTTGCGTTACCGTTTAGAACATGTGCAGCTTATCGCGCCCGAAGACCTGCAACGCATGCGCCGTCTCGGTGTTATCGCTTCTATACAGCCATTCCATGCCGTTGCTGACCGCGACATCGCGGAACGCTATTGGGGTAAACGTCATCGTCACGCCTATGCCTATCGCACGATGCACGATCTTGGTATTCCGATAGCACTGGGGTCTGATGCCCCCGTTGAACGCTTTGACCCGTTAGCTATTCTCTACGCGGCTACCGTGCGCCGTGTTCCAGGAACACAGCGTCCAGCGTGGCTCCCCGATCAAGCTCTGACTGTTGCCGATGCCCTCTGGGGCTACACATTAGGAGCGGCATATGCTGGTGCCGAGGAGCAGCGTAAAGGTTCTTTGAGCTTAGGTAAGTTAGGTGATGCTGTTGTACTGCGTGAGGATATTCTGCATACTCCACAGGAGAAGATTGCTGAAAACGGTGTGCAGGCGACAATATTGGGCGGCAGGGTTGTGTACGGGGAGATTCGATAAGAGGATAAGGTGGCAGGCAAAGCGGTTCAGCCGCTTTGCCTGCCACCTTATCCTCTTGATATATTATCTTGGAATAGTGGTAAAAAACTGTCCTACACTACAACTAAATCCAGATAATAGTGGAGATTGAAGTGTATCTGTTTCATCAAGCGTCTTGATTAGCTCTAATACACCATCCTGGCGTTGGTAGACTTCAAGGCTACGCTCCTGCCAGTTTACCACCCAGTATTCTTTTGCACCACGACGAGAATACAAGCGGAGCTTTATTTCGCGGTCACGACGTTCGTTTTCTGGTCCCGGCGAGAGAGACTCAACCACGAGTTCAGGACAAGAATGAAACTTTCCATCTGGTTGTAATGCCGTAGAAAACCGTTCGTTACTGATCCAAACCACATCTGGCACAACAGCGTTATCGTTGGTAAAAATGATGCCGGGTTCATAAATTGCTATACCCGCTTGTGTCTGGTTACGCCAACTTTTTAGCTGGAAGAATATATTCCCACAGACGATCTGGTGCTGCATGTCGGGCTGTTTTGACACGTACAATTTTCCATCAATAATTTCGTATCGGCTACCATCGTCTGGCAATAGTTCCAGGTCTGGTAGCGTCCAGTGTTGTGCTTTCATGGTTCCCCTCTGCTTCTTTCTACTGGAATAAGCATGAGCGTATTGTAACATATTTTTGTAAGACGAAAGAAAGAGGTGCCTCCCTTGAAAGGGAGGCACCTCTTTCTTTCGTCTACTCGATGTCTTTTCTTTACGAACCTTAGCCTAGAACGATACGTCCAATCAGGTTTTCACTATTCTCGGCAAACCAGATGTTGCCATCCGCTCCTACAGTAATACCTCTTGTAGTGGCAGTATTACTAACCCCAGGAATAGTAAACTCTGTGTCTACGCCCACAGTTGTAATACGTCCGACCTTGCCAGTACCCTGCTCAGTGAACCAGAGGTTGCCATCCGGTCCAGCTGTGATACCATCAGAGGTTGCATTTGTAGTAGGATGTTCCGTGATGACGCCTGCTGGTGTGATACTTCCGACTCTGGCTGCGCCAGCCTCGGTAAACCAGAGGTTGCTATCCGAGCCAACTGTGATACCATTAGGTGTACTGTTGAGAGTGATGCCTGTGTTATACTCAGTGATAACACTGGTTGCTGGCACGATTTTGCCAATTTTGCCCGCGCTGGCCTCGGTAAACCAGATGTTGCTATCCGGTCCAGCTACGATACCGTAGGGATGACTATTCGTTGTGATTCCTGTAGAATACTCAGTGATGACGCCCGTTGCTGGCACGATTTTGCCAATTTTGCCCGCGCTGTTCTCAGTAAACCAGAGGTTGCCATCTGGTCCCGCTGTGATTTGCGTAAGCCCACTGGCAGGTGAGAGTAAATTGGAGTACTCTGTGATATTGCCCGATGGCGTGATAGACCCGATCTTATTGCCAGTATTTTCTACAAACCACATGTTGCCATCAGGTCCTTTTGTGATGTCAGTAGGAGTACTAGTCGGTGTAGGAACCGTGAACTCTGTGGTAACGCCAGCAGGTGTGATGACACCAATTTTGTTTCCGGTTTGCTCTGTGAACCAGACGTTGCCATCCGATCCCTGTGCCATGCCAACAAGCGAACTGTTAGCGGTCAGCACTGAAAAATTCGTAATCGTGTTGACAGGCAGTGTTGATGTGATACCTGTGAAGCCCACTACATCCGAGCCACCCTGGTTCCCTTGTGCGGTATTGAAGTACATAGGGCGCTCCGCGACAAAGGTGTTCCCTGCTGTTGCGTGTACCGACACCGACACCTGATAGGTGCGATAGTCGTCACCCGACTGTACCAAATTCTTACGAACGATATCAGTAATATCTACCGTTTGGCGGCTTTTCGCGCTGACCGGAATGTTCGCTGTATAGGAACGTCCGTATTCGTTCGAGGTGATTACAGCAAGTGTCTCTTGCGTCGCTGTCGGGTTTTGCAATGTGATCCACTCGTTATAGCCTGCATTGGTGTAGCCCTCAGCGAAATTCGCCACGTTTGTCGCGACGGCCAAAGCACCCATAACATCTGATCCGCCTACTGTGGTCACGTTGATACTTGTATTGGGCAAAGTATGCGTGTAGCGGAAGGACATCTGGCGCTCGACAACCAGACTTGCGGCTGACGCGGTAACCTCTGCCGAGACTTCAGGAGTCGTGGTACATGGAGTAACGTCGCACGTTCCAGTAGGATTTGTATTTAGCGCGTTGACATCCTGAATAACCTGTGTAAACGCAGGTACAGGAACGGTTACAACCTGATTGTGTCCATTCTGGTACTCTAATGTAATCGTAGCAGTGATAGCTGCATTGCTCAGGTTAGAAAGAACCATGTTTTCCTGATACTGGCCGCCCGTATAGCCTTCGGCAAAGAGCCAGTCATTCGACAACGCCTGTGAAGCTACAATTGAAGCTGCGTTTGAGACAACACCAGCATTGCCTTCTTGCATGCCATGCGTATAGGTTGAACGCTCGACAGCCACCGGTGTGCTCGCTGTGACTACAGCGGAAACGTGTGAGTAAGGCAACGTACCGGGGTAGATGGTGCCTCGTGCGCCAGGAGCGATGTAGAGCGTTTGAGTTTCAACGGCAGCACCCTTTGCATAATACGAGACCGTGACAGTCGCGCTGGTGCTAGTAGAAGGATTCAATGCCGTAATGTACGAGGTCACGAAGGCCGTAGCACCAACCTGTGTTGGTACGTCAGCGAGATAGAAGGTTTGTGCCAGCGTAGTTGTACCAAGTATATCACTACCACTTACGACGCCATGATAGTTAAAATACATGGGACGCTCGACCACAACACCCGCACAACCCGATGTTGCTGGTACTGTGACCACTGCTGAAAGCAGAATACCAGGTTGCTGCTGCTCTGAGATGCCCAAGTCCTGAACGACGGATGCTGTATAGCGACTGGCATGAGGAATTGAGACCGTTCTGACAGCCAATGGCTTGCTCGCCGCCATATGCCTTTTTGCCTGTGCATCGGTAATATCACCTTCAGGCATGTATGTAATGTTTGCTGTGCAATCTGTGGTGGGATCAGGATTGCCTATCGTGATAAACTCACGAAAGCCTCCACCAACGCGGCCTTCTGCTAAATACCAGGTTTTACCT
>JAABUQ010011507.1_pt1 | contig 11279 bp, 24 predicted proteins | sample 5560001 | NCBI WGS metagenome assembly JAABUQ01 (sample SAMN10711888, study PRJNA513371) | rock metagenome | isolation source: Antarctica rocks | place: Antarctica: Victoria Land, Finger Mt nord | collected 2015-12-18
AGCTGGCCATCGTTTGTGCCGAGCGCATTGCAGGACGCGGGTGGCTTCCGCCCGCACTTCGCGCCCGTCCCGGTTCGGAGGCGGCAGCCGCGCAGGAGCGGCGCGAGGACGCCGACGGCGAGGGCGATAATGGCGAGGACGGGGGCGGCGGCGACGCCGAGGAATTGGGCGAGAGGGAGCTAGAGGCCGACGGAGATCGGCGGACCGACTGGACCGACGCCGACGCTTACGAACTCGCCGAGGCCGCTTAGGCGCGTGCCCCCGCCCTGCATGACGCAGGGCGGGGCCGCTTCGGCCAGTGGTTCGGGAGGCGGGAGGTCAGATAAGTCCGATCCTCTATTAGGAAAGCATAGATGCCCAGTTTCGACGACATGACCGACACTAATCATCGCGACGCGGAATTCTCCGCTTCGGAAAGGAGTATAGCCATGGAACGTAAAGCTGAACACGCCTTTAAGAAGGGCGATCAGGTTACGGTGTTTAACCAAACCCTCGGTGGACGCCTAATCATCGAGGGAACCGCGAAAATCCGTTCACGCCTATCTCACGATCACACGTATCGGGTTCAGTTCGACGGCGATCCCAACGCAGAGACCTTTGAGCGGCGCGTTGAGCCGGGACCGTCGCAGGACGACCCGAACGCGTTTGTCGCTGCCTGCCTTCTAGGCACCGCGTAAAGTCCGCAGCCTAACAGATAGACGGGAGACGCTGAACGTCACCCTCAATCGCGCGCCTTGGACACTCGCGGAAGGGATGAACGTGATCGACCAGGCCGCTTAGCGCGGCGACGGTTGGGGATCGGCGATTGCAGCCGCCGATCCCCGCCAGAACCTCAGGAGCAGGGATCGTGAGGACCAGCGACATACAGGCTACCACGTCAACGATCACGGCTCCATCGTTGGATGCCCAGCGCGCATTCGAAATCGTGCCCAGGATTACGCGGCACGATTTGGAGGCCATGTCCGCGCGGCGCGCGGGCAAGGCTCCCGTTCCGCCCGACCCACTCGACATCGGACTGTGGTCGCCGATGCGCCAGCAGCTCGCTTTCGTGCTTCGGTACCAAGGCGTGTTCGATCTCGACGCGTTAGAGGAAGTGGCTACGCGTGCGCTGGTCGTGCACATTTTGCGACGGCTCGCGTGTCGGCGTGCGCGGCGAAAGCACCGCCGCCGAGCGGCGGTCCGCGCGGAAGCCGAGAGGAGGCGCTATGGAATACTATCGGGCGATTGATTACGATATCGAGCCACGGCTTCGATGCGAAGACCGATCGTGTTGAGGAGCAATTTGATGGCCACTTCCCAAGAGGCACCGAAGGCCACGCGTGGCCGTCCGCCCAAGGGCGAGACGGCGAGCGTCTACGGCAAGCTGCCCATCGCCAAATATGAGTTGCTGCAAAGCATCCGCGAGGAGAAGGGATGGTCGCTAGTGACGGCGCTGGTGCGCGCGATCAACGCGCTTGCCGAAAAGGAGGGACGGATATGAAGACGACCACGTTAAACACTCCCGAGGGGTTAAGGTGGGCAAAGGAAGTGATTGGATACTATCGTAATTGGAGCGCGGTTCGGGCTATCAGCAAGCGTAACGCCGACGGTATTTGGCAGGTGCCATGGCCACCTAACGGTCCTGACGAAACCAAGTCCACCGACAAGTAATCCGCACGTCGCACCGTTCGAATGGCGTGTGCGGCGGCGCGGAACAGGAACCAAGGACCTCGACCCCTTTTGCCGATGAGTTCGGGAGCACCTAGCATGGACAGTAGCGACACTCCCAACCTGCAACCTATCGCTATGTTGGCAACGATCGCCGAGTTGATCGATGGTCAATATATGGACAGTCTTGAATTTGTGCCCATCGCGCGCGAGGCGCTTGCGCGCCCGCACATGATGGACGATTCGACTGTCGACCATATGGAACGGGTCTATAAAGAGCGTGTGGACTGGATCGAGGTCTACCGCGCGCAACTCGCCTATTGGCGGTCCGGTTTATTGACAGCGGTGCAACGCGGCGAGGTTGATCGGCTTGCCGGCGTGGTCGACGCCGACAGCGCGGTCGTTGACGAGATATTGAAAGCGGCGGCAGTGATCCGCGCTGGCACGATTGAGCGGATCATGGCCAAGTCCGACCTTGAGTTAGGAATGGATGCACTGGCGCGAGCGATGCACGGTAGTTCATAATCGTTTAGGGCTCGTACGCTCCAGAACGATAGCAATGCTGCTTTCGATCCATTCCGAGTCACCAATCCGTTCTCACGGTGAACGAGTTCGACGCAATCGCCAAAGGACGTGTCCATGAGCGAAGAAGCTGAACAGATCATCGCAATGTGTGAGCGCCGCGCAAAACTGAGCGAAGACTATCTGGCGTTCGAGGCATTGCATCATCCCGAAAAGGACAACCACGCCGAGCATTTCTACGGGATGCAAACCCACCGAAGCATCGCCCAAGCAATCCGTGAGGGTGAACATCTGGATTGGGCTGAGCACGGCGTCATTTCGTAGAGGGTGCCTGCACCGAAGTGTCGAGATGATGCGCTAAGTATAGGCGTCTCCCGCGCTGCGATCGATGAGAGCCTATGGGCCGCGCCTAACGTGTCCCGAGGGGACGCCCGCGCTGCGGTCGATACGAGCCTATGCGCCGCGCCTGGCGCACCGCGAGATGACGCCCGCGTCGCGATCGATGAGAGCCTATGGTCCGCGCCGGGCGCGTCCCGAGATGACGCCCGCGTTGCGGCCGATACGAGCCTATGCGTCGCGCCTGGCGCGTCCCGAGACCACGCCCGCGCTGCGGTCGATAAGAGCCTATGCGCCGCGCCGTCGCGCGCCACGAGGGGACGCCCGCGCTGCGGTCGATGAGAGCCTATGGTCTGCGCCGGGCGCGTCCCGAGATGACGCCCGCGCTGCGGTCGATGAGAGCCTATGTGTAGTCGTGCGCAATCATCCAATGCGCGACGCGAAATAGATGCGCGTCTCGATGCACATTAGCGTGAGACGGATAACGTTGCCCGACGCACGATCGGTGAGATTGAGCGCATGATCCGTGAGACCGACGCGCGATCGTGAGACGTTCGACGTACGCACGCTGAAACGCATATTAGGCAGCACGGTAATCCGGGCTGCGGGCCTATCTGCAAGCGCTTGCAAGCGTACCGGCTCGTGCTCGCCAACAGAGCGAATGCTGCTCGGATTATTTGACTATGAGGTGACAGCGCTGCTCACGCTCTTTGCCAATGTGTTCACGATCATTGCCAGCTACTCGCAATCAACTCAACGTGCTCACGCTTTCCGCCAATAACCGCAAGGGGGGGGCGAAGCGACCGGGCAGCTCTCGAGTGGTGCAGTTTAGAAGCCGACGTTGTGATCGGGGTCGACAGACAGAGGCTACTCGGGCACGCTTTATCCATCGAGCAGAGGCGCCCCGTATGAAGATCATTGCCGTCGACAACTTCAAGCCTGGCGTCACACTTGATGATCTTAGGCCCTACCTTCGGGACGAAGTATCAAACGTTTGGCGACTTTGGAAAGCCGGTATAGTGCGGGAGAATTACGCCCGCGCAGATGTCGGCGGTGTCGTAATCGTCTTTGAATGCAAAGACGTCGACGAGGCGAAATGCTATGTGGCCGATTTCCCGCTCACCAAAGCGGGACTTATCGAATGGCAGTACATCGCGCTCGGCGCGCCGCTGCCACTTGAATATCTCTTTGATTCGGCTGTGGACATAGCGGAGCCATTCGACAGGACAATTCCTGGGATTGATCATGTGGATAGGAAGTGACGATGGCGGAAAAAACGAAACTAGGCGTTCCACTGCAAATTGAGGAGCTATGTAGCCCTGCGCATACAGCTCTTCTTGTATATGATATGCAGGTTGGCATTTGCAGTCAGATCAGCGACGGAGACCGCATCGTACAGCAGTGCGGCGCAGCTTTGGCCGCAGCGCGTCGCGTTGGAATGCGCGTGATTTTTACCCGGCATCTATCCGCCCCAAAATCGTGGATGGGTATTACCCAGTACCGCACCGCCATGGCTTGGCAGAAAACCAATGACCCGCTGACCGTCAGGCCTTGGTTTCTGCGTGACGCGCCGGCTTGGAAAATCGTGCCTGAGCTGGAGCCCAAGCAAGACGAGTTGGTTCTCGACAAGCTGGCAATGTCCGCATTTGAGGGAACGCCGCTCGCTTTTGTGCTTAGGGACTGCGGAATAACCGGGTTGGCGATTGTTGGTATCGCGTTGGAAATCGGCATAGAGCCGACTGCGCGACATGCCACCGACTTGGGCTTCGTTCCGATAATTCTTGCGGACGGCTGCGGCCATGGAAGTCCGGAGGCGGGCAATCGATCACTCGAAACGCTCCGGTTCGTTGGAGAAGCGGTCATCAGCGATGTTGAAGCATTTAGCGGCCTTATCGACGCGAGGTAAGCTAATCTGTGGAGATTTGAGCGGTCGGAGCCGGCTCCTCGAAAGTGACGATTTCCGAGAACGATAGCGAAGGCAGCGTTCGCCCCCATGTCGCTTGACTCATCAGTTAGTCCAAGCTTACTGTAAGTAGTGACTAACAGGCTTGGCATACGTGCTCTAGCGGCCCTTGGCGACGGTACCCGCCGAACGATTTTCGAGCGCGTCGCGGCTCGCCCGTCGCCTGTTGGCGAGCTGGCACGAGGCCTCCCTGTCAGCCGTCCGGCCGTCTCCCAACACTTGCGAGTGCTTAAGGAGGCCGGACTGGTGACGGAAAACGCCGAAGGCACACGCCGCATTTACCGCCTCGATCCGCGTGGCATCGCGGCCGTGCGCGATTGGCTCGATACGTTGTGGGGGTCGGCGCTCGACGCCTTCGAGGATTTCGCGAACCAACAAACCGAGAAAGACACGACGGAATGAGCATCGCGCCCATCAAACGCTCGGTCCAGGTCAAGGTGGCCCCGGCGCGAGCCTTTGAGCTCTTCGCCACTCGCATGGGAGATTGGTGGCCAAAGGGGAAAACCATTGGCAAGAAACCCGCTGTCGCGGTCACCCTTGATCCGGTGCCAGGCGGCAAATGGGTTGAGCGCGACGAGGATGGCGTAGAAGCACAATGGGGTAAGGTTCTGGCTTGGGAACCGCCCACCCGCCTCCTGCTCGGCTGGCAGCTCAATAGCGAGTTCGCCTTTGATCCCGATCTCGTCACGGAAGTCGAGCTGACTTTTGCCCCCGTCGAGGGTGGCACGCTGGTTACGCTTGAACACCGCCAGCTCGAACGCTTCGGCGATGCTGCCGAACGCGTCGCCGGGCAGCTCGCTGGGTGGTTGCCACGCCTTGCTGATTACGCCGCCTTCGCCGACGATCACGCCTGAGGAGAACCGCCATGCCCGACTTTGTTGTCCATTCGATCCCTGGCAGTCCGTTCGGCCGTGCGGTGCTCGCCACGCTTGAAGAGAAAGGCGCGCGGTATCGCCTATCGCCAGTAGCACCGGGCACGTTTCGCGCCGAACCCCACATTTCGCGTCACCCCTTCGGCCGTGTGCCGGTCCTGGAGCATGACGGGTTCCGTCTCTATGAAACTCAGGCGATCCTGCGATACCTCGATCGCGCGCTTCCCACGCCCCCGCTGACGCCCTCGGACGCACGCCTCGCCGCGCGCATGGATCAGGTCATTGCGGTGAACGACTGGTATCTGTTCCCGGGCGTCGCCAACGTGATTGTGTTCCAGCGGATCGTTTCGCCGCGCTTGCTGGGCGGCGTTCCCGACGAAGCTGCAATCGGCGACGCCATCCCCAAGGCCAAGGTGGTGATGGCGGAGCTTAGCCGTTTGCTGGGCGAACAAACCTTCTTGGCCGGGGATGAATTCACCCTCGCCGATCTGCACCTCGCGCCTCAGCTCGCGATGATGGCGGAAACACCTGAATGGGCCGCGCTCACCGCCGGTCATCCGAACCTCGTGGCTTGGCTTGCGCGCACAGAGGCGCGGCATAGCATGATAGCGACCCGCTGGGAGCGCGTAGCGGAACTAGCCCGAGCGGCTTGATTAGTTGAAGGAAATAGAGTGGACTTTGTCGCGGAAAACGGCAGATCAGCCGGGCTGGCAACGAGCGGCTACGACAGTTGCTGGTCGTCGGCGCGATGGCGGTCATTCGCTTTGCCAAGCCGGGGAGCAAGTCCGCCTCCGCTTGGCTGTTAGCATTGCTGGAACGCAAGCCGCGCAAGCTCGCGGCGGTGGCTCTGGCCAACAAGATGGCCCGCATCGCGTGGGCCATGATGGCGACGGGGGAAGCGTATCGTGGCGTCAGACCAACTGCCATGCAGGCGGACGGAGCTGCGATCGCCTGACCCGCTCGCCGGTGCCAGGGTGTAAGAAAGCTGCAGGAGATGATGATCGGTCGACCCGACGAACGAGTGAACCCGACGCGCGCAACGGCCACCACAGGCCGCATGATTGTTGTGGTCTCGTTCGCGGAACCCATCTGGGCCAGCGGTCATCGTGCCGCGTCAAAGGCCGGACACATGACCGCCGTCGCACCCCCGCCAGATCCCGCAGAATACCTCTTGCACTCCAGGGGCCGTCCACACATGCGCGCGGCTACAGCTATACCTTCGCCGATCGGAGAACTTCGTTGATCCGTGATTGCCAGCCCGGTCCGCTGGCGCGGAACCGATCGAGCACGTCGTTGTCGAGCCGCAGGGATACCAGAGACTTGTCGGACGTGGTGGAGCCTTTCGGCCGGCCACGCGGTTTGATGCCGTTCGGAAACGCTGCCGCCAGCGCCGGGAAATCGGCGATCGGTCGCGCGCGCGCGACGTCCGCGTCGGTCCATTCCGGGTTGTTGTCATCAAAGACCACAGGCGGGGTATCAGAAGCCATGACGACGCATCTCCTTGCGATGGGCGCGGCGCAGACTGATAACGCGGACGACGCTGCCGCGCATCGTGACCGCCGCGCAATGGGCAATGCCGTCAATCGTGCCGTAGAGGCGGAAGCGCGGTTCATCGAACCGCATATCCTCGATCACGACGATCCCGGCGAGTTCGACCGTCCGCACCAGCGACACGCCATGTTTGGCGATACTCGCTTTATCCTTCGCGGGGTCAAACTCTATGTTCACGATTAGCCGTAGCTACGGATTAAGTGTATTGCAAGCAATAAGGAGTAGCTACAGTTAATTGCGACATCGTGGCCTGTCACGGTTGGCAACTATCCTGAGCAGGTCGCTCCGTTGGCGAGCAGCGCCGGACGATTGTAAACGCATTGGCAAAAAGCGTGAGCAGCGCCGCGCGCCCATTGTCAGCTAGTCCGAGCAGGAATCGGCTCTGTTTGCGAGCAGACGCCACTACGATGGCAAGCGCCAACACCTATGCGCCGCGCCTGGCGCGCCGCGAGATCACGCCCGCGCTGCGGTCGATGCGAGCCTATGGCCGCGCCTGGCGCGCCGCGAGGTGACGCCCGCGCTGCGGTCGATGCGAGCCTATGCGCCGCGCCGGGCGCGTCCCGAGATGACGCCCGCGCTGCGGTCGATGAGAGCCTATGGACCGCGCCGGGCGCGTCCGAGATCACGCCCGCGTTGCGGTCGATGCGAGCCTATGGCCGCGCGGGACGCGCGTCCCAGAGCACGCCCGCGTTGCGGTCGATGCGAGCCTATGGCCGCGCGGCGCGCGTCCCCAGAGCACGCCCGCGCTGCGGTCGAACCGCCCCTTTCACCTAATCTTCATAGTAATCAAAGTATTTGAACCATGGGGCGTGCGGGCCACCATAAGGTGTATCATCCGTGAAACAATTGAGCATAGGCTGTCGGTATAAGTCGAGGTCGCGGTTGGCGATCGCCCACGTAACCGCCACGTCATAGGTCTCGAACGTCGCGGTCTTCTTTATCTCGTCAGACCCGACAAAGTGCCAAAGGCTCGGCATGTACTCAGGGCCGGCACTTACCCAGGCTTGCGATAACGGCGTCGTGGTTGCGCGCTTATCGAACAACTCCGTCGCGAGTGGCCTGTCCAACCAGGTGACTTCCCAGTTATCAGAAGGGCCGGCCTCGATCGGCCTGGCTTGGAGGGACATGAGGCGGTTCTCGCTCCATGTGGTGAAAACGCCGCAAACGATGGCAGCGCCCACCACAATTCCAACGACGAGCTGCGCGCCGAGCGTTACCAGCCAATATGTACGTTCGGACGCGCTGTCGCCCGTGCCGACGATGTAGCCGAGGGAAAGAATGATCCACAGCCCCCCAACGGCAGGCCCGAAGCGGGTGAAGCTCGCGAGGACCATAGCCGCAGCGCCGAACAACATGAGCCACTCGCTGAAGTCGCGATGCCAGAACATGAGATCGAGCCGCAAGCGCATCGCCCGGTGGTCAGGATCAAGATCACGCAGCGGCGTCATTGTGAGTATGATATCGCTCGGCCAGATTGATGCAAGTCGCTCATCGAAGGCCGTGGGCACAACGAGCCGGGCCGCCTCAAACCGAGCGTCCACGAAATGTGGAGATGGACTGTGGACGTGCGGGCGTAACGGGACGTAGTCTCTGGACGGGTTTGGGGGTCGGCGCGCGGGTGTGTCCTGGCGTCCACAGACCGAGCGTTTGGGAGACGGCCTTGGGCGGCATTCTGGGCTACGCGCGAGTGAGCACCGGCGACCAGGACGTCGCCGGCCAGACCATGCGCCTGGAGCAAGCGGGCGCGATCAAGATGTTCACCGATGTGCGCTCGGGCAAATCGATGGACCGCCCCGGCTTGGCCGAGCTTCTCGCCTTTGCACGGGAAGGTGACATTCTAGCAGTGGTGCGCCTCGACTCGGGCGTTCGCTGGGCGAGCTGCTGACCGTCGTAGACCAACTCAAGGCACGGGGCATCGCGCTGCTCAGCCTCGAGGAGAAGATCGACACCTCATCGGCCGCGGGCGAACTCATCTTCCACGTCTTCGGCGCGATCGCGCATTTCGAGCGTCGCTTGATTGTCGAGCGCACCAAGGACGGCATCGCGGCCGCGCGCGCTAAGGGTAAGCTGCCCGGGCGGCGGCCGCTCGACCCCGACAAGGCCAAGGCAGCGTTGTATCTCGTCCAGGCTGGCACATCGCCGACCGAGGCCGCGCGCCAGCTAGGGTTGGGCCGCGCTACCGTGTACAGGGAGATGTCAGCCGCCGGGGTACGTCGCCCATGAAACTCGCTGGCACCCCACAATCCGACCAGCAGGTCCTCCAAGAAATGGAGAAGTGGTTCATCGACTGCTTGGGATGCGTGGTGGGACGGAACGAGTATATGAAAAATCGGTATCTTGTTAGCGTAGTGCGCCTACAGCCGATGTTACGGCTTTGCACAGTGCATTCGTTGACCGTGTTAAGACCTACTCTGCATTAGGCTGTTTATTCGTATTCAATGTTCCCCACTTATATGCAGGGACCAACACCTCCGCAGCCGAGGCTATGGCGTATTTGGCTTCGATGATGGCTTGCCTCACCGGGGTTGATCCGACAACGATCTTGAACGGGGGTGCGTTGCGGACGTCCATCACGGTAAAATGTCCCGTCACCGATAAATCGGTAACGTTCGAGGACTTCGATGCGATCGCCTTTTGCCCTCAAGCGGCTTTCGAGTCCGACCCACTCTACGATCCACTCATGACGATCCACTCATGGCTGCTCCCCATGCGTGCGTGAATGTGTCTTCGGACATGTTCGGGTTTGCCATCTTCGTTCGCGATCTGTCGATACGCCAGTTCGGTGTTCCACCATTCCAGCTTGTAGGCCGATTGGATCGGACCCGACTTTTCGAACAAACAGGTACATACTGGCAGAGGTTCGCCGAGGGGACCATCCGGCGCTATCAACAGCTAACGAATACCTCGCTCTGCCCCGTCCATTTAACACCGGATCGGCGTCACTGGGTGGCCAATCACAAAGACCCCGCATTTGCCGAGCTAAAAAAGAGCGCGCATCTTCACGACATGCCCGTTGTCTACACGACGGGCATGATCGAGGCTTGGGAGCGTTATCTTGAAGACGGGATTGATTTCGACATGAGTGAGCTAGGCAGCGATGGCAGGCTCATATGAAGCGTCTCGCGCCCTTCTTTTTCGCTCTCAACCCTGTCCTGTGGGCATCGTTTTACTCGATAGGACGCGACGCCCTGAAGTCGATCAACCCCATTCTCTTTGCCACTGCTGAGATTTCTGTTGCCGCCCTTCCGGGGCTGTTCATTCTTATCGTTCTCGGCTCGGGGCTGACATGGAAGCTCGTCAGATCGGGTATTCTACTAGGCAGCGTGCTCTATTCCGGTGTATTTGCAAGTACATGGGCGTTGAACTTCACCAGTGCCACCGATACCGGCTTCTACCCAGCCCTGAACGGCGTTTTCGCAACGCTCATTGCATGGGCTTTCCTCCATAAACGGATCGATCGTATAACCTGGATTGCCGGAGCCGTATCAGTCGTTGGCGTGACGTTCCTCGTCTTTCAAGCGAGCCATAGTCACCAGTCCCTTGTCGGTGAGGTCATAGCTCTTGCGGCCGCTTTGATCTATACCGTGTATATCTTCACTGCCGACCGTGAGACGGAAGGGGACGGGTCCGGTCTCTGGCTCGTATTCGCGGTCGAGCTTGTCGTCATGGCCATCCTTTCAATCGGCCTCGCCGCCGCCACGGGGCATCTAAACGGTGCTGGTTGGCACGAAGCAGCGAAGGTGCGCACCCTCATCGTCTATGCCGGCCTGGCAACGACGTTCGTGCCCACGGCTATTTCAATCTTCTTTCAGCGCTACGCCAATCCCGTGACGGTCGCATATCTCTACGTGCTCGAGCCTGTGTGGAGCGCCCTCATTGCCTTGTACTGGCTGAGCGAACGAATCTCACCGCTGGCTTACGTTGGTGGTGGGTTCATCATCGCTGGTTCGTTGATCAAAAATCTGCTCCCGGTAACTACGGTCGACGAGAAAGCGCCAGCAACATAGAATGGCATCGACGGCAGCTTTTGGTTGGACAATGGTCTTAGCAGTGGTCGGGATCGCTACGCCGACCCGTTCGAAAGCGGAAGTCGAGGCTCTTTTGACCGCAACGAGCGACTACGACTACCGGGGGCTCACGCAAACCGACCTCAGACCAGCTCTGCAAGTCGATTTCATCTACACGTCGAAACATGTCCACGCCGACGTATTCGTCAGCAACGTCAATTTCGGCGAGGGTAGCGGACATGGCTTTTATGGGCCGCGACACACTGAAGTTGCCTATACGGCAGGCTACCAAGGGGGCAATCAGGACCGGCTTCAATGGGATTTGGGAATTTCCTATTTCACGTATCCGAGATGGAAACCGAGAGTAGACTATCCTGAAGC
>JAABUQ010011508.1_pt1 | contig 11279 bp, 6 predicted proteins | sample 5560001 | NCBI WGS metagenome assembly JAABUQ01 (sample SAMN10711888, study PRJNA513371) | rock metagenome | isolation source: Antarctica rocks | place: Antarctica: Victoria Land, Finger Mt nord | collected 2015-12-18
AAATCCGCGACGGGGGGCCGCGCCCGGCCCCGCCGAGGCGCTTGATCGCCGGGCGGGGATGGGTTCCACTGGGCGGGTCGGGATCGCCCGCCCATCCAACCCCAAGGGAGCCCCCAACGATGCGCCTCGGAATGCTCGCGACGTCGGCCCTCGCCGCCTGCTTGATGATGCCCTCGGCGGCCCGGGCCGAAGGGCCGACCCCCCGCCCGAAGTGCCTGATCATCACCGGCGACATCTACCCGGCGCACGACTGGAAGGCGACCGCCCCGGCGCTGAAGCAGGTCCTCGGTGGCGACCAAGGCCCGTTCGACGTCACCATCACCAGCACCCCGGCGAAGGACCTGACCGACGCCAACAAGGCCGCCTTCCTCAAGGCGGTCCGCGACGAGGGCAAGGGCCTGGTCGTGGTCCACCACGCCTCGGGCTCGTTCGTGAAGCCGAACTGGCTCGAGTTCGAGAAGGCCGTCGGCGGCTGGAGGACCCGGGGGTTCCACGGACCCGCGCATGATTTCACCGTCAAGAAGACCGCCGAAGCCCACCCGATCTCCCAGGGGGCCCCGGCCGAGTTCGCCCACAAGACCGACGAGCTGTACCAGAACTGCCTGATCCCGGCCGGATCGGTCGTCCTGGCCACCGCCTACTCCGACCCGTCCAAGCCCAAGGGGACCGGCAAGGACGAGGCGGTGATCTGGGCGAGCACCTTCGGCAAGGGCCGCGTCTTCGAGAACGTCCTGGGCCACGACGTCGCCGCCATCACCGACCCCGGCGTCGCCACCTGGCTCCGCCGAGGGGCCCTCTGGGCCGCCACCGGCAAGGTGCCCGCCGGGCTCAAGTGACGCGGGGCGGATCGAAGCCAACCGGCCGGAAAAACCGAGGGGCGTGCCTCGCCCTTCGGATATATTCCGATGGGGGGGCCTGGCGCGACCCGCCTTTTCGGGCGGGATCCCGGGGCCCGGGACGAAGGGGGAGGCGGCATGCCCTCGGCCGGTCAGCGCGATTACAGCCGGGTCCGGCTGACCCGGCACGCCCTGGAGCGGTTCGTCGAGCGGTTCGGGGCCGAGGCCGAGGGAGCCGAGGGCGACCTCCGGATCGCCCTGGCCAGGACCCGCCGGCTCGGGCGGAACCCGGGCAACGACGCCGTCGCCGTCCTGGCCCTGCACCGGGGGAAGGTCCTCGTCGCGATCCTCAACGCCTCGACCTGCCTGACCGTGCTGACCTGGCCCCAATTCGAGCCGAGGATGCCCGACTTCGGCCGCCCCGCGCTCCCGAGGAAGCGAGGCCGGATGCTCAGGCGCCTGGCCGGCCCTGGCCTCGCGGCCGAGGCCGAGGCCGGGGCCGGCGAAGGGCCGAGGTAGGCTAGGGGGCGGGGGCTCGGCCTTTTCGCCCGGGGCTCGGCTTCGCGTGCCAAGGCGGCGACCGCTTCGAGGGTGTCCTCCGGGCGGGGCCGGCATCCGCCGAGATCGGCCGTTCGATCGCCATGGGCGGCCATTCAACCTTCCAGGGTTCAGGCGTGGATCAGCAGGCCGATCCGCTCGGGGAGCTGCTCGGCGACGGCCTGGATGACGTCGCCTTTCATGGCCTTCCAGAGGGTGCCCCGGCGGGTGGTGCCGAGCAGGAGGAGGTCGGCGCCGTGGGTGACGGCCATGTCGAGGATGGCCTCGGGGATGTCTCGGGCGACCCCGTAGAGCAGGCGGAGGGGGACCCCGGCGTCGTGGGCTTGGGCCCTCAGGCGGTCGAAGAGGTCGAGGGCGTTGGCGTCCTCGGAGAGCGTCGGGGGCGCGGTGGGGCCCATCGGGGTGACGGCCAGGTGGCGGATGAAGAGGATGTCGAGCTCGGCCTGGCGATTCTTGCACTCCTTCATCGCGAAGTCGATCAGCCGGGGGTTGCCGGTGGTGGCGACCATGATCCGCTCCTTGGGCGAATAGTCGCCCTTGAGGATCATCTTGGGCTTGGCCGAAGGGGGGGCGCCCCCTCCGGGCGAGGGGTGGGCCGGCTCGGCGGGGGCCAGGAGCAGGGCCCGGTATTTCTGGGTCTCGAAGCTGGCGTAGCCGATGATCAGGGCCACCACCGACGAGGGGATGAAGGCCCGCCAGTCGTCGCCCATCGCCAGGGCGATCCCCAACTCGGCGACGACGGCGGTGGCCGCCAGGACGGTGTAGCCGACCCGGGTACTCTTCTTGATCGGCAGGGTCTTGTTCGAGACGATCGTCACCAGCCGGCCGGCCAGCCCGGCCACCAGGACGATCAGGGCGAACCCCCGCGCCGCCGGCTTCTCGATGCAGATCGTGAAGCCGATGGCCAGCATCACCAGGGTCAGGGCGAACATGAAGGCCCGCTCGGCCGGCCGGAGGGCCAGGTCCTTGTTGGTCGACGTCGAGGCCAGCGTGATCGAGATCGCGCCGACGACGCCGATGGCGTAGAGCCCGGCGAGCTTCTCGACGTCGGGGAAGAGGACGATGACCACTGCGGGGATCACCGCGGCGATCACCAGGGGGATCTCGGGCATCCCGAACCGGTTGAGCCTGGCCAGGGCCTTGGGCAGCTCCTTGTCGCGGGAAAGCATGAACTGGGTCGAGACGAGGGCGCCGATGGCGGTATTGACGGCCGACAGCAGCAGCGCGGCGAAGACGACCGAGGCGATCGCCGCGAAGCCGGGGCCGACGTAATGCGAGGCGATCACCTTGAGCATGTCGCTGGTGTGTTCCAGCGAAGGCGACCCGTCGGGGCCGAGCAAGGGCGCCCCGTCGGGCCCGAGGGCGGGCTCGAAGAGGATGTGGTCGGGTAGCGAGGTCATCGCCAGGGCGAGGACGATGTTGAGGATCACGATCTCGATCAGGACCGGGAGGATCGCCCTCCTCGCGGTCTGCTCGACCGGCTGGACCATGATCCCCGTCATGTTGGCGATCGCCTCGACCCCCGACAGCGCCAGGACGATCTCGGTGAAGCCGACCCAGGACCGGCCCACGCCGTGCTTGAAGGGGGATTCGACCAGGGCGAAGGCCTGGCCCAGGTGCGGCAGGCAGGCCATGCCGATCGCCAGGGTCAAGACCACCGTGGCCAGGGCCACGACCATCGCGATCGCGCCGGTCTTGGTGGGGCCGAAGTAGTTGAGGGCCCCGATCGCCAGGATCGTCGAGGTCGCCGCCAGGACGTCCAGCGGAACCCCCCGCGACCCGAGCACCCCGGCCCCCAGGTAGATCCCCTTGATCCCCAGGTAGTGGAAGGCGTCCAGGCACGACAGCGAGGCCGTCACCACGTAGTCGGCGCAGAGCAGGAGCCCGCCGACGACGGCCAGGAGCTGCGACCGCCGCTGGGCCGAGGAGTACACGCCCCCGCCGTCGGGGAAGAGCCGGCAGATGATCTCGTAGCTCCAGCCCACGCCGATCATCAGGCCGCACATCGCCGCGACGAACCAGAATGAGGACCGCTGGGTGAACGCGAAGGCCAGGCCGAGCACGTAGAGCCGGCTCGTCCCCCAGTCGCCGAAGAGCATCGGGCCCGCGTGATACCAGCGCAACTCGCGCGGACGTTCCCCGGTGGAGAGCATGGGCGGCCGTTTTCACTCCGAAGGGGGCAGGGGGAAGGCCCTTTCGAGCCGGGCCCTCCGGGGCCGGGAAGTCCGGCGGCGGGCGACCCCCGAAGGCGAGGCGTCGCCGGCCAGGGGCGGCGGGCGCGGGATCCCCGGCCAGGGTCGCCCCGAAGTCCGTTGAATTTGATCCGGCGCGGCGGCGGGCGTCAAGGGAGTGGCGTCCTCCCCGGCCCGCTTCTCGCGGCGTTCGGCCCGAGAAATGCCTTAAACCGTCATGCCTCCGAGCGTTGGCCCGAAAAGCCGCGGGCCCCGGCGGTTCGCCCCCCGGCGGGGCCGACGAGGACCGGCGAGGAGCCCCACCGACCCCCTAAAGCGACCGCGAGGGCGACAACGTGGCCACCCTGGAGAAGCTGCTTGCCCGCGAGGTCTTCGACTCCCGGGGGCACCCGACGATCGAGGTCGAGGTCGTGGCCTCCACCGGGGCCAAGGGGCGGGCCATCGCCGCCTCGGGCGGCTCGATCGGCCGGCACGAGGCCCGCGAAGTCCGCGACGGCGACGCCGCCAGGCACGGCGGACGGGGGCTCCGCAAGGCCGTCGCCCTGGTCCGAAGCGAGGTCGGCCCGGCGCTCTTGGGCCTCGACCTCGACGATCAATCCGGCCTCGACGCCACCCTGATCGCCCTCGACGGCACGCCCCGCAAGGCCAGGCTCGGCTCCCACGCCATGCTCGCCGCCTCGCTCGCCTCCGCCCGAGCCGCCGCCTCCGGCCGGGGCGAGGAGCTTTACGTCCACCTCAACCGGCTCTGGAAGGCCAAGCTCCCCCCCGGCGACCCCGGCGACCCCGGGCTCCCCCTGCCGATGGCCCACATGGTCTCCGGCGCCTCGCGGGGGGGGCGGAGCCTCGACTTCCAGGACATCCTGATGATCCCCGTCGGCGCCCGCGATCTCCCCGAGGCCCTCGGGATGATCGCCGACGTCTACCGGGGGCTCGGCGACGTCCTCCACGACCACGGCCACCCCGCGCACCTCGTCTCCGACCAGGGGGGGTACGGCCCCAAGCTCCGGGCCACCGCCCAGGCCGTCGACCACCTCCTGGAGGCCGTCCTCAAGGGGGGCCTGGCGATCGAGGGGGACGTCGTGATCGCCCTCGACGTCGCCGCCGCCCACATCCAGGACCCCGAGACGCTCGCCTACCGCCTCGACCTGGGCCGGGAGACCCTCGACGCCGCCGGGATGATCGCCATGCTCGAACACTGGGTCCGCCAGTACCCCATCGCCTCGATCGAGGACGCCCTGGGCGACGACGACTGGGACGGCTGGGCCGCCTTGACCCTCCGCCTCGGCGCCAAGGTCCAGCTCGCCGGCGACGACCTCTTCGCCACCCGGGCCGACCGGATCGCCGAGGGGGCCGGCCGCAAGGCCGCCAACGCCGTCGTCATCAAGCCCGGCCAGGTCGGCACCCTGACCGAGACCCTCGACGCCCTCGCCCTGGCCCGCAAGCACGGCCACACCGCCATCATCGCCGGCCGATTGGGCGAGACCGAGGATACCGCGATCGCCGACCTCGCCGTCGCCACCGCCGCCGGCCAGGTCAAGTTCGGCTCCCCCGCCCGGTCCGAGCGGGTCGCCAAGTACAACCGCCTCCTCCGGATCGCCGAAGACCTCGGGGCCGGCACCCCCTACGCCGGCCGGGGGGCGTTCCGGCCTTTGACTAACGGATTCAATGGGCAGAAAGCCCACTGACTTCGCGACCGTGATCGGTGTTCGGTAAGTCTTTGCCGACGAATTGATGTGGTGATGTCAATCGTCCGGATTGATGATGGGTCCAATGTCACGAGCGGTATGCAGGATTCTCAGCACTTCGATATTGTCGCCCAGCACCCGAGAGAATGCTACATAGGACGAAGCTACGAAGGCCCGGCTGAAGCTCGTCGCGGTCTTGCCCCATGCCGGGAAAACGGCCGTACATTCGACACCCGTCCAGGATGGCCTTGATCGTCCGCCTGGCCGCCTCCGGGTTGTTCGTCGCGATGTAGGCCCAAAGCTCGTCCAAGTCGGCCTCCGCTTGCCCAGATATCTTCGGATCGGTCATGCTTGATCCGACCTTCGTTGGGCGGCCAATCGCTCCCGCCCACGAGCTTCGATCCGGGCAATTGTCTCCTCGTTGAACGGCCGGGTCAGGCCGCGATCGGCTTGGTCGATCCCGATATCAATTTCCCCGCGAAGATCGGCCAGCTTGGTTCGATGAAGGTCGTCGCGTTCCTTGAGCAACCGGAGGCCATCGCGAATGACATCGCTGGCCGAGCGGTACAGGCCGCTCTCAACCTTCTGGTTGACATACACCTCGAATTCATCGGTCAGCAAAATGTCCATGCCGGAATCCTCCGGTTCGGAAATGTCGAGGCCGCCGCGAACGGGTACCTTTCCCATCACGCGAACGGCCGGCGGTCGTTGCCGTGGTCGAGGGGGCCGGGCAGGTCGGTCTGGCCCATCAGGTGCTTGTCGATGGCGTGGGCGGCGTGGCGGCCTTCGGCGATGGCCCAGACGATCAGGCTTTGCCCCCGGGACATGTCGCCGGCGACGAAGACCTTGTCGAGGTTGGTCCGGCGGTCGGCGTCGGCCCGGACGTTGCCCCGGGCGTCGAGGTGGACGCCGAGCCCTTCGAGCAAGGGGCCCCGGTCGGGGCCGCTGTAGCCGATCGCCAGGAGGATCAGGTCGGCGGGATAGACCCGCTCGGTCCCGGGGACCTCGTCGATCCGGGACCGGCCGCCGGGCTCCCCGGCGTGGACCTCGACCCGGACGGTCTCCAGGGCGGTGACCTTGCCGTGTTCGCCGAGGAAGCGGCGGGTGTGGATCGAATACTCGCGGACCCCGCCTTCCTGGTGCGCCGCGGCGGCCCGGAAGACGTTGGACCACTGCGGCCAGGGGTTCGAGGGGAGCCGGTCGTCGGGCGGCTGGGGGTGGATCTGGAACTGGTGGACCGACCGAGGCCCCTGGCGGTGGACGGTGCCCAGGCAGTCGGCCCCGGTGTCGCCGCCGCCGATGATGATCACGTCCTTACCCTTGGCCGTGAGGAAATGCTCATTCGAGATCGAGTCGCCGGCCACCCGCTTGTTCTGCGGGGTGAGGTAGTCCATCGCGAAGTGGATGCCGTCGAAGCCGCGGCCGGGGATCTCCAGGTCGCGCGGGCGGGTGGCCCCGGCGCAGAGGCAGACGGCGTCGAAGGCGGCCAGGAGGCGGTCGACTGGCAGGTCGACGCCGACGTCCACCCCGGGGCGGAAGGCCACGCCTTCGGCCTCCATCTGGGCGAGCCGGCGGTCGATGTGGTGCTTCTCCATCTTGAAGTCGGGGATCCCGTAGCGCAAGAGGCCGCCGATCCGGTCGTCGCGCTCGAAGACGACGACGTCGTGCCCGGCCCTGGCCAATTGCTGTGCCGCGGCCAGCCCGGCGGGGCCCGAGCCGATCACGGCGACCTTCTTGCCGGTCTTGACCCGAGGGGGCTGGGGGACGATCCACCCCTCGAGCCAGGCCCGGTCGACGATCGACTCCTCGATCTGCTTGATCGCCACCGGCTCGTCGATCAGGCCCAGCACGCAGGCCGTCTCGCAGGGGGCCGGGCAGAGCTTGCCGGTGAACTCGGGGAAGTTGTTGGTCGCGTGCAGACGCTCGATCGCCGCCTTCCACTGGTCGCGATAGACCAGGTCGGACCAATCCGGGATCAGGTTGCCCAGGGGGCACCCCTGGTGGCAGAACGGGACGCCGCAATCCATGCAGCGGCCGCCTTGCTCGCGGACCTTGAGGATCGGCAAAGGTTGGAAGACCTCGCGGAAGTCGCGGACGCGCTCGGCCACGGGGCGATAGGTGTGGGTCTCGCGCGGGGTCTCCAGGAATCCGGTCGGCTTACCCACCTGTCACCTCCAAGCGTCGGGCGTCCTGTTCTTCGAGGGCCTCGCGTTTTTGCTGCTCGCGGACCCGGCGGAAGTCGACCGGCATCACCTTCACGAACTTCTCGATGGCTTGGTCCCAGTCGCCCAGGAGCCGGGCGGCCACCGCGCTCTTGGTGTAGCCGGCGTGCTGGATCAGGAGGTCGCGGACGCCTTCGACGTCCTCGGCCTCCTCGAGCCGTTCGAGCACGACCATCTCCAGGTTGCACCGACTGGCGAAGTCGCCGGCCTCGTCGAGGACGAAGGCCGACCCCCCGCTCATCCCGGCGGCGAAGTTCCGCCCGGTCGGGCCGATCACGACGGCCTGGCCGCCGGTCATATATTCACAACCGTGGTCGCCGACGCCTTCGACGACGGCCAGGGCCCCGCTGTTGCGGACGCAGAACCGCTCGCCGGCCCGGCCCCGGAAGAAGGCCCGGCCGGAGGTGGCCCCGTAGAGCGCGACGTTGCCGATCAGGACGTTGTCCTCGGCCACGAACCGCGACCGGCGCGGGGGCATCACGATCAGCTTGCCGCCGGAGAGCCCCTTGCCCACGTAGTCGTTGGCGTCCCCCTCCAGGGTCAGGGTCATCCCCCGGGGGACGAACGCCCCGAAGCTCTGGCCGGCCGAGCCGGCGAAGCGGAGCTTGATCGTGTCGTCGGGCAGGCCATTTCCGCCGTACTTTCGCGTGACCTCGGAGCCGAGGATCGTGCCGACGGTCCGGTTGACGTTGCGGATCGGCTTGTGGATCTCGACCGCCTCCCCGCGCTCCAGGGCGGGGGCGGCCAGGGGGAGCAACTCCTGGTCGAGGGCCTTTTCGAGCCCGTGGTCCTGGTCGATCGCCTTGCGGACCATCGTGCCGGCCTCGACGTCGGGGCGGTAGAAGATCTTGGAGAAGTCGAGCCCCCGGGCCTTGTAGTGGCCGATGGCCCGCTTCGTGTCGAGCAGGTCGGACCGGCCGATCATGTCGTCGAGCTGGCGGAAGCCCAGTTGGGCCATCAGCTCGCGGACCTCCTCGGCGACGAACCGGAAGAAGTTGACCACATGTTCGGCCTTGCCGGCGAACTTCTCGCGGAGCTTGGGGTTCTGCGTGGCGATCCCGACCGGGCAGGTGTCGAGGTGGCAGACCCGCATCATGATGCAGCCCATCACGACCAGCGGCGCGGTGGCGAAGCCGTACTCCTCGGCCCCGAGCAGGGCGGCGACCACGACGTCGCGCCCGGTCTTCATCTGGCCGTCGGTCTGGACGATCACCCGGTCGCGGAGGTGGTTGAGGACCAGGGTCTGCTGGGTCTCGGCCAGGCCGAGCTCCCAGGGGATCCCGGCGTGCTTGAGCGAGGTCAAGGGGGAGGCCCCGGTCCCGCCGTCGTACCCCGAGATCATGATCACGTCGGAATGGGCCTTGGCCACGCCGGCGGCGACGGTGCCGACGCCGACCTCGGCCACGAGCTTGACGCTGATCCGGGCCCGGGGGTTGGCGTTCTTGAGGTCGTGGATGAGCTGGGCGAGGTCCTCGATCGAGTAGATGTCGTGGTGCGGCGGCGGGCTGATCAGGGCCACCCCGGGCGTCGAGAACCGGACCTTGGCGATCCAGGGCCAGACCTTGTGGCCGGGGAGCTGCCCCCCCTCGCCGGGCTTGGCCCCTTGCGCGACCTTGATCTGGATCTCATCCGCGCTGACGAGGTATTCGCTGGTCACGCCGAAGCGGCCCGAGGCGACCTGCTTGACCTTGCTCCGGCGGTCGTCGCCGTTGCGGTCCGGGGTGTTCCGGGCCGGGTCCTCGCCCCCTTCGCCGGTGTTGGACCGGCCGCCGATCCGGTTCATGGCGATGGCCAGGGTCTCGTGGGCCTCGCCGCTGATCGACCCATAAGACATCGCCCCGGTGGCGAACCGGTGCAAGAGCGCCTCGACCGGCTCGACCTCCTCGATCGGGACCGGGGTCCGCCCCTCGAACTTGAACTCGAAGAGGCCGCGGAGGGTGCAGAGCCGCTCGTTCTGGTCGTCGACCATCCGGGCGTACTGGCGGAAGATGTCGAACCGGCCGGTCTTGGTCGCGTGCTGGAGCCGGAAGACGGTCTCGGGGTTGAAGAGGTGGAATTCCCCCTCCCGCCGCCACTGGTACTGGCCGCCCCAGTCGAGCAACGGCGTCCCGGACTCGCGCTCGGCGTAGGCCCGAGCGTGGTGGCGGAGGGTTTCCCGGGCCACTTCCTCCAGGCCGATCCCGCCGATCCGGGTGGCGGTTTTCTCGAAGTACCGATCGACGAACTCCTTGTTGAGCCCGATCGCCTCGAAGATCTGGGCGCCTCGGTAGCTCTGGATCGTGCTGATGCCCATCTTGGACATCACCTTGACGACCCCCTTCTTGACCGCCTTGCGGTACCGCTTGACCGCCTCGGCGTGGTCCACCCCGTCGCGGATCATCCCCTGGCTGATCATGTCGTCGAGGGTCTCGAAGGCGACATACGGGTTGATCGTCCCGGCGCCGTAGCCCAGGAGGAGGGCGAAGTGGTGGACCTCGCGGGCGTCGCCGCACTCGACGATCAGGCCGGCCTTGGTCCGCTGGCCGGATCGGACCAGGTGGTGGTGCAAGCCCGCGCAGGCCAGGAGCGAGGGGATCGGGGCGTTGGCGGCATCCACGCCCCGGTCGGAGAGGATCAGGAGGTTCGCCCCGCCTTCGATCGCCAGGACCGCCTCCTCGAACATCGATGCCAGGGCCCGCTCCATCCCGGCCGCGCCGTCGAGGGCGGCGAAGGTCATCGGCAGGACGGCCGACTTGAACCCCCGCCAGCCCTCGAGCTGCTTCAAGCGGGCGAGCTCGGCGTTGTCCAGGACCGGGATGTCCAGGGCGATCTGCCGGCAGCTTTCCGGGGTCGGCATCAGGAGGTTCCCCTCGCCCCCGGCGCCGGTGAGGACCGACGTCACCAGCTCCTCGCGGATCGCGTCGAGCGGCGGGTTGGTGACCTGGGCGAACGACTGCTGGAAGTAGTTGAAGAGGGGCTGCGACTGGTCCGAGAGGACGGCCAGGGGCGTATCCGTCCCCATCGAGCCGATCGCCTCCTCGCCGGCATTGCCCATCGGGCCGAGGATATACTTCATATCCTCGAGGGTATATCCGAACGCCTGCTGGCGGTGCAGCAGGGTGTCGTGGTCGGGGCCGGGGACCTCGGGGGCCCAGGGCAAGTCGGCCAGGGGGACCATGAACTCGTCGAGCCACTTCCGATAAGGCTTGGCCGAGGCGATCCGGTGCTTGATCTCCGCGTCGTCGACGATCCGGCCGGCCTCGAGATCCACCAGGAACATCTTGCCCGGCTCGAGCCGCCCCTTGGCGATGACGTCCTCCGGCGGGATGTCGAGCACGCCGGCCTCGGAGCCCATGACGACGAGGTCGTCCTTGGTGACCCAGTAGCGGGACGGGCGGAGGCCGTTGCGGTCGAGCATGGCGCCGATCATCTTGCCGTCGGTGAAGCCGATCGAGGCGGGGCCGTCCCAGGCTTCCATCAGGCAGGTATGATATTGATAGAAGTCCTTCTTGACCGGCGACATCGTCTCGTGGTTCTCCCAGGCCTCGGGCACGAGCATCATCATCGCGTGCGGGAGCGAGTAGCCGGAGCGGACCAACAGCTCGATGGCGTTGTCGAGGCAGGCGGTGTCGGAGAGCCCCTCGCGGATGATCGGCAGGAGCTTGGCGACGTCGCCGGCTTCGTACAGGTCGGACTCGAAGAGGGCCTCGCGGGCCCTCATCCAGTTGATGTTGCCGCGGAGGGTGTTGATCTCGCCGTTGTGGGAGATCATCCGGTAGGGGTGGGCCAGCTCCCAGCTCGGGAAGG
>JAABUQ010011509.1_pt1 | contig 11277 bp, 12 predicted proteins | sample 5560001 | NCBI WGS metagenome assembly JAABUQ01 (sample SAMN10711888, study PRJNA513371) | rock metagenome | isolation source: Antarctica rocks | place: Antarctica: Victoria Land, Finger Mt nord | collected 2015-12-18
GAGCCTGGGTCAGGTTACTGGAGTATGCTTTACTCATTGCTCGCTTGGTGCTGTGTTGTAAGTAACTACAGCTTATGCCGTGTGAGCTTTTCTACTGAATTTCCGACTTTTCATACAGCCTCTAAGCAGGCTTCGGCTAGAAAAACAATTCACTCCTAGCTGCATCAAGCGTGTTTTTCAGTCGATAAATGATTGATTAAATCAAACAGTACGGTAAGTTAGAATCAACAATTGTCAGAAACCGAACTCAAGAATTACTCTCCACTTGATAGCTTAGTTTCAGGTTGAGATTGAGGAGAAACAATCCAACCACTTCATCAAATCAAGCCTGAGAGCTTTGAGAAAAGCCTCTCAATGCTTCAAACTGAGCGAGGAGATTAAAGATAACGATTATGGCATTAGTTCGTTGGCAACCCTTCCAAGAAATTGAGAGCCTGCAACGGCAGATGAACCACCTGTTCGAGCACATGATGCCGAATAGTGAGAGCGTTTTCAACGGTGGTATGACCTCTTGGCCTGCTGTTGAAATGAACGAGACTCCTGAGGCAATTCACCTGAAACTGGAAGTCCCTGGTTTAGAAGCTTCTGACCTCGACGTGCAGGTCACTTCTGAGGCAGTTTCCGTCAAGGGCGAGCGCAAGTCTGAATCTAAGAGTGAAGAGAATGGCGTCACTCGCTCCGAATTTCGCTATGGTTCTTTCCGCCGTGTGATTCCCTTACCGGCTCGGATTCAGCATGACAAAGTCGAAGCCGAATTTAAAAACGGCCTCCTGACTCTGAATCTGCCCAAAGCTGAATCAGAGAAGAACCGAGTTGTCAAGGTGAATCCTGGCTAATCTACTCCGGCTTGTCAGAGCTAAATAGCACCTAAATCGGAGCAGTTCGAGGAAGTTTCTGCGGATTGCTCCTGATTTTTGATGTGAGTGGTGAAAGCTCTACCCATCAAGTAGTAACCCCTACACCGTCATGTGTTAGAGCCAGATGCACAATGATAAATGGGTCTGTAAGAGTTTCGACAGAGAGCGCGAAAGCGACTCCGCGACCTGGGCTTCAAGTGAGTTGGCTCGAGGAAATACCAGGCTCAATTAAAAAGTCACTTTGTCTTTGTTCATCTTTCCTTTATGTCCGAGCCTACACTGACTAGGACTAACTGGGAAGACGGAAGTAGGGAGTCCCCCGAAGGAACGCACCTTTTAATCTCTACATTGAAAGAAGGTGAAACCTATGACTCTCTTTGCAGTTGCAGCTCCGATTCATCAACACACTGAAGTTGCACCTACTCCCAGTACTGGGGTAGCGCCAGTGACGGTGTCTAATTACCTAGGTGGGGCAGCGATTCTCTCGATGTTAGGAGTGATGGTAGCAGCAGGTTTCTCAGCGGCTGGCATGCATTTAAAAGCGACCAAGCAATCCAAAGTAGCTGATGTTGGTGTCAATCATCCTGCTCATTAAGGCCATGATGGCATTAAAAAGCTGATTCTCACGTTGCTAGCTCAAGGCATTAATTGCCTTGGGCTTAATCCTGTTGGCAACCGAACAAGGCTTCTGATGATGCCCTGCTTCGAGGCAATTTCTGACCAGGATTAAGAGTCTCCCAGCCTTTGATTCGTACCATTTAAGCCTGACTCATGCCTCTTGGCTGTAGACAATGTCGTATACGACTGGACCGGCTTCTAGAATGTAGTCCTTGTAGGTCTGAAAGTGCGCCTGAAATTCGGGCGTCTGATGAAAGGCGTCCAAGAGTTCAGTGCTTTCCCACTGCACGTAGTTGACGATGTGGTGACCGTCGCGGCTCTGATGAATGGTGCTGGAAATGAAGCCGGGCTGCTTCACCGCCACCTCATCGATCTGCTCGGTCATGCGCTGGACGAGCGCGTCCTGGTTCTTCGGGTCAACCTTAATGTGATTGATCTGGGTCACAAAAGCCGCGTTCCTGTCGATCCTTGGCATAAGTCTTCCCAATAATCGCTTGTGGACATCTTAACGGCGTTGCTGATTTTGCAGTTGGTTTAGCACGAATTACTAGGCTTTTGGGTTCATAAGCAACTGCTTATTCAGCAACGCCTCTTGCGCCATGGTGTTGAATGCTTTTACAACGCGGGCTTGCGGCACTTCCGCCGCCAGTTTTTCAGCGAGTGATTGCGTAATGGCGGGATACTCGAAGTTTTCTGGAATTTCCTGATTGTTGCAGTCAATTAAAATTTTGCCATTCAATATATCAACTGAAGGAAACACTTCAACCGGATTCACTCCGCGCACGGGGTACAGCAACACGGCTCCAAATGCCGCTGCTGCTTCATTTGAACCACCCTCGGTTTTGTGACCCGCGATCGCCGTTACTTCCTGACCTTTCTCGACGGTACGCGCCCCGAAAAACACCTCATGTCCTTGCTGTGCCCACAAGATGCCGAGCGCTCGTCCCATGTTGCCACTGCCAATAATGCCAATTTTCATGTGCCTGAATCTCCTTTTAATAACTACAGCAAGGTCAAACCACCATCTACGCAGCGTGGGTGAATCGCCTGAGGCAGCGCTGCAACTGGGGTTATCTGTATTTCAGGTTCGTTATCTTGCCGTCCTGTTTGGCGGAGCGATGGCAGGGCTGGCAGGGGGCTACTTGTCGCTCGCTTACACGCCCCTATGGGCAGAAAACATGACCGCCGGACGCGGTTGGATTGCGTTTGCGCTGGTGGTGTTTGCAACTTGGAAGCCAGAACGCATTCCGGTTGGTGCCTACCTGTTTGGTGGCGTGAGTGTTTTGGGACTTTTTTTTCAAGGCGCAGGGGTGAGTGTATCTCCGTTTCTCCTCTCTGCGCTGCCCTATTTGGCAACGATTTTGGTGCTGGTGCTGATCTCTTGGGATATCATGCGATTTAAAGCTGGGAGCACCGGCATCCTTGGGAGAAGCGTTTTTTGGCAACGGCTGAACAGGTGGCACCTCGGACAGACAATCCCAATTACAGAACCTCCATAAAACTTTACCCAACCCCGTAATGTTATCAATAAACATTAACATAAAACAATTATATTTTAAGATTGCGGAAATTGACACATCAAGAAGAACACTCAAGACGCATCAGCAACTAGGTGAATAGCTGCGATAGTTCATCCGTAAGTAGTTTGAAGTCAGATGAATCATTTAAATTTCGGTATTTTTATTCCAATTGCCAATAATGGCTGGATTATTTCCAAGGCGTGTCAATATATGCCGTCCTTTGAATTGAATAAAGAGATCACATTGAGAGCAGAAGAATTTGGTTTTGATTTCGCTTTTTCAATGGTTAAGTGGCGGGGTTATGGTAGTGAGATAGAACATTGGGATTATGCTCTAGAATCTTTCACGCTCATGGCTGGTCTAGCAGCTATAACGAGTCAGATTGATCTCTATGCTTCAATCGCTATTCCAACGATTCATCCGGCTGTTGTAGCCAAAATGGCAGTAACTATTGATGACATTAGCAAGGGTAGATTTGGAATTAATATTGTACCGGGATGGAACAAACTTGAATATTCTCAGATGGGGCTTTTAACTGACGAAGCGTATTTGTCATACCGCTACGAATATGCAACGGAATATGTCAAAATTCTAAAAATGCTCTGGGAAAAGGGCAGAGTGACCTACAAGGGTAAATTCTTTGAATTAGACGACTGCCTCTGTCAACCAAAACCTTCAAGAGAGATCCCAATCGTCTGTGCTGGACAATCTGAGCGCGGGATCGGATTCACGGCAGAAATGGGCAACTACAACTTTGTACTAGGTGACATCGAAGGAGTGCGGGCAATCAATACTCGTTTGAAGGAAAAAGCCAAAGAATTTGAACGGCGAGTTAGCACTTATGCGCTGTTTACAGTAGTGACAGCTCCAACGGATGAAGAAGCTCAAGCTAGGGCGCAAATGCTGGTTGAGCATGCTGACATTGCCGCAATCCAGAATTGGGGTGGAGCATTGGCAACTGACAAAGAAGGAGAAATGGCGAGAAAGATGCAAGCAGAAACTTTTATGGGAATTCCAACAATCATCGGCTCTTACACCTCTGTGGCATCTTACCTCGACCAGCTCGCTACTCAGACAACAGCTGATGGAGTTTTATTTACGTTCCCTAACTTTGTTGAAGATATTACAACTTTTGGTCTCGAAGTGATGCCATTGCTGCAGTGCCGGAAGGAAGACAGGGGTTTATAAAACGCTGTTGCAGTCTTTGTTACAGAATCTTTAGCAAAAATACCCGTATCCTCAAAAAATAGAAGACTGTAGCAAATAGCACGAGCTGACCATTTTTAATACTCTGTCAGATCTTAAAATCATGTCTGGTAGTCCAATTATTCCTCAAGGTTCGCCCCCACCTCTAGTGCCTTACTCTCCTGGAATGAAAGCAGGAAAAGTGGTTTATGTTTCTGGGACTCTAGCCTTAGATAGAGAGGGAAATCTTGTAGGGAAAGATGACGCGATAGCACAAACTCGTCAGGTGCTGGAGTTAATTAAGGATGTGATTGAGGCAGCAGGAGGAACAATGGCTGATATCACCTTTAACATAATTTTTCTTCAGGACTTTGCCGATTATCCCAAGATGAACGCTGTATATACCGAATACTTTCCCGAAAATCCTCCGGCACGCTACTGTATTCGAGCTGACTTAGTTAAGCCGGAATTCCTCGTCGAGATTGCCTCCATTGCTCATACTAGTTGTTAGACCTTGATGCTTTTGATTTCCCATGATTCAAACAGTTACAATTTCTGCTAAACCAGAAGCGATCGCCTTTAACCCCACAGAAACTGCTATGATCGTAGTTGATATGCAGAATGCTTATGCCTCACGCGGCGGTTACTTAGATATCTTGGGAGTAGATCTTTCTGGGATTGAGCCTGTTGTTGAGGCAATTAACCTAGTGCTGCAGGTTTCTCGGAAAGTAGGAATGCAAATTGTCTTCCTGCAAAACGGTTGGAGTGCAAATCTTCATGAAGCGGGTACAACGGCTTCACCTCACTGGCATAAGTCAAACGCCTTGCGACTAATGCGGGAAAATCCCGAGCTGGCAGGAAAGTTAACCATAAAAGGGACTTGGGATTACAATTTAATCGATGACATCCAGCCGCAACCTCAAGACTATATTGTGCAAAAGCCAAGATATAGCGGTTTTTGGGGAACAAACCTCGATATGTTGCTGCGGGGTAGGGGCATACGTAACCTGATTTTTACCGGAGTCGCCACAAACGTCTGTGTCGAATCGACGTTACGAGACGCCTTCTTTTTAGAATATTTCTCTCTGATTATTGCTGATGCCACCTTGCAGGTTGGTCCACAGTCGGTGCAAGAGGCGACTTTGTTCAACGTTGAAAAATTCTTTGGTTGGGTTTCCACAACCAAAGAGTATCTTGAGGCACTCAAAGTTCTATTGCCAGCCGACGTGCCACAACCACAGGCTGTCTCATAGAGCAATACCGTTCGATAGCTGTTTTTCAGGTGGCAAGAAATGTCAGAAAGGTTTAATCGACGTCAATTTCTCTGGTATAGTTCAGCGACTTTCGCTACTAGTCTGCTGCTGCACGCTTGTACGAGTAGCTCTGGTAGTACGACAAACTCTGATTCAACAGCTCCCTCTGGCAGTCCGGTTATAGCTTCTGATACTAGTAAGGACTTCAAGGTAGCAATGGTTCTGCCAGGGATTATCACTGATAAAGCCTGGAACCAAGAGGGATACAGTGGGTTAGGAGTCATTAAAGAAAAACAAAGGCTGAACACTGCCTATGTTGAGAAAGTCGGACAAGCAGATCAGGTGGAGGAGCTATCGAACTTTGCTCGACGTGGCTACAACCTGATTTTTGCTCATGGAGGACAATTTGACGCTTCGATTCAACAGGTGGCGGCTCAGTTCCCCAAAACTTTTTTTGTTGGTGTTAACGGTGCAATTAAGGGTGAGAACATCGCCTCTTTACTGATCAATAGTCTGCAAGCAGGCTACGTTAGTGGCATGATTGCCGCCTCAATGACGAAATCTAACCAGATTGCTTATCTTAGTGCCCAGCAGTTCCAGGCAACAGATCAAGAAAAGCACGGCTTTGAGTCAGGTGCCAAGTCAGTTAAGCCCAATATTAAGGTAACTGCTAGCTATACCGGAGACTGGAATGATGCTGCTAAGGCAAAAGAAGCAGCCTTGGCATTAATTTCATCTGGCTCGGATGTCATATATCATTGGCTTGATAATGCCGGACCAGTTGTTTTACAAACTGCTAGTGATAAAGGTATTTATGCCATCGGTAACACAACCGATCAGCAGGCTATTGCACCGAAAGCAGTATTAACTAGTATGGTGAAACGGATCGATCTAGCGATCGCTAATTTAGCTGAACTGGCAACAAAGCAGCAACTCACAGGCAAAATATACAGCTTTGGTTGGGAGAAGTCTGACATTCTCTATTTAGGCAAATTTGGTGCTATGGTACCAAAAGCTGTCCAGGATAACGCCATCAAGACCAAGGACGCGATCGCAAGTAACAAAATTACCATTGCCTGACGGAAGAGGGAGTAGGGTTGGCGTTGCCTACCAGAGATCAGTTAAGAACTTAAAGATGGCTTATCTACGTCTTGAGAACATTACCAAGCGCTTCGATAACTTTGTTGCTAACGATGAAATCAGTTTGCAAGTTGACGCTGGTAGTATTCATGCCTTGTTGGGAGAAAATGGAGCTGGCAAAACCACGCTGATGAATATTTTATGTGGTTTGTACCGTCCCGATAGTGGGCAGATTTATCTGCAAGAACAACCAGTAGAAATTACCTCGCCCAGTGTAGCTATTAGTCAAGGAATTGGGATGATTCATCAGCATTTTATGCTGGTACCCCAGTTGACAGTTACAGAAAATATTATTTTGGGAACAACGTTAGATTGGCGGCTGAATCTAGCTAAAAAAGCGGCAGAAATCGCTAATATGTCTCAGGCATACAATCTAGAGATTGACCCCCTAGCTAAAGTTGAAAATTTACCTGTAGGCGCTCAACAACGGGTGGAGATTCTCAAAGCCCTCTATCGCCAGGCTAAAGTATTAATTTTAGATGAACCTACAGCCGTATTGACACCAAAAGAGATTGAATCTTTATTTAAAGTTCTCCGCCAACTTGCTGCCTCAGGTCACACAATCATTTTTATTAGTCATAAGTTAGAAGAAGTCATGCAACTGTGCAGTACAGTAACTGTGTTGCGGCGCGGTAAAGTCGTCGCCACAACAACGACTTATGTATCTACGCGCCAAAATTTAGCGAAACTCATGGTGGGGCGAGACGTGCTGTTTAAATTGGACAAATTAGCTCCTGTCGTTGGTGAAGTTGTACTGGAGGTTCAAGCTATCCAGGTACTGGATGAACGTCAGTTGCCAGCTGTACGAGATGTCTCTTTTGTGCTCTGCTCAGGTGAAATTCTCGGCGTAGCTGGTGTCGATGGCAACGGACAGCGAGAATTGGCAGACGCAGTTACTGGCTTGCACCGAGTTAGTCGAGGACAAATTAAACTAGCCGGGGAAGATGTTACCAGTTGGAAGGCACACAGGCGAGTCAAACGCTTCAAAATAGGTTACATTCCAGAAGATCGCCAAAAAATGGGCTTGGTGATGAGTTTTAGTATCGCGAAGAATCTGATTCTCAAAGTCTTTAGATATTTGCCCTTTTGCCGCAACTGGTTCTTGCAAAACTCCGTAATCTACAGCAACGCGGATGCCGCTATGCAAAGATTTGATATTCGGGCAGAGAAAAGTAGTATCCAAGTCAGTCAGCTATCTGGCGGCAATCAACAAAAAGTCGTGTTGGCGCGAGAACTTTCTGGAGAACCGATGTTGATCGTGGCGATGCAGCCCACCCGTGGCTTAGATGTTGGGGCGACAGAATATGTGCAGCAATCTTTATTGGCAGAAAGGGAACGAGGTGCAGCTATCATCTACGTCTCCACTGAGTTAGAAGAAGTCATGGCAATGAGCGATCGCATCGCCGTTATGTACGAAGGTGAATTTGTGGATATCCTTGATGCTACTACTGCCACTGTAGAACAGGTAGGTTATTTGATGACTGGCGGTAAACGCTCAACCAACGTTCTCACTTAGTTTTCTTGTCTATGCCTGCTGCTGACTATGAGAACTAACCGGATTCAACCTACCCTATTGTCATTTCTATCTCCTACTCTAGCGATCGCTGCTGCCCTGGTCGTTGGTGCTGGTCTAATTGTCTTAGCAGGGAAAAACCCTGTTGCTGCTTATGGCGCTTTGTTCCAAGAATCGCTTGGCGACTACTATGGCTTTAGCGACACCCTAACCAAAACGACTCCGTTACTGCTGACAAGTTTAGGTGTATTAGTTGCTCTGAAGGCGGGGCAGTTTAATATCGGCGGGGAAGGTCAAATTTATATGGGAGGTTTGGGTAGCGCCTTAGTTGGACTGTATGTTAAAGGCTTACCCTTACTAATTCATCTACCACTAGGGTTACTAGCAGGATTTTTCTTCGGAGCTGTTTGGGGGTTGATCCCCGGCTATCTCAAAGCGGTGCGAGGTATTAATGAAGTGATTTCCACTTTGCTGCTGAACTATGTGGCGCAGAACTTTATCAGTTACCTAGTTAATGGACCAATGATGGAACTAGGTGCGCCTAGTCCATTTTCACCCAGACTGGCTCAGACAGCTCAATTGCTGACTATCTTGCCGCAGACTCAAACTCATGCGGGGCTGCTGATTGCTTTAGCAGCAGCTGGCATCTTGTGGGTAGTGTTTGGGCGATCGCCCCTAGGTTATCAAATTGAAACCGTGGGGCAAAATCCGATTGCCGCACGTTATGCCGGTCTTTCCGTAGAACGTACTATTATGCTCGCGATGTCACTAGCTGGGGGATTAGCAGGGTTAGCTGGTGCTTCAGAAGTGATGGGGCTGAAATATCGGTTATTTGAGAATTTCTCCGGCGGTTATGGGTTCGACGCGATCGCCATTGCCTTCTTCAGTCGTGGTAGTGTTCCCGGTGTCGTATTCACCTCTCTCTTCTTCGGTGCCTTGCGTAGTGGTGCCAATACCATGCAGCGCAACGCTGATGTTCCCCTAACTATTGTCTATGCCATTCAAGGACTCACTGTACTATTTATTGCGATTAGTCTCGCCCTTGAATCCAAGGCTAGTAAGCAACAAACTAACCGATGACAACTAACAACCTCACCTTTTTCTCAGACTACCTCGTCTCCAGTTTAAGTCTGTCCGTCCCTCTAGCCTTTGCCGCTTTGGGTGGACTGTGGTCAGAACGTTCTGGTGTCCTAAATATCGGGCTAGAAGGCATGATTCTAACCGGAGCATTTGTCAGTGCAACTGGAGTCTTCTTGAGCGGTAATGTCTTACTAGGAATTGCGGCTGCCCTAATTGCCGGAGGATTAGTCGGGCTACTCCATGCATTTCTCTGTGTCACATTACGAGTCGATCAGTTAGTATCAGGTTTGGCAATCAACCTCACAGCCGCCGGGTTAACAGCTTTCTGGGCAAGGGTTGTGTTTGCCACTGACAACACGCAGCTTCCTGGATTTACCAACATCGCTATTCCAGTTCTGAAAGATATTCCTCTTCTTGGTCCCCTATTATTTAATCAAGACCCGATGGTCTATTTCTTGTTTATCTTAATTCCCTTAAGTACTTATCTAATATTCCACAGCAGCCTTGGTTTGTCCTTGAGGGCAGTGGGGGAATATCCCAGAGCTGCTGATACGGCTGGAGTGTCAGTGATCTTATTCCGTTACGCCAGCGTTATCCTCAGTGGCTGCCTAGCTGCACTCGGCGGCACATACCTAACTCTAGTACACATCAGATTTTTCACCGAAGGTATGAGCGCTGGTAAAGGATTCATTGCTCTAGCTGCTCTCATCTTCGGCAAATGGCATCCTGTATGGACATTCTTAGCTTGCTTATTATTTGGTGCTACAGAAGCTCTACAGCTACGGATTCAAGCGTTTAATCTCCACATTCCCTATCAGCTACTGTCAATGTTGCCTTATTTAGTTGCCCTATTTGCCTTGGTGGGAATAGCAGGTAAGCCTACACCACCAGCTGCTCTTGGCATTCCATACATTAAACAAAGCCGCGCTCAATGAGTCTATCTTTGACCTGCGGAATATAGGTGTCAACAAATCCTTTAACTAATAAAGCCTGCACCCAAAATGGCTACAGGCTATTAGTTAGACTTTTTTAAAGTTAATCAGCTAGTTTCTGCTGCTTCAGTTGGCGTCTGAGCATAAAGCCTACACCTAAAGCGCCAAAAGCTAATGTGCCTAATGCAGAATCAGGTTCGGGAACGCTCTGGGTAGAGGCGTTGGATAAGAATCCTAATCCGTGTGGACTCACGAGCCCAGAGGCAATTGGTGTAAGTGTGCCGCTAGAGTCTAGGGTGCCAACGGAGCCGCCTGTAGTGGACGATACGGACGATATGTAAGTAGCACCAGGAAGGAAGGAACCGCTAATCTGATACACAGCTCCGCTGGAGGAGGAGGAATTGGTGACCAGGAGACTGCTTGGAGTTGTGGGGCCATAAACACTGTCATCCGCAGTAAATCCTGAGTGAGGCAGCACGCTTACCTGCTGTTGGGTGGTGCCTGGATTTGTGACTGTGAACAGTGCCTGGTCTCCTTCGCCTTCGATCGTCAAGGCCCCGTTAGGAGTGATGCCTAGTGAGTCAGGGTCTGTTAGGTTGAAGGGCTCAGTTTGTCCTGTAGCGCTGTTTACTGCCGTCAAACCATTGTCACTGGATAACACAGGAGTGACTGTAGCTTGACCGCCGCTCAACGAGAGAGTAGCCAGAACGGGGGTCTGGTTGACACCGTTGTTTAGAGTTGGACTTGAGGGATCTATGAAGATATTACCGTTTGAAAAGGCCAGATCGTCATAGCCACCACCACCATTGATGGAAGGCAAGGTGTAGGTTTGTTGGGTCCGCGTTGTCGGGTTAATAGTCGTCAGCGACGGGTTCCCATCTTGATTTTGTAATGCAAACACCTGGTTAGTAGTCGGATCGATGCGGAGTCCATCGTTGTGGCCTGGCACGCTAAAGGTTTGCAGTAACTGACCGCTTGTCGCGTACTGAGCTACCGTGGTTGGCAAGCCGTCAGAGCCGTTCGAGCTTGTACCGTTGCCGTAACCCACGTAAACATAATTGCCATCAATGGCAATCGAGTCGGGACTGGAAGTGCCTGCCGGGTTCTGGGCGAATACCGAAACACTGTAGCCATCAGAGGCTGTAGGCGCAGCTACTGCTTGCCCATTTCCTTGCAGCC
>JAABUQ010011510.1_pt1 | contig 11277 bp, 10 predicted proteins | sample 5560001 | NCBI WGS metagenome assembly JAABUQ01 (sample SAMN10711888, study PRJNA513371) | rock metagenome | isolation source: Antarctica rocks | place: Antarctica: Victoria Land, Finger Mt nord | collected 2015-12-18
TACCTAACCCTAACCCTGCCTGACCCTAACCTAACCCTATGCCCTAACCTATACCTATACCCTACCCTATTGGGGCGCACTGCAAGCGGGCAGCATGGGCCGCACACAGCGGCACCCGTGCCAGGCGAGCTGCTGGTAGAGTGAGGGCCCAGCCGGCCGCGTTATTGGCTAATCTCCGGAGTACTGCACCACGGAGCGGAGCAGAGCGGCTTGTTGGGCAGCAGCTTTGCGGTGTTCAGTGAGCTCCCTGAATAGGTGCTCTTTTGAGTTGGTCAAGGTGAAGGCTCCTTGTCCCTTCACTGAAGGGAGCACAAGCTGCCTTCGCCCCCAGCTGCTGGTCTGAGGCAGCAAGGCCGGCTGTGGCCACACCAGGCTCCTGACACATGCCGTCGGAGCCGGCGCCAGGCGCAGCAGCTCGGCCCGGCTGAGCGCGCCCCGTCCCCGCACGCCGGGTCCCGCGCGCCGCGGTCGAGGCCCCTACACACAAACCCGGCGCCCGGGATAGTCACCACAGCCTGTCAAAGCCCTCGTGCCGCCACGCCTGCGCGGCCGCGACCGGCACGCCGGCGCGGCCCAGGCAGGCCAGGCACGCGCGGCAGCCGCAGCTGAACAGCTCGCCCGGGCGGAAGCGCGCCGGGACCGCGCCCTGCCAGGCGCCCGCCGCGCCCGCCGCGCCAAAGCCCGCCTCGTAGCAGGCGTCGCCGAGCAGGTCGCGCAGCGCGCTGCAGACCTCGGCCGGCGGCGCGGCCGCGGCGCGCATAGAGACGGCCGCCCAGGCGTGCGCGCCGGGCGCGCTCGGCTGCCACCTGAGCTCGGCGAGCGCGTGCGCCGCGAGCGCCAGCGTGCGCAGCGCGCCCATGCGCGTCAGGCGCAGGCGCAGCGCGCACGGCACGTCGACCGCCAGCACGCGCAGCGCGGGCAGCCGGCGCCCGTCCAGCTTCAGCACCAGCTCGTGGCGCTCGGCCCCGGCCGGCAGGCCGCCGGCGCGCAGCAGGATGCGCAGCTCGCCCAGGCCGGCCAGCGCCGCGCCGCCCAGCTCGCGCGAGAGCAGGTACAGCCGGCTGCGCCCCACGCCCAGGCACTGCCGGCGCTCGCCGCACGCCGCGACACCGCACGCGCCGGCGCCCGCGCCGCCGGCGGCGGGCTCGCCCGAGGCGTGCACGGTGAGCGCGTCCAGGCGCCCGCGCAGCCCGGCGCGCGCGGCGCCGCCCGCAAACTCCACCCAGTCCGCCACGGCGCCCACCGGCAGCACCGCCGCCACGCGGCAGCCCTCCGGCACCGCCACGGCCTCCAGGTCGTGCACGCCGGCCAGCGCGAGCGCCTCCAGGTGCCGGCACGCCCGCAGGTCGGCGCCGGGCGCCCACACGATGTGGCCCGGCGGCGCGGCCTCGACGTGCAGCGTCCGCAGCGCGGGCAGGCTGCCGGCGACGGCCGCGAGGCCCAGGCGCCCCGCGCCGCCGGCGCCGCCGCCGCAGCCGGCCGCCGCGTCGGCGTCCACGCGCAGCACCAGGTGCCGCAGGCCCGCCAGCGACCCCGGCAGCGGCCCCAGCAGCGCCACGTCCAGGCTCAGCACGCGCAGCGGCGGCAGGTCTATGTTGCCCAGCAGCGCGGCCAGCGCGGCGGCCGCGCCCTCCGCGGCGCGGCTCCAGGCGGCGTCCACGCCGCGCCCGGGCGGCCCTGCGCCGCCCGCGCCGACGCCCGCCGCGACGCGCGCCCGGCCCTCGAGCATGCGCTCGCCGTGGCCGATGACGTGCAGGCACCGCAGCGCCCGCAGCGCCCAGCGCGTGCGCAGCAGCGCGGGGCTAGCGTCCCGTGCGCCCGGGGCCGCGCCCGCCGCGGCGGCCAGGCGCGGCAGGTCGGCCACGGCGCGCAGGTCCAGGAAGAGCGAGTGCGCGGCCGGCCACTGCTCGAGCGCCCAGCCGTCCGGGCGCTCGGTGCTGGTGGGGCGCGCGCGCACGACGCGCACGCGCGCCGCGTACATGCTGCGCGTCGCGCAGCACGCGCGCGCCCAGGCGCGCGGCTCCATGTGCTGCGCCACGAGCCGCCAGACGTCCGGCGCGGCGTCGGCCCAGGGGCCTGCGGCGGCCGGGCCGGCGGCTCGGTGGCACCGGCCCGCGGAACGCTGCGCACGATGCGCTCGCCGGAGCGCGTGCGGCGTCACAGAGCGCTGTCAACGCGGTGTGACGTCTGTGCAGGAGCGGGCGCGGCGGACGGCGGACACACGCGTGCCTGCGAGGCGGCGCGTCGGCGACCGATCCGGCGCTGGGACAGGGATACGCACAATAGTCTGCCTGCTCTCCGCAGGCAGGCCGACTCTAAGCACGCCGTGCACAGCGTAGCGCACCGCAGGCCTGGCCATTCGCGTCCTCGCTGGCACGCGGGCGGCGCATCCGCGCAGACGACGGCTGCTGGGCGCCCGCAGCTGCGCGGCGGCGCGCCCGCCTGGCGGTGGGCTGCTGCGCCTTGCCGCCGGCGCGCACGCGGCCCTCACGCTGCCGGCCGGCCTCCCACTGGCTGCCCGCTGCTCCGCCACAGCATTCAGCGCCGTGCGACGCGCTCAGCTGCGCCCTGCACAGTTGCAGGCAGCTCGGACGCTAACGGCGGCGGGTACACCGCCGCCACGCTCCTTGGGTGGTGGCACAGCATGCGGTCGGAGGCAAGGGGGGTCGCGCTCGCGCACAGAGCGCCCGCGCCACTGTGAGAACGACCGGCCAGTCGTGAGGCGGCGATGCGGATAAAGCCGTGTCTGCAGCGGAGGCGCGCACGCTGAACGGCTGCCGTCCGAGGTACGCAAACGGCCACATGTCCGCGCGCTTTGAGACGTCCCCCGCAAGGGCGGACTGCCTGGACGCGGCTACGCGGTCACTGAGGCGCTGTCGCGCTCCCCGATTGGTCCCGGGTGTGCAACGTGCAACGTGCCCCGAGCAGCTCTGCGGCGGTGGTCTAAGCGCCCTGCTGAAGCGCGCCAAGCCCTGCTTTGCTGAGCACCCCTGTCACAGGAGTCCTGTGCTCAGGTGAAAGTACATAGCCAAGTAGGGCTGCCCGGGCAGGCTGACTCAGTGAGCCCGGGAAGGGTTCAAACCACAGTGCATCAGGCCTCATCAGGCCCATGTGCGCCCTGGCAGGCCTGCCGGCCAGGGCCGCTGCGCGTCTCAGGGCGCTCGAGGCGGGCGCCCCAGCGCTGTCAGCCGCTGCCACATGCCCTCTGCACCTGGCCGACCTGCTGCAGCCCGACTCGCGCCGGCTGCTGACACCTCTGCTTGAGCCGGACCTCTTTGAGCCTGCGTCAGTGGAGGGCGGCCTCACGCTGCGCGAAGCAAGGCTCATACTTGAGAGCAGCGCGGTCGCCGTGACGCTCGCCCGCCTCGCACGGCGCTTCGCATGGCGCGACCTGCTCGTCGCAAAGCGGGAGCTCTGCGCGAGCAGAGCTCGAGAAGAGCAGGGCTTGCGGGCCCCGAGCTCGCCGGAGTGTCGCGTCATGGCGACGCTGAGCCTGATGCTGTCATGCCCCTTCGCGGTAGGCGAGGGCCCCGACAGGAACGCCGCCGTGCGCGAGGCCGCCGTGAGGTGTGCGCGCCGCGCCACAGGCAGCGCTGCCTGCTCCCCGAGCGTTCGCGGCCAACCATTGGCGCGCAAGACCGGCCGAGTCCCTGGCCCGGCTCAGGCACCCGCGCCGTCTGTGCGCGCAGGTACGCGGCGTGCGACGTGTACGGCCTGGCCGCAGGCCTGGCCGCGTCGTTTGCAGCCCTGGCGGCGGGCTGCCCAGACAATCCGCTCGACCAGTTCCTGACCTGCACGCTGCTCATCACCTGCGTACCCCTGCTGCTGCGGGTGCGTCCTGGCGCGCGCGCCCGGCGGCAGGCCGCGCTGCGCAGGCCGCCCTAGGCGGGCTGCGCGCCGCGCAGGCGGTGGTGCCCTGGAGCGTGTGCGCCGAGTCGGAGGCGTGGGGCGAGGCCGGCACGCCCCGGTCTGCCCTCTTGGCGCAGTTCCACGCCAGCATGTCGGCCGTGCTCCTCTGGCTGAGCAGCGTCCCGGGCGACCTGTGGCAGTACCTGCCTGAGTCCCCCGAGCCGCCAGGCGCGGGTATCCGCGAGAGTATCCTCCGCGCCAGCTGCCAGGTGCGCCCCGTTGCGCGCCCGGCTCCCCGCGCCCGCTGCGCCGAGCGCCCGACTGACAAGGACCCGCCCCGCCGCAGCTCCTGGCCAACGCGGCGCGGCTGCACGAGGAGCTGGGCGCGGCCGGCCAGGGGCACCCCGCCGCCTACCTGGAGGCCTTCTGCAGCGCGGCCGCAGGCGACCTCCTGGTGGTCATCATGGCGCAGAGGCTGTCCGGAAGCGGCGGTGCGCGGCCCTGGCGCCGCTGAGCGCGCATCGCACCGAGCACAGGCGCGCGTGCACGGACGCGCGCCGGCCCCGCAGGCGGCCCCGACTCGGAGACGTTCACGACGACGACCTACGGCGTCGATCACGCGGTGTTCATGCTCGCCGGCCTGCAGGCGGACGCCGCAGACCCGCTCGCGCCGGAGGTCAGGCAGCGGCTGCGCGTCCTGCTGGTCGAGCGCGTGGCCCCGCTGCTGCTGCGCTGCCTGCGGCGGTGGAAGGCCGGTGCGCGGCGCCCCGCCGACATGCCCCCCTGTCCCGGCCCGCGCCGGGCCTGCAGGGGCGCCAGCCGGGCGCTCGCGCGCCTGGACGCGCCGGCGCTGCCGGGGCGGGTCAGCGGGGCGGCCGGCCCCGGCCACCCCGAGCCCGCAGCCGGTGGCGGGGCCAGCCGCCGGCCGGCGCGCCGCGCGGGCGCAGGGCGGCGCCGCCGGTTGCGGCGCGCTGACCGGCGCGCCGCGCGCGCAGGCGAGCGCAGCCTGCCGGACGCCACCGCGTGCCTGTGCGGCATGCTGCTGGCCAAGGTGCTGTGCTCGGAGGAGCTGTGCAATTGCATGTCCGGGAGGGCGCGCGTGCGCGGCATGCGCCACCTGTACGCCGTGCTGCAATGGACCTCGCAGCGCGTGGCAGCGGCGGTGCGCGGATGCCCGCAGCGGCGCTGTGCAGGGCTTGGGCAGCGCTGGGTGCACCTCTGCTGGCCTGCGCCGCACCTCTGGCCCGCCGCTGCACATGCAGTGCTCGCTTTTTGCATGATGCGCCCCTGCCCGCCGCCCGCGAGCCCCGCCTGGCTCGGCCGCCCAGGCACTCAACATTGCAGCCCTGCCGGCGGTCGCGCGGCGGGCGCCCCCGCAGCTGCTCACACCGCTCAGCGCGCAGGGCGCACACGAGGCGGGCGCGCGCGTCGACGCATCGCTGGGCAGCTACGTACCGGACCTGCTGCACCTCACGTTCGAGGAGCTCGCCCGCTGCCGAGTGCCCTGGACGCGAGTGGTGCAGCCCCGGCCGGTGCTGCCGTTGCGGTGCATGCGCCTGGCGGGCACGCCTACCACTGGCAGGGCCCACGGCGCCGGCATGCGCACGGCGCCGGTCGCGCAGCAGCAGGAGAGGCCTGTGTCGGAGCATGTCGGGGAACGGTCGGCGCTGCTGTGGGCAGCGCCGTCACGGGTGCCGCAGCGACGCCCGCGCGGCGGTCTGCAGTGCGCTCGGCTGCGCGTGCAGGTCGACGAGAGCGATCCGCTCGAGGACGCTGCGCGGCGCCACGCCCTGCTCCCGCTCGCCCTGGCGGCCGTGGAGGCCGCGCTGAGGCGCGCGCCGGAGGCCCTGGGCAGGTCGGACCGGCACGTCGACGACTGCGCACAGCAGGCGCGCTCGCGCTGTGACCGCTCATTGCCGTGTGAGCGCCTGACGGCCGCGCGGGGCCGCGCGCCCGTGCGGGGGCGTGGCCGGCCGGGCGCCCTGTCGCCCCTGACGCGGCCGCCAGCGCGCAGGCGGTGGCCAATGCGATAGAGCTGCTGCGGGCGACGGGCCCCGTCCGGCCTGTTCCGCCGGCCGCCAGGGCGCTGCTCGCGACGCTGGCCAAGCTGCTCGCGACGACGCGCGTGCCCGGCGCCGCCGTGTGCACGGGCCTGACGGTGCGCCGCGCCGCGCCCTGCACGCCGCCGGGCTACCAGTGGCGGCACGCCGTGCTTGCAGGATGTGGAGCGCCCGCCCGCGCCCAGCCCGTGGCGCGCGCGGCAGGAGGCGCTCATGAGCTCGACCACAGAGCTGCTCTGCCGGGAGGACGGCCCGCGCGACGGCGCCCTGCCGGCCGAGCTGCTGCCGTGCGCTGCGGCCCAGCTGCTGCCCCTGCTGCTCCTGCCGCCTGAGCGCGTGCGCGCGCTGGACCTCCAGTGCCCCAGCCGGCGAGGCGGCGACGACAGACTGTCGGTCTTTCTCTCGGGCGTGCTGGTGCGCGCGCGGCCCCCACCGCCTCGCAGGCGACCGGCTGTCCTGTGCGCCGCGGCGCAGACTGCCGGGACCCAGCGCGCGCCCGGCTGCGTGGGCGCGCAGACCGCCTGCCGCGCGCTCGTGGCAGACGACAAACCGGGCGAGTGCCGGGCGCTCGTGCCGGCGTGCGCGGGCCTGGTGCCCTTTGTCGTGCAGGCGATGCACACGCTGGCCGACCGCGGTGCGCGCTTCCCCGGGCCGCTCCGACGAGGGGCTGGGGAGCTGTTGGATGACTGGGGGGTGGCGCGCGTGCTGCTGCATGCCCCGAGCAGCGTGCCGAACGGCAGTGGGCGTGCCGCACATGCGTGCATGCTCAAAGGGGGCTGCTGTGCGGGCGCGTGCGGCCCCGCCGCGCCTGGAAAGGCTGCAGGCGGCGTCCGCCAGGGTGCAGGGAGACATTCTGCGAACGCGTGCGGCCGCGGCCGCGCCTGGAAAGGCTGCAGGTGGCATTAGCCAGGGTGCAGGGAGACATTCTGCGAACGCGTGCGGCCGCGGCCGCGCCTGGAAAGGCTGCAGGCGGCGTCCGCCAGGGCGCCGGCAGCCAGCGCGTGCCGGGCTGCGGCGGCGTGCGGCCCGCCCCTGGTGCAGGCGATGGCGTGAGCGCTGCGCAGCCCCGTGCAGGTCCGGCCGCGCCGGGCGCGCATGCGACGGGCTGCGGAGCGGCCGGCGGCGGCGGCGGAGGCCGCCCGCGCGGAGGCAGCTCGCGCGACGCCTCGGCCGCGGAGGCCGCGGGCATGCAGGCGCGGTGGATGGCGGCAGTGGTAACGGTGGAGATCCTGTGCGTCGCGTCGCGCGCGCTGGCCGCGGCGCTCGTGCGCGCCGGAGCGCTGGGCGCGGCGCTGCGCCTGACGCGGCGCGCAGTGGACGCGTGCGCCGCGCCCGAGCGCGGGCGCACGGCAGTCCTCGCAATGCACTCAACCTGGGACGCCGTGCTGGCCGCCATTTGGCGGCACTCACCGGCGGTGGTGCGCGCGCGCCCCGCAGCAGCGCTGCCCGCACCTCCTGCGGAGGTGTCCCGCTGACGCCGTGCGGGCGCCGCGGCAGGCCGCCCTGCCGATAGGTATGCCAGCGTCGCCGGAGGTAGGCAGCGATCCACAGCACTGGCTGCCCGACCTGGCGGCCGCCATTGCGCGCTTCGAGGCCGATGTTGCGCCGCACATGCCCGCCGAGGCCCCGTCGCCCAGCCTGGAGGACCTGCGCCTGCGCACGCCCGCGCTCCACCCCATGGGCTGCTGGAGCATGGGGTGCGCCCGTCGCCCCCCGCCAACCGTGCCGCCGACGAGCGCGCGTCAGGGCTGTCGCTGCAGGCCCGACTCGCGAGCGCGCCGCGCGCGCGCGCAGGTGCGGCAACCTGTCCGGCGCGTCGGAGGCGGGCCTGCGGCTGCAGCTGTGCTCCGGCTGCAATGTCGCGTGCTTCTGCTCGGCCGCGTGCCACAAGGCGGCCTGGCGCGCGGGCCACAAGGAAGCGTGCCAGCGCCTGCACGCGCGCGCCTGACGGGCGCGGCCGGCCGGCGGGCGCCCGCTGGCAGCCCCCGGCGGCTCGTCTGCGTGCAGGCTCGAGCGCTGCGCAACATCGACGATGGTTCCCCTCTGGCCGCTCATGCGCGCGCACCTGCAGGTGTGCCATGGGGGCCGGGGGCGTAGCGCCTCGTCCCACGTGGCGGGCAGGGGTCTGCCCGGCGCGCGCGTGTGGCTGCATTCGACCGAGGCGATGCGCCCTGCGTGTGGACTGGCGCAGCCTGGCACACGGTCCTGACTCTGGGCTGTGCTCTGGAGAGCTCCCTCGCGACCGGCCCTGCCCTGCACAGGTCGCGCCTGCAACGCTTGCAGTGCAAACAAAGCGCGAGTGCTCCCTGGCCTTTGCGAGCATGCCCAAGCACGAGCGGCGGCTGTGCTTGGCTCTTGGAGAGCGGCCTACACATAACCTGCATGAGGCAGCATTGTTGTACTGTGCGTCAGCGTGCGAGGAATGCCGGGTGTGTACATTACGGAAAGGGTGTGGCAAACGCGCTTGCGCTCGCCAGCATCGGGCTGCAAACCAGTGTGTCTTGCTGGGCATGTATGCGTGGTGACCGGCTGGGAACGGTCTCATGTGTGCGGTGACACTGTTTGGGATGTCGGGCAGGGCGCGGGGGCGCCGTCGCAGTGCAAGATGACATTTATTTATGCCGAGCGTTATCTCACGCATAAAAATACAGTGAGTGAGCCTGCATGCGGTGCACTGCATAGCAAAGGACTGCGGCCATCAGCACTGCGCCCGCATGACAACCTTCACAACAGCTCACACTTGCACCAGGTTCCCACACGCAAGCTCTGGACAGCACGCAGTCACACAGAGGCTCAGAGGCTCAGAGCGCTGATGTTCAGAAGTTCAGTGTGTGTGTTCGCGGGGCGGCTGGAAGGCGGCTACGGCGCGGCCGCGCCGTCCCCGCCCGGCGCCTGCAGCGCGAGCGCCGCGACGGCCGCCGGCCGGCCGACCACGACGCGCTCCTTGGCGACCACGACCAGGCCGGGCGGCGCGCCGCGCGGCTTGCTGACGTCCTTGGCGCGCGCCACGATGACGGCCGGCTTGCCCTCGTTGCGCGCCTTGGAGAAGAAGGCGGCCAGGCTGGCGGCGAAGATGACGTCCTCGTGCGGCGCGTCCCTGCGCGCGCGCCGCGCTCGGCCGCGCGCGGCGGAGCCTAGGCCGCGTTGAAAAGCCGCGCCAGCAGGGGCCGCACCCCGAGGCCGGCACGCGCAGCACGGTGTGGGAGCCCGGGCAGCCGCGCGCGTGGAACCACAGGTCGGCGTCGGCGGCGCTGCGCGTCAGCTCGTCGTTCTCGCGCGGGTGCCGCCCGACCAGCACCTGCGCGCCGCGCCGCTCCGCCTGGGCACGCCCGGCGCGGCGGCAGGGTGCGGCGACCCAGGGCGGCGCGCCGCGCGCCTGCAGGCCGGCCGGCGAGGTGAACGCGCGGTAGGCGCGCTTGGCCGGCGCGCCGCGCCTGGCCGCCTTGCGCGCCTTGGCCGCGCCCGCCTTGGCCAGCGCGGCGTCCGGCGGCGCGCGCATGTGCCCGCCAGCCACCAGCTCGTCCTGCGCAGCCCCGCGGCGCGTCGGCGCGCGCGCCCCCCGAGCGGCGCGCAGCGGGCGCGGAGCGGGCCCCCCACCTGCATGCCGCGCAGGGCGTCCACGGCGCCGGGCTCCTGCGGGCGCAGCATCTGCAGCTGCGCCTCCGCCTGCTCCAGGTACTCCACCTGCTGCGCCGTCGCCTGCGCGCGCCGCACCGCGCGGACCGCGCTCACGCCGGCCATGCTGGAGCGCGCCCAACCCGCTGCGCGCGCCCGTCAGGGGCCCTACTGCGCACGGCGCGCGGCCGGACGGCCGCGCCGGCGCGGGCGGGCGCGCGCCTGCAGCACCGGCGCGATCGCGTCCAGCGTGCGCCGCTGCTTCCGCGCGGTTTTGTAGAGCGCCTCCGCCACGTCGTTGGGCTCTTTGCCGCCGGCCGGCGCCAGCGGGATGTCGACCAACTCGCCGCTGTCCCAGTCCTCGACCTGCGCGGCGTTTTTTTAGGTTGTGACGAGCGCCATGACCGCTCGTCAGGCGGGCGGCGGGCATGACTCCGCCCCCGCGCGCGCGCCTGCACGCTGGCCGCGTCGGGCGGGATGCGGTGTAGCGCAGACACGAGCAGGTCGGCGCGCTTCTGCGTGGCCGCCGCGAGCTCGCCCGCGGCCGCCTGCCGGCCCATGTTGGCCAGCTTGGTGCGCGCGCGCTTGAGCGCGGCCGCCACCGCGCCGCGCAGCGCGGCGTGCAGGCGTAGGCACTCGTCCTCCTCCTGCGGCCGCGCGTGCGTCAGCGCTGGCGCGGCGCGTAACCCAACCCTGACCCTGACCCCAGCTCGGCACAGACCTGGATGCCGCCGTACATGGCGTCCACGAGCGCGTGCACGCCGCCCGGCGGCGCGCGCTGCCCCAGCAGCAGCAGGCGGCCGCCGGCGGGGTCCGGCGCGACCGCGAAGGCGCCCGTCGCGTGCGCCTGCAGCCAGCGCCGCCAGAGCGCGCCGAGCGCGGCCCAGGCGCCCTCGCCGAGCTCGCTCGGCCGCAGCTGCGCGGCCACGCCGGCGCGCTCGCACAGCTCGGCCGCGAGGCCCGGGCTGACGCCCTGCGCGCCGCGCGGCCGGCGGCGTCAGCGCTTCTTTTCAAGGGGGTAAGTCTGGTGTGCGCCTGCTTGCCGGGCCCCGCGCGCGCATGCCGCGCCGCGAGCCGGGCGCGCCTGGAAGGCGACCATGAGGCAGTTGGCGAGCGTGGGCGCCCGCGCCCAGCTCGGGCACCGGCCCGCGCCGATGTCCGCCTCAGCGGCGGCCGCGGCGGCGCGCCAGGCGGCCTCGCCCTCCTCCAGGCTCGCCGGCCGCTGGCCGGCCGGCTCGGGCGGCAGCCGGTAGCGCGCGCCCACCTGCGCGCACCGCGCGTCTCGGCGCAGGGCGCGGCGCGGGGCCATGCGGCGCGCCGGCGGCGCGGGCACGCACATGGACGGTCCGCAGGCTGGACATGCGCCCGCCGACCTGCAGCGCGGAGCCCAGGATGAGGTCGTCCGCGGCGCGCGTCAGCACCAGGTTGCTGTTCCTGCGCGCGGGTTCGAGCTAGGGTAAGGGTCAGGGCGAGGGTTAGCTCGCCCAGTGCCCTGCCGGAGCGGCGCCGGCCAGGGCGCGGGCGCGCGGGGCCGTGCCTGCCCTGCACCTCCAGGTACACGTGGTGCGAGGCCGCCTGGCCCAGCCGCGGCCCGAACGCCAGCCGGCACGTGCGCTCCCACGCGCGCGGCAGCTCGGCGCGCAGCAGCACCAGGCCGCGCAGCTGCTGGTGCACCTGCGGCGGCGCGCACGCGTCAGGCGCGCCGTGCTGCGCTGCGCGCTCCGGTACCACGCGGCGGGCCCGGGCGCCGCGC
>JAABUQ010011512.1_pt1 | contig 11275 bp, 2 predicted proteins | sample 5560001 | NCBI WGS metagenome assembly JAABUQ01 (sample SAMN10711888, study PRJNA513371) | rock metagenome | isolation source: Antarctica rocks | place: Antarctica: Victoria Land, Finger Mt nord | collected 2015-12-18
AGTTTAAAAAGTTTTTAAAATATTATATTTATAAATATATATATAATAAAAATATTATATATATAAAAATTATATAAAATATATTAAAATTCTTTTCCCTTTATAATATTTATAATAAAGGTTCTTAATAAGTTTACAAAAATATTATTTTATTATTTAAAATATTAAAAACTAATATTTTAAAAAGGGAATAATTATAAAATTATATATATATTTTAATATATAATTAAAAATTATATTAATATTAAATTTATTATTAGAAACTTCAAAGAATAAAATAACCTTATATTTATTTTATTTAAAAACTTTATTTTATTATTTTAAAAATCCCTTATTCTTTAATAATAATCGTTAATACCTTTATCTTTTTCAAAGATAAGGTTAATAGCAATTATTTATTTATTACGTTCTACTTACGCTTTACTATTATAGCAATTATATTTAGTTATTATATTTTATATTGTTATTTATTATATACTTTAATAATAATAATATTTTCTATTGTATTAAATAATTAGTTATATAAATATTTATAATAATATTAAGATTTTTAATATAAAGTATTTTAAAGAAGAAAAAGGTAAGAAATTTAATAATATTATAAAAAGCTATCGGACCTAACTAATAACTTTCTTAATTATTAAATATATATTACAATATATTATGTTTGCTTCTTGATACTTTATATATATATTATTAATATAAATAATAAGATAAATATATTTTATTAACTAAAGAAGTAGGGAAAATATAAAGTAGTAGCGACCTAATACTACAGGGCTAAGGCAGCGACGTACTATGGTAAATACAGTTAGCAATTGAAGCTTCAACTAGCACTATTACCTACCTAGGATAATATAGTTGAATAGTGAATTTAGTCAGTTGATTGATGATTGAACGAAATTCATACGTCAACTATGACATGACCGCTCACGTAGTAGGAGGCCTTAAATGAATATAAGTGTTGGCTTAGGAGATTTCAATTGTTCTATCTACTTAGGAATACAAGCTCATTTATATACTCGGCTGATCAATCTAGGCCCTATAAATAATAAAATATTTAATAGAATTAATATATTCTGAATATAACCTTTATTATTTGATATATAATTTAACTAATAATAATTCAGGATTATAATATATTAAATTTAATTTAGTTTAATATTATTAGAAAAACTGCTTTAATTATTCTCTAATATTCCTTTTTAAATTTTATAATAGTTTCTAAAATATTATTAGCAAACAGTTTATTAAGTTTTATATATATTTTTTTAACCTTTTTAAACTAGCTTTAGCAATTAGAATATATACTTTAAACTTATTGCTATTATTAATTTTATCAAAAAATTTATTATTATTTTTTCGGTAAGAATTTAGTTTATAATTATATTTTTACTTTATATTAAATCTTTTATTTTATAATACCGAAGTTATATATATTTCGTTTTAGGGTATATTATAAGGTTTTCGGTTAAATTAATTATTAATTAATTATTTAAATTTATTTTTATAATTTTTATATTTCTTTTATTATACTTAAATTCCTAAAGTAAATCCTTAAAATATATAATTTTTTTATATATTTTTAATATAACAATATATTTAGCTTTAATTAATAATATAACTATAATTATTTCCTATTTAAATTTCTAGCTAACCGGTTTATTAACTAGCTTAAAAAAATATTTTATTATAAATTTATTATTATTAATATTATTATATTAGGAAAAGTCGGAGTAAGCTTAAAAGGTCTTATTATATATATAATTTAACTTAAATATTATTCCAATTTCAATTGTATTAATTAAATATCTTATTACTTATTTTGCTATTATATAATAATCGTTTATTAACTATATAAAATACTTACTTAAATAATATATTATAAAATTAATATCGGGCCGGTTTATTCCAGCTATTTAATTTAAGGTCTCGATAATAAATACGAAGTTATTTTTCAACTTCTTATTAATAATATATTTAGGAAATAGCTATTCCAGCTTTATATTCTTATTTATAATACTCTTAATAATATAATAATCTTCTATTCCTAATTATTTAAATATTTAAGCGATATAACCCTTTTAAATAATAATTATTATATAATTATCGCGATTTCTTAAGATTTTTATTTTTAAATAAAAAGAAATAGCTCTTAAATATTTTAGTTTAAATTTTTTATTAAATTAAATTTTTAGTTTGTTTATTGCTTTTTTTATATATAAAAATATTAATAGATTATTTATATAAATAGCTATAATCGTTCCTTTATTATTAATAAAAATAGAATTGTCTTTTTAAAGTCGCTTAAAGCCAAAACTTTTTAATTTTATTATTAATATTTCTCTTTATTCCTTAAATAATTATTTAAGGTTATATAAGGCCTTTTTTAAATAATATATATTATTTATACCGTTAATATATTTATAAAATTATTTTATTTATATTTCTTCTTTAAGAATTACTTTTAAGAAAATAATATTAATATTAAAATATTCTATTTTTATATTATATTTTATTCCTAAAATTAGGAGTACTTTTTAATTTAAAGTTTTTATAATTAATAAAAAAATAATATTATAATTTATTCCCTTTACCTATTCGAAGCCTTTAATAATTTATTAAGCTTTATATTTAACGATTTCGCCCTTAATATTTAACTTAATTAATAATATTTATTTTCTTAAGAGTATTTTGCGTTTTAATAATAATTTCTTAACTTTCTATATCTTTTTAATTTTTATTATATTTAATTTTATTTAAAATTTTATTTTTTATTATTTTTTATTTAGCCTTAAAAATACTTCTTATTAATTTTTAAAAAGGGTAGTATTTTCGTTTTTGATTATTTAAGAAATTTATATAAAAGGAAATCTTCCCCCCTTTATTCCTTTTTAGAGATTATAATAATTTATTAATAAACAAAGTCTTGTAAACCGTCTTGGTTAATATTCTAATAATATTAATAACTTTTAATAAATTTAAAAAAATATTTATTATATTCTTAATACCTTTTATTTATTATATAAAAATAATATATTATTAATATAAATTACGATTTCCTTATTTAACTTTATATTTAATATTTGTTTAATATTTTATTTATTAAAGTTAAAATTAATTATTTTATTAAATTTAATATTTTAAATATTAACTTCTTTAAATCCGTTTTATATATTAAAGTTAAGGCTAATTTCCTTATTAATATTAACGTTTTAAATATTTGCTTTTATATTTACGGATTATTTATTTATTAATATATTATCTATTTTATTAGGAATATTAGGAATAATTTCTTTATTATTCTTTATCTTAAATAAATACGTTTTTATTAATATTATTTTATCGAAAATAATATAAATTAAAAACTTTAATTTTTTAACTTTTTTATTTTATATTCGATATTAATTAGAATTATTATTAAATCTTAAGAATTTATATTTAATATTTTAAAATTTGAATTTTTATTTATAAATATTTTTATTATATATTTAATAAATATATCCGAATAATTTTATATAATTAATATTTAATTTCTCTCTAATTTATTCTTTATATAATATTTTTCTATTAAATATTGCTATAAGGAGTTTCTCCCTAATATATATTATAAAATTTAAAGTTTCCTTTTAAAAATCTTTATTTAATCTTAAATAAAATTATATTATTTTGATTTATTCGAATAATATTTTATTACTTTATTTAACGATACCGTTTTAATAGGGGCTATATAATAATATCGGCTCCTATTAAATACTAGCCTAGCTAAGAGTTGTTTATATTTATAAATTAATAAATTTTTTTATATTATTTTTATATAAATAATTAATAATATATCTTTTAATATTATTCTTTTTGATATAATTTTTAATATAATTATTAATAAAGCCTACTTTTCGTAAAGGAAGAAAATAAATAATTATTATATTAATATATTTATTAATAAATATTAAAATATATTTTATATTACTTTTTATAAGAATAATCTTTTTACTTTTAATAATATTTATAAATTATTATTTATTTAAAAATATTATTTGCTTATTCCTTATTAACTTATAATTAAAAATATAAAATTGTTTTTTTATAATATAAATTTTATATTATTATTTTAATAATATTATATTTTTAAATTTATTATTTTATTTAATATTTATTCCGGTAGTTATTTTTATTATATTTTTTATTAAAGTTATTTTAATATATTTAAAGTATATATATTAAAGCCTTTATAAAGCTAGAATATCCTTTGTTCTAACGTTTTTAATATACTTTTAATATTTTAAGGGAGATTAGGGAATAAGATAATTATTACTTATTTTTTAACCTGAAAATAACGTTTTCCCTGTTTTATCCTTAATATTAAAAAAATTTCCCTTAAACGATATTATATATACCTTTTTAACTAATTTTATTATTAAAATAACGTTATATTAGTTCTTTAAGATATAATATATATTTATTAATTCGACTTCTTTATTATTATTAATTATTATAATAATAAAGCCTTTCTTTTTTATTATTATAATAATATCGTTAATCCTATTAATAGGGTAATTATATATATAATAGGAAATAAAATATTACTATTTAAAATAAATATAAATTTCAGTTTTTAAATTTAAATAAATATCTGATTTTCTAAATATTTTATATATTAATCGTATTATTAATATTTTTTTAAAATTAATAATTATTTTAAAGTTATATACCCTTAAAACCTATTTCGTTTTCTCTTTATTATTTTTAAGGAGGAGTTTCTTATCTTTTGGCTTTTATTAATTAGGATAGAAGTTACTATTTAAATAATAATATTTTTCTTTTATATAAGATCTTTTATAATAAAAATATTTCGGTTTAATATTTTTACTATTTCCCTTTTTATTATTATTATTATTATTACTTTTCGTTTTTCCTTGTTTTTTAAAATTCCTTATTTTTAAAGCTTTTGAAGAGTTTTTTTAACTTTGTTATTTATTATAAATAAATATTATTTTAATAATCTCCTTAAAAGTAATATCTTTATTAATATTATTTATAATTTAAATAATTTATATTTAATATAACTTTATCTTATTTAAAAGACCTTTTAGGAATAAATAAATTAATATTATTTTATTTATAATTTATATTATTATTATTAAGCAATTATTTTAATAATATAAATAATTAATATATTTGCTAATACTCTTAAAAATAGTAAAATCTATATTAATTAAATACTAAACGGTTATATATATAATATAATTATTCTTTTTCTAGAATTTATTCTTTAAAAGCTTTTATATTTTTATAATATCTTTTTCGCTATTAAAGAAGTCCTTAATATATAATTTATATATTAAAATAATAATAGCTTAGGCCTTTTTATTTATTAAAGGTAAATTATTATTAATATTATTTTTATTTTTATTAATAATTAACCAAGATCCTTCTTTAATAAAAATAACTTATATTTCGGGAGCTTAATTATAATAATTAGAAATCCTTTTTAAAATAATTACCTTTTTATATATTATTTTTATAATTTAATATAAAAATAAATAAAATAATAATATTTATAAATTAAAAAATTAAATATTTTTTTTCTTATATAAATATATAAATATTAGCCGGGCTTATAACTTATTAACTTAAGAAATTTTAATTATTTTAATTATTTAAGAATATAAACTTATTTATATACTCGGCTGATCAATCTAGGCCTTATAAATAATAAAATATTTAATAAAGCTGATATACCTTAAGTATAGCCCTTATTATTCGATATACAGCCTGGCTAACAGTGATCCAGGATTGCGATACGCTAGACCTGATTTGGCTTAGTGCTGCTGGAGAGACTGCCCCGGCCATTCTCCAACAGTGAGCAAACCAACATAATATTTGCGCTGCACTTCGCCACCGTTTAATTTTGTCTGCGGGTACTCTATGAGAATCTGCAAAAAGCCCCTCCCACGAATCTCGAAAGCTGGTTGCCCAACTTCATTCATTTTGCGCTCTATGCGTCGTCCTCATCCCGCATTGTTCATACCCGGACTTAAGCACTAAATACTGCTAGCAGATTACTCCACAAATCGACCAGGTGAATGCCTTATGTGATTATGGCAAACTTGAGGAGTCACTTTTTGATTAAATCCGCATCTGGCCTGTTTTTAGTCCTTGTTGCTTGGCTTGTTACCCTGCCACGACCAATTCACTGTAACCAAATGCCTCTCAAAAGCCTTCAGACAGAAGCAGCGTTGTCAGAGGCTGGGAAAATCGTCAAAAACGTTGCCATTATAGGTACTTCCGTCCTCAGAGCTGGCACACAATCTCCAGGTTTAATCCATCCTAGGCTCGGGTCCGTCAGGTGCCGCCAGTGCTTATTTCCTTCGAAAATTGACATCGAGTGATGTTACTTATAATATCGTTCTTTTCGAGAAGGAAGCGGAACTTGGGGGAAGGGTCAGCTCGGTCGCTGTCCCTGACCACGATTTGGAATTCGTGGAGGTTGGAGTAACGGCCTTCTCGGAACAAGATGCTCTTTTGAACGAGATCCTTGACGATGTAGGTCTGAAACAAGATATAGTATCTTCCTATTATCCCAACAAGTCGGCCATCTGGGACGGCCGACATACGACCCCGAGTATCCCTACACGGACAATCACCTGGCGCGACTGGGCCGACATGACCAGACTGTACGGACTTGGCTTCGTCCAAAGTATGCACTTGACCAAGGAAACATTCTTGAAATTGTCCCGCCTCCCTGAAGCAATACCAATACGCAATATTTACCGCAGTCTGCAGCAACTCGACGCGGCGGATAGCCTCTGGTGGACGCCCTCAGCATATTTGCGCTCGAAGTGGATCTCTGGCAAATTCGTTGACGAGTATGCCACAGCTTCAAATCATGCATCATTTGGTCAGGATAAATTTGATTCGAATGCGTACTACCTTGCTCTAGCATTGAACTCGCTGATACAGGCGTCGCTTCGGCTAAAGGGAGGCAACAGCAAGCTGATAGATGGTATGATTGCAGCTTCGCTGGCGGACGTGCATCACTCGCAGCAAGTCGTTGAGATCACGTATTCTGCTAACGACTCTGTCCGAGTACGATCACATTCTGTCTCGAAAGAAAATCCTGAAGAGTTCGAAGCGTCCTTCGACAGCGTCATCATTGCAGCTCCTTGGGCGAGCACGGAGATCTCGCTGCCAGACCTCACCATACTGCCCGCAACCGTCGAATACACGGAGATGCACGTAACGCATTTTTTGTCTCCGTTCGACCTGAATCCTCAGACATTCAGGCTCGAAAATGGGGACCACTGTCCAGACGATATCATGTCTCTCCCTGTAGAAACGCCCAACACGACAGAAGAATCTAAGATCTTCGACTTTTTCCGCCTCACTAAGGTCCAGTCCTTGCCAGCTCAAGAGCAGAGACCTGAAGTGAATCTCTACCGCCTTCTCACCCCCAAGGCTACCACTACTGCTCAACTTCTATCTCTTCTCCGAATCCCCAAAGAATCTGCGGCCGACCCCATATCCTGGCAGCACAACCACCACTGGCCGTTCGCCTATCCCAAAGCTGACTACGAGCAATCTCCTTACTTCTCCGAAGTGGCTGACAACATATACATAACTGCGAATATCGAGCTCATAGGCAGTAGACTGGAGACAGCGGTGACTATGGGGAAGAATATCGCGAAGCTGGTCGATGCACAGCTAAGAGAGCAAATGAACGCGGAAAAGTGCCGAGTTGAGTCGATCGAGTTGGATGAGTGAGGGGCCATAGTTAGGATCCAGGACCGTTCCAATTCCAATCCTATTGACCTTTTGGTATGATGCCGCTATCGCTGTAATCAGTGGAGACAAATTCCATCAACAGAATCGAGCAAGCTTAGTTGAACTCAAAGATCTGCTGTATTGCCATAACATCCTGGCCATTATGCAAAATCTGCCGAGTTTTGCTCGATCAGGTCGAAAATATCACTTCTGCCAATTCGCGAACTTACAATATTTCTCCCTACAGAACCTGCATATCTAGGAATCTTTCGATTAAAGGTGATTGTAGCAGGCAACAGGACGATGCATTGGCAACCCGGAGCAGAGTGACTTGGACAGGGATAGGAGCAGAACACGAAACGCTTTTATCTAAAGTCTATGTCTAGTACGCTGTGCTTCCCAGAAGAACAGGCAACATAGCTGAACAATCTAAGGCAAGCCATAAAAACTTCAAAGGAGTTTGATATTGCAAAAGTCATCTAAAAGCAACAAAGCACGAAAGAAAATGCAGCCGCGAAGGCATCCAAGCTCCCTCCTATCCCCATATCACACGATAGAATGACTGCTCCACCCGGAAATATGTCTATCTCTGTCACAGCCCAATCGTGTTATGAGCCTTCTCACCCTTCCACGCCCCCACCAACTCCTCAACCTAATAGCTCTGGTAGACATTGCCTGTCGTTGCCGATGTATTCAGGTGGAAGATGTGCTCGTCCTTCGCACAGCCTTGGGATCCTTGGAGTGCGAAGAGCTGATGCCCATTGTCTGACCCGCAGGCCAGAAATTAGCAGAGGGCAATTATGGAGTAAGTGGAAGTCGAACTTTCCATTCGCTTATTGATATAGGAGTAGGATAGAGTAAGCAATTTTGGCCTGTCTGAGCCCGTCTCCAAATTTTACCTTTACCCCGCGCCTGTTGCCTCGCCTCGAACTCCTATATAAGGTGCTATACGTTTCCCGACTCATTTTCCGGTTTCTATATCTTCCGTCATTCCAATTCGTATTCGATATTATGCTCCGTACACCTCCTCCCAGCGATTCTTGCAATTTCTTATTCGTTATCCCCTTCTTTATCCAACGCTGAATTATCTTGGCCCTAAAGCTACTAGGAACGATGAAAAAATAAAGTAATAGGAATACTACATCAGCAAATCGGCAGGCCTGCCTAGGGCAAGCCCTGCGTGACTTAGGCAGGAGTTAACAGGTTTAGCAGGTTTAGCAGTTCCTAGGTTGGTTTCGCAAGAATAATTTACATCCTTACCTTGCGCTAGCCTTAGGCAGGTTCGTATTAGCAAAGACACCTTATGTTCTGTTAACAATTATTAATATTTTATTCAACTTTAAGTAATTTTATTTAAAAAAAAAATTAATATTATTTTTAAATAAATATATTAAATTTAATAAATAATAAAATAGTAAATAGTTAACAAACAATTAAATAATTAATAAGTTAAAAAATAACTTATATACGCGTATATCTTTTTATTAAATTGTTTAAATTTTAAATTCGATTTGAATTAACGTAAATTTTTATTATATTATAAGTTTAACGAATTATTAATTTTAACATAAAATTTTACAACTTTTCTTAATTAAATTTAATTAAAAAAAATTCAAATTTTTTTTAAATCAATTATTATTAATTTTCAAATTTTTTAAAATTTTTTTAAAAATTTTATATATATTAAATTTAATTGAATAATATAAATAGTTCAAAAAAGCAATTATAACGATTTTCTCTTAATAAATATAAATATTATAAAAGTTATTAAATTTGTAAAATTTGTTAAATACGTTTAAAACGAACTTTATATAATTTTATAAATAAAAGTTGCGTAAGGTTCACCCCTGGCGCCTTGGGTAGGTATTAACAAGTTTTACAACTTTTTATTTCCTAAACAATTTTACCGATTTGTTAATTTAATAATTGTTATTATTCTATAATTATTTTTACAAACGGATTTTCTATATAAATATTGAATTAAAGTTATATTGAAAGAAGCCGATTAATTGAAAAATTCAATATAATGTTATGAAAAAGCTATTTAAAATATATTGAAAAAAATGTTTAAATATATATAAATTCAAAGAAATTTTTATTTTTAATTATTATAAATTTTATTAAATTAAATCGAATTTGTTATATTCTTATGTTGTTAATAATTTTATAAAAAGAAAATTATTTAAAATTACTATTGTTCCTTTTGTTCAAATTTTTATTACTTGTTATATGTCTAAAAGAAAATTGAATATTTATTTCTTTTTTAACTATTTTTTTAACTATTTGCTTTTGCTTTTCATTTTCATTTTCATTTTCATTTTCATTTTCATTTTCATTTTCATTTTCATTTTCATTTTCATTTTCATTTTCATTTTCATTTTCATTTTCATTTTCATTATTTTTATTTTTATTATATTCGTTATTTATATTTACTTTTTCTTTTCCTTTATTGGCAAGATTGAGTTTAACAATTTTAAAAAAATTATTATTAGATTTTCTATATATAACGAATATTAAAAAGTAAATAGTATTAATAAAAAAAGATAATTAATATAATAGAAAAAGAAGAAGAAAATAATAAGCAAAATATTTTAACTTTTTGCGAAAAATAATAATTTTAAATTATAAACTTTTAGTAATAATAAAATTAACAACTGAAGAATTTATAACCCGTATTTAAGTTTTAAACTTAACATTGAAACTGAACAAAAATTAAAATTATTTTTATTTTTATTTTATTTTTTAAATATAAAATCGTAAATATTAAAGTAAATATTGCTATATTTATCAATCTTTTTACGCTTATTTTCGCTTCCTTTCGTTTTATAAATAAAACTTTTACTGTAATTAAAGAAATTAAAATATTTAATAATATTATTAACTTTTTTATTTCCGTAATCAAAACTTAATATCAAATAATATAAATTTTATATATTTCCAATCTCATTTAATTACTCTTCGAAAAATAGCAAAGGGTTGTTGTCTTTTTCGATATTAGCTTTCAAGTAAAACCCAACCGAGAAGGGATCTGGAAATCGTTATTTAATACCTTTTAACAATAAAAATAATAAAAGTTACTTTGACTATTTCCCGTATCTTCGAATCTTAATATTGATTTGTCGAATTGATTATCAGTTGTTATCGGCAGGGAAATAATCAGATCAATGTATTTGATCAAATCGTCGTTTTGAAGTCTCTGGCTGACGTCTGGGGCGAAGGCCATAGACTCATTATATATGTTGCTAAGGATGGAAGCACTGTCATAAAGCTTTAAATAGTTTTTATATAAAGTTTAATATTTAAAGGAAATTATCGAAATAATAATAATAATATTTTATTATTTTATTATTTTTATTATTTTTATTATTTTTATTATTTTTATTATTTTTATTAATTTTATTAATTTTATTATTTTTATTAATTTTATTAATTTTATTAATTTTATTAATTTTATTAATTTTATTAATTTTATTAATTTTATTAATTTTATTAATTTTATTAATTTTATTAA
>JAABUQ010011513.1_pt1 | contig 11274 bp, 11 predicted proteins | sample 5560001 | NCBI WGS metagenome assembly JAABUQ01 (sample SAMN10711888, study PRJNA513371) | rock metagenome | isolation source: Antarctica rocks | place: Antarctica: Victoria Land, Finger Mt nord | collected 2015-12-18
GCTTAGTCTAGCTGCTTTACCCTTACTCGGAGCGCACTGCGCTCCTGCGTTCTTGCATAGCTTTTGCAGGCTCTTGACCGACGCGGCACCTAGCGCTCGGCAAGCGTGCGGCGCGGAACAGGCGCCAACGGACCAGGATGCCAGCCCAGTCCCAGCCCCCGTTCAGGCACGTCCTATGCTGCCCAGGTATTGCACGCCCACGCTGCGTTGGTCCCCCCCGCCGCACCGTGAAGGGTCACGCAAGGCGCTCCTGTCAACAGGCGCCCAGGGCTGCGCCCATGCTGGCCAAGCGCTGATGTGAGCAGACCGGGGTGTGGCGCCAGGGTCCAGGCGCGGAGGCCGGCGGGCGCCAAGGCGCAGGCGGACTTTGTCAACGCCGACGCGGCAGGGGCTGGGGTGCGCCGGCACCAGCAGAGCTGTCAGCCTGGCCTGGCAGTGCAGCCGGCGGGGCGGGGGAGTGCAGCAGTAGAGGCGGCTCCCTCCTCACGCCGCGCGCAGAAGGCAAGGCGTGGCAGCAGCAAGGACTCGGCAGCTTTTCGCTGAGGTCTTGCTGCAGTCAACTGCGCGCTTGTGCAGGCAGGCTGCAGGCTGTAGATTGACAGTGCAAAGGGCACAGCAGGCCTGTTGCAGCGAGCCGCGTTTCAGGTGCGGCAGGTCGCTGCAGCGCCTTCCGGGCTTTGTTTGTGAAGTGTAGAGCAGAGAGGGGTGGGGGCACCATTGTTTGGGCTGCCTAGCCTCTGGCAGTGAGCCACTGCAGACAGCAGTAAGCCACTGAACTCACCCGCAGGCATGCTTGGCTGCCCCGCAGCCTGTGCGGCAGGCTGTGCACAAGGCTTGCAGGGGCAGCGCATGCATGATTCACATCAGCAAGCAGCTCCGCACATGCACGCTGCATGGCTGGGCAGCGCATGCCAGGTCCTGGGTCAGGCAGGGCACTCAGTGTCACCCCACCTCCAGTGGCTGCATGTATGATAAAAGACATTACACGGTCTCTGTGCGCGCCAGGCTGGAGCGCCGGACACGAAGACCATTGCGGGGGCGGGGCTGAGGGTGCAGCCGGGCTGCGGCGGCATCTTCAAGACCGCGGCGGTGGTCATCCTGCGCGCGGAGCGGCGGCTCATGGGCACCGCAGAGATCACAAAGTGCGCCACCCGCACGGTAGACCAATCATCGCATGCAGCGCATGTGCAAGGCTGACGTGGTGGCTGGAAGCCATACGCAGACTCCTCGGGCATGCTCGCCTCGTCTGCCCCACCAGATGGGCGGCATAAATGGCGCATCGGCAATGCCGTAGGCAATCTCTTGCATGAGGAGGCATCGTCGAGAGACGCGTCTGCATGCGCCCTGTACTAACCTGCCTGCAGCTCGCTTGGCGGCGCTCCCCTTTGCTGCCGCTGCCGCGCAACCTGGGCTCACGGCCGCGCGCGGGGAGCGGCAGGGCGGCGCTGGAGCGCGGCCTGATCCACTGCCAGGGCCGCACGCCCGAGGCCACCATGGCCTCCGCGCTCTACACAGACGTCAAGCGCAAGGGCGAGCGCTCGACCTTCACCCGGTGCGCGCTGGCCCGCGCGCCCCGCCCTGCCTGCCGGCGCGCACGAGCGGCGGCTCTGGCACCCCCATGCCACAAGCGACAGCTGCTCCCACAGGCCTGATGGCCCAGGCCCTAGAGAGGCGGGGTGGCACGCCATGCCGCAGTGAAGACAGCAGCATGCGGCGCATCCAGGCGGTGGAGGCTGTGTGGTTCCCCGCAGGCCGCAGGAGGGCCTGTTCGCGCTGCGCGAGTGGGAACGCGACGGCGACCTGCCAGCCGAGTACGCGCACGGCGCCAGCCCGGCCCCCGCTGCCGCCGCCGCCGCCGCTGGTGCGGCTGCTGCCGACGCGGCCGAGGCGCCGGCGGCGGCGGCCGCGGAGGCGGCGGCCGCGGGCGCGGCGCCGGCTGCTGCTGCCACACAAAAGCGGGGCCGCCAGGCGGAGCCCGCGCAGCCGGCGCGAGAGGCGTGTCTGGCGCAGGCGCATGGGGCTTGCCCGCGCGCCGGCGCGCCTACGGCCGGCGCGGCGCCCACACGGCTCTGCGGCCCCGACGCCGTTCGTCCTGGCGATGGCAACGCTGCTGCGCGCGGCCCGCCGCCCTCCTGCTCTGGGTCCAATGACCCGCGCTTGCCGGTGGGCTGGCCCCCCGCCCTGCGCACTGGTGCTCGGCAGTGCGCAGGGCTGCCTGCTCAATGATCCGAGCGACTGTCGTGTCTGCTTCCCATGCCGTGTCTGCTAACTCTTGAGTCTGAGCCGCACAGACCTTGTGCAAGTGTACCAAGGTGGTAAATGCCACAACACGTTCAGCTTAAGCACCAGCGCACACCACCAGCAAGAGCGTAGGCCTGTATGCGTCGACATGAAGTAGAGTGTACTTGCTGGATGCAGTGAGCACGCACGCCCTGCTGCGACGCAGACCCAGCTCTGGTCGCGCAGGGCCGGCCAGGGTGCGACGCAGACCCAGCTCCGGCCGCGCAGGCCGGCGCATCGCCCTGCGCGGCCTGGCCGCTGAGCGGGGGCAGCGCGCTAGAGCATGACATGGCGTGTCCAGGGCATGGACCCCACCACGACTGCGCCGAGGGGCCCTGGCCGCGCAACGCCGCCAGCAGCAGGGCGCCGCAGGGCGGCGGCTGCGGCGCGGCCGGAGGCTCTGCAAACCCCGCCGGGGGACCAGCGGGCGGCCAGGCGCGGACGCTGCAGCAGCGGCACAAGCACTCCAAGTGATATATAATCAGAGACGCATGTGACGCCTCCGTCCGCGTGATGCATCAGATCAAACGGGTGGACCTGCACACCGCCAGCTGGGCATGAGGGCGTGCCGCCAGCATGCACGCCGGTCGGTGCTCGAGAGCGGCCTGCGCAGCGGCGCCACATGCGGCCAGCCAGGACGGCCTGCCCTGGGGATGTGCTGCGCGGCTGCGCTCGACACGCAGAGGCAGGATATGCTTAGCCTGCAAGGAGTGCACCGCAAGCATGCCAAAGCGCGCTGTTTGTGCTATGGACAGGGCGCCGAGGCGCCTCAGCGGCCGGGCTCGCCGGATGCGGCGCCGCCAGATGATAAGCGGCCGCGCCTGACCCTAGACATCATGTGCCCTGTGCGCCCGCCCGCGCCCGCCACATGTCTCCCCCGAGGCTGCTCAGCCTCGGCTCAGGTGGCGCCGGAGCCGTGCGCTTGTAGCCATGATGCAGGCGCGCCGCTCGGCAGAGGCTCATGGAGTGAACACCTTGATACAGTCTGTCGCGTGGGGTGGTTATCGGGTGTTGGTTTCAGTACAGCCGTGTGCCATGCTGCACATGCTGGGGCGCAGGCGTGGAGTGCCGCGGCCGGCCGGCGGGCGCCAAGGCCCAGCCCCGTGACCGCCGCCCTGCTGGCGGCGCTGCAGGATTCGTGCGGGCCGCCGCTTGCGAGTTGCCCACTATCGGCGCCGCCGCGCGCGCCGGCGCCGCCTGGTCTAGCGCGGGACGCGCAGCGCCAGGGCGCGCGCGCGCGCGCGCGCCCGGCAGAGGCGGCGGCGGCGCGGGCGGCGGCGGCGCGGTCGGCGCTGCCGCCGTCGCCCTTCAACACGCCCTACCTGCTCGCGCTACCGCTGCCAGGTAGGGCTGCCACGGAAACGCACTGCATGTGGCTGGCCAGGGGTCGCGCCTTTAATATCAGGCATGCAGCGGGGCCCTGCGGACACCTTGTCGTGAGCACCAGCCATGCATGCACGCACGCTCGCCGCTGCAGTGCGGGCTGGACCTGCTGACCGCGAAGCCCAGCGCGGGTGGCCCGCTTCGCGGCAATACCCTCATTCTGCATCAGCAGGGACCACGCGCCGATTCCTTAACATTGAGCCTGTTCAGGACCCGTGGGCGCGCGAAAGACATGCGCACGGTCATAATATACGCGCGCGCCTCCCCGTCGCCATCCGCCCACCCCTCAATACCCCACGGAATGATGGCTTACTTTCCTCATAGTGTTAGATTACCCCGACTTAACCCGTGTCGAGGCATCGAGATGGAGCCCCCCCCATATCCCGCCCTTGACCGCATCCCAAGCGGGCCGCATGCGCCGCAGACGGCGACCTGGCCAGCCAGGAAGAGCTGGAGGCGCTGCAGGTGCGCACGGGCAACACGCCGCCCGGCGCGCCCGGCCAGGCGCCCAGCCTGCCGCCCGGGCTGCCGACTATGCTGCTGCGCTGCGCGAGCGCGCCGCTAACGTGCGCCGGTGAGGGGCCGGACGAGGGGGACCTGACCGGGGGTCTCAACGGAGCGGCTGGCGCTGCAGCGCCCGCGCCCGTGCAGGCGCATGCCCTGGCTGGGGGTTCGGCTGGGACCCTGCCGTGGCGTCGCCGCCGCCGCGCGGGCGCAGCCGCGGCGGGGAGCCCCGTGGGGTCGCTCGCGCTGGGCGGCCCCGCTGCGGCGACGTGCGGCGCGCTGGCGCGCACGGTGAGCTGCCCGGCGGGGCAGGCGGTGGATGGGGGCAGGAGGGCCGGGCCGGGGTGCAAGCCGCAGCGCGAGCGCGGCGCGCTGCGGCAGCACGCGCGGGAGCGCGCGCCGCGGCCCGGCGCCGCCAGGCCCCTGCGCACGAACCCGAGCAGGCGCGCCCATGCCGCAGGGCCTGCTGCCTGCCTGGCAGAGCGACTGCCGCCATGCACCGGCCCGGGCATGGCAAGCAAGCGGTAAGAGCGCATCCAGTTGCCAAAAAATTGAAACACCCTGGAGCCCCCCGCGTCCAGGCTGCGGGCGGCGTCCTGTATCAGGGTGTGTATGCGAATACAAACAACAACAACTCGACAATGCAGCTCTTCAGCACAAGGTCAACTTCCTCCTGCTGGTGCCGTGAGCAGCGACGCATGTCCGGGCCCCTGCGCGCAGCGGCCAGGAGGACCCACTGCAGGGCGCGTCGCCGTCTGAGCGCCTGCGCTGCCTGGAGGCGCGCGTGCTCGCGCTGGAGCGCAGCCTGCCGCCCAACCACCCCCAGGCGCGGCCGTGCAGACACAGGTTGACCACTGCAGAGCCGGGCAGCCGAGACTTGCGCCGCAGGGCAGCGGGGAGGCGCGCGGCGCGCGCCTGCATGGAGGCCGGCGGCGCGGACACAGAAGCAGGGCCGTGCCTTACCATGACCCTACCCTAACCCCCAGGCGCAGGTTGGCAAGGCGTGGCTGTACCTGTCGCGGGAGTACCAGGCCGGCGCGTCGGACCGCGCGCACAACTCGCAGAAGGCCGAGGCCGCCCTGTTCAGGCGCGCGCGGGACTCCGTGCGTGCAAGCGCGCGGCGCGGCCGCCGCGGGAGGTTGGCGCGCTTGACTTGTATCTGGCTTTGTGGCGCCAGCCTCTGCGCGCGCGCATACGTTGGAGCCTACCCGCTTGAGTGCCGGCTTGGGACATAGAAAAAACTTGAGCTGCCTGTGCGTGCTCGCCTAGCTCTCGGGGGACGCAGCCATGCCTGGTCGTGCGCGCCGCAGGGCGCTGCAGATCATGCGCGCGTGCTCGACGGCGTGCGGCGCTCTGTTCGGGTCGCTGTCGCCTGACGCGCTGCCGCGGGACGGCGCCCCGCCGCGCGGCCCCCACATGGCCCCGCATGCATGCGCCCCGGCCGCCGCGGCCGCGCCGGATGCGCGCAGAGCGCCCCTGCTGGCAGGCCGCCTCGATGGCGCGGCCGCGGCGCAGCCACTGCATTCGCGTCTGCGCTCGTTCGGCGTGCAGCCCTCCGCGGACGTGGGCGCCGTGCAGGGCATGGTGCCCATGCTGCCCCTGGGGCAGTAGCGCGCGGGGCCGGGCGCCGACGCGCCGGCGCGCCTGCCGCGCAGTGCGGCACCCGCGCGCTGCGGGGCGCAGCGGCCCGCAGGCAGCGCCAGCAGCGGAGCCCTCGCGCCGGCGCTCCCGCAGAGCTGTCTGGGGTGGGAGCCCCCGGATGCATGCGGGGGTGCGGGCGGGCACAAGCGCGAGCTCGGCTCCGCGGCCTGCGTCAGTCAGGGCTAGCAGGTCACAGGCGCCGTCTCGGCGTGCGGGCGAGGCCGGCCTGGGCCACGGATCGGCGGGGCCGAGAGGGCGCAAGCTGCAGGAGCGCGCTAGAGCTAGCGTAGATGGCCGTGCAATGGCTGCTGCTAGGCTGCCGCAGGGTCGAGCTGCGCGCTGCAGACTCGCGAGGCCTGATCGTAGAGCTGCATGATACCGGCAGTGATGTGCACGGCTGCGGGAGAGCGTGAAAGGATTGGAGCCTACAGAAGTTACAGACTGTCTCTGCGGATGTGCGCCAGGGGGCAGCCACATGCGCACTGCAGTTGCGGCGCCCCCCCGTTCCCAGCGGCGTGCCCTCGCCGGACCCTGCCCAAGTATCCCTGCACTGGCAGACACACCCATGCACCTCCCTTCCCACAGGTACCTGCTGCTCCCCCCGCAGTGTCCTCACAGCAGCCCCATGCCCAGCTGAGCCCTCGAACCGCGCCACAGCAGAGCTACTGCCAGGTCACCCCCCCCCGCGCACGGCTCGAGGCACGCGCGCTGCAGTGAGGCAGTCTGCAAGCGCGCCTGCAAGCCTGAGCGCTGCCATGGCAGAGCGACCGCCTCGACCCGGCGCGCTGCCTGAGCGCACGCTCCAGTGCCGGCCGCCGCCAGGCGCCCCGGGGCGCACGCGGCGCTTTCTTGCCGCGGCGCCACGCAGCAGCGGCCAGGCAGTTCGCACAGCCACCCACACAAACACCCGCTTCCATGCAGCGCGCCGCTGCGCCGTGCACCGCGCCAGCCCGCGGCCGCCGCCTCCGTTGCGCTCAGGGCAGGGCCGGCGCGCAGGCGCGAGCGGCGCGGCGCGCTGCAGGGCGGCGGCCCCGCCGCGGCGCTGCCAGAGCCAGTTTAAGCGGCCTTGGCGGCGTCGCGCTTGGCCTGCTCCTGCAGGATGTTGAGCCGCACGCCCTTGCCCTTGGGCAGCGAGATGAGCGGCTTGTCGCCCTTGCCGATGATGAACACGTTCTGCAGCCTGCGCGGGAGCGCGGGCAGGATTAGGGCCCGGACTCCGCGCTGGCGCGCCATTCACTTATCGCTACTCATCGAGGAGTGTGATGCCATTGCACAAAGGGTCATCATTGCCAGCCATATCCGCGAGCACCCAGCACCCCGCTAAGGCGGCATGCGCACGCCCATGCCTGCTGGGCAGCCTCCTTGGACACGCTGCATCACACCCAGCACGGCGCACCACACGCCCTGCCAGCGCCAGCCCTACAAGACAGCCTCGCGAGCGCACAAGCACATGACGCAAGGCAGCGCTTTTGCACGGCAGAGCGGCCGGTCGCGGGAGCGGTGAGTGCAAAACGTGGTGTACAATCTGTACTGCCTGCGCCCTGTGCCCTGCCGCGCGCGCGCACCGCGTGGCAAAGTCGTGGCCCTGCGCGTCCTTGACGTGGCAGATGTCGAAGGAGCCCTTGTGCTTCTCCTTGCTGAAGATGGTGCCGACGCGGCCCTGGTTGCGCCCGCCCGTCACCATGACCAGCTGGCCTACGTCGAATTTGATGAAGTCCTTGATCTTGCCGGTCTCGATGTCAAACATGACCGTGTCGTTCACCTGCGCGCCGCGGCCGCGCGCGTCGGCCCGCGCCGCGCCCCCGGCCGGCGCGCCCGCCTGTGCGCTCTTGGCACTTGCCTCCTCGGCCTCCCTGTGTGCGCCTTCGCAACGGCGCGCGTGCTCCTCTCCGAGCCGGTCTGGTGCGCCCGGCTGCCAACGGGGCGGCAGCCGCCCACGCCCAGCCTCGTTGCATGCGGGGCGCGGTTGCTGCGCGCGCGCTCGCCACAGCAGCCGGCGCACATGCCAGCAGGCCTGGCAGCGCGCGCGCGCCGTCGCGCGTCCGCACAAGCAGCCAAGGGCGCGCGCCTTGATGTCGGGGTCGGGGTAGCGGATGGTGCGGCCGTCGTGCGTGGCGATGTAGGGCACCTTGTTCTTGCCCATCTGGTTGCGCTTCACCTTGAGCAGCTTGTAGCCGGCCTCCTCCTGCGCGCGCCGCGCCGCGCGCCCGTCACAGCCGCAGCGGGGCAGTGAGGCCCGGTGGGGCGCCGCTGGGCGCAGGCTGCACAGGCGGCATGCCCAAGTCTGACGATCATGAGCAAGCGCCCGCCCAGAGCTAGCTGATTCAGTGACAGAAGCTGCCGCGCCTCCCCCGCGCGCTGGCAGGCAGCGCGCGGCCTCCGCAGCGCCTCCCCCTGGCCCCAGAGAAGGGCTGCGTTGGCATCCCTGCCCGCCCCCGCGGGAGCCCGGCGGCGGCGGCGGCGGCGGCGGCGGCGGCCGCACGCGCGGCGCGCGCGGCGCGCAGGCGGCGCGCCTTGGTGATGCGGTGCGCGACGAAGCGGCCCTTGGTGTCGTAGACCAGCCGGAAGTGCTCATCGGTCTTCGGGATGTCGATGACGTCCATGAACCCCGCAGGGTACGTCGCGTCGGTGCGCACCTTGCCGTCCACGCGCACATGCCGCTGCATCAGGATCGACATCACCTCCTTGCCAGTCAGCGCGTACCTGCGGCGCGGGCGGCGTCCGTTATACTAGGCTATTTGTACCCTGAACGGGGGGTACACCAATGGCCGGTGTGCGCCGGGCGCTCGTGCTGCTGCGCTCCAGGCGGCCGCGCCGCCCGCGCGCGCGCGCCTGCGCGCGTCGGCAGGCCACATCCGACCATGCAGCACTTGGCCCACAGCGCGCTGAGTGCGTGAGGTGCTGCGCGCTCCGAGCCGCGGCGCTGCCCATCCGCCCGCGCTTTCGCCGCGCGGCCCGCCAGCGCGCCCAGTGTGCTCTGCAGCACTCCGGAGATGCAAGGCTGCGCGCAGACTGGAAGGGCGCGACGCGGTGCACTCTCACGTACACCAACCAGTGCCAAGAGCGATTCCCACCAGCGGTCCCCAGTCTACAGCCAACTGGCACGCTGCAGAGTGGACGTGCAGTTCCAGGTTCTGCCCAGTGCCTGCGCCCAGCCCGCCTCACACACAGGCCTGTCTCACTGCCGCAATTGTGCCAACCTTGAGCCTGTGCGCGGAGATGTCTGCACGAGTACACCTTGGCACTTCGCCGACCCCAGCCACAACACGCTCGCCGACGCACTGCCTTCGCAACAAGACCAGCAGAACATTGTGGCACACTGCAGCAGCCGAGGAGGCGCTAGCCACGCGCACGCGCGGCGCTCACACAGGGGCGACACAGGGCCAGCGGAGGCCCGCAGCAGCGCGCGCTACAGGCATGGCGCGCACTTCAGGCGGTTCCGCAGCAGGATCGTCAGCGGCAGGCACTCGCGCTGCTTGTGCGGCCCGGGCGATGGCTTCGGCGCCTGCGCACAGGCACGGCGCGTGAGCGCGCGCGCTCTACGACGGCGGCGCTTGCGCCCGAGCCGGGCGCGAAGCGCCAGGCAGTCTATGCTCGTCAACAGTTCCGCAAGGTAAGCGACTGGCTGGCGACGAGCGGCCTTTGCGCAATCGCCCTCAGGCATCGCAGCATCACACGCGCGCGTGGTGAGCGCAGCCACCAGCAGCCAGACTATGACACTGTCACATCAGCCCCTGGCCAGCCAGACCTCTGAGCCTGAGGCGCCCGTTGATAAGCACGGCTGCAGACAACACGCAGCAGGGCCTGGTGCGGCGAGTGGCGGCTGCTCTGAAGAACAGGCGCCGAGCTCGGCCTAGCACAACACGCACGGTGCGCAGGACCACACAAATTCAGGCGCAGCGCGGTGGAGCAGGGCGCACAAAGATGCCGCCGAGCTTGTCAAGCATCCAGTGCTTCGGCGCATTGAGCCGCTTCAGGTGCTTCTTTGGCCCGCGCGGCATGCTGGGCGACCTGGTTTCCCCCCGGCTGCGCTGCGCTTAGGACTCGCGGCCCTCTTGCGCCGCCTGCTTTGTGCCTCGCATCAGGGTCTGGAGGGCAAGGCTCAGGGTTGCATCCTGCTATCCAGCTTGCTTGGCTTCTTTCCTCAGCCTTGTCATTCCCTCAGGCTAACGGTCGAAGGACTCGGATCACCACGCTGCCTAAGCACCTGCAGGGAGTAGCGCCTGTCTCTTCCAGCCCCGCGCTCCATCGCCCACATTGCCCTGGTGGCTCGGGGCGCGCGCCTGAGGGCGTGAGGGCCGCGGCGCGCGCGGCCCGCGCGTGAAGATGTCGACCGGCAGCCGGGACGCGCCAGCCGGTGAGGAGCGCAGCGCTGTGGGCCCGGCGCCCGATGCGCCGCGCGAAGCCGGCGGCGCGGGGGCCAGCCCTAGACACGTGCGCCTTCTCGTTCGTTGCAGCTCCCAGGGCGGGCCCTGGCTGGCGCGGCTGGCGGCGTGGGCCGCTCCCAGCCGAGGCATTGGCCGAGCATTTGGTGCGCGCGCGCAGGTGGAGCCCCCGGCGGCGCCCCCGCCGCTGAAGTCGGCGTGGGCGCAGATTGTGCGCGGCCCGGGCACTGCCGAGCAGGCGGGCGGCGGCGCGGCGAGCGGCCGGGCGGCGGGCGCGGATGCGCGCAGGCAGGCGCCCGCCGCGGAGGCGGGGCACAACATCCGCGCCGACTATGCCAAGCCGGCGGCGGTGCGGGTGCCGGCGGCAACCAGGGACGAGCCTGGGGGCCGGGCGGGGAGCTCGGATGGCCTGTCTGGAGCCGCCTCTGTGGCCTCCCCGAGGGGCGTTGTGCCGACCTCGGGACCGGCCGCGTCCGCCGAGACCGCGGCCAGCGAGCCGCCGGCGACCAGGAAGGAGCGCGAGGCGTCCCCGGCCGAGGGCAGCGCAGACGCGAGGGCCAGCACGCCAAAGCATGAGGTGGGCCGGCCCTGCCACCCTGTCCTACGTCCCGCCGTTCTGCTGCCTGCCCGGTCCCACACCGTGCTGACGCCGACCGCATCGGCGTGCAGGACGCCAAGGAGGCCAAGCCCGTGAAGCCTGCCTGGAAAACGGTGCGTCTCCGTGCCTGCAATTTCTGATTTGGGGCACTCTGCCTCTGCCTGCCAATGCCCATATCCTGCAGCCAGGCACCGGTGCGAGCGGCTCACTGGAAGGGTGCCGCGGGCGCTTCGCAGGCGCCCGCAGATGGGCAGCCGGCCTCGGCGGTGCTCAGCCAGGAGGGCGTCGCCTGGCCCAGCCTGGGCGATGCGAAGCAGCCGCACCGGAAGAAGCAGTCGGCGTCGGCGCCCACCACGCCCGTGGCGCCCCAGGCGCGCCGCCGCGCCGCCCCACGCGCTGTCTGCCCTGCCCTGCTGTCCGCGCTGCCGGCGCCCGCGGCCGCCTGCAGCCGCTGCGAGGTCCGGCAGCAGGCGCCGGCCGCCG
>JAABUQ010011514.1_pt1 | contig 11273 bp, 14 predicted proteins | sample 5560001 | NCBI WGS metagenome assembly JAABUQ01 (sample SAMN10711888, study PRJNA513371) | rock metagenome | isolation source: Antarctica rocks | place: Antarctica: Victoria Land, Finger Mt nord | collected 2015-12-18
GCTCTCCTCTATAACTAGAGCATTCTCGCTTCGCTCTAATGCAACCACAATCATAATCTCTTGTTTATGTGTCACTAATTACATCATGATACAATACTACCTCTTACTATACTTTCACGTTTGCCAATTTCATCATGATGCTATTTATACTCACCTATTGCTCATAGTACCATACTTGTACTTACTTTCATTTCATCATGATACAATCGTGTTGCCTCTCTCTTTTGTGCATTCTTTAAATGCGTGACTCGCTATAAGTAGAGCTTCCTATGCTGTGAGCATACCTCGACGAGGTATGAATGTCTAGCTTTGTGGGCGTGTTGCACCGGAGCGTGTGAGCAGTGAGAAGCATGAGCGTTGTGCGTAGGATGCGTTTCTACTGGCCTGGATGTGTCGAGACGAGCAAATGTGTGAGGGCTGCCAGAAATCCACTACAACGCATAAAAGCAAGATGCTTTTCCTAGAATGAGTTACTAAACTGTCCAAAAAGCATCTTGCCGTATAACTACTATACGTAATATATACCGCAAGATGCTTTTTGGACTTCCACCTGTTGGGTCATGTGTGGTTCTGCAAGCCATCTTGCTTTTTGCACTCCTGGCTCCAGTCTATTCCTGAAAAGCAAGATGCTTTTTGGAAGGTCAGTCTCTTCTTGCAAGCCAAGATGCTTTTTTCACTGTGCAGCTGCTGGGGATGACTTCCCCAAAAAGCAAGATGCTTTTTCTAGAGATATCCACTCTTGCACATTTGCTCTCTCCGGAAAAAGTATCTTGTGAGAGAAAGTATACTCTTTCCTCTGCATTGTGTTTTCCCTGGAGCAGTTGCTTCCCTTCTCTCTCTTCACGCAACCTTCTCACAAGCAAGATGCTTTTCGGACTCCTGGCTCTAGCGTATTCCTGAAAAGCAAGATGCTTTTTGGAGGACAGTGTGGTTGTGCAGAGCAAGATGTTTGTATGGTTGTTGACTCATCCGTTTATACTACTCTTGCAAGATGCTTTTCACCTTTTACTTGATTGTGTTGATGTCATCTGAGGGGATGGCTGACATCGAAAAGCATCTTGCTTGTTGGGAGGATAGTGTGGCTACAGTTTAGTAGTGCAAGCCAAGATGCTTTTTGGAGTGATAGGTTACTTTCAGAAAAGCATCTTGCTTTTGTAGTGAAGGAGAGTCTATGAAGCAGGTAACTCTCGTTTTCCTTCTCCTTCTTTTGAGTTCAGTGCTTGTGGGTGCGGTTTCTTGGAAGGTGGCATCGAACTATCCGGTAGGGCAAGCTCGCACACTCACTCGTGTTGGAGCATTTGGTTTCCTCGTGGGTGCTTTCGCCTTTGCCGTTGCTCTTGTTATCACGTTACTGTAGTTCTCCTTGTGGTGCTGGCTGTACGAGAAAAGCAAGATGCTTTTTGCTTCATTTTTGTTCTTAACCAAATGCTGAATTCTATCAGCGAGGAAAAGCATCTTGCTTTTTTGTGTCAACAAAGAGCGCATACTCTTCTGAGTACTTGCTTTTCCATCATGATGTTATTGTTTATCTTCCGCTCTTCTGGAAACCAATATTGTTGTCCTCAAGAGTATTTTAGCAAAATGTCAGGAAAATGTCATTGTGCATCTTCTTTTTTTTGAGTATACTTTCCTGGTATCTTATCGATGTAAGTTTCTCTTTTTGTTGAGTGATGTACAAGAAAGGTCACGTTATGAAAACTGGCAAAGTGCTTTTCGTTCTTGTGGGAATGGGTATTGTTTTGTCTCTCGCAACCTTCTCCCCCCTTCGGGTTCATGCTGCTGTGAGAAATGTAACAAAGGTATCAGCGGTTAAACCTCATGGGATAGTTAATGGTACTACTTTCTATGGAATGAGTGCTACATACTGTGCTTCACTAGTTCCTGGTGACATTCCCAGCTTTTTCTATGCTTACTTGGGGACAGATTATCACCTTAACCTTGTTGAGGAGGGTCCTATTCTATCTACTACAACGACATTTACTGACACGAGTCTAAATGAGCCAGCTATTGGCTGCTTTCAAAATCGTGTCTATGTTGCTTTCACTGGTCAATCTTCACCTCATTCTCTTGGTATAGGATACGCTGTTAATCGCTCTTCTACTCTTGCTAACCGTGTAACCATTCCAGCACAATCAAGTCCCTCTCGTCCTGCTCTTGCAGTACATAACAATGTTCTCTATGCTGCATGGAGGAGTGATCAAAATGTGATGACTATTGAAGAGTCTGGAAATGGAACAAGTTGGGTGAGACGAACAGTTATCAATCATGACAGAACTTTTTTTGGTCCGTCATTGGCTGAGTATAATGGATCGCTTTGGGTCGCCTTTGTTGGAATGGATAATGGAAATGAAGGGCATATTAACTTTGCAACGTATAGTGATGGGAATATCAATTTGGGGAATAGGCAAGTTGCAAGTGATTATGCAGCATCTTCTTTGGGCTTCGACGTGTATAATAATGCACTTAATTTTGCTTTTCGTGGTGCTGGTGGTGGTGGTGTGACTCAGGTGTATACGGGGTCATGGTTACCTAATTTGGGATATACAAGGAATGGTGCTTTCTCAGGTGCAAATACGTATGTGGGTGTCGCACTTCAAGGGGGACAATGTTACTTTACAGGTACCGATGGTCATATTAATCAGGTTACGTTTTCTTAGTCTATGATATCTACAACTTAGAAGAGAAGGAGCTAACGCTAGCTCCTTCTCTTCTAAGTTGTGATGAAAGTAAACATCTTTGTTTGTCGGTTGTATTCATTTCTTTCTCCTTTGACGCTATTCATCATCTCCCTGGTACTCTTGATAGCCCATTTCCGCCCAAGCGTTCAGGAATGGCTCGTACTGCTGTAATAAGGTTTCAAAGAGATCGCTATTATTTACCTTCATTGCATCAAGTGTTCTGATTGTGCGTATGTCAAGTGAGAGCTGGCGTGGTTGTCGAACTGTTCCGCTTTTTGTCTTGCGTCCGGCGTTGCTTTTACGCTCTTTCTGTGTACGTCCCTTTTTATCAGCTTTATTGTTGGGACCGCTTGTAGTAGGTTTCTCGCGTGCTATAACGCTTCCTGCTAATGAGAATGCATTGAGTGGGACAAGGCTACTTGTGTGGCATTCTACGCATGTTACGCTATGCCCTATGAGGTCTTCTGTTATCATGAGTGAGCCTGTGTTTGGATCGGCGCAATCGCCGCTACAATTTGGGCAGAGGACTTCGAGAGCGAGGAGCTTGCCTACAAAAGCATCTTGCTTTTTTGCCTCTTTGAGCGTAGGTAGAGACTCTTGTTGTGCTACGAGTAGTTCTTTCGTGGAAAAAGCATCTTGCTTTTCGAGTACTTCCTGTATCGGTTGGATTTCTTGAAGCATCAATGGTGTTGGCAATATGAGAGGGTGCTGATAGCTTTCCTCTTGAATTTCATCATGATGGAATTGTGTTTCACTGGAATCATATGGAGAGATGGAAAGAACGTCTGCTCCTGGTGCGCTGATAATGGTAAGTCTTTCAGCATTCGGATCGTAGTCAGGAATGTTGATGCTTGTGAAGGGTGCATCGACAAAGTAGAGATCATTGATAGCTCGCGTGATTGCCACATACATAATGTTCTGTTCCTGGCGTTGCTGCTGATCGCTCTTTGCCTTTGGATGTGGGAATTCTTCCGTACCGATAATGAAGACACGTTCAAACTCTAAGCCCTTTGAACGGTGGGCGGTCATGAACTGAATGATTGTTTCATTTTCTTCATCAGTGAATAAGCCCTTGATGTAGCTCTTGAAGTCCCTGGCGGTCCTATCATATTCGCAATGAGGGTCCGTTTCGCGCCGTTCGCTGACATCAAGGCATTTTGTGACATATGCTTCGTAGAACGCTTTGGCGGTGTCTACTTTGTCCTGTAGCTCACTTACGGCCAGCTCTGGATTTTTCTTTCTGGTTTCGTTGATGATTTTTGTTTGTTCAATCATGTGCTGGTCAAGGAGTTCAATGAAGTTCACAAGATTGGGGGCTAGAGCAGGTATGCCTCTGCTGATGCGTCTTGCTTCAATCTTGGTGATGATGCCACTGATGCTATCTCCTATGTTCTTGCCTAGCACAATGGCACGTTTGCCCATTTGAAGCACTCGTAGACAGTCTTTGATAAGCCGTGCGGTAGTCCGGCCTATCACGGCGTCCTTCGCTTGTAGCTGCTCCAGGTACATCTCACTGTTGATGACCTTCACGTTCCCCTCATGTTTTCCAGCGGCGATAAGTTGCCCATCTAACTGATTAGCAAGATCGACAATCTTCGAGCCACATCGGTAGCAGGTGCGTAGGGGTAGCACTTCGGCTTGAAGTGAGTGGACAATGCTGTCTATGCTATCAGGTTTTGCCCCTGCAAAAATGTAGATACTTTGCCTGGGGTCCCCAACGGCGAATACTTGTGTATCAGTGTCACAAGCCCTCATGATGAGCGTGAGGCCCGTTTCGGATGTGTCCTGGGCTTCGTCTATGATGATATGTTTATAGGTCTGTACGGGTATCTCAGTGAAGAGTGCAGGGTAGTAAATCATATCGTTGAAGTCGATAAGGTGTATGTCCCAAAACTGCTTTTTGCCTTCGTCAATGGCTTGTGCTACGGTTGCGACGACAAAGGACCAGATGGGAGACTTGGTATTGATTTCTGTGAGGTCAAACTGTTCTATCAGCCCTTGTAGGCTAATTGGGTCAAGACCGGATAAAGAGAGTTGGTGATACTTGATGAGGGTCTTACACCATGTTCGGGTGTCGTAGAGCCATTCGCCGCTCTTCTCTAGTTGCTCTTTGGTGAGTGAGCTTTTGATGCTTTCAAAGAAACCATTCCAGTAACGCGCTATTTGCGCCTCGATGATATCAGCGTACTTGGAATCCTTCATCTCGCATTTTGCCTGCTGTCCAAAGTAGTCATTCATGCACATCAGACCGAACGAGTGGACAGTTGAGGCGGTCATTTTAGAGCCGAGAGCGTGTAACTTGCGTGAGGTGTCTTTTTGGATTTTTTTGTTGAATGAGAAGTAGATGCTACTGCTATCCGTGAAAAAGGTTGAGAGCTTGATGGAGGTCCACGTTTTCCCACTTCCAGGACCAGCATTGATAACGTAGTGTCCCGTGTTCGTCTTGGCGCGTTCAAAGATGAGTTCTTGCTGCTCACTTGGCACGAGCGTTCTCATCTTCTCGACAAAACGCGCAAGCTCTTCACGCTGATGATCGGTTAATTTTTCGGCCTTAGCCATAGCTCCCTCCTAAACTTAATAGGTTGACTGCTCAACATAATGTCATATTCTATTCGTTCAAGTGTATCATAATTTTATCATGATGTAAATAGATTTAGAGGGCAATTTGCTGTTTTACTGGTAAACTGGTAAAACTCTAAAGTGGTAATTTGACGCTTCTGTGCTTGTATGCTATGGTGAATTATGTTTTACTGGCAGGCTGGCATAATGGTATAGTTGTTTACCATTATGCTGTTAAAGGCATGGTGATTATGACAGAGGTGTATGCAGTTGCTAATCAAAAAGGTGGTGTTGGAAAGACAACTACCACAAGGAATCTAGGTGCTGCGCTTGCGTTGCGAGGTCGAAAAGTTCTCCTGATTGATCTCGATCCACAAGGCCATTTAACATTGAGCTTTGGTATTGACCCAATGTCTTTACAGAAACATGCGTATCATGTGCTTAGGGATGATGATGTATCTATAGGTGATACTCTTATTTATGATCCGGTTTCGGGTGTTGGCTTGGTTCCTACAAATCTCGATTTGTCAGGTGCAGAGGTTGAATTAATGACTGACCCCGTTGGGAATAATATGATACTTAAGTCAAAAATTGATCCTATCTTGGGTCGTGTTGATTACATTCTTATTGATTGTCCTCCGTCTCTTGGGATACTTACAGTGAGTGCTTTGAGTGCTGCAACCGGAGTTGTTATTCCCGTCCAGACGCATTATTTGGCCTATCATGGGTTACAGTTACTACAGCGAACGGTGACGCGTGTGAAACGTCGAGCTAACCCACAACTGCGGATTGCTGGCATTATCCCTACAATGTATGATCCAAAGACACGGCATGATGGTGAGGTTCTAGCAGAGTTAAGAAAAAACTATCCCCAGGAGCTTATTGATATTCCTGTTCCTCGGCGTGTTGCTCTTGCTGATGCAATGATGGCAGGAAAGCCGATTCAGGAATTTGACGGAAATTCTGATGGAACACATATCTATAATAAAATTGCGGAGGTGATTGATTGTGGCAAAAAGTGAGCGTACCTCTATGTCAAATAGCCCTGTTATGAAGGGGGCAGCTGCTTTCTTTGGTGATGATGTGATAGAACAGCAAGACAGCAAACTGCTAAAACAGCAAGATGCTTTGCCAGTAAAACAGCAAAATGCTAAAATAGAAAGCCAGCAAGATGTTAAAGAGGTGGAACAGCAAAACGGTAAGGTGGATTTGGTGAAAGTGACGTACTACATTACACCTGAGCAAGATTTGAAGCTGGAGCGTGTTCGTCTTGCGCGTCGGAGTAAGGATCGTAACAAGAAGATAGATAAAAGTGCTCTTATCCGTGAAGCTATTGAATCGATGGAAGAATAAAACAGTATGACAGTATACTGGTAAAATGGTGTACTGTTTAAATGGTAAAGCGGATAGCCTATGTAGAGGTCTATCCACTTTCTATCATGATGAAATTGTGGCTATGCTTGAAAGAGTTCAGCTAATGCTTTTACTCTTGTTTCGTTAGGCCATAGAGTACGCATAGTTTCATAGGTTTCTGATGCCTCGTTGTAACGTAAGTTTGAGCCTAATTTGAGTGCAGACGTTGCTGCTAGTTCTACCAGGGTGCAACTTTGCCCTAATTCGTTAAGTGCAACTGCTGTTGTAGCTTGTCTGCTTAGTAGCTCTACCCTTTGAGGCACAAGGGACGTTGGGATTGCCTTATTTATTTCGTCAAATGACTCCCAAGCTTGTTTGGGCTGGTCGAGATGTAAGTACATCAGCCCTTCAAAGTTTGTGAGCGTAAAGTGATTAAAGTGTGTATAGGCAAAGTGAATATCATCCTCCGGCATTTCTGGAAATGTGTCCTTCGCCAGCCCTTTGTAGTGTAAAGCTTGTTGGGCTTGGTGTGACTTTGCGTAAGCTTCTGCTAGACCTATATAAGCTTGTCCTTTTAGCAATGAAGATGCTGTATCACTATATTGCAGAGCCTCTTGATACTTTTGGAGCGTTTGTACTGGACGCTTTAATGTGTGGTAGAGGTTTCCTTGTCTGATGAGTGATGCAACCCGTAAATTTGTGTCTCCTGCAATTTCAGCATGATGAAATGCATATTGTGCTTGTGTTAATGCTGTTCCATAGTCTTGATTTTGTAGAGCCACTAAGTACCCTAATTGATATGCTTGTGATGCGAGGGCGGCGGCTTGCTTCCCGTATCTAGTTGGTTTCAAGGCTATGTTTGACAGTTGTGCTATATAGCTTGGTAGTAGTTGTTTTACATCTGCTAATCCACCCGCAAAGTAAAGTCTCCAGGCAAGGGGTATATTCACCGAGCACAGAGATACTATCTCATCCTCTTGAAGCATCGGGAGCTTGTCTGCTTGCGTAAGTCCAAATGTGGCAGCAGGGATAGCCATAAGTAGCTTTATTGTTTCTCTTCGTGATAGATTGTCTTGGCCTTGCTGCTTACCCATTGTATCAATCCTTCTGAGCGTTTGCTCAATACCCTCATAGAGTTCGTTAAACGGTGCTAGAGGCTGCTGTGCAATGAGTAAAGCAGGTTCTACTAGTGCTAAGTCTGCTACCTCTACCGTTTTGGGTATTCTGTATACTATTGGCTCCTCGATAGCATCGGTAAAGCCTAAGTCCTCTGGCGTCATATTGAAAGCTTCACATGTTGTCGCAAGGTTGTAGCCACGAGGGTATTGTCCTTCTTGTTCCCATCGTATGTAGGAGGTTCGACTGACTCCGCAGCGTTCTGCTGCTTTCTCTTGTGACCAGTGTCTTTGCTTACGTGCGGTATAAAGCTTTCTGTTCATGACTACCTCTAGGGTTGATTCTATAGATTTCTGATGCCTGGGTCAAGGAAATTGTATTGTTTTGAGCCTTGAAATTATCGAAACGATACACAAACGCTACATTTAAGCGATACAGAAATAGGACATGAGTGCTACTTGAACGCTACTGTTTTACGCTCGAAAAAGCGCGATACTTAGAGCATGAAAGAAACGGTACACAAGAACGAGTGTACCTAGTCAGTCAAGAAACATCAAGTTGGAATATTACGGAGGTCTGCAATGAACATCATGGATATCGTCCTTCCTGGCATTAACTTATGGTTTCTCTTGGTGTTGCTACTTACCGCTTTTATTCTGGGCATGATTGTATCATTTCGTATGGGTGCAGGGCATGGCGGCTATTATCGTGATATCCGGTAAGTGAGGTGAGTATGACACCGCTTATGTTTGCAGCATGGATGATCGTCATGTTTCTATTCGGCTTTGTGACTCATTGGATTGCATCGAGAGATGAGCGCAAACTGTTAAAGCGATACCGTCAACATGCGAAAGAGCTAAACAGAGTAGAGGCTCGTCGGCAGTCATTAGAAGCGCAACGTAGACAGTGGGGAGGCTAGTATGAAACTGAGAGAACTACGGGCGGTCCTGCGTCAGTGTGGCTTTGAGGCACGTCAGAATGGGGGTAGTCATCAGGTATGGACTAGCCCTCATCAACCAGGATGTAACATTGTTCTAGCAGGTCAAGATGGGAAAGAGGCACATAAGTACCAAGAGGCGAAAGTACGTAAGTTTTGTAGGGGCATGATGGTTTATAGATAGCCTATAGTCCGGCGATCCTAAGTAGTGTAGGTACAAAAGTGCTAGTTGCACAAGCCTAGTTAGACGTGAAATTAGTATCATGCTATACTTGACACATTGCACTAAAGCATGTTATTCTTTTCGTGAGGAGCGAAACATGCAGTGCGTGGCGCAAATCATGAAGGAAAGGTCAATGTATAGTATGGCAGATGCCACTAGTTTAAAGCAGATACGGGAGGGCCTCAAAGTAACTCAGGAGGACGTTGCGCGGCGTAAGGACGATATAGGGCTACGTACTTATGTTAGAGCAGAAGGCGGCGGGCGCATCACTTATGGAACAGCAATGAAGATACTAGAGGCTATTAATGAACTGTTGGCGGAGCAATCGAAACCGCTTGTTGAGTTGGAAGATTTAGGTTTAACTCTCTTGTAGAAGAAATAGACACCTGGGCTTACGTGGTCGGCAAACTTTGTATCCCCCAGGTGTTGCGGAATACCGCTACCATTATGATAGCATAGAATGGCAAGCGGCGTTCTCAGAAGGGAATACCGTTATGATGAAAAAGACTGTGATAGGGACAATTCGACAACCTATCAACCTACTGAGTGCGTCAAATGGTGTTATCGAGATTGGGTATGAGGATGGAGACGAACTCATACACTCTGTTGATGATGATGGCACCATTCTTCACAACCCGAATTACCCTGATCCTGAATGTCCTTGCTATGACGACGAGGATGAGCAAGGCGACACGACCTCTGACTATGCTTTAGCTCTTCGTTCGTATCGCGCTGACTTCTATAGCATTGCACCGGCCGGTTACAACACGGGTGGCCTCTGTGTAGAGCGTCAGATAGCGGAGCGTGTGCTGCGAGGTGCAGCGTGACAAACAGACACCTCTACCCTAAGAATTGGGATGCGTTGGCCCAGGAGTGTAAAGAAGCTGCTGGTTGGAAGTGTGAGCAGTGCCAGATGCCACATCTTACGATCAAGGTTTCTGAGCATACGGGCAATCCCTACGTTGTCTACCTTCATGCAGCACATGTGAACCACGATCCACGTAACCCTGAACCTAAACTCAAATGCTTATGTCCTACCTGTCATTCACGCCATGACTATCGTCAACGTGAGCGGAAACTGCGAGTGCGTCTTGAGAAGTTGCATCATGCGATCCTGCTTTCACGGCAGGGTATTGATATGACGATGTACGGAGGGTAGCGCAATGGCAACACTCTACACACTTGGCTACCTTCATTCTTGCTCATCTCGTACTTTGACCGAACTGGTAGCACTCAAAACACCTCTTGTGGATATTCGCAAACATCCACAATCGGAGCGGCTTGAATGGAACCGGGACATGTTGGTACAAGAGCGTGGCTTGCTCTACTCATGGATTGAAGACTTAGGTAATGACCTACATGGGCATCAAAACGGGGATATCCGTATCCACAATCTTGATGCAGGTATCAATGCACTTTCGCACATTCTTAGTACCTACGGACGAGCCTGTATCATGTGTGCTTGCATATGGCCTGATGCTTGTCACCGTCTCACGGTTTCGGATGAAGCGGAGCGGCGGTTTCCTGGATTACGTGTGACTCATCTTCCGGCGGTTGGACGAGGCAAGCCTGATGTGCCAGCATCGGTCCTCTACACCGTCGATGAGAGCGTACCAGGGTATCCCGTTCTGTGGTTGTCACGAAGTCGGCAAGAGGTAAAGGTTTATTGTGGTGTCGCAGGGCATTTCCGTGATCCAGGCGAGGCTCGTACAGAGTTTGAGTCATTCTATGGTGAAACCTCTCGTTGCTTGTATGTTGAACGTAGCCTTTTCAATCGGCATGTAGTACGAAAGGCGGTTGCATGAGTTCGTTCGAGACGCAACAACTTGTCCCCTATTCAATGAACACGGATATGGTTCCTCTATCAGCCAACGTAGAGCCACTTCCGGGGAAGTGTCAGGTCATTCATTTTACGCTCGTGGATGCTGAAAGCTTCGCCATGCTGCTCGACAAGATACGGCGTTGGTTTGCCAAGCGTGACGAGGTGTTACTTGTCGATCATGGCACAACGGGTAGTGGTTTGGGTTTTGTCGTGATGGAGTGGGAAGAATACGCGATTGATCCGCTTTTTATTGCGTTCCTGGAACATGAAGATTTCATCGACGATTTTTCCATTTACACCCGTGATTGGGAGGGCTAACCGATGCGAGAGAGACATACCGTCAATGGGTCTGTAGGGATGATGAGTGCTGGACGTAGGGGGAGTAATGGACATCATCCAATGGTAGTTTTTGTGGTAGGTGTTGGTTTTCTTGTTCTTTTTACTGTTGGTTTCATGACGCAAATTCAGACGAATGAAGCTTTTGTCCAGCAATCCGGTAGCATTGCGGTGTACAAACCGAATTGGGCTATTCTGATGCAGCTTCCCAATCTTGTGATGGGCAACTTGAGTGCAGGTGAAGCTGCT
>JAABUQ010011515.1_pt1 | contig 11273 bp, 12 predicted proteins | sample 5560001 | NCBI WGS metagenome assembly JAABUQ01 (sample SAMN10711888, study PRJNA513371) | rock metagenome | isolation source: Antarctica rocks | place: Antarctica: Victoria Land, Finger Mt nord | collected 2015-12-18
TTGATGCAACGTCTTGCCCGAGAGCTCCGTTCTGGCTGCCAGGTCGATCGACGAAGCAAAGACCCGTCTTTGGCACAATTACTCTCCGAGGGACTTCCTTGGCCCTTAACTTAATGCTTATGGGCCAGCATTCATCGCGCCCGTTGTTCGGTTTCCACATCTTTTGCCCCTGACTGACTTTGTCCCCATGCCGTCGAAAGCGGCATAGGGGCAAAGAAATATGTTACTTACGCGACCGGCCGGGCAGGAGTCGCTTCAAGAGAGAGGGCGGCGGTAGAGCAGCCACTTGCTCACCGTCTTCGCGCACAATGTTCTCCTGCTGACTGCCCGATGTGAGCAGATATCCCTCTTCTTTTTCCCCATATTTCATGTCAATTGTCACAGCATCAACGGATGGCGCGACTTTTGTTTCCTCGCTCAGTCTGTTTAAGACGTTTTGAATGATGGGAGCGTCCTGGTCAAGATGGTGGCCTGTATATTCCAGTTTTTTTCTGTCGCCATCGATCTGGATCGTAAGCGTTGTTTTTCTGTTGTCAAGCCAGGCTTTTAACACTGCTGCGATGGCAGAGGATGAGAGGATGCCCGAACTGATAACAACGATGATCTGCATAAGATTGGAATGCTTTTCAGGCGGCGTGTCTTCATTTTTCGCTAATGGAAGTTTGAATTTGCTTTCCATGCTTTTGTTCTCCTGCCAGAGCCTGGCGCGGCCTCTCATTTTCTCGTCTCGGTCTGCCTTTTCCCCCTATTCTATCACACAGCCATTTCTGCATCATCCACATTCTCCCCATTCCACAGACGCCGCATCTCTTCACAGGTCTCTAGCAGCTCATCCAGCCGTCCCTGGCCGACCACGCGTCCATCCTTTAAGACAAACACCTGATCGGCGTGACGCAGGACGGCGCGGCGGTGGGAGACGACGAGGAGAACATAGAAAACAAGCGATGAGCAAACATAAAAATGTGACTTTCGTAGATACCCGTACGTCCGTGTATATAGGGACGTGGATAGTGTACTATTCACACCGTCGAATTGAGGCTCTGCCCTATGCATAATCCATGTGATAAAGGCTCCGGGATGGACCGGAAGGTAAGTGGGGAAGCATCAAATGAAAAACATGTACGGTAGCCAAGTTATTGATCAAAGCCGACTTTAGAGCAAGGAGGTTCCTTGGTGTTGCCTCTGTCAACAGAGGGATTCATCATGAGCCTACTGGGTATATTAAAACGTCAAACCGTCACGCCACCAGCAGCGGTCATTCAGGCAGCATGCAATATGTATGGTATGTCGCCTGAACAGGTTCCATTGCTGCAAGCAAAAAAGCTCAAAGCGCTTTCTAACAACATCTGGGTCGTCAGACTCAATGAGCAAGCAAGCGCAGTTGTAGCGTATTCGCCCGGCGAAAAGGAACAGCCCCTGGCTGCTCCCTGGTTCGCGGAATAAGTCTCCTTTAACGCGTTATCATACAGACACAGCCTGGTTAACACTTTTGTTAACCAGGCTTTTTCACGTGACAGCGAAACCACCCTAACTTCCTGTTTGGGGGAAAAGGGTCGCCTGGATAGTGTTCTCGATATCAAAAGCGATATCCTGAAAGTTGGACAGAATAATAACGGTGATCCTGTCATCAGGGTAGTAAGTGTTGGAGGCATAGAAGCCTTTGATGTATCCATTGTCAACTATCAGGCGTCTCGCGGGCGTACTGCTATCCTTCCCAATAAGCCAGCCATAGCCAACATTCAATTCACTAAATGAATCACACGCGCGTATCTCTTTGCAGACCTGCACATGTGGTGCAAACATGGCATCAAGCGATGCACTGGAGGCGAATTTGCGCTTGAAGAGTGCCTGGTCCCAGTGATACAGATCATCCACGGTAGAGTAGAGGGCTGCGGCCGCGTACGGGTAGGACATATCATAGTAGTCGGTCTTGAGATGCGCCCTGCTGTAGCCAGTCGCGTGCTCAGGCAGCGCCGGGTGATTCTGATCGTAGCCGGTGTTGCGTAGGTTTAATGGGTCGAGAATTGTGTGCTGCACAAAGTCTGCGTATGTTTCTCCCGATACCTTTTCAATGATAAAGCCCAGGATATTATAATCGGTGTAGTTAAAATTAAGGGTTGTGCCAGGCTTGAAGTCAAGCGGTCTGTCTTTGACCAGATCGATGACCTGCCGGGGGGTCGCGGACGTTGTCTTGTTTTCGACATAGCTAGCGAGACTGGTGAAGTCCTCCAGGCCAGAGGTATGGGTAAGCAACTGGTCAATGGTCAGTGGCTGCCATTCCGCCGGGCACGAAGGGATGTAGGTACAGATCTTATCCTGTACATGCAGTTTTCCCTGCTCTTGCAACAGGAGGATGCTCATCGCGGTGAATTCCATTGTAAGAGAACCGATGCGAAATTTTGTATCATGCCTGTTTGCTATTTGCTGCTCTTCATCTGCCTGGCCATAGCCCTTGTCAAGGAGAACCTTGCCGTTCTGAGCAATGAGGACTGCCCCACTAAACTGCTCTGTCTGCGCCTCGCGGACCAATAATTTATCTACATTGGCAACCCCGCGAGAGTCAATACTATTGGATGCTGGCTGCGACTGCTGTTGAGGAGCATTGGTACCGCCACAGGCCACAAGCGAAGTAAACAATATAATAAACAAACCCAATTTTATGTGCAAGGTTCTGGGACAGCGCCGTAACATGAATACACGCATAAACACTCTCTCCTGGTCACAAAGTATGGTGTTTTCACACCAATCCATCTAGCAGACAGTTAGCGTAGCGTACAAAAAGAGGTCAGTACTAGCGTTTGTTCCTCACCTACCCGGTGGAGGAAATGGTAAATACAGCAGAAAACTCTTTCGCGTAAAGCTTGTAGAAAACGTGTTAGCCCGGAGTAAGTCACAAAAAGCATAACATGCACTCCGTTTCATGTCAATAGGGTTTGTACTTTTTTATAAAAATTTTTATAACTCCTCAGCCTCCTCCTGCACCCTCGACACAGGAAACAAAGAGAGTTATATTTGTGTTGCATTTCTTGCGCCTTTGGCTTGCAGGAAACGCAGCACAAGTGCAAAAAGCGGGAGGCCGCATGCGATGGCCAGTCAGGAAAGGGGGTGAGGAGTTATAGATTTTGTTAAACGTGACAAACACTCTTCCGCATCGTCGCCAATTTTACATTTGGCTCACTGGTGCGTCTAGTAATAGGACAGAACAAAGAGCAGGCATAGACAAAGAAAAGAGGGCACGAGTATGCATCTACGGCCAATTAAGTACCACCAGTGTGCATTGGACCAGGGGGAAGGGATCTTACTTGTTGACATTGATACCGAGACGATTCCACGTAAGAACAAACATGGGCACCGACTGTATTACTGTATGGCCCGGCACCATCTTTTCGCGGTCGATCTGAGCGGGGAAGTTGTCCCGGACAAAAGCCCAACGCTGCAAGAGCAGGCTTCATTTTCCTGATGTTTTTTCGTGACTATTCACCCCCTGGCCGCCAGAGGCGGCCTCCCTCTTTTTTTCAAGGTGGGTGTGCACCTGTTTTCGGCCTGTGGCCGAAAACAGGTGCACACCCACCTTGAAAATGTTCTCCGCGCCTGCGACGCGGGAAGGAGGCTGAGGAGGTACAAAAACTCTTCTGCCTTGACGCTGGAGAATTGTATGTGCTATAACTGAGACACAACATATACGTATCTATCACGCATCTCTACGGGAGCTTGGGAAAGCCAGGCTGAGAGGGTGGCCTAACTACTCGCCACCGACCGTTTGAACCTGAACTGGGTAATGCCAGCGCAGGGAGCAACACTTCTCTGAAGCGTCTTCCAAGGGGGCACTGGCATATCATTTGCTGGTGCCCTTTTTTTGTCTTCCCGCGCCACGCAGTTACACTTTCAAGCGCACATGAAAGAGCAAAAGAGGTAGAATATGCCACAAGAAGGGGTCGATCTGATCACGACGCAGGGATCTCCATCTGACGAATTTCTTAAAGTTGAACGGCGGGGTATGGAGCCGGTCCCCGACGCTGAACGCCATGGCTCGCCACGCGAACTGGCGTTGGTGTGGACCGGGGCGATGGCGAATTATGACTCATTGCTGACCGGAGCCCTGGTCATTGGGGCGCCGGTCACGATGGGGCTAAGCCAGGGACAGCTTGGCCTGCTAGATAGCGCGCTTGCCATCATTATCGGTTCCGCGCTCGCGGCGCTTATTCATGGCTTGATGAGCACGACCGGGGCGAGGACAGGGACACCCCAGATGGTCTTTGCGCGCGCGATCTTTGGCCATCGCGGTTCCTATTTTGGCGCGGCGCTTACCTGGATTATGGCGACTGGCTGGTTCGCGATCGATTGCGTGATCGCTGGCTGGGCGCTGGTCCAGCTCGCCGGCATCTTCGGCATGCCCAAAACAAGCAGTGTGGCGATGGGGGCGATTACCCTGATGCTGGTCGTCTCGGTCATCGTTGCTATCTATGGACATCAGACGGTTCACGTCTTTGAAAAGTTCGGCGCGGTGGTCTTCATGGCGTTCTGCGTCCTGCTCTTCATCGTCCTGCTGCCAAAAATTCACTGGAACCTCCCGACAACGGTGCATGGTGGAGCGCGCTTCGCGGCGATTGTTGTTGGCGCAAGCATTATCTATGCCCTGGTCGCTTCGTGGATACCCTTTGCCTCCGATTACTCGCGCTACCTGCCGCGCTCAGTTCCAGCACGGCGCATCGCCTGCTGGTCCGGCCTCGGGATCGGATTGCCGATGGCCCTGCTGGGTGTGCTGGGCGTGATACTCTACACCATCAATCCTAAAAATCCCGATCTGCTCAGCGTGATTACGGCGGCTACGCCGCCCTGGCTGACCATCCCCTTCCTGCTCTTCGTCATCCTGGGAGAGATCTGGTCAAACTATTTTGACGTCTATACGGCGGGCCTGGCGGCGCTGGCGATGGATATACCGCTGCGCCGCTGGGTCTCTGCCCTGCTCTGCGGTATCGTGGGCGCTGCCTTTGTCTATGGCATTGCCCTGCTCTCACATTTCGACCAGGCAAAGACGTACAGTGACCTGGTCAACAATTTTCTGGGGTTCTACGTTGATTTCCTGCTCCTGACCTATCTCTGGGTGCCGGCCTGGGCGGCGGTGCTGCTGGTTGACTTTTTCGTCTTCCGGCGCGGAGGCTACGCGGCCGATCAACTGACATGCGGACGCGCGGGCTTCTACTGGTATCATGGAGGCGTCTTCTGGCGCGCGTTCATTTCCTGGATCGCAGGTTTCGCGCTGACGATCCCCTTTATTGGTTCGGCCACCCTGCCCTGGTCAGGCCAGACGTGGCAGGGTCCGTTGGCCCACCTGCTCGGCGGCATGGATATCAGTGGCATTGTCGGTGCCCTGGCTAGCGCTCTGCTCTACTACATACTTGGCCGCGGCTACTTCAACAGGACAGGGACAACCGCCGCTACACAGCATGATGCCAATGGTGAATAGAGCACGAAACACAAAGACATCATTCGTCCCTATCCTCGACAGGCGTTTGTAACGTATGTATAGAGGGGAACCGATCCAACTATTCACCCCAAACGTAGCAAGTAGATGGAATACAAGGGAGCAGATAAGGGAGCAAAGAAAAAATGCAAAACGGAAAAATGGCGCAAACTATGCCGAGAGCAATGACTATTGCCGGGTCTGATTCAGGGGGTGGGGCGGGGATTCAAGCTGATCTGAAAACGTTCGCGGCTCTGGGTGTTTACGGCACCTCGGCACTGACAGCGATTACCGCGCAGAATACCGAGGGGGTACGCGCCGCCTATGACCTGCCAGTAGATCTTATCGTGGCGCAGATCGACGCCGTGCTTGAGGATATCGGTACTGACGCAGCCAAAACGGGGATGCTCGCCAGTCCAGCGATTATTGAGATCGTGGCTGCCTGCGTACAAAAATGGCGCTTGCGCCTGGTGGTTGACCCGGTCATGATCGCGAAGGGAGGAGCATCCCTGCTGCGTCCCGAAGCAGTTACAACACTGCGCAGCAGACTCCTGCCGCTGGCCGAAGTGGTCACGCCCAATATACCAGAAGCTGAGGTGCTGACCGAGCGGTCCATCGAAACGCTGGAGCATATGCGTGAGGCTGCACGCGCCATCCATGACCTTGGTCCACGCCATGTGGTCATCAAAGGCGGTCATAGCTCTTTTGAACCCATCGACATCTATTTTGATGGGGAACGCTTTGTTGAGCTGCGCGCGGAGCGTGTCCATACACAGCATACGCACGGAACAGGCTGCACGTTCTCGGCTGCGATCACCGCCTTCCTCGCGCGCGGTATGTCCATAGAAGAGGCCATAATAGAAGCGAAACGCTACATCACCGGGGCCTTACAGCACGCGCCCGGCCTTGGCCACGGCCATGGACCCGTCGATCACTTCTGGCAGTGGCATCGTCACCATGAAGAACCATCCTCTCAGGTACAGAGTCCGGTCCCTGCTGTCCCTCTTGCAGTCCCAGAAGACTAAGCAACAGCCAAGGAGAAGTTTCTATGTCTGCATCTCAGGATCAACTGGCGGATCTGCTCACAGCTATCCGTGAGCGAAAACCGCTGATCCATCACATTACAAATATGGTCGTCATGAACGACACAGCAAACATCACGCTGGCGATCGGCGCGCTACCCGTTATGGCGCACGCGATTGAGGAAGTGGAGGAGATGGTCAGTATCGCCAGCGCGCTGGTCCTCAATATCGGGACGCTGACCACCGAGCAGGTAGAGACGATGCTGCGCGCGGGAAAACGAGCGAACGAGCGGGATATCCCCATCGTGCTGGACCCGGTGGGGGCGGGAGCGACACGCCTGCGTACAGAAAGTGCTCTGCGCTTGCTCGCGGAGTTGCGGATCTCCGTCGTGCGCGGGAATGCCTCGGAGATTGGCGCGCTCATCGGCGTGGCGGGCGAGACACGTGGGGTCGAGGCCATCTCACTCTCCGCCGAGCCCGAGATCGTTGCGCGGGGCGCGGCGCGCGAATTTGGTCTCACCGTCGCGATTACTGGCGCGCGCGATATCGTCACGGACGGTGAACGTGTAGCACACGTTGATAACGGAGACCCACTGCTGGCAACGATTACCGGGAGCGGCTGTATGGCGACCAGCCTTGTCGGTGCATTTCTGGCAGTCGAAAAGGATGCGCTGCTGGCCACAACCGCCGCACTGATCGCAATGGGGGTCGCGGGTGAACAAGCGGCGCCAAAGGCCGGGGGACCGGGCACGTTCCGCTCGCACTTGCTTGACGCAGTTGCCGCGCTGGATGTCAGCACCCTACACCAGATGCAGAAAGTAGGCTTCGCTTCATGAACGCTCAGCTACTTCCACGCCTCGCCCTGCATGTACTGACGGATCGTGAACTAGCGCGCGGCCGCGATACGCTGACGGTCGCGGCCGCGGCACTCGACGGCGGTGCGACCGTTATCCAACTGCGCGACAAAACGGCGAGTACGCGTCAGCTCATCGAGCAAGGTCTGGCCTTACGCATCCTGACACGTGAACGCGGTGCGCTACTGATCGTCAACGATCGCATCGATGTCGCGCTGGCGATCGATGCGGATGGCGCGCACGTCGGCCAGGAGGATATGCCCGGCGATAGCGCGCGCTCATTGTTAGGACCGAAGCGCATTCTGGGTATTTCGGCCGGAAATATGGCCGAAGCAAGCGCCGCCGTCGCTCTGGGAGCAGATTATCTGGGGGTTGGACCAATCTACGCCACAAGTACAAAAGCCGACGCGGGTATTCCAGTCGGCTTAAACCTGCTCTCTGACCTGGCCAGCCGCTATACAATCCCACTGGTCGCCATTGGCGGCATCAACGCGGAAAACGCCAGGGAGGTCATACAGGCCGGCGCGCATGGTATCGCGGTAATCAGCGCTGTGGTGCACGCGAAAGACATCACCTCCGCCACCCGCGAACTGGCGGAGATGCTGCCCCGCTCATTTTGAATAATTTTTTCTGTCACGTGCCCATGTTTTCTTGTCGAAGACAAGAAAACATGGGCACGTGACAGGCAAAATTGCTCACTTTTTATCTTTAGCTTTTTGCTATCGAACTCTAACTCCTGCTGCCCAGACACCCTGAATTGCACGTGTGGCAGCAATATCCCGGGTCGGGTCGCCAGCAACCAGAAGAAGGTCAGCCCGACGACCAGCCTCAATAACCCCTCGGTCCGTGAAACCAAAGAACTCGGCAGGTACTACCGTCGCAGAACGCAGTGCTTCAACAGGCGTCAGCCCGGCCTCAACAAGCAAGCGTAGTTCATCATGGAATGCTTCCCCATGTTGAATCGGCGCGGGTGAAGCAGGGGCGGTATTCGCGTCAGTGCCGGCCAGGATGGTAATGCCTGCCTGATGAAACGCTGATACCGTTGAGCGAGCATGAGCGTAATCTATGGCTGACCCATACGTCGGCAGGCGTCCTGCCAGACCTGCCACGGTACGCATCATGATTAATGTCGGCACTGACACGATGCCCCGTGCTGCAAGGGATGAGGCCAGGTTGTCATCAACGTCTGCGTCCAGGGGCGCATGCGTGAGGATGTCTACTCCCGCATCGGCAGTATTGGTGAGCGCGGCTAAGGTGGTGACATGAGCGATCACTTTCAGACCTGCCTGATGGGCGGCCTCGACAAGTGCAGCGATGGTTGCAAGGTCAAGCGCGGCGGAACCCATTCTGCGTGGGTCCTCAACGATCACTTTGATGTAATCAGCACCTTCCGCAACGCGATCGGCAACAAAGCGATCAGCATCGGCAGGGCCTGTCACAGCACTGGAAGCAGGAAAGCCCATTCTGGTCGTCTGCATGCCTCCTGGAGCGCTGGCAGGGTTTCCTACGCCTCGGATATCGGCTAACCCTTTTCGATGACGCAGCGAGTCGGTCAACGCCATAGCTGGCGCACCCATATCGAGCATTGTCGTACAGCCCCAGTGCGTCCCTTGCTCCAGGTTAGATACACCCATAAGATGGACATGGGAATCGATGAAGCCAGGGAGAAGGGTGCCATGCTGACCATCAACAGTCCTGTCAGCAGTAGGTGCATCCGAGATGACACCATTATCAATGACCACTGTACGTTCGTCGGTCAATGCTTTGCCGTCAAACACTTTGACATGTGTTATTGCGATTGCTTCAGACATACATCAAATTCCTTCCTGATTCTAAAAATAGCTCTCACCCTGGTTGCGGATAGCTGAGTCCAGGTAACTGCCTTCTCATCATTGAATAGTATTCAATACCATGATCCTACCACGTCATTGAATAGGAGTCAACGCTATAGTATACTGGTGAGCAGAACCTCTCCGGTTGGATGACCGAAAAGCGGAAAGGAGTAGCTAGCCGCCATGTGTCCATCTGCCTCTGCCACGACCAGAAAGCGCGCAGTGCTCTCGCGTGAGGCGCGCATACAGAGTATTCTTGAAGCCAGTCAGCGCGTGTTTTCAAGCCGTCCTTACGATGAGATTTCTATTGATGACATTGCGGCTGAGGCAGCGATGTCCAAGGGGCTGCTCTATCATTATTTTGCCAGCAAGCGCGACCTCTATCTTGAGACCTTACGCAGTGTGTTCGCGACCATGCGTCAGATCCCCGCAGATTTTTCTGATCTGCATACGTGCTTGAATGCATTCCTGTCTTGTTTTGAACAATCGCCGGCCCTGGCAAGAATGGTCTTCCGAGGAGGGATCGGTCTGGATAGCGAGGCCGAAGCGCTGCTGACGGCCTATCGTCAGCACCAATTCGCGTTACTCTTGCAAAACGTAGGGAACGGTGATAAAGATCCTCTGATACAGCTTGGTTTGCGAGGTTGGATCAGTTTTTTTCAGGAGGTCTGCCTGCAATGGGTAGAGCAGCGAGAGATCCCACGCGAGCAGGTGCTTCTCTTACTTGAACAGAGCTTACGAGCTATCCTCGCCAGCGTAGAGCAGTGGAGACATCCAACTGAGGGAGTGTCTAAATAAGCAGATGCGAAGGTGCGGAAAGGCGGGTTCGCGCCGGCAATGAACATTTCAAAAAGAGTTCGTTTTTCCTGAAGAAAGATGCAGTTGAGAGGAAAAATATGATTACCTTTCGCGTCTACGAGCCACACGACGATGCTGGCCAGGTGTACACCCTCTGGCAGCAGGTACTGGGCCACAACTGGTCTCTTGCCTACGAGACCTTTCACACCGTCACCCTTGCCAATCAGGCCTATCGACCGGGAGATCACCTGGTTGCGCTTGCTGGAGATGAGATCGTCGGGTTCCTCGCCACACAGGTCCGCCAGGGAACGGTCCCGCTGCAAGGAAACCTCCTGCTCCTGCTTGTGGCTCCTCCTTTTCAGGGGCAGGGCATTGGACGGCAGCTCCACGAGCAGGCCCTCATCTTGCTCCAGCGTCGTGGAGCCGCTCAGATTCAGCTTGGTGGGGGCTTCCATTACTTCTGGCAAGGGGTGCCGCTGAATCTGCCAGAGGCGTGGTCGTTCTTTCGAGCACAGGGATGGACGGAGCAAGAACGCAGCTTCGATCTCGTCAGAAAACTCGCTGGCTACACCACGCCAGCAGGCATCTACGAACGTCTTCGTCCGTCGATTACCATCAGACACGCCACTCCCACAGATGCCGCTGCGATCCTGGCATTCGAAGAGCACCATTTTCCACAATGGTTCCCTCACTACCAACGTGTGCTTGCGCATCAGGGAGATGTCGGTGTGATCGTAGCCGAGGAGAGTTCACAAGGCATCGTGGGAACCTCCTTTGTCGAAGATCCTCGTGCGGCCTGGTGGCAAGACGATATCCGCTGGCTCTCCCTGCTGGGAGAGCAGACGGGTGGCATTGGTCCTTTAGGGGTCGCCCCACCCATGCGCGAACAGGGCATCGGCCTCGCGCTCGCCGCACGTGTCACCGAAGTGTTGTGCGAGCACGGATTGACCAGGAGCTACATCGGCTGGAGCTGGCTTGTTGATTGGTATGGCAGGCTAGGCTATCAGGTATGGCAAGAATACATCATGGCCTGGCGACAACTATAAGCTTCAGTACAAAATAGAGGATATTACATGAAGTTTTCGTTTGCTCCAATGAATGAAGCGGATGCGGTTACTATTCAGCAATGGCATTACGACGAACCATATGCGATCTATAATCCTGGGGCTGATCTTGAAGATGGTCACTCGGAACTGTTGGACCCGCACAGCCCTTATTACGCTGTAAGGGACGAACAGGGTGAACTTATTGGCTTTTTCGGTTTTGGCACCTCGGCTCAACCCTGGGATAATACTACGCCGCG
>JAABUQ010011516.1_pt1 | contig 11271 bp, 9 predicted proteins | sample 5560001 | NCBI WGS metagenome assembly JAABUQ01 (sample SAMN10711888, study PRJNA513371) | rock metagenome | isolation source: Antarctica rocks | place: Antarctica: Victoria Land, Finger Mt nord | collected 2015-12-18
AACTCCTAAAAAGTTTGCTCAATGATGGCGAGCTAGTGATTAACTGGAATAGGAAAGTCCGTAATAAGGGTAATAGAGTTGTTGCAAATTAGATATCTATTAGCTTAGTAGCGAGAACGACCACTGCACTGTGCGGGAAACCAAACAGGGTAAGCCGACTCGCGGAAAGAGGAAACCTAAAGAGAAATCAGTGGCCATCCCCACCCTCGCTTTAAGCTTTCTTGGGGAGGATGTCAATAAGTTAGATTCAATGTAACTTAACTTTGTTCGGGAACAAACGATGGTTGCAACTCCTACCTCAATTAATGATTTACAGGTTGATGATTTGCAAGGCAAAGTCACGCAAAGGGTAATGCTGGAGAACATTAGCTGGCAGACCTATCAAGCACTGCTAGCAGAGATGGGTAAGCATCGGGCATTACGCCTGACTTATGACGAGGGGACGTTAGAAATCAAGATGCCGTCGAAGCTGCACGAGATTATCAATCGGTTATTGGAGTTGATTATTACTGCCCTTGCTGAAGAGTTGAGCTTAAGCATCAAAGGCTATGGATCTACAACGCTTGATCGCGAAGACTTGCAAAAGGGTGTGGAGCCGGACTCTTGCTTCTACATCCAGAATGCTAATCGCCTGCAAGGACTTGACCCAGAATTACCGGAAGATTTGCCGCCAGATTTGGCAGTAGAGGTAGACGTTACCAGTTCTTCTACTCGCAGGATGGAGGTTTACAAACTGTTGGGAGTGCCAGAAGTTTGGCGATACACCAAGCAGGGAGTCACAATTTCTCACTTAGAAAATGGGGAGTATGTAGATTGCGCGTTCAGTCCTACATTTCAAATAATTTCAGCAGAAATCTTGGCTGAGTTTCTTCAGCATCGGCAAACCACAGATGATATTGGTGTCATACGGTTTGTACGGGCTTGGGTGCGCAAATGGCAAAAAGAGGAAGGAATGCAGAGTGGAGGTACGTAAATTCAAAATTTTGCTACATCACATCGCGATTTCCTTCACCAAAATGGGCTAATTCCGTCTCGCCCAAGCCCTTGAGCTATTTCCCTTTTGGGGCGAGCACAACCTTGCTAGAGGTACTACGATTGAGTACCTGCTCGTAGGCTTTGACGGCATCTTCTAGGGCATAGCTCTCGATTGCTGAAGGCGGAAGGAACGCATTTGCTTCAAAGCCAGGGGTGAGCGCTTCCAGGATGGGGGCACAGCCACTGACGCCTTGAACACGACTATCAACACCAAACAGCCGTGCCTCCCGATGATAAAAATCGCGCAGATCAAAACTGACCCTGGGCTCCTTTGCTGGAGCGCTGATTTCAGTCAGACGACCTTTATGCGCCAGAACCTCCAGGCACTTTTCGACCATTGAACCGCCAACTGTATCGAGGATGACGTTTGCTCCTTTCCCCTCAGTAGCAGCGAAAACAGCCTTTTGCAGTTCTTCGTCTCCAAGATTGACGACGACATCAGCTTTGAATTTCTGGGCGAGTTCGCGGTCAGACTCACGACGAACCGTCCCGATCACCTGCGCTCCCTTCCACTTAGCGATTTGCATGGCGGCACTTCCGACTCCGCCCGTGGCACCGATGACTAGCAGCGTTTCCCCAGCTTCGAGTTGCGCCGCATCCATCACACTTAGCCAGGCAGTCACGAAGGTGAGCCCAATTGACCCTGCCTGCTCCATAGATAGATTGCGAGGCTTTGGTCGTATTGCTCCCTTGGGTAGGACGATGTACTCGCCATGGGTGCCATCACGGGTGAAACCAATGTCTCCTCCTGTACCCCAAACCTCAGTGCCAATCAAGTTTTCTGGACCTTCGACAACAATTCCAGCAAAGTCACGACCTGGTGTCCGGGGCAGAGTGGTGTTTTCCATATTACCCGAGACGTTCTTAACATCGCTGGGATTAATCGCCGCAGCGTGAATCTTGACCAGAACTTCATCCGGACTCAATTCAGGTATGGTGAGTTCTTGAAGCTGTAGTTGGTCTGGTTGTCCGAAGTGCTCGAAGCGAATAGCATGTATACGCATATGAGAAAGCTCCTTAAAAACTGAGAGGGGGAAACTAAGCAATCTCTTCATCTTGCCGCAAGCGGCTTGCCGCTGCTTGGTCTGTCAGCCACAGCAGCTTTCCCTGAGTGGGACGGATGACCTGAGCTGGAAAGCGGTCAGGCTGGTAGTCGCCCTCCAAGACTGCTTGCAGAGTTTCAGCCTTATCTTCTCCACTAACAAGGAAGATCACACAGGCAGCACTGTTCAATGCTGGCGGTGTGAGAGTAACTCGGTAAGTTTTAAACTTCTCTACCCACACAGCAGTGACAAGACGCGTTTGTTCATGGACGGCTTCGGTTCCTGGGAACAGAGAGGCAGTATGCCCATCTGGCCCCATCCCCAGGAATACTAAGTCAAAGCGCGGTGACTTCAGCCCCAACGACTTAAAGAAATCTCGCAGTTCCTGCTCATACTCTTCTGCTGATTTGCTAGCGTCTGGATTTTCAGTTTTAATCCGGTGGACGTTTTCTGGTGGAATAGGTACTTGAGACAGCAGTCGCTCTTGCACCATCCGGTAATTGCTGTCGGGATGGTCTGGTGGGACGTGGCGCTCATCACCCCAGAAAAAGTGAATTTGGTTCCAGGGCACCTGCGACCGAAAGGATTCAGTATCGCTAGCGAGCAGCGCGTACAGATTCTTGGGGGTAGAGCCGCCAGACAGCACAACGGTAAAAATCCCCCGTGTCTTTACCGCTTCGACCGCCTGATGGACAAATTCTGCCGCTGCGGCGAACTTAAGTTCTTCAGCATTGGCGACAACAATGTCAAACTTGATTGATGACATGACCAGTTTTTTGTGTCTATAGGTGTAAGAGACTAAGCAGTTTCTCCATAGATATCCATGATGGTGTTGAGTAACTGTATAGCATCAGACTTGCGGCGCTGGAAAGAGTTGCGCCCGATAATCGAGCCAAAACCACCTCCATCGTGGATACCACGCATTTCGTCCAATAACACCTGATCGACTTCTGCTGCTCCACCGGAGAAAATGACAATGCGCCGCCCATTGAAGGTGCACTGTACTACATGATGCACCCGCTGTGCTAAAGTCTCAATCGGGATTTGCTCTTTTTCATAGACCTTACGCGCCGCTTCTTGCTCAATATGCGCACTAGGCAGCTTCACCTTAATAATGTGCGCCCCTAGCTGCGCCGCAATTTGGGCAGCATAGCCGGTCACATCAATTGCAGTTTCACCATCCTTGCTTAAGCCCGAGCCACGTGGATAAGACCAGATAATTACCGCTAGACCACAGCGCTTAGCTTCCTCAGCTAAGCTACGGATCTGCCCATACATCTCCAGTCGATGGGTCGAGCCTGGGTAGATAGTGAACCCGATCCCGACGCAGCCCAGGCGTAGCGCATCCGCCACACTGCCAGTCAGAGCCTGGGTTGGGTCTGGCTCATCATTGAGGACATCGTGGTCGTTGACCTTGAGAATCAGCGGAATTTCACCCGCGAACTCCCGCACCCCAGCTTCTAGGAAACCCAAGGGCGCAGCATAGGCATTACAGCCAGCCTCAATTGCCAGTTCAAAGTGATAGCGGGGGTCGTAAGCCGGCGGATTGGGACCAAAGCTGCGGGCTGGTCCGTGTTCAAAGCCTTGATCCACCGGCAGGATCACCAGCTTACCGGTGCCGGCCAGTTTGCCATGGTTGAGCAGTCGGGCGAGGTTGGTCAGCGTACCCGGATTGTCGCTGCCGTACCAGCTGAGGATTTCTTGCACACGTTTGTTCATGATTTTCTCCTATCTATTCCTGTTCATACCGAGTTGCGTTCAACTGTGATCTCGTCTCTGTTTAATCACCCAAAATGAAGCGTTCAACCGCGTTAGCAAAACCCTCGTTCTCGTAGTCGGTTGTCACATATTGAGCGGAGTGCTGTACTTCAAGGCTGGCGTTACCCATAGCGATGCTGACACCGCTACGTTTGAACATCGGCACATCATTCGGCATATCGCCGATTGTGGCAATCTGATTCGCGGGAATGTTGAGCAGTTCGGACAGCCGCGAGACGGCAAATCCTTTATTAGCGTTGGGGTGAGTCACGTCCAGGTAATAGGGCTGAGAGCGAGCCGCAGAAACCTCCTCTCCGCCACCAGAACTTTCACCCGCCTGACACGAAACGTGCTGGCTAAACTTCTTTTGCACGTCGGCCTCGCAGCGTGCGACTAAATCGAGATCGTCGCTGACACCAACGATCTTCGCGACTTGGTCGAGCAAGTGATCGAAATCAGACACAACCTTGGGCGGGAACTTGACCGTCCATTCCTCCCGCTCTACATGGGGACCGTGAAGCTGAGGCACATACCAGTCGCGATCATTATAGACCCAGACGTCAAGACCGTGAGAGCGGATAATCTCGATCACATGCTTGACTACTGTTTCTGGTAGAAGATTCTGCTCAATGATTGAGTAATCTGGATTCAGGAAGACCCCGCCGTTGAAGGCAGAAAGCGGTGCTGTCAATTCCAGTGCGTCGGCCACCATTTTCATCCCCAGCGGCGGACGTCCGCTGGTGATGGCGAAGGCAATACCGGCATCGCGTAGCTTTTGCACCGCGTTGCGAGCCCGTTGTGTTAGCACCTTCTGTTTGGTGACGAGGGTGCCGTCTACATCGGCGACGAGCAAAGAGACTTTCTGGTGTTGAGATTGTGAGTTAGTGTTCATGTGTCAATTTTTCTCCAATGCCGACCGTCGCGCTCTAGCAATTGATCTGCCGACTGGGGTCCCCAAGTGCCTGCAGCATAGTTGGGAAAGTGCTCAGGTAGCGTGGTCCAGACATCTAGGATGGGCTGCACCACACTCCAGCCGAGTTCTACATTGTCCGAGCGCTGGAAGAGGATCGCGTCGCCAATCATGCAGTCGTAGAGTAGCGTCTCATAGCCTGTGCTCGGCTGAGTGCCGAAGTAGTCGTGGTAGTGAAAATCCATCTCGACTGCTCCCATACGCACAGCCGGACCAGGCACTTTTGCCCCAAACTGCAGGCTGATACCTTCATCCGGTTGAATATGCATTACCAGAAAATTCGGTGGCACTCGCTCCACAGAAGTCTTTTGAAACATTAAGTGCGGCACCCGCTTGAACTGAATGGCGATTTCACTCACCCGTTGGGGCAGAGCTTTGCCAGTGCGCAGGTAGAACGGTACACCCGCCCAGCGCCAGTTATCAATCATCAGCTTCAGGGCGACGTAAGTTTCAGTATTAGAGTCAGGACTTACCCGCGGCTCTGCCCGGTAGTCGGACAACTGCTTACCTCTGAGTGTACCTTTACCATACTGCCCGCGCACAGTCTGAGAGAGGACTTCTTCTGGGCTCAGAGGCAGGATTGCAGAAAGCAGTTTCGACTTCTCATCGCGCAGCGCCGAAGCTTCAAAGGAAAGCGGTGGCTCCATTGCCGTCATTGCTAGTAACTGGAACATGTGGTTTTGCACCATGTCCCGCAGCGCTCCTGCGCCTTCGTAGAAGTTCCCCCGTCCCTCAACGCCTACCGTCTCCGCTACAGTGATCTGTACGTGGTCAATGTAGTTGCGATTCCAGACTGGCTCAAACAGGCCGTTGCCGAAGCGGAAGACTAAGATATTCTGTACCGTCTCTTTACCGAGATAGTGGTCAATGCGGTAAATCTGGCTTTCACTCAGAACGCTTCCGAGGCTTTGATTGAGAGTGCGAGCTGACTCTAAGTCATTTCCAAAGGGTTTCTCGATGATGACTCTTCGCCAGTGCCCCGATTCTTCCTGAGCCAGCCCGGCTTTACCAAGTTGCTGCACAATCGGCGAGAAGAAGTTGGAAGCAGTGGCGAGGTAATAGAGATAATTGCCCCCAGTACCCCTCTCGCTGTCAACAGTCGCCAGCAGGTCTCGTAGTTGCTGATAAGCGCTTGGGTCCTCAAAGTTACCACTGATGTAGTAAAGCCTTTGCACTAACCATTCCCAAACGTCCGGCTCCACTGAGTCAGTAGCAAACTCTTGAATGTCCCGGCTGATTTTTTGCCGGAAATCTTCCGTGTTCATCTGGCCGTGAGCGAAGCCGACTACAGCAAACTCCTCGGGCAATAGCTGCCTTTTGACTAAGTTGTAGAGCGATGGCATTAGCAGACGCTTGCTCAGATCCCCAGCTGCACCGAAGAGGACCATCACACAGGGGCCAGCCGGTTGACTGAGCCCTCGCTCTATCTGGTTAACTGCCTTTGTTTCTGTTAAGGTCATAACTTAATCCTCAACCGTGTCCCTCAAGGTGGCCACCGAATTGGAAGCGCATGGCAGATAGCAGTTTGTCAGCAAACTCGTCCTGGCCGCGCGAACTGAAGCGCTGATAAAGCGCGGCACTGAGAACGGGTGACGGGACTCCTTCGTCAATCGCCGCAGCAAGCGTCCAGCGTCCCTCCCCAGAGTCCGAGATCCGACCGGCATATTTCTCCAGGCTTGGTTGCTCGAGCAGCGCACTGGCGGTCAGATCCAGCAACCAGGAAGCAATCACGCTGCCGCGACGCCAGACCTCGGCAATGTCCGGGAGGTTCAAGTCATACTGATAGTGTTCAGGATGCAGCAAAGGTGCGGTCTCCGCGTCAGAGAGCTGGCAATGCTTGCCAATGTTGGCGTGCTGCAGAATGTTCAGACCCTCGGCGTAGGCTGCCATCAGCCCATATTCAATGCCGTTGTGCACCATCTTGACGAAGTGGCCAGCACCATTCGCTCCGCAGTGTAAATAGCCGGACTCAGAGGTGCCGCCAGCCTGCTCCCGTCCCGGTGTGCGCGGGATGGAGCCGGGTCCAGGTGCCAGCGTCTTGAACAGCGGATCGAGCTGCTTAACGGCTGGGTCGGGACCACCAATCATCATGCAGTAGCCACGCTCCAGCCCCCAGACTCCACCGCTGGTGCCGACATCAATATAGTTGATGCCCTGGAGCAAAAGCTCCTGAGAGCGTCGAATGTCGTCTACGTAGTAGGAGTTGCCGCCATCAATGATCGTGTCTCCAGGTTCCAACTTTTGAGTCAGTTCCTTGACTATCTTCTCTGTTGGCTCTCCCGCTGGCACCATTAACCAGACGGCACGGGGAGGAGTTAGTTTCTGGACAAAATCTTCCAGAGTATAAGTGCCTTTTGCCCCTTCCGCCGCTAGCTGCTTCACCTTTTCCGGCGAGCGGTTAAACACGACGCACTCATGTCCCCCCCGCAGCGCTCGTCGGGCAATATTGGCACCCATGCGTCCCAGACCAATCATTCCAAATTGCATATTTTTCTCCTGAAATTGTCAAGAATAGGGAGTAGGAAGTACGACCTACTCCCCAGTTGATTCAAGCCAAGACCTGCTTGATTGCCGTTTGTAGAGTCGCTAAACCTGCCTGGACATCTGCACCCAGATGTACCCGCAGTGCCCGCCGCTCGCGCTCTGCCAATACCTGGAAGTCGCCGCGTGCCTGGGCTGCCTTCACCACACCGAAGCTGTATTTCTGTACGGGTACGGGCAAATCGACGGCGTCGTCGCAGGTGATTTGCAGAAATACACCTGTGTTCGGTCCGCCTTTATAGGCCTGACCTGTGGAGTGCAAAAAGCGTGGACCGAAGCCAAGGCAGGTCGCCACTTGCTTGGTGTCGCGGACGGCTAGACGTATTGCCTGCAGCTGTTGGGAGTGCAGGTCGTTCCTCTCGATGTAAGCTAGTAGGGCGAAGTAATCACCGGCCTGGAGTTGATTTAGGTGTGCCCGGAGATAACCCACGAGCGATCGCTCGTGCCCTACTGCTAATGCCAGCGCCTCTGCATTCTTCGGGTCAGTGAACAACTTAATGCCTTGGTCTTCCAGAATCGGCGTTTCAGGTGGGAGCGTCCCTGTATTTTCATACTCGGAGGTCAACTGGCGTGTGGCAATTTTACTCGCTTCCACATCCGGCTGGTTGAAGGCATTAATGCCGATGATTGACCCGGCAACGGCGGTAGCAATTTCCCAGCGGAAAAACTCTTGTCCGATTTGGTAAGGGTCTTGGACTGTGATCCGCACCGTCGGTTGCCCTGCCTGTTCCAGGGCATCCACTGCTGCATCCTGGGCCGGGTCTGGGGCTGACTCTAGCTTGATGTAGACAAACAGGCGATCGCTGCCGTACACCTTTGGGGTACCCAAAGTCTCTTGGTCAATCGGAATCAGTCCTTTGCCGTCTTTGCCGGTTGACTCTGCCAGCAACTGCTCCAACCACGCACCCAAGTCGGAGATGCCGGGCGAGGTGATCAGAGTGACTTTGTCGCGTCCAAGGTTTGCCAGTACCCCCATAATTGTTCCCAGAACTACACCGGGATTGTCTTGGGCTGGGACGGTGGCGGCGCAAGAGTGCACCATTTCCTCGACGTAGTCCAGGAACTTGACGACGTCTACACCCATAACGGCTGCGGGCACCATGCCAAAATTTGACAACGCTGAATACCGACCACCGATACCGGGTAAGCCAAAGAAGATCTGACGGAAGCCATCGCCCTCTGCCACATGCTGGGTTTTTGAACCAGGATCGGTGATGGCGATAAAGCGACTGCCTGCTTCTTCAACGCTCAGTACCTGCTGTACCCGTGTAAAGAAGTACTGCTTGAAGATGTTCGGCTCCAGAGTCCCGCCCGATTTGCTCGAGACGATAAACAGTGTGTTGGCTAGGTCTACTTTGCCCTCAACCGTCTTAATCTGCGCCGGATCTGTCGAGTCCAGAACTAACAGTTCCGGGTAGCCCTCCACCTTACCGAAGGTGAGCTTCATGACTTCGGGACACAGACTAGACCCGCCCATGCCCAAAAGCAGTGCGTGGGAGAAGCCGGCGCTTTTTACGTCTTGTGCAATGCTCTTCAAATGGTCAATATGTGCCACCTGGTCTTCAGTGATGCCTAACCAGTCGAGCCAACGCTCCTCGTCCTTACCTGTCCAGAGCGCCGCATCCCGTGCCCACAACTGCCGAATCTTGCCCGCAGCCTGCCACTCATCCAGCGATGTCTGCACGCTGGCAACGAGGTTCTCGGGCAGATGGTAAGTCTGCCGAGCAATAACTGCGCCTAGCACAGCTTCACGTTTCTTCTCGACAGCACTTAACAACTTGTCAAATGCCTGGGCGAACAGCTGCACCCCATCCTGCAGCAACTGCTCCGTGACATCCGGCATCGCGATGTTGACTCGTTCGAGTGTTTCCATGATGTCGTGAGCCTCTTCTAGATGCTCTAGAAGACTTGAGCGGGGTTGCCCGTGATGACGGAAGGCATCAAACGTTGCCGGAGGAATTGTATCTACTGTGTCGGGACCGATGAGTTCCTCGACATAAAGGACGTCTCGGTACTGGGGGTTCTTCATGCTGGTGCTGGCCCACAACAGTCGTTGCGTCTGGGCTCCCTTAGCCGCTAACGCCTGCCAGCGATCGCTCTTTTCGCTCTCCTGGTAGCGTTGATAAGTCAGCTTGGCGTTGGCAATGGCAACTTTGCCGAGGATGCTACTTAGTAATGCCTGCTCGCTGGGGTTTTGAGCCGTCTTGATCCGGGCGGTGACGAGCGCGTCAATTGCCGTATCAATCCGGCTAATGAAGAAGCTGGCAACGCTGGCAACTTTGCTTAAGTCTCCACCAGTAGCTGCGTATGCTTCTAGTCCTGTAATGTAGGCATCGGCGACACGCTCATAAACTTGCTGGGAGAATAGCAGCGTCACGTTGACGTTGATGCCTTCGCTAATCAGTTGCTGAATCACAGGGATACCTGCTGGCGTGGCAGGGACCTTGATCATCACATTGTCCCGTCCAACTGCTTTCCAGAGCCGTCTGGCCTCCGCTAGGGTGCCTTGAGTGTCGTTGGCAAGATAAGGCGATACTTCCAAACTGACATAACCATCACGCTTGTTGCTCTGTTCATAGACCGGCGACAGGATTTCAGTGACGTTTTGAATGTCAGCGATCGCTAAATGCTCGTAGAGCGACATCGCATCCATGTCTTGCTGCTGCTCTAGGTAACTGAGAGCATCATCGTAATCGGTGCTGCCAGCAATTGCTTTCTCGAAGATCGAGGGGTTGGATGTCACCCCACGTAGTCCATCCTCTTTCACCAGGCGTTGTAGTTCACCACTGGTGAGCAAGCTACGCCGGATGTAATCGAGCCAAACAGATTGCCCGTAATTGTGCAGATCCTGTAAAGGGTTCATGTCTTTCTCCTTCTGTCGTTTAAATTTCCCTACTCCCTACTCCCTACTCCCTCTTTTCCCAGTTGCTCTTTAGCCGCAGCAACTACCTTTTCGGGAGTGAAACCAAATTTGCGCTGGAGTTCCTTGAGCGGAGCTGAAGCGCCAAAGGTATGCATGCCGATGCGATCGCCACTCAAGCCGACATACTGGCCCCAACCAAAGGTGGAGGCTTGTTCGACACAGACCCTGGCGGTGACACTGGGTGGGATAACGCTGTCCCGGTATTCCTGGCTCTGTTGCTCGAACAGCTCCCACGAGGGCATGCTTACTACACGGGCTTTGATGCCCTCGGTCTTGAGTTGCTCGTACGCACCAATACACAAAGAAACTTCGCTACCAGTGGCCATTAGCAGGACGTCGGGCTTGCCGTCTGGGGCATCGGCTAGGACATAGGCTCCCTGTTTGACACCAGACGCCGGAGCGTATTGAGAACGATCCAGGGTGGGCAGCGCCTGCCGCGTGAGGACGAGAACCACCGGAGAGTGCTGCAACTGCATAATTAGCCGCCAAGCCTCCGCCACCTCATTAGCATCCCCAGGGCGCAGAGTAATCAGCCCTGGGATAGCTCGCAATGAGGCTAGCTGTTCAACGGGTTGGTGGGTTGGCCCATCTTCGCCAACCCCAATGGAGTCATGCGTGAAGATATAGATCGCCGGGATTTCCATCAATGCAGCGAGCCTGATCGTGGGCCGACAGTAATCGCTGAAGATTAGGAACCCGGAGCCATAAGGGCGGACTTTAGAGAGTGACAGCCCGTTGAGAATGGCTCCCATTGCATGTTCGCGGATACCGAAGTGGAGGTTGCGTCCAGAATAATTTTTAGCAGTGAAATCTTCGCTGCCTTCAAACGTGAGGCGGGTCTTAGTTGAGGGACTTAGGTCAGCCGAACCTCCAATTAAGCTAATGAACCTCTAAAAGGTATAAAATGGAAGCTTGAAAGACGCAGAGTGAATTGGACAATGCCTACAGAAGGGTTCCTCAATCAAGAACAGAAAAAACGATTGCAAATGGCAGTGCGCTCC
>JAABUQ010011517.1_pt1 | contig 11269 bp, 8 predicted proteins | sample 5560001 | NCBI WGS metagenome assembly JAABUQ01 (sample SAMN10711888, study PRJNA513371) | rock metagenome | isolation source: Antarctica rocks | place: Antarctica: Victoria Land, Finger Mt nord | collected 2015-12-18
GTGACCGAGTAGGGATCCGCGACCTCCGCTACATTCCGGTGCGGCCCTGGCTGTGAATCACTCCCACGGCTCACTGGCCGGCAGCCCACTCCCGGCTGGACGGGCCACCCGGTCGCCGGCGAGGCCAAGAACTCATGCGGTGCGCCTTCAGTTCAACCATGACCGCAGGCAGCGACGGATGGAAACACGGTTGGCTAGCCCAGGCGTTCGATGATCGTGGCCGTGCCCAGGCCGCCGCCACAGCACATCGCCTGCAGGCCATAGCGCTGCCCGCGCGATTCCAGCTCGTGGAGCAGGTGGCACATCAGCCGGGCGCCGGAGGCGCCCAGCGGGTGGCCGAAGGCGATGGCGCCGCCGTTGACGTTGGTCTTCTCCAGCGAGGCGCCCGTCTTCTGCGCCCAGGCCAGCACCACCGAGGCGAACGCTTCGTTGATCTCGAAGAGGTCGATCTCGTCCAGCGTGAGCCTGGCCACCTTCAACACGGCGGCCGTCCCCGGGATCGGGCCCTCCAGCATCAGTACGGGGTCGCAGCCGACCACCCGATGCGCCAAGATGCGTGCCCGAGGCCGCAGCCCCAGGTCCTCTGCCTTCTCAGGTGAGGTGACCAGCACCGCGGCGGCGCCGTCGGTGATCTGGCTCGCGTTGCCGGCGGTGATCGAGTGGTCCGCGCTGAATGCCGGCTTCAGGGCCGACACCGCCTCGTAGCTGGCCTCGGCGCGGATGCCCTCGTCCAGCATCACCGTGCGGCTGCTGCCGTTCTCCGGCACGTCCACCGGGAGGATCTGCCCGGCCAGCCGCCCCTCTCGTGTGGCGGCGGCCGCGCGCCGGTGGCTCGCCACGCTGAACTCATCCATGGCCTGGCGGCTGATGCCGTACTTGCGCGCCATCAGCTCCGCCGAAATGCCCTGCGGCACCAGGTCGTAGCGCTCCAGCAGCTCCGGCGGATAGGGCACGCCGGGACCCTGGGTCAGGTTCGCCCCCAGCGGCACCCGTGACATGGACTCCACGCCGCCGGCGACCACCACCTCGGCGGCTCCGCTCTGGACCAGACTGGCGGCGAAGTGGATGGCCTGCTGGCTGGAGCCGCACTGCCGGTCCACCGTGGTGGCCGGTGTCTCGACCGGGAACCCGGCAGTCAGCCAGGCGTTGCGGCCAACGTTCACGCCCTGCTCGCCCGTCTGCGTCACGCAGCCGAAGATGACATCGTCAACCGCCGCTGGATCCACCCTCGCGCGCCGGAGCAGCCCCTGGAGCACCAGGGAGCCGAGCACCACCGGGTGAATGTCCCGCAACTGACCGTTCCGCTTGCCCATCGGCGTCCGGACCGCCTCGATGATCACCGCTTCTCGCATGGACTTGCCTGTAAGACCTCTAGGGCGAGCGCGAGGCAGACGGCGACGGCCGCGGTGAAGTGCCGGCCCCGGGCGACGGGCTGGTGCCAGGCGATGGCGGTGGCTGAGTGCCGTGCTGGAGGGCGTCGATCTGCTTCAGGATCTGTCCGATCTGGTCGACATCCTTGCCGTAGGTGGCTAGATCGCCCCGCTTCAACGCCGCCTGGGCATCGTCGTAGAGAGCGTTCGCCCGGGTCACGAGATCGGCGATCTGCTTTTGCGTGTCGCTGCCGGGAGCTGGCCCAGCGGGTTGCGACGGGCTGCCCGGTGTGGGCGGCGGCTGCTCCCCGATCAGCTGCGCCAGCGCGTTCGGCAGGGTCGGCTGATAGACCACCGGCGTCTGCCCGGTCGCGTCGGTCAAGATCACGCGTTTCAACTCCGGCAGGCTGCTGCCGGAGCCGGTCGCCCTCAGATAGATGGGCTCGAAGTAGAGGAAGGAGTCGCCGATCGGCACCACCAGCAGGTTGCCCTCGACGAGCCCCGAGCCCTGCTGGTTCAGCAGCGTCTTGTCGCTGGAGAAGGCGGGCGTCTGCTGGATGCGGTTGGCGATCTGCTGCGGCCCCAGCACCACCTTGTCCTTGGGCAGGACGTAGGCGATCAGCTCGCCATAGTGTCCGGGATCGTTGCGGACAGCCAGCCAGCCAGTGAGATTCTGCTTGTTGCGCGGCGAGAAGGGGATGATCTGCAGGTACTCGACCTGGGACTCGCCAGGCAGGCGCATCTCCACGTAGTAGGGCCGGGCCAGAGCCAGGTCCCAGACGTCCTCGCGGTTGTAGAGGACGCTGGCATCCCCTATGTGATACGTGGCGTACATGACGGCCTGCACCTCGAATTGCTTGGGCGGCACGCGGAGGTGCGCCTGCAGGTCGATCGGCATGGCCGAAAGCGGCTTCAGCAGGGTCGGGAACGCGCGCGAGTAGGCGGCGATGACAGGATCCCGGTTGTCCGCGATGTAGAAGTCGACGGTTCCCTCGTAGGCGTCCACCACGGCTTTGACCGAGTTCCTGATGTAGTTGTGGCCGCCGGCGCCGTCCACGCTGGCGGGGACCGGCTGCGCGTAGGGGTAGCCGTCGGCCGAGACGTAGGCGTCCTGGATCCAGAAGATCTTGCCCTTTGAGACCACCACGTAGGGGTTGTCGTAGAGGTCCAGGAACGGCGCGATGGCATGGACGCGGTCCATCACGTTGCGGCGGTAGAGCATCTGCGTCTTCTCAGAGATCTGGTCCGAGACCAGCAGGTTGAAGTCGCCCGTTCGCAGCGACCAGAGTGCTCGATTGCCGCCGCTCAAGGGCACACCGTGGTGGCCCGCGTAGTTGGTTTGCACGTTCTTGTCGCCCTGCGGATAGTCGAACTCCTGCGCCTTGGACGGCGCCAGCACGTACTCACCCGTCTGGCCGAAGTAGATCTGCGGCTGGCTGACCTTGAGCGAGCCCTGAGTCGGGACGTCGCGGGCGACGTAGTCGGGCAATCCCTCGCCCGCGACAGCACTGACCGGGCTGGCCGCCACGCTGTAGCCGTGGGTGTACTCCAGCCGCTGGTTGACCCAGCGCTGTGCCTGGCTGGGCAAGCGATTCGGCTCGAGCTCGCGGGCGCTGATCTGCAGCTGGCGGCTCCGGCCGTCGACCTGGTAGCGGTCCAAATCGATCTGAGGAAACGAGTAGTAGGTGCGGATTGACTGCAGCTGCTGATAGGTCTCATGGATCTGCGTGTCGTCCCACAGCCGCAGGTTGTCGATCGTCGCACTGTCGTTGGCCAGGTCCTGAGCGGTGATGGTGGCGTTGCCGCCGTACGGGCGCACCTGCACGTGGTCGATTCCATACGACTTTCGGGTGTAGTCGATCTCTCGCTGGATGTAGGGCGCCTCCTGGCTGGGCTCGGCTGGCTGGACGCTCACGCGCTGTACCAGGCTGGGCACAACCCCGATCAGGATGGCCGCGATGAGCCAGACCGCCAAAGACCCGGCGGGCACCAGCGCGCGGCGCACCGCCAGGTTGACGAAGAGCAGCAGGGCGATCACCAGCGCCAGCAGCGCCTGGGCCACGGCCAGGGCGGTGCGCACGTTGACGTCCGTGTAGCCGGCCCCGTAGACGACGCCGTTGTGGGCGGAGACGAGGTTGAAGCGGTCCAGCACCGTGCCGAACGCGACGACCAGGGCCAGCAGCCCGAGCAGCGCCGACAGATGCCCGATGGCGCGGCGGGAGAAGCGGAAGTCGATGGTCAGCCCGTTCCAGGCGTGAAGCCCCGCGGCGAGCAGCCCCGTGAAGAACACCAGGCCGAAGAGCCAGCTCTGCAGCGCCTTGAGGAAAGGCATCTGCAGCAGGTAGAAGCTCACGTCCAGGTTGAACAGCGGCTCCGTCACCCCGCTCGGGCGAGCGTTGACGAAGAGGAGCCAGGACTGCCAGTTGGAGCCGGCGGTGAGGCCCAGGATCAGCGCCAGGAACAAGCTGACTCCGATAGCTACGTAGCCGCGTGGGGTGCGGATCAGTCGGCGCCGGATTCCCACCGCGCGAAGGCCGCCGGCGGAGTTCATGCCCAGGGCTAGGAAAGCGTTGAGCGCTGTGACCAGGAAAGTCAGCAGAAAGCCGAGCACGAACAGCCAGAGCTGCGTCGCCACGCGGGTTCGGTAGACGGCCCCCAAGCCCAGCGCGTCGAACCATTGATTCTCGGTGATGAAGCCGATCAGTGGCTGCGTGAAGATGAAGACGGCCAGCGCGGCGGCGAAGAAGCCGACCCCGATCCAAAAGCGCCGCGGCGGGCGAGGCAGCTTGATCTGCTGAAAGCCCTCGAAGGGCGACCGCTCAAAGGGATCGAACGGGCCCTGGCCGTATCTGCGGGACATGTGACAAGAAGCTTAGGTCCGGAGGACGCTGGCGTGCGTCGAGCCGAGCGACTGGTGGGCGATCAGCCGGAGATGGGGGGGCCGAGGGCCGGAGCGCATCGCTGGCTCGCTGTGCGCTCAGCCACCGGCGGCCGGAATCGGCGTCAGGCCTTGATCAGCACCTTGCCAGAGGCGACGCGGACCTGCAGGCGCGGCTGGCAGAAGGTCGCCGGGGCTCTCACGACCTCACCGTCGTCGACGCGGAACTGCGAGCCGTGCCAGGGGCAGGTCACGACGCCACCCTTGATGTCCCCCTCGCCGAGCGGCCCCCCGGCGTGCGTGCAGGTGGCGCCGATCGCCTGGAACTGACCGCCGAAGCGCGAGATCAGCAGCGCTCGGCCGGCGGCCTGCACGGGCTTCGTTTGCCCCTCCGTCCACGCGCTTGTGCTGCCCACCGCCGTCCACTCGTCCGGTCCCGATTCCCAGGCTGCGTGGTTGACCATCACGCCGCTGTTCATGACCAGCTCGCCGCCAAGATATGCCGCCGCCGAGCTGATGCCGAGGCCGGTCGCCGAGTAGGCAATTGCGCGGAAGCGCCGCCGGCGCAGCCTGGCGCTCAGTGAGAACACCTGGCAGAGGAGGCCGGCCGTGTTCAGCAGGGCATGCATCGTCCCCAGCCTCCGCTCGCTCCCGGCGGTATCGGACCAGTCGGCCAGCCCCGTCGCCGCCGTGCCCACCGCCGAGGCCGTGCCGGCTGCACTCAGCACGCCGGCCGACTTGCCGGCGCCGATCAGATCCAGCAGCAGCGAGGACATCCAGAACCCGATCGGCAGATCGGAGAGGACCGGATGCAGCGCATGCCCGAGCCAGCGGCCGTGGAGCAGATCCTTGAGCCCATCGACCGAGTCCAGCAGCGGCGTGGTAACCCCGCTGAGAGTGTCAGCGACCTGGTCCAGCCAGGGCAGCTCCGAGAGGCGGTCGACAAGCTCGCGCTGAATCATGTCGAAGAGAGTACGCGCGAGGGCGAGTGTGCGCTACAGCTGGCCAGCTGTTCCGCGCCCTCCACCTCTCCGGGGACTTTTACAGCTACTGGGAATTCCACGTCCACCGCGACCAGCAATGCCTCTACCCGCCCTGGCAGATCGTCCTGAAGTAGCCACGCCCATTCGATTCGCTGCCGCCTGCGTCTAACATGCATGGCCGTCAACACCAACCCCATGGCCGTGCCTTGCGCGGCCGGAGCCCCATTCGCTTGGGGTCAACCGGAGTCTCTCCGGGGAGTCGGACCCCGCATGGAGCAGAGGGCGCACGCCTACCCACGCGAGGTCTCTTCATTGCGATGAGGTGGATTGAGGCGGGAGAGTGCGCGTCGGGCTCGTTGCCGCCGGAGCGCCTTCCAGTCGGGGTCTGCGCGGCCTGCTTGGAGGTCGGTCAGGTAGGCGTACTCGGGCGAGACCATGCTCTCGCCGCCCTGCTCAGCAGAGAGCCATTCGGCGGCGAACTCACTGAACGTGGGCGCGCGTCCAGCGCTCCAGTGCGCCATGAGCAGCGTCCGAGCTCGCGCCCCGTCGCGGAAACGCCCGTCCGTCAGGGTTCGCAACAGGTCGAACACAGGGGCGTTGGTCCGCTCATACCACCTGAAGTGGATCCGGTCAGCCGCTGCCAAGCATCGCGAGAGCGTGGCCGGACCAGCGACAGAGGCGCTCAGAACGGTTGCCGCCAGGCGCTCGCCGGTCTCCAGGAAGCGTCGGAGGCGTGCGAGGACCACGCCCTTGCGGTCGTTGGCCGCGGTTGTGCGAACGCTGCCGTCTGGCAGTTTGATCCGGATCCGATAGGGGATTTCGTACGTGCGGCAGAGCTCGCGCAGCTCGGCGAGGCTGACATAGTTGAGGTCCTCGAAGAGCTCGGACGTCTCGGCCGCGGAAAGATCCGTGATCGGCGATGATTCCGGCGGGCGCTTGTCCCGTCCTGACTTCGATCGCGATTTGGCGCTCACTCCTGCACCATGCCCGATCGGCTGAAGTAGGCAACCCCAGGATATTGAACGTCCACAGCAGTGCTATGGCGTGAGGTGGCTCGACCGTCCCCCGCAGGACCCGTGCGGACAGATCCTGGCTGTGCGGTCGGGGTCGGCGCTCGAAGCGCCCGGTGCCTGCGCCCCCTCCTATGCCTGGAACCGAGACGACAGACCCGGTTCACCCGGCCGGCCCAGAGCATCGTGTATCGAAGAAAGACGGCGCATTCAGGGTTGGACCGTTCGGCTCGAGGGCCGCCCGCCCGCTGGCACTCGTCAGACGAGGTTGGTCGGGTCGAGCAGGTCCGCTTTCGGGCGCTCGATCTTAGCCCGGCCGCGCATGATCTCGATGAGCTTCTTGCGACCCTTCGGCGGCCCGATCATGATGCCGCCCACCAGCCGGTCGTCGCGGAAGAACAGCTTGCGATAGAACTTCTGCTCGAACGAGAGAGTACGCACCGATTCCAGATCGGGCTCCACGTCGGGCGTGATGCCCATGACGGCCAGGGTGGAACCGAACATGGTCGTCGTGTAGGTCGGCACGTCGAAGAAGTCCTCGCCGGCGCCCGCCATGTTGTGCGCCGCGGTTCGGCCGTGCGCCTCGGCGTTGTCCCAGGTGCCCATCTGGTTGTGGCGGCCCAGCATGGAGTCGTAGAAGACCGCGATGTCTCCGGCGGCGTAGACGTCGGGCGCCGACGTCTGCAGGCGCACATCCGTCACCAGCCCGCGTCTCACTTGAACCCCCGTGCCCTGCACGGGCTCCACGTAGTAGTCCAGGCCGACGCCGTAGCTCATCATGTCGAATTCGACCCGGCGGTCCCGCTGCGTCTCAGCCCCAAAGTGTCCGTTCTGGCGAGAGAAGCGCTGGACCTCGTCCTCGCAGAGGAATTCCACGCCGGCCGCCTCGCCCAGCTGGCGGCAGAGCTGGCCGCCTTCGGCATCCAGGATGTAGCGGAGGAACCAGGGGCCGCGCATGATCCAGCTGACGCGCTTGCCGCGGTGAACCAGGCCTTCGGCGAGTTCGTAGGCGATGAAGCTGCCACCCATGACGAGCGCATGCTCGCACTCCTCCGCTCGGGCGATGATGGCCTTGGTGTCATCGAGGGTCTGAAAACCGTAGATCTCCGGCACCTCATCCGAGCCGGGCCACGGCGGCGGCTTGGGCCTGCCGCCGGTGGCGATCAGCAGCGCGTCGTAGGTGAACTCCTGGCCTCGGCTGGTGCGCACCAGCTTCGCCTTGGCGTCGACCTCGGTGGCCCAGGTTTCGAAGTGGATCTCCAGACCGCGCTCGGCGTACTGCTCGATCGAGCGCATCATGACCTTCTCCTCCCGCACCTGGCCGCGCAGGTAGCGGGGCAGCGCCACCCGGTTGTAGAGGGGATGGCGCTCCGCTGCGATCATCACGATCGAGCACTCGCTGTCCAGCGCCCGGAGCTCTTCGGCGCAGGTCTGGCCGGCGATGCCGTTGCCGAGGACGACGTAGCGACGGCTCACCGGCTTTCCGGTTCACCAACAGGGGTGGGCCAACTAGAGCGCACGCGAGTACAGAAGGGCGTGCTTCTCATCGTGGGCCAGATCGTAGCCGACCACCCCGAACGAGGCTGCCGCTGGGTGACTTGCCGGCGCCAGCAGCCAGCACGCCGCCACGCCCTCCATGTCGGCCTCCGCCCGCAGGCCGTAGAGAAGTTCTTCCAGCGAGGAGCCGGCGCCCGCCAGGAAGGTGACCGCCATCTCGGGCAGCCACTCCCGGCGCAGCACCGCCAGCGAGCGCCCACTCGGACCGACACGGACCAGCCCTTCGGTCACCAGCTTGGCCAGATGCTCGGCGTCGGGCCGGAGTGGACCGCCCCAATCAGCCACCACGCCGCCGTAGGCAGCGAGGGCTGGGTCGCCGGCGACGAGTCGCGCCAGCGCCGGCACGTCCGTCGCCTGAGCCAGTCGGGGCAAATCGCCGCCCTCCAGCCGAGGACCTCTCCACCTGGCGCAGTCAGTCAACAGTTGAAACCCCTCGCTCTCGAAGAGACGGCGCGCTTGGGACTCTTCCGTGTAGAGCCGCACCTCCCGGAAACCGACCCGGCGCGCATCGCTCAGGGCCTGGCGCAGCATCGACCGGGCGACACCCTGGCGGCGGGATTCCGCCGCAACGCGAAGGGCGTGGTAGAGAACGATGCCCGGCGCGATGGGCAGGGTCCGCTGGATGCCGGCGACCTCGCCGCCCACCTCCGCCGCCTGGAAGCTCGCGGAGGGATCGGCCAGCCAGCGGTCGAGCATGTGCGGCACGTGGTCACCGCCGTGCCAGAGCCCCGCACAAATGGCCTCGATCCGGTCCCGATCAGCCGGCCGAACCGGCCGCAGGTTCACCTGGGCACCGTCCACTCAGATCAACGCTAACGATCGGTCAGGGAGTGGCAGCGGCGGGCGCCCAGTGCAGAGCCCCGGACACGGTCTCCCCGCCGTCAAAGACGAGGTCGCCCTCCGGCCCAGGGCGCAACCGGGCCTCCAGCCAGCTGCGCACGCCCGCGGCCCTTGGCGATTCGGGGTCCTCCTGGCCGCAGTCCCGAAGCGCCTCCTCCACGCTCGCGTAGTGGAAGCTGACCGGATAGCGGAACATCGTCAGGTCAGGCGCCACTCCGAGCTGGCGGAGCAGCAGCAGGCAGTCGCGGAGCCACGGCTCCCGCGCCCGCTCAGCACCTGGCATCCGCTTCGCCGGATGGCCGAAGGGCGCGTCTCGCAGCACGATGAAGACGCGCTCGCGAGCGCTGGCCGTCAGCTTCTCCAGGAAGGGCGCCGCGTCCGGCACGGACTGGAGCACGTGAACGCAGATCACGAGGTCCGCCGGCGTTGGCTCCGCGTCGAGCCAGTCACTCCCGATCACCGTCAGGTTGTCAGCGCCGGGCATCAGGGCCCGCATCGCCTCCGAGGGCTCCACGGCCGTGACCCAATCCAGCCGCGAGGCCAGCGGCACGGCATGCCGGCCGACGCCCGCACCGACGTCGAGCAGTGTCTTGCTCGGTTTCAGCCAGGGCTCGAGGAAGGGGAGGAAGTAGTCAGCCTGATGCCTTATGGAGCGGGCAAAGCGACCCGCCCGGCTGGCCCAGGGATCGGCTTCCGGCTCGGCGTTCCGGCGGCCGGCAGCGAGCGTTCGCCAGTGTTCCGCCCAATCAATGTCCTGGATCGCGTCCACGGGTCCCGATTATGTGCCCCGCGCCAGGGGCCGCCCGAGCCGGAAGGCATTCTGCTGATGGCGCCAAGCGGCTTGAAGCGCCGCCGCTATCGTGAGCGGAATGGACGCATCCGCCTCCTCAGCTGATGACCTGAACCCGGCGGAGCGGGCACTGCTCGATCGCTACCTGACCAACCTGGACGGCCGGGTCTTCGCGCTGCGCAATCTCCCCGAGGTGGTGAAGGGCGCTCTCTTTTCCCGCTACTCCCGGACAGAGAAGAGCCTGCGCCGGGTGCTGCTCGAAGAGTTTCTGGTGGATCCGGAAACCGGTATCGATCTGGCTCCCGCCGGCTCGCGGCCCGACGAGCGAATCTCCTCGGAGCGGGCCGAAGCGTTCTACCAGCGGGTGCTCGTCGGCTATGGCGACGACTCCGTCGCCGAGCTGGCCGGAGCCCATGTCGCCGTCGAGCGGGTTTCGACGCTGGCCGCCAAGGCACTGGAGGACTCGCGCATCGGTCTCTCGCCGCTGGAGAAGTCCACCCGCTACGTTCGCTTCGACCGGCCCGGCCCGGACGGCCGCTTTCTCTATCACCGGGGCGAGGAGCTGGGCCACCCGGCCTACGAGCCCGCCATGGACGGTCTCTTCCAGGCCTACAGCGAGATGCTGGGGCCGGTCCTGAACAGCGTGCGGGCTCGCTTTCCGCAGCAGGCCGGCGAGGGGGATCGCGCCTGGAGGTCGGCGACCCGCGCCAAGGCGTTCGATCTGCTCCGCGGCCTCCTGCCGGCGGCCACCCTCACCAACCTCGGCCTCTACGGCAACGGCCGCGCGTTCGAATACCTCATCACCAAGTCCGCGGCGTCGGACCTGCCCGAGGTGCGCGCGCTCAGCGGCGAACTCTTTGACGAGCTGGCCAAGGTGATCCCAGCCTTCGTGCGGCGCGCGCTGGACGAGCGCTACGGCGCGCCGGCCGCCGCCCGGCTCAGCGCCATTCGCCAGCGGCTGGCTGAGCTCGCGCCGCGCGAGGGCGGCGGTGCCGAGGGTCCGCAGGTGAAGTTGATCGAGCACGACCAGCAGGCGGAGGCCAAGGTGGCAGCCGCGGCGCTCTACCCGCTCTCCGATCTCGCCTGGAGTGACCTAGCGGCAGCCGGCCTGGAACCCGGGCGAGTGCTGGACGCGCTGCTCGGGGATCGCGCCAACCGTCGCCACAAGGCGCCCCGCGCCCTTGAGCATGCCGTGTACACCTTCGAGTTGACCGCCAATTTCGCCGCCTACCGAGACCTGCAGCGGCATCGCATGCTGACGCAGGACCGCCAGCTGCTCGGCGTCGGCCTCGGCTACGACCTGCCGCCCGGCCTGGCCGAAGCGGGTGTGACCGGTCGCTTCGTGGCGGCGCAGGAGGCGGCGGGGCGAGCGCAGCAGCAGCTCAGCGCCGATCTTGGGACCGTCCTGGCTCAGTACGCGGTGCCACTCGCCTACCGGCTGCGCTGGCACGTGCGCGCCAACCTGCGCGAGATCTTCCACCTCTGCGAGTTGCGCACCACCCCCCAGGGGCACCCGGATTACCGGCTGGCCGCGCAGGAGATGTTCCGGCGGGTGGAGGAAGTGCATCCGCGCCTGGCCGGCTACGCGCGCTTCGTCGACCTCTCCCAGGCGGACGAACTGGAGAGGCGCGCAGCTGAGCGCAGGCTCGACGAGAAGCTCGCCCAGCTCGGCGGCGAGCCTCGGGCGGCGATCGATTCCAGTTGAGCCTGTCAAAACTTGAACGACCACTCGATCCATCCAGCCGCGCAGTCCTCTATCCAGAGCCGCCCCGCGCCGGCCGGCGCACTCTGAGCGGCTGCGGGAGGCATTCGGCCCTCTGCCAGGGCCGATCCGCGAAGGC
>JAABUQ010011518.1_pt1 | contig 11269 bp, 12 predicted proteins | sample 5560001 | NCBI WGS metagenome assembly JAABUQ01 (sample SAMN10711888, study PRJNA513371) | rock metagenome | isolation source: Antarctica rocks | place: Antarctica: Victoria Land, Finger Mt nord | collected 2015-12-18
GCATCCAGAAAGCGGTCGAGCGGACCGTGCCGTTCGGGTTCCTCGCCCAGACGATCACGATCACCTGGTATCAGCTGCACGGCAACCCCGAAAGCGACCTCACCGAGCGCCGCCGCACCGCCCCGTGTCCGCCTAAAACCCCGAAAGTCGAGTTTCAACTGACTGCGCCGAGATACGTCGGGTCGGATCCTCCATCCAGCTCTATTCCCTTTCGCATCGCTGGGCCTTGTTCCAGTGTGAACCACGGCCGGGTGCACCCGAGGCCTGCCGTGCGGCCCCCGCGGGCGAGCGCTCAGGCCAGCGCTACAGCACCGATCCTGTCACCGCTGAGCTCCCTCCCAGCGGGCGATCATCGCAATGCCACACCCACCACCAGCCCGAACAGCAGGTGGCCGATGAAGAATGCGGTCTCTGGCACCAGCTTCATCATCGGGTCGATCGCCGGCAGGATCACCCACGGTTGACGACGTAAACGAGCGCGCCGCCGAGCACGCTGACGGCGATGATCCCGGCCCCGCTGCGCAGCACGGGGATGGACAGCATGCGGATCTCGACGCCGATGATCAGCATCGCGAAGGTGAAGCCCAGGCGTGCGCGCGCCGGGCGATGACGTCGGACGGACCTCAGGAGCCGGCGGTGGGTGCGGAGGCCGAGCTCTGGGTAGCGCGCGCAGCCGTACCGGCGCACCGAGCGGATGATCGGAGCGAGAAGCCGCGCGAGGTCCGCTCGCGACCGGCAGTCGGCGAGCACGAAGCGCGCGCCCGTCCCGAGCACGAATGTCCGCGCGGTTCGCGGTCCGAGCGATCCGCCGAACAGCTGCTCGGCGAGTGCAGTGCGCCGCAAGCAGTGCGGTGTCGACCACACGCACGTGCCGATCCACGTGCGCCTTCCCGTGGCGCCCGGGACGACAGACCCGAGATAGAAGCGCGTCAGGACCCCGCCGGGCTCGCGGTCGGCGGCGAGGTAATCTAGTGCCCGGCGCTCATCGCCGGCGATGAAGTTCGCGTTGCCGGGGTTGGGCGCGACGTCGCTGCGCGCGAAGTTGAGCGCGTATGCCGTGGCCGGGAGCGTCGCGGCGGCGATCGCCAGCGATGCGATCAGCCGCCGAAATCGGAGCCGCTGCCAGCGGCTGTGTCTGATCGCCTGCACGGCAAGGATCGCGAGCGGCATCGAGATGCCTTCAAACGCATGCAGCGGCGTGACGCCAAGCGTGGTGGCCGAGAGCTCGTACAGTCCGAGTGCTGCGATCGGCCACGTCCGGGTTGCGGCCGCGATGAAGCTCCGCGGCCGCCAGCGGTATGCGAAGGCCGCCGCCAGGGCGAGTGGTGCGATCGCCAGCGCGATCGCCGAGAAAGAGAACATGTGGCTGCCGGCCTCCCGCGCCAGCCCCAGGACATGTCCGTTCGGTCGAGGATCGCGTAATAGGCCAGGGGCATCGCGGTCGCGATCGCCGTCACCGCCGGCAGCGCGAGGCGCCGGCGGGTCGGTCGGTGACCGCGCCACAGCATCAGCTCGGCACCGGCCACGATCAGGATCAGCAGCTCACCCTGCCAGGGATGCAGCGAGCTGGCCACGGCTCCGAGCAGTCCCGGCGTCCAGGTGAGCCGGCTCGCGGCCCGGCTGCGGTCATATGCGAGCAACGCCGCGACCAGCGCCGCCAAGGCCAGCAGCCCGAACGGGTAACCCCATGCCTCGAGCCCGGGAAGCAGGTCGTCGAGCACGCCCCACGACCCGTAGATGACGCTGAACGATCCGAAGAACGCCCGAGCACGAGCGCCGCGCGGCGCGCCCACAGGCCCGCGAGCATGCGACGCACGTAGGCTCGCACGGCGAAGAAGACCGCCAGCACCGCGACCGGCTTCCACAACAGCAGCGCCAGCCATGGAGCCACGCCGAGCGCCGACACTCCGCCGGAGATCGCGACCGCTGGCATGATGTAGTCGGCCGGCGTGGAGCGCAACACGAACAGATTGGACGCCAGCACGTGAGCCGACGCGTCGCGAATCCACGCCAGGTACTGCATCTGATCGACCAGGTAGAGGCCATCGGTGCCCATCCACGCCCGGCCGTGCACCACTACCTGCCAGAGGTCGAGCGTGAGCACCCAGACCGAGATTCCGCCAAACGCCGCGAGTACGACGAGCTCGAAGCGGTCAAGTCCGCGCCGGCGCGAAGCTCGCGCCGATCTAGGGTGCGGCGCAGGCGGAGCGGTGGTCGCGAGGTCGGTATGCATCAGAGCGCGAAGCTAGCCAGTGAGCGCGTCCACACGGCGCTCCGGTGAGTCAAATTCTGAAACTGTTCGCGAGCCGGGCGGCGGCCCAACGCGCCAGCAGGGGCGGGGAGAGCTGCGCTACGCGACCGGCGTTCTAAGGGTGAAGAACGCGCCGAGCTCTCGGCGTAGCGCCATCCGACGGCCGGCCTGCTGAAAGAACGGGAACCGAAGCTGCGCCAGCTTGGCCTGGATGGCCGTGTCGAGCATGCCTGCCGCGTATCCGCGACCAGGACCGCGGCGGCGCCCGCCCGGGCCGGACCGGCGGCCGACCGCGGCCCAGCACCCGTCTGCGGGATGGACGCGATCGGCGTCGGGCTCGGGCTGCTGGCGCTCCTGGAGATGACAATCGCGACGGTGACGGCGCCGATCGCGATCACAGCCACGCGCAGAGCGAGGTAGATCTGGTGTCCGCGGCGCTTGGCCCGCTTGAGCACCGAGGACGATTTCAACGCCGAGCCCTGACAGTCACGATCAGGGCGCGGTCAGCAAGCGGGCCTGGGGCAAGAACGCGGCGAGCGCGAACCAGAACTGCTCGTCGTGACGCAGCGGGCGAAGCTGCATCCCGCGTAACGGACCGGCGATAGCACGGCCGGCGATGTTCCACGTCGTGCCTGTCTGATCGCGGAAGAGACCCTGACCCGCCGGGGAGAACCGCAGCGTGCGCCCCCGAGCGACGGGGTCGAATGCGCCCGCTGTCCCGACGTCGCGCGAATTCGCGATCGTGGCGGCGTCCAGTGCCGAGACCACGCCGGGGGCGTAGAGCACGACCAACGGCCTGCCGCCGAGCAAGCCGGCGATGACCGGGCGACGGGCCAGGGTGGAGAACGGCACGACGACGGCCTGCTCGCCCGCGAAGACGGCGACGACTCGCTCGAGCGCCGGCAGTCGGGGATCGACGTGCCCGCTGTAGAACGACGGCTGCGTGGCGGGCACCGTGTCGTAGCTCGGATACGGGTTTGAGCCGTAGGGGCGTTGGAAGCCCGTATCGCGTGACAGCACCGTGCCGTGGGGATAGCTTGTCTTGAACTGAGCCCAGCTCAGCACCTGGCTATCGAGGGGTCGAAGGGTGGTTGCGGTGTAGCGGCCGACGAGCGCGGTGCCGGTGAATTGCTGCCACCACGACTGGGTCTGGCGATCCCACATCACCAGGTTGGAGTCGCGGAGCTTGCCCGTGGTCCCGAACGTGAGCGTCCGGTTGTCGACGCGGCGGTCGAATACGAGCGCCGAGTTGCACAGCGGGCAGTATGAGACCGTGCTCGGTACGCCGCCGAGATTGTCGTTGACGATCTCGTGCCAGACCAGGATCTGCTCGGGGTAGGCCCGCGCCTGCCCGCCGATGTCAACGGCTATCACCGGCTCGCGCGAAGTCAGGAAACCGTCCTTGAAGGCTAACCGGATGGGCTTGGGATGGTCGATCGGCGGGATCCCGTCGCGCGGCGGCCCCCCGTCCTGGAATTGAGACAAGGAGACGGCATGGCGGCCGAAGTCTGTGCTCCAGCCCTGGGCGCGCCACGCCTGGATCTGCGCGGCAGTCGGCGGCGCGCTGACTGCGCTCTCGCCTAGCGAGGCGGAGCGAGCGGTGGCGCCCGGCTCGCCAAGGCGCGCCGCACTGCCGCAGCCCGCCAGCGAGACGAGCAAAGCCAAGACCGGCCATCGACGCAGCTGCGCTGTCATGTCGCTTCGACCCTCGTCGCCTCAAGAGAGGTTCGAGACCAACTAGTGATACAGGCCGATCCAGACCAGCCCGACAAACAGTCCCAAGCACGCCAAGAAGAAGGCGACGGCGCGACGCAGCCGACGCCAGTCGACTGCCGGTGGATCGTCGGGGCCGCGCTTCCTGGTGCTCACGGTCAGCTTTGACCCGGAGATCGATGAGTTCGGTTCACCCAACCCGGCGACTCCCGCGTACGCGACATCCTGCGGATGCATCCTTTTGCGCCTACTTGCCCGGGCTCTGGTGATCTTCGAGCACAGGCCCGATGGCGCCGCGGCGCTCGCCCACGCGACCGAGCTCACGAGCCCCTCACGCTCCGAGCTGACGGTCGTGACACCGGGCGCCCCAGCAGCCATGCACACGGTGCTGCGGCCCGAGCCGCTGCGCCGTTCAACGCCGCGGTGCGCGAAGATGCCGAACGTGACTCTGCGCGCGGCGCAGGAGCTCGCCGGACCGGCGGCTGACCGGGCCGGATTCAAGGTCCTGGTCGGCGGGCACTATCCCCCGCTCGCGGCGTGGATCGCCGAGCAGAAGTCGACGTCGTTCTCCTCCCAGGCCATCGATTCACGCTCGGCGGCCATCCCGTCGCGCAAGCTGCGCCGGGCGACCCAAGCCGGGGTACGCGTTGTTGGATCATCCGAGCCGGTTCAATGTCCGCTCGGGAATGTGAGGTAGCTGCCTCGCCGGTAGCGACGCCGGCTCGCAGGTCGGTGAGCGCGGCCTGGATGCGGGCGAGGCTGGGGCGGTCTTCGGGGCCGCAGCTGCGGTAGATCCAGGCGATCCGTCCGTCGGCGCTGACGAGCGCGTCGCCGCCGAGCTGCAGCGTGTCCTCGTGCGCGGGCTCAGGCCGGCGGCCGCGTAGCACGAGCTGCGCGTAGCGCGCCCAGACCCGTGGGTCCAGCCAGACCCGGAGCAGCGTCCCGCGCCCGAGTCCGAACGCCTGGTAGGCGCGCCGGTCGGGATCGCTGAGGACCTGGATGTGGTCGAGTCGCTGGCGGTGCTGATAGCCGGCCAGCGACTCGCCTGGAGCGAACGCGACAACCACCACACGCACTCCGAGCCGATCGACGTGGTCAAGCACCTCGACCAGGTGCTCACGGCAGGGCAGTCAGGCGAGATGGCGCAGGAAGATCATAAGCGTGTCCTGGCCCACGAACGCCGAGAGCGAGACGGTGTTACCGGCGGTGTCGCTCAGCGCCAGGTCGGGCAGCCGATCGCCGGGAGCCAGCGGGGCTTCGCGAACGTGCGGATAGAGCCGGGCGAGCCGGGCTGGGGATGCGCCGGCGATAAACAGCCAGCGGATCAGGACCCAGGAAGCAATCGTGCGCAGCAGCCCGAGCTGCTGCCAGCGGCGGGCGGAGGTGACGGCCGGGCCGGGCAGACAGCTGGTGTCCCCGGCGCGCTCGAGGCGGCGGCTGAGCTCGTAGTCTTCCATGATCGGCAGCGGGCGATAGCCGCCGAGGCTCTGAAACGCGGTGCGGCGCACCCAGATCGCCGAGTCGCCGTAGTAGACACCCGCCCGGCGCTGTACTGCGTACCAGGCGCCAAGCAGGCGGGAGAAGCGGTCGGCGCCGTCGAATCGCAGCTCGAAGTTGCCGCCGATCACGGCTGAGTCGGCGAGCGCGCGGCGCAGCGACCGGTAGGCGTCGGGTGGCAGGCGGGTGTCGGCGTGCAGGAACAGCAACGCCTCGCCCTCGGCGGCGCTGGCGCCGGCGTTCATCTGCTGAGCTCGACCCGGGGGGCTGTGAACCAGGCGCGGCGCTGACGGGTGCGCGGACGCGAGCTGCGGCGTGCTGTCGGTGGAGCCGCCGTCGGCGATCACCACTTCAAAGCGCCCCTCCAACTGGAGGAGGTGGTCAAGCAGCGCCGGCACCCCGTGCGCCTCGTTGAGGACCGGGACCACCACCGAGATCAGCGGCTCGCCGGTCACGCGGCCACCGCCGGGTCCGGTTTGAGCGCTGCGCGTACGCCAGGCGGGCAGCACGGGTCGGCGAGCAGCGCGAGCGCGTCGGCGGGCGTGTCGAGATCTCCCACCGGGGCGAGCACGGCAGCGTCAAGCCCCGCGTCCTGGAAGGCGTTCAGGGTGAGCTCGTGAACGTCGGTGCCGCCCCACGCCGCGGGGTCGATCGCGAACGCGGTCGGCGTCGGCCGCGCGAGCGCGATCAGCGTGTAGCCGCCGTCGAGCGCCGGCACCAAACAGGCGTCGTGACCGTCGGCCAGGGCGCGGCCGGCCGCCTCGTACTGCGCGGGACCGAGCAGCGGCGCGTCGGTACCGACCACGATCAATGACCCCGGTTGCTCGCGGAAGATCCGGTCCGTTGCATGCTCCAGACGCGCACCCAGGTCACCGGACGTCTGCGGAAAAAGCATCACCCGATCGGGCACGAGGGCAGCGATCTCGGCGCCCGCGTGGCTGGGCGTGAACGCCAGCCACGCACGTGATGCCGCGTCTGAGGCCCAGGCGGCGGTGTGTCGAATCAGCTCGGCTTGCAGCCGGGCGCAGCCGTCGGGTCCGAGCCGCGGCTCCAAGCGGGTCTTGACCTCGCCGGCTTGGGGCGCGCGGGCCATCATGAGGATGCTGCTCATACCGCGCACCGAAATGCCGCGGGGAGGGTGCCGTCGGCCTGCCGGAGGGTGAGGAACCGCTCGACGATCAGCTGCTTGGCCTGCGCCAGCGGGATCTCACCGGCGGCGATGAGCAGGTCGGGGCTTGAGCCCGGATCGCCGCCGATCGGGTGCCAGTGGACCCCGTCAGCGGTGACAGTCAGCTCGGGAGCGATCACCGCTTCGTCGACCTCGATCGCGGTGGACTCCCCGGCGGCAAACCCCCGGCGTACGAGTGGCCGCACGGCGAAGTCATCGCCGGTCACGCCAAGATCGCCCAGCAGCGCCCGCAGCTGGTCGACCTCATGACGATTCTGAGGGGTTTCGGTCATCGCGGCGCGGACTGGCAGTCCCAGCTGCTGGGCGTAGGCGATGCCGTCCATAGTGCGCATGAACGAGCCCTGGCCGCGCCAGGCGTCGTGCGTGTCCGGGGTGGCGCCGTCGAGCGATGTCTGGATCACGAGGCGGTGGCGGTCTGAAAGCTCTGCCAGCTCGCGGCGTCGTCGGCCCGTGAACAGCATCGCGTTGGTCAGCACGACGGTCGGCAGACGTTCGCTCGCGTACTCCAGCATCGCCACAATATCGGGCTCCAAAAACGGCTCCCCGCCGGTGATGTACAGCTCGCGGAAGCCTTCCTGCAGCGCCTCGTCCACCAGCGCGCAGAAGCGGTCGAGTCCCAGCGAGCGGCGCCGGGCCCGTGGCGAGGACGCGACCACGCAGTAGTCGCAGGCCAGGTTGCAATGAAAGTTGGTGTAAACCCACAGTCGGGGTGGGAACGCGGCAGTCCCGAACAGCTCGATCACCGGACGGCCGTCGTCCGGGGGCTCGGGCTGATCTGCCCAGCCGACCCCCCCGGCGCTCCAGCCGCCCCCGAGCGAATCGCGGTAGATGTGAAAGCGCCCGCGCGAGCGCTCGCGGGGCGGGACGATCTCCAGGCAGGTCGTCCACCAGCCGGTCTCGATCGTCTCCATGAACGGCTCTGGCAGCCCGGCCGTGCGCATCGATGCCGCCTGCGCTCGCCAGTCATAAGCCACCGGCACGAGCTCGGCGTGCGCTTGCCCGTCGCACAGGTCGAGCACGGCGTACCAGGTTTCGCGTCGCCCGTCGTTGGCCGGACGCCCCACGGCACCGACGTTCACGACCAACGTCCCGTCGATCTGGCGCTGCCACGGGATCCCGGTGTGCGTGCACAAGAGCACTTCGGCGCCGCTGGCTTCCAACCGCGGGCGGAGCTCTTCGTCATCGAGTGACTCCCACAGGAAGTCGTTGATCTCCAGCGGCGATCCGTGGACCATGTGGACGTTTGACCCGTCGATCGCTTCGCGTCGCTGCAGCGGCAGCTCACGCATCCAGGCCGCAAATTCGGGGCTGGTGGCAGCCAGGGTGTAGTCGTAGATGATCTGCGCGTAGTGGTTATCGCGCTCGTCGGCGTAACCGCACCCACAATCGGGGTCGCCCCGGCCGATCGCGACGTCGTAGTTGCCGGCGATGCACTCCACGCCCGCCCCCCGCAGCAGCGGCCAGATCGCGTCGCACTCGGCGCCGAAGCCCCCGAGATCCCCGAGGCAGAAGACGCGGTCACAGCCGCGCCGCCGGGCGTCGTCGAGCATCGCGCGCAGCGCGAACGGGTTCGCGTAGGCGCCGCCAAACGCGGCGATTCGGGTCATCAAACCCTTCGATCCTCGACCGACGCGCAAAGATTCATGAGGCTACCCGGACCCGACCAGGAATCCTTGCCGGCGTTGGCGTGGTCAAAGCTGTGGTTTGGATCCGGTGGAGATTACATGGGCACGATCAAGCAAAGCAGCCGCGCCCGCGTGCCTCGCTGGTGAAGCTCGGGGTGGCGCGGATGCGGGTTCTCGCCGCGTCGACGCGGCCCGTGCACGGCGATACCGAGGCGGCGCTGCAGCGCCGCTGGAGTGAGCTGCCAGAGCAGGTGCGCACGCCGGCGCAGCTGCTGGGCCGGCGCACGCCGGGTTGTGAGGGGACGCACGGAGTGTTTCCGCGCTGTGACCTCGCGTGCACCCCCTGCTACCACGCGCGCACAGCCAACCGTGTGCGCACCGACGGGCGCCACACGCTGGAGCAGGTCGATCGTCAGATGGGCTATCTGCGTTCGGTTCGGGGCACCGGCCAGCACGCGCAGCTGATCGGCGGCGAGGTCACGCTGCTCAATCCCGACGAGCACGCCGCGGCGCTCGCGGCCATGTTCTGCACCACGTCCGAAACAGCATTGAGCGCTGCGCGCAGGTCGATCTCGTCAGTCATCGATCCAGAGTAGCGAGCCTAGAGGTCCCCGTTCGGCGGGGAGCCTTGGTGTTCGGATCGAGCAGGGGGGCGGCGTTCGCGGCCCGGGTTCACGCGGTGATGCGCGATCGCCAGTCGGTCAGCGCGGCGCGGATGTGGCCGGGCGCGATCCGGTGCGCGCGCATGTCAGCGGCGTACTCGGCGGCGGTCTGCAGCGCCGCGAGGGTGAAGCGCAGGTTTCGCTCAGTCTCGTCGTAGAAGCCGATGAGCTGCTCGAGCGTCTCGTCGGTGAGTACCGCGCGGGCGTCGTTGCCGGCGTCGTGCTGCTCAAGTCGGTTAGCGACGATCGCCTCCAGCGCTTGGCGGCGTTGGTGTCATCGAGTTGTGGGATCTCGATCAGGCGCATCTGCGCGGCGAGCTGGGCAAACGTCCCGCCGGTGGTGAACGCGGTCTGGATCGCGATCAGGCAGGGTGTTTCGAGCTCGGTGACGAAGGCTTGGGCGGGGCCAGCAAGGAACGCGGCGGCCACCTCGGGCTGGTCGGCGCCGCCGATCGCGGCTTCGGTGTCTTCGAGCACGAAGATGGGTTGCAGGCCGCGGGCGACGAGGATGGTGATGAGGCGGTCAAGTCCGGCCAGTCGCTCGGCGGCGAGCCGGTTGGTGCTGAGCTCCTCACGCAGGCTGCCCAGCTCGGCATGTACTTGAGCGGGAACCGGGCCGCCGCCGAGCGTGCCGCCTCGCAACCCGCCAGGCGTCTTCTGCCGGGTGTCTTGGTCAGAGCGGGCGCGGTTGAGCGCCTCGCGCTGGTAGCTCTCTAGATCGAGGTCATCCAGCGCCTGGCTGAGCGCCACAGCAGCGACCACCGACACGCTGGTCGGGTCATCCGCACCGGTCACCGGAACCCGCAGCGCAATGTGAGTGTCGGGCAGGCTGGAGCAGACGTGGGCGATCAGGCTCGACTTGCCGGCTCCGCGAGGCCCGACGACACCGACTGGAGCGTCGGCGGTGAGCGCTGCGAGCGCCACGGTCTCGTAGCGATCATGGCCGACGAGGCGATCGAAGGGCACGTGGTCGGCGGCGAGCTGGCTGAAGTGCCCGCGGGGACGAAACACGCCCTTGGGCGGCGATAAGCTCGATCAGCTCGACCGTCATTGGCGCAGGGCGGGGCGGTAGACGACGCGCGGACGGCCAGGTCCCTCCGGGCGCTCACTCTCAGCCGACACGAGCTGGTCAGCCAGGAGCTGGCGAAACATCTGGGTCAGGCGCGAGCGGGTCACTCCCAGGGTCCGTTGCAGGTCCTCGTCAGACGGGCTGGCCGCTCCACGATCAAGCAGCTCGGCCATCAGCATCCCCACCGGTCGTCCATGCTCAGAGGCGCGATCGAGCAACCGTCCCCGGGCGTCTAGGTTCGAGGCCGGATCACGGTCATAAATCAGGGCGTCGCTCAGGGCCCGCACTGCTTCGCGCGGGCTTCCTTGCGCGCCGGTGGCGGCGCTCACGACCAGCTCGCGTGGCCACGGCTGATCGGGATCGCCACGGCGCGCGAGGAGGTCAACCAGCTCGTTGGTCGGCCACGGCTCAAGGATGATGACGGTGTCAAAGAACGCGTCGGCGGGCGGCTTGAGCGCGGTGGCGCGGTCGGTGTCCTCAATCGCCAGCACCCACCGGTGCTCCTGCTGCCAGAGCACGTCGCGCATCCGGCCAAACAGCCCATAGGCCGCCTCGGCCGAGGCCGAGGCATCGACCAGGATGATCGTCGCCTCGCCCTGCCCGATCTCTTGCAGCAGCGCACCAAGCGCCCGGGAGGCCCCGGCCACCGGTGACGGCTGCGCGCGGAAGGCCTCTGCGGCCATACTGGCTCCCGCCAGCAGGGGCGCCGGCTGGCCGAGCAGCGCATCGCGTATGCGACCGACGAGCTCGATTACCTCGCCGACGGCGGTCGCGTCGACGAACGCGACCCTCTCCCCACCCTCGCGCAGGACGAACTGCAGCTGGCGCAGCAACGACGTCTTCCCCACCCCCCGCGGGCCGATAACCGCCGCGTTGAGCCGGCGCTCGATCGCGCGCACCGCCGGCTCCCACGCCCGCGGGTGCACGAACCGCTGCGCGTCAGCGCGATTGTCGTAAAGCGGTCGAGACCCGATCAGCACCTAACTAATCTTACAGAAAGATATGTGAGGAGCGCCGACAGGGTTCGGAGGACCTAGGCGATTCCCCCCCCCTCTCGCATCTGATTGGGCTTAACTCAGCGCAGGGAGGGTGGACCGGTGGGGTCGGCGATCGCGCGTCGGCGATCGACGGGGCGTCCGGAGCCTGTCAAGCCCGGTGAGACGCCTCGTGTTCGAAATTAGTGAGCGGCGGTGACCTCCTTCGGCTTGTTGATCCACGCGGCCGTTGGTAGCTCGGGCGGCGCGGGCGGCTTGAGGACGAACC
>JAABUQ010011519.1_pt1 | contig 11262 bp, 9 predicted proteins | sample 5560001 | NCBI WGS metagenome assembly JAABUQ01 (sample SAMN10711888, study PRJNA513371) | rock metagenome | isolation source: Antarctica rocks | place: Antarctica: Victoria Land, Finger Mt nord | collected 2015-12-18
AACGCCATTACCGAAGGCCGCGTGGCGAGCGGCTACCTGTTCTGCGGCACGCGCGGGACAGCCAAGACGACGTGCGCCCGCATCCTCGCCAAAGCCCTCAACTGTATCGGGCCGGATGGCACGCGCAGCCAGCCGAACCCGGAGCCGTGCGGCGTGTGCGGCCCGTGCGTGTCCATCGCAAACTCAAGTTTCGTAGATGTCTTGGAGCAGGATGCCGCCTCGCACGGCAAAGTGGATGATGTGCGGGACATCACCGGCTCCATCAAGTTCCCGCCGATGGAGGGGCGCTACAAAGTTTATATTATTGACGAGGCGCACCAATTAAGCCGCGACGCGATGGACGCGTTCCTCAAGACACTGGAAGAGCCGCCGGACAGGGTGGTCTTTATCCTCGCCACCACTGAACAAGATAAACTGCCCATCACTATCTCGTCACGCTGCCAGGTGTTTGAGTTCAAGCGCGGGTCAGTCGCGCAAATCTCTTCTCGCTTAGCCGAAGTATTGCAATCCGAGGGTGTGAGTGCCCAGCCCGGCGCAATTACCCTGGTCGCCCGCGCCGCCGACGGCTCGTACCGCGACTCCCTGTCTTTGTTAGAACAAGTGCTGGCGTACAAACGCCAGAACCTCACCGCGCAGGATGTGGACGTTGTGCTGGGCGCGGTTGGCGAGGACGTGCTCAACCGCGTCATTGAGTTAATCGCCCACTCGGATGCCGCCGGTGCATTCGCACTTGCGGGCGAGGTGCTGGAAAGCGGACGCGATGTGCGTCAGTTTCTGAAAAGCCTGTCCGCCCGCGTGCGTGACTTGCTGTTCGTCGGCGTGGGCGCGCAGCCTGCCGCAGCGGGCGACCTCGACGACAGCCCGACTTTGCGGGCACAGGCGGCACAATTCTCCCCGGCCCAGTTGATGCACGCGCTGGAAGTGCTCACGGATGCGGAGCAGGAAACCCGCCGCAACAATCAGCATCGCTTGTTGCTGGAAATGACCCTGCTGCGTTTGATGCGCCTGCCCCAGGCATTGTCGCCCGCATCCGAGGTGAAGTTCGCCCCTGCCGCGCCTGTCCCATTCCCGGTGACTATTGACCCCGCGCCCGCCCCGCCTGCCAGTCTCGTTTCCGCCAAAGCCATGCCGCCTTCTGTTCCCACGGCAGCCGCGCCCGCGCCCCAGCCTGTTCCAATGGATGCCAAAGCCGCGCCGTCCTCTGCGAGTACCGAACCCGAAGCCGTGCCGCCCCCAGCGCGCAACGGGGCTGCCAAGACCGCGCCGATGCCTGAGCCTGTCATTGCTCTGGACGATATGTCCCTGCTTCTGCTGCCCGATGAAGAACCCGCGCAGACCCTCACGCTTGTCGGTGACATTCCCCCCATGCTGTCTGACGAAGACGAAAGCGACCTGGCCGATGATGACGGTGACTTGGACGACATGGCCGTGCCCCTGCCCGGCGATGACGACTTAGACGTACTCATGCCGGAAGCCGACACCCTGCCCAGCATGCTGGTGACCTCCGCCGACCAGCACTCCGAAGCCGAGGACTTCATGCAGGTGCAGCAGGTCGCGCGGGAGACGCCGACAACCCCCGCCGCCGCCTTAGATTTGACGCCGAATGCGGGTGATAATGTTCCACCGGAACTGCTGCAATTGCAGAAGTCCTGGCAGGAAGTGATTAACCGCATGGGAAGCCGCGCCCCCTCCGGCGTGGTCCTGGTGCGCGATGCCAAGCCGACCGCGCTGCACGGCCACACATTCACCCTGGAGTTTACGAGCCGGTTCTTTGTGGACAAACTCGCCAAGAACGACAAGGGACGCACGACCATTGAAGATGTCATCAACAAGACACTGGATGCCGCGCCCGAAACCTACAAGATTAAATGCGTCATGCAGGGCGAAGGCGGCCCGCCCAACGGCACGGCCAAGAAAGCGCCGATGCCGTCGTCCGCGCCCCGGCCCGCCGCGGCGGAAGCGGACTCGGCCCTTTTAGATGAAGTGATCGCCGTGTTCGGCGGCAAAGTGTTGGACGATACAAACGCGAAAGGATAACGTTACTCATGGCACAAAACCCCTTCGGCAAGATGCCGGGCAACCTGGGCGACCTGATGAAGCAGGCGCAGAAAGCCTACGCCGATGCCCAAAAAGCGGAGGAAGAACTGGCCCAAGTGCGCGTGGATGCGCAGTCGGGCGGCGGCATGGTCAAGGTCGTGATGACCGGCAAAGCCGAACTCGTAGAAATTAAAATCGCAAAGGACATTGTTGACCCCGACGACGTGGAAACATTGGAAGACCTGGTCACGCTCGCCGTGCGCGAGGCGATTGAGAAAGCCAATGCCCTCCGCGAGGAGCGGCTCAAAAGCGCCCTGCCGCCCGGCATGGGCAGCGGCATGCCCGGCGGCCTCTTCTAACCCGGTCTGAGGAAGCGCGCCGCATGGCTGTTTACTACCCGAAATCCCTGGCGCGATTGGTCAGCGAGTTTGAAAAGCTGCCGGGGATTGGCCCCAAAAGCGCGCAGCGGCTCGCTCTGCACGTCATGCGCGTACCCGAAGACGAGACCAAGGCATTGGCGGATGCTCTGCTTGCGGTCAAGGGCAGCATCCATTTCTGCCATGTCTGCCACAACTACTCCGAGGGGGACATCTGCGCTATCTGTGCGGACACGCGCCGCGACCATGCCTCGGTCTGCGTGGTGGCCGAGCCGCGCGACCTGATCGCCATGGAAAAGACCGATGAGTTCAGGGGCGTCTACCATGTGCTGCACGGGGTCATTTCGCCATTAGAAGGCGTTGGCCCCGACAAGCTCTACATCAGAGACTTGCAGCAGCGCATTGTCCAGGACCAGGTGCGCGAAGTGATCCTTGCCACCAACCCCACCGTGGAAGGCGACACGACTTCGCTGTACCTCGCAGGCATTCTGAAGCCGCTGGGCGTGCGCGTCACACGCATCGCCCACGGCATGCCTGTCGGCGGCGACTTAGACTACGCCGACCAAGCCACCCTCATTCAAGCCCTAGAATACCGGCGCGAGCTGTAAGCGCGCGTCATGTCGGCAATGCCTCGCGCGGGCCGAGGAACTTCGGACGCCGATGCAGGTGAACGTCCCACCACGCCGCCTCGTCCGCCGCCACTTCGCGCAAACTGAACCACCGCTGCGCCGACCCATACGAATGACGCGCGGCATCTATCCCCACCACGCTCATCCCCAACTGACGCCCCAGATAAAGCGCGCGCGGCAGGTGATACTTTTGTGTCACCAGAATGGCGCGGCGCACCCCAAAAATCGCCCGCGCCCTGTAAAGGCTGTCATACGTGCGGAAGCCCGCGTCGTCGCACGCAATCGCCCGCGCAGGCACGCCCGCCGCGACCGCCCTATCACGCATCGCCCCCGGCTCGTCGTAGCCCACGCGCCCGTTGTCGCCGGTCAGGAGCAGAGCGCGCACTTTGCCCGCTTTGTACAAGTCCACCCCCGCCTGCACGCGGTCGTCAATCACGGGGTTGTCCAATCCCGCCCCAAACACAATCGCGACCGGCAGAACAGGCGCGTCTTTGGCCGCATAGTAAATCGGCGTGCCCGCGCTCTGCACGTTTTGGTAGACGGCGAATCCCATCAAAGCCGCAAGCGCGGCGGCAGCGGCGATGCTTCGCTTGAGGGCGTGAGGGAGCGTTCGGCGTTTCATGGCGGGTTCCTCTTTGCAGTGCCCTGACGACTTGGGAGCGTCGGCGCTTTCAGGGCATAGCATACCCATTGCAGCAGCGTTCCCCCGGCGCACCGACGACGGACGGATTTGTTCCGTCGTCGCAACGCCGTGGATCACTCGTAGAAAAGGCGGGGGAATGGGTTCGCAGCGGGTATGCGCCGCCCATGCCACGCACACATAACGAAGGCTTGCATGCGCCCCGCCGAAATCGGGTATTCTAGGCCGTGCCGCCCCCCGACAATCACGGCGGCCCAATCCCCCGCGCCCCGGTGCGCCTAGAAAAGGCGACTTGTGACAGACATCACCCCCGACACGCCGCTGCAGGACTTGCTTCAATCCGACTTGGTCACTGCGCCGACCCGGCGCGTGCTGCAGGAGCGCCGCGCGTTTGTGGCTCCGCCCGTGCGCTTTTTCACCCTAGAGGAAGCAGACACGCTGCGCGCACTTGCGGCCCGCCTGTTTCCCGCCGAGGGCGGCGCGCTGCCGACGGACTTTGTCTGTGCAGTGGACACACGTCTGGCGGACGGAAAGGGTGACGGCTGGCGCTACGACATACTCCCGCCCGACCCTGACATGTGGCGCTTGCTGCTGCGGGGCTTTGACCAGACGGCGCAGGCGCTGTTTGAGCAGGATTTTGTGGTGTGCAGCGTGCAAGAGCAGGACGACGTGCTCGCGTCCGTGCACGAGTGCAGTCCGCCCGGCGAAGTCTGGCAGACATTGTCCCCCAAGCGCGCGTGGGAAGAGATGCTGGCGGAACTGAGCGAAATCTACTACAGCCAGCCGGAAGCGCAGGCGCAAATCGGCTGCGTGTCGTTTGCCGACGGGCGGGGGTGGCACGAGATTGGCCTGAACAAGCGGGAAGCCTGGGAGCGGGACACGGTGGCGCAGATTCCCCTGCCGCTTGCGCCCGCGCCGCCCGCCCCGCCTGCACCCCCCGAACTGGCAGCGACCATTGCCATGCCCGCGATCTCCCCTGCAAGCGAACCCGTGGACGCCGTGGTGATCGGGACGGGGGCAGGCGGCGCGCCCGTGTTTGCGCGGCTCGCCCAGGCCGGCCTGCGCGTGGTTGCCCTGGAAGCGGGCCGGGCGTGGACGCCCGGTGCGGACTTCGCCACAGACGAGCGCAGCCAGGACAAGCTGTTTTGGAACGACGAACGGCTCAGCGCGGGTGATGACCCGCTGGCGTTTGGACGCAACAACAGCGGCATCGGGGTCGGCGGCTCCACGCTGCATTACACGGCGTATACGCCGCGCGCCCACCCGGACGATTTGCGCCTGCACACCGACTTCGGCGTGGGGGCGGACTGGCCGCTCAGTTACGAAGACCTCGCCCCGTACTACGATGAACTGGAACAGTTTCTAGGCATCAGCGGCCCGACGCCGTACCCGTGGGGGCCGGAACGCACATCGGGCTACCCGCTCGCGCCGCTGCCGCTGGGCAGCGCCGCCCAGCTCATGCAGCGCGGGTGCGAGAAACTGGGCATTCGCACATCGCCCGCCGCCAATGCCGCCCTGTCTGCGCCTTATTACCAGCCGGGCGCAGGCTGGCGTCCCGCATGCACCAATCGGGGCTACTGCCAGGCGGGGTGCAGCGTCGGGGCGAAGGGCAGCATGGATGTCACCTATATCCCTCTGGCCGTGCAGGCAGGGGGCGCCTTGCGCGCTGAGTGCTTTGTCACGCAGATAGAAACCGACAAGGCGGGGCGCGTGTCGGGCGTCGTCTACACGCAAGGGGGCAAGACCGTGCGCCAGGCCACGCGGGCCGTCTTTCTGTGCGGCGGGGCAATTGAAACCCCGCGCCTGCTGCTCCTGAACAATCTCGCCAACGGCAGCGGGCAGGTGGGCCGCAACTTCATGGCGCATACGGGCCTGCAAGTATGGGGGCAGTTTGAGGACGAAACGCGCCCCTGGAAAGGCATTCCGGGCGGATTAATCAGCGAAGACACGCACCGCCCCCCGGACGCCGACTTTGCGGGCGGCTACCTCGTGCAAAGCATCGGCGTGATGCCGGTCACCTACGCATCGCAGCTTGCGCGCGGCAGCGGCCTGTATGGGCAGGACATGCTGCATCACATGGAACGATACAACCATGTCGCTGGTATCAACATCTTGGGCGAAGGGCTTTCTTACGAGCACAATCGCGTGGAGCTGTCCGAAGAAAAGGACGCGCGCGGCCTGCCCAAGCCGCGCATTTTCTACACGGCAGGCGAGAACGAGCGCCGCCTGACCGCCCATGCCGACCGTGTCATGCGGGCCATTTGGGACGCGGCAGGGGCTGTCCATGTTTGGGGCTTCAACCGATATGCCCACATCATCGGCACGTGCCGCATGGGGACAGACCCGGCGCAGTCCGTGGTGAACAGCGACGGCGAGGCGCACGACGTGCCGGGCCTCTATGTGGCGGACAATTCCAACTTCCCCACGGCCCTGTCGTGCAATCCGGCCCTCACGATTATGGCAATGAGCCTGCGCATCGCCGACCGCTTTCTCGCACGGGAGGCGAGGGCGTAATGGCTGCATAGAAACAACACATTATGAGCAGCAGCTTCCTGGACATTATCCACCAAACCCTGGGGAACGGCAATCAGGCCGGGGACGAACACGGCGGGGCGGGAGGCAGCGATGGTCACGGCCTGCCCACGCCCTATGCAGGAAACTTCCTCTTTGCAACGGGAATAGAATGCTCCTACCCGACGATTGAACACGGGAAGGTGCGCCGCGACATGCTTGCCGAGTGCGGGCACTACGAGCGCTGGCGCGAGGATTTGGGCCTGGTGCGCGAGCTGGGCCTGCGCGTGCTGCGCTACGGCCTGCCGTATTACAGTATCCACGAGGGGTTGGGGCGCTACAACTGGGAGTTCGCCGACCTGGTCATGGCGGAGATGCAGCGGCTGGAAATCACGCCCATTCTAGACTTGCTCCACTTCGGCGTCCCGGACTGGCTGGGCAACTTCCAGAACCCCGAACTGCCGGTCTTCTTTGCCGACTACGCCGAACAGGTGGCGATACGCTACCCCTACGTCCGCCACTACACGCCGGTCAATGAGATTTACGTGTCCGCGCAGGCCAGCGCGCACCAGGGCATCTGGAACGAGCAATTGACGACGGACGTGGGCTTCGTCACCGCCATCAAGAACCTCTGCGCCGCAAGCATTCTGGCTAACCAACGCATCGCCCGGCACACGCCCAATGTCGTTGTCGTGCAAAGCGAAAGCGCTGAGTATGTCCACGACGCCCACGCCACCCCCGACCCCAAGGTGCGCCTGCAAAACAAGCTGCGCTTCCTGGCCCTAGACCTCTTGTACGCCTATCCCCCCGATGCCGAAGTGTGCATGTTTCTCTTGGACAACGGGCTGACCCGTGCCGAGTACGACTGGTTCATGGCGGGCGAGCCGCCCGGCTATCAGGTCATGGGCAACGACTACTACGGGCGCAATGAAAAGATCGCCACCCCCGATGGCCTCTTGATGGGCGCGGAGGATGTCACCGGCTGGTACCAGATCACCCGCGAATACTACGACCGCTATCGCAAGCCGGTCATGCACACCGAGACCAATGTCTTTGACCCACAGGCCGCCCCCGCCTGGTTATGGAAGCAGTGGGTCAATATCCTCCGCATGCGCCGTGACGGGGTTCCCGTGCTGGGCTTCACCTGGTACAGCCTGATTGACCAGATAGACTGGGATAGCGAGCTTGCGGAGAAGCGGGGAACGGTCAACGCCTGCGGTTTGTATGACCTGGACAGAAAGCCCCGCCCTGTCGCCACTGCCTACCGCCAATTGCTGAAAGAGTTCGGGCAGATCACCATCGTCCCGCACGGCGAGATGTTCACCGTCGCCGAGCGCCCCGCGTCACTCAAAGTGGAAGTGTAGGGGATTGAAAGTGGAAGTGTAAGAGCGCGATTGCGGGTAGAACACAGACAGAGGACACATCAATGACGATCCCAAAACAGCGCCCGATGGCCGAGGACATGCCCGGCGATCAGCTCCCATACCCCGCCCGCCAGGAAGACATGGCAGTCACGCCCCAAACCAACTTGTCGGAGTACAAGCCCGCCGGCAAACTGAGCGGCAAACGCGCCCTGATTACCGGCGCGGACAGCGGCATCGGACGCGCCGTCGCCATTGCCTTCGCCCTGGAAGGCGCGCAAGTCGCCATCTTGTACAACGAGAACGATGGGGATGCCGCCCACACCCAGGAGATGGTGCAGGCGCGCGGCGGGCAGTGCACGGTCTTGAAAGCCGATGTGCGCGACCGGACGCAGTGCGCCCAGGCCGTGACAGATGCCGTCGCCGCGATGGGCGGCCTAGACATCCTGGTCAACAACGCCGCCTTCCAGAAAGCGCATCCCAAGTTTGAGGACATCACGGAGCAGGACTTCCGCCGCACGCTGGAAACCAACATCTTCGGCTACTTCCACATGGCGCAATTGGCATTGCCTCATCTTAAAGAAGGCGATGCCATCGTCAATACAGGCAGCATCGTCGGGCTGGTGGGCAACGAACTGCTGATTGACTACTGCGCTTCCAAGGGCGCAATCCATGCCTTCACCAAAGCCCTGGCCCTAAACCTTGCCCCGCGCAAGATACGAGTGAACTGCGTCGCCCCCGGTCCCGTCTGGACACCGAACATACCCGGCACCATGCCCGCCAGCGAAGTGAAGAACTTCGGCCATGAGGTCGCCATGAAGCGCCCCGGCCAGCCTGAAGAGCTTGCCCCCGCGTATGTCTATTTGGCCTCGCAGGACTCCAGTTTCGTCACGGGCATTATCTTGGAAGTGACCGGCGGCAAGCTTTCCAGCGGGTAGGGGACAATGGGGAGCGCAGGCTTGCTGAATTATACGCGTCAGGGGCACGGGCCGACTCTGGTGCTGCTCCACTATTTCGGCGGCTCGGCGTGGACGTGGCAACCCGTGATGGGTTTGCTGGCAGATCGCTTTGACTGCCTCGCCCCCGATCTGCGTGGCTGGGGCGGTTCGCAGGGCGACTACTCTTCGTTCGCTGTGGACGACATGGCGGACGATGTCGCTGACCTATTGCAATGCCTCGGCGTGACGCGCTTTGCCCTCGCGGGGCACTCCCTGGGCGGCAAAGTGGCGCAGGTTCTCGCCACGCGGCAGCCGCCCGGCCTCACCCGCCTGCTGCTGGTCGCGCCGTCCCCGCTGACCCCGGAACCCATGACCGAGCAAACCCGTGCCCGACTGCGCGCGGCCTGGGGCAATGCCGAGCAGTGTCAACGCATACTTGGCGAAATCACCACGCGCCCTCTGCCCGTCGCCCTCGCTGAAAGCGTGATTGCCGATAACCTCCGCGCCTCGCCCGCCGCATGGGCAGCCTGGACCGACCGGGCCAGCCGCGAGGATTTGGGCACGCGCACGGCCCAAATCACTGTGCCGACGTTTGTTCTGGCCGGGGCCGATGACGATCCTCTGTCCCCTGCCTATCTGCAAACCCGCGTGGCGGATACCATCGCCGGTGCGGTCTTGCAGACTGTCCCCGATGCATCCCACCTCCTGCCCTTGGAAGCCCCTAGCGCTGTCGCCGACTTTCTGCGCGCCCATATCACTCCTTAGCAGCTCGCAGCGGCGGGATCAAACATTGCCGGCCTGAGCGGGAGCCGGGGCAGGCAGCGCGGACAGGGCGGCGGCGGCTTCGGCGTAGCCCGCGCTGAGCAGCACGGCGCGGCTGAGTTCCGCGCGGGCCGCTTCGGTTTGGCCCAGCTTCTGATAGGTCATGCCCAGATGGTAGCGGTTTTCCGCCTCGCGCGGGTCGGCGTTCATGGCCTGCTGAAGGTTGGACAGCGCGGCGGGGTAATCTCCCAAACGATACTGCACCCAGCCCACGGTGTCCTGCACAGCCCCCAGATTGACATCGGACACTTTGCCCTGCTTCACTCCCTCCTGGGCGGCCTTCAGGGCCTGCAAAGACAGCGTCAGCGCTTCGGAAAGGTGGGCCTTGTCGTTGGCGACCGCATAGGAGTACGCCAGGCCGTTGCGGGCATCGTCGGTTTGCGGGTTGAACGGATAAGTCGCAATCACCCGCCGATAGGTGGCCGCCCCTTTGCCTGCATCGCCGCTGTCAAAATAAGCCTGCGCTAGTTCGTCGAGCAATGCCGCGCTGGGGTAGACACCAGGGCGCGCGAGCCGGGCTTCCAGCAGGCCCGCCAGGGTTTTGGCGTTGGCCCGCGCATTGGCCGTGTCGCCCAATCGGGTCTGCGCCTGCACCAGCAGAGGCAGCGGGCGGTCGCTTTGCGGGAACTTGCGGGCGGCGACATTCAGATAAGACACTGCCGTGGCGTCATCCCCGACCGCCAAAAACACTTCCGCCACACTGCCGTGGTCGGCATCGGGATTGGGGGCATAGACGCTCACGTCATTGGGGGCGACTGCAATCGCGCGGTCGGCCCACTGCCGCGCTTCCGCCGTTTTGCCCAAGGTGGCCGACTGCTGCGCCATCACCAGGTCGTTTTGGATTTTCTGGTTTTTCATGCCTTCTGTCACGCCGCACCCTGTCAGGCACAGCAGCAGCAAACACAGCAGCAACAAGCGGGCCGAGGGCATCATAATGGGGAACTCTCTTTATCCAAAAGCAGGGGCGCATCCGGCGCGGTCAGGCGCAGAAACACATCTTCCAAACGCCCCGACGCCGCCTGTGCGCTCAGGTCGGCGGGCGTCCCGCAGGCGATCAATCGCCCCTGATGGAAGATGCCGACCCGGTCACAAATCTCCTGCGCCACATCCAGCGTGTGCGTGCTGAGAAACACCGCAACCCCCGTCTCCCGGCACAAACGCCGCAGGATGTCTTTCAGACGCTTGGTGCTGCCCGGATCAAGCCCCACGGTCGGCTCGTCCAGAAACAGCGCACTGGGGTCGTGCAGCAAGGCAGCCGCCAGCGCCATCTTTTGACGCATGCCGCGCGAGTAGCCCCCGATCAGCTGGTCGCCCTGCCCCGTCAGTTCCAGCAGAGCCAGCAGGTCGTCGGCCTTGCGCGCCCGCGCGGCGCCCGCGGGCATGGAATACAAATCCCCGATAAACGCCAAAAACTCGCGCCCGGTCAGCTTGTCATAAAGGTACGGGTTGTCCGGCACATACCCGACCAGGCGCTTGGCGTCGCGCCCCTGTTTTTGCAGATCAAAGCCACCAATGCGCGCCGCCCCGGATGTCGGTGTCAGCAGGCCGACCAGCATCTTGATGGTGGTGGTCTTGCCGGCCCCATTCGGTCCCAAAAAGCCAAACAGTTCGCCGCGCGGCACGAACAAAGACAGGTCGTCCACGGCGGGCGCACTCAGGGCACGATAAGTTTTGGTCAAGCGCTGGGCCTCAATCACCGTCCATTATAGCATGCCGGGGTATGGTTCCCGCACCTGGTTCGGTTTGTGGGCGCGCGGCATCGGCGTTGTGTACGGCTTGCATGGGTGTTGTCGGCGCGTGCCAACGACGGACGGTTTTGTTCCGTCGTTGATTTGCCGTAGGAATGCCGGTGTAAAGCCGCCGCAACACCGGGGGCGAGAGAACTCCCCGACGCATGGGCGAGTTCTCCGCAACGTTCATTTCCTGTTTGAGCGGGCAAGTCACGCA
>JAABUQ010011521.1_pt1 | contig 11261 bp, 10 predicted proteins | sample 5560001 | NCBI WGS metagenome assembly JAABUQ01 (sample SAMN10711888, study PRJNA513371) | rock metagenome | isolation source: Antarctica rocks | place: Antarctica: Victoria Land, Finger Mt nord | collected 2015-12-18
TCCACTGACCGTACGTTGGCGCCCGAAAAGGCCGTGCGCCTGCGGCGCGCCTCCGACCCGCAGGTCTCGCCCGACGGCCGCCTGGTCTTCTTCTGCGCCGCGCCGGTCTCACGGGAGGGCGAGCATCCGGAGGGGACGATCATGCGCGTGCCTGTCGACGGCGACGCCCCGCCCCGCGCGTTCACGGCCGGCCCCGGACTCGACACCGCGCCGCGCCCCTCGCCCGACGGCGCGCGGGTAGCCTTTATCTCTGACCGCCATGAGCGCGGCAAGCCGGCCCTCTACGTGATGCCGACCGACGGCGGCGAGGCGGAGCGATTGGTCACTGAGCGCGGCGAGGCCTCCGACCCGCGCTGGTCGCCCGACGGCGCGCGCCTCTCTTTCCTACTCAAGGAAATCGACAGCGAGGAGGAGGAGAAGCGCAAGAAGGAGGGCCGCGACGACGCCATCGTCGTGGACGACGACAAATATACGCGCCTGTGGCTCGTCGACCTGGCCTCGCGCGCGGTCGCGCGCCTCTCGCCCGACGGTATGAACGTGTGGGCGCACGCCTGGTCCCCGGTCGTGGACGCCGAGGGGGCCGGCCGCGTCGCCTTCCTGCACACTCCGACACCCCAGATCAACGATTTCTACGGCAGCTCGACGCTAAGCACCGTGGCAATTATTGGGACCGCCGGCGTCTTACCGGCTCGTCCCCCCGTGTCCCCTGGGAGCGCGGGCAATCCACCCGCCCCCGTCGTTTCCGGGACGGGCGACCCGCCCGCGCTCCCAGCGGTCGCGACGGTGTGCCGGATCGAGGGGCCGGCCGAATCCCTATGCTGGTCACCGGACGGGACGCGCGTGGCCCTGGTCGCGGGCGAACTACAGCGCCCCTTCACCTCGAGCGCCGCCGCGCCGCTTGTGGTGGCGGCGGAGGGCGGCGAGCCCCGCGCCGTCCTGAACGGACACCCCGCCGAGTTCTCGCACATAGCCTGGCTCTCCGACGACGCGCTAGTCGCGGCGGGTATCGAGGGCGTGCGCGACGTCTACTACCGCATTACGCTCGACGGCGGCGCGTCGCCCCTGCTGCCGGGCGGCCAGGCGGCGGGTGGCGCGCTGCGCGACCTGTCGCTCAGCCCCGACCGCGCGATGATCGCGGCGGTCAGGGCGGATACGTCGTCGCCGGGCGATGTCTGGGCCACGCGTCTCGGCGAGGACTTCAAGCGGCTGACGACGCTCAACCCTGACCTAAACGGGCTGGCCTGGGGCGCGGTAGAGAAGGTGTCGTGGCATGCGCCGGACGGGCTCGAAGTACAGGGCCTGCTGATCAAGCCGGTCGACTACGAGGAGGGCGCGCGCTACCCCACGGTCGTGCATGTACATGGCGGGCCGGCCTGGCAGTGGGCCGACGGCTTCTACGCTACCTGGCACGACTGGGACCAGTTTCTGGCCGCCCGCGGCTACGCCGTGCTCCTGCCCAACCCGCGCGGCAGCACCGGCCGCGGCACGGCCTACATGGCGGGGAACTACGACGACGTGGGCGGCGGCGAGTGGCAAGATGTCCTCTCGGGCGTACACTACCTGATCGGGCGCGGCATCGCCGACCCCGACCGCCTGGGCATCGGCGGCTGGAGTTGGGGCGGCTACATGACGGCCTGGGCCGTCACGCAGACAGGCCTGTTCAAGGGCGCGGTGATGGGCGCGGGCCTCTCCAACCTGCTCAGCGACCACGGCCAGAACGACATCCCCGACGCCAACCGCCTCTACTTCCGTGACCTGCCGTACCGCGACCCCGCGGCCTACTGGGACCCCTCGCCCATCAAGCACGTCGCGCGGGCCACAACGCCGACCTTGATCCTGCATGGCGTGCAGGACGACCGTGTCACGCCCGCGCAGGGGCAAGAGTTCTATCGCGCGCTCAAGACGCTCGGCGTCCCGACGCAGTTCGTGCTCTACCCGCGCGAGCCGCACTCCTTCGCCGAGCGCGCGCACCAACTCGACGTAATCAAGCGCACGCTGGCATGGTTCGATCAGTACGTAGCTGTCAGCGATCAGCCATCAGCGATCAGCCTCTCGCCTTCGGACGCGACTGCTTCGCCCGAGGCGGTCGCCGACCCACAAAAAGCTGATAGCTGACGGCTGATCGCTGATGGCTAAAAAACGCCTCGACATACTGCTGGTCGAGCGCGGGCTGGCCGAGAGCCGCGCGCGCGCGCAAGCCTACATCATGGAGGGGCGCGCGCGCGCGGGCGACCGCGTGTTCTCCAAGGCCGGCGAAACGATCGACGAGGCGACCGAGGTGACGCTCACGCAGCCCGAGACATCCTACGTCGGCCGCGGCGGCGAGAAATTGGCCCACGCCCTGGACGCCTTCGGGCTCGACCCGGCGGGGCTAGCCGCCCTCGACGTGGGCGCCTCGACGGGCGGCTTCACCGACGTGCTCTTGCGGCGCGGCGCGCGGCGCGTCTACGCCGTCGACGTGGGCTACGGCGAGTTGGCTTGGTCTATACGCGAGAACCCCCGCGTGGTGGTGCTGGAGCGCACCAACATCCGCTATCTGGAGAACCTGCCCGAGCGGCCCGACCTGGCCACGATCGACGTGTCGTTTATCTCGCTGGACAAGGTGCTGCCGGCGGTGTGGCGCCTGCTGGGCGACGATGGGCGTGTGGTCGCCCTGATCAAGCCACAGTTTGAGGCCGGGCGCGGGCTGGTGGGCAAGGGGGGTATCGTGCGCGACCCCGCGACGCACCGCCTGGTGCTGGAGCACGCGCTGCGTGTCGCCGAGGAGGGAGGCTGGCGTCTGGGCGGCCTCGTCGCCTCGCCCATCCGCGGCCGCTCCGGCAACCGCGAGTTCCTGGCCCTCTGGAGCAAGACGGTCCTGCCCGGTTTTGTAGACGCTAAAGCGGCCATCGGCGCCGTTATGGCAGAATAAGGGGGCACGCGACCACCCGGTTGGGCTGTCGGGCGAAGCCCGCGAGACCAATCCGCATGGTCGCATGGCAACGTACCGGCGCCGTGGGATCGTTGTAGGGACGTATCGCCATACGCCCTGCTCTGCCAGTCAAGGATACAACCGTGGACGAACTAATTTTCTTGGTGGAGGAAGCTCCAGAGGGTGGGTATACCGCGCGAGCGCTCGGTGTCTCGATTTTCACCGAAGCGGATACGGTAAACGAACTGCACGACCAGATTCGCGACGCGGTACTCGTCCATTACGACGAAGGCCAGCGGCCGAGAGTCGTCCGACTGCACTTCGTGCGCGAGGAAGTCATCGCCGTATGAGGCTTCCCCGCGACCTGTCGGGCGATGACCTTGCCAAGGCACTGGGCGCATTCGGCTACCAAATAGTCCGTCAGTCCGGCAGCCATTTGCGATTAACGACGACGCAGCCAGACGAGCATCACGTCACTATCCCTCGCCACGACGCTTTACGTGTTGGTACCCTCGCGGGGATCCTATCCGATGTCGCCGGGCACGTTGGAATAACCCGCGACGACGTGGCTACGCGGCTATTTGGAGAAAGCTAACCCGTGGAAGACACAACTATTATGCCCCCCATCAGGAGCGCCGCCGTGCTCCTGCACCCCAAAATCGAGCGCTCGCAAGAGATCGCCGACATCGTCTGCGCCGCGCTCGACAACTGCACGTTGCATGTGTCGCGCGCCTCGGTCTGGGATGTCGACCAGTTGCACGAACTCTTGCCGCGCGTCGATGTAGCCATCACCCTGGGCGGCGACGGCTCGATCCTGCGCGTCACGCGCATCGCCGCCCTCTACGAAACACCGCTCCTGGGCATTAACCTGGGCCACCTGGGTTTCCTGGCCGAGATCGAGCCGGACGACGTGGCCGCGCGCATCCCGCCGCTGGTGCAGGGCGACTACTGGGTCGAGGAGCGCATCATGCTGCAGGTCGAGCACCGCCGCGGGGGCGACATCCTGGGCACGTACCAGGCCGTCAACGAGGCCGTGGTGGGGCGACGTTCGCTCTCGCGCGTCGTGCAGGTGCCCGTGCGCATCGACAGCCAGAACTTGACGACGTATAAGGCCGACGGCGTGCTCGTGGCCACCCCGACCGGCTCGACCGCCTACTCGCACGCGGCCGGCGGGCCCATCCTGCACCCTGAAGTGCGCAGTTGGGTGCTGACTCCCATCTGCGCCTACCCCAACACCAGCGGCTCGCTCGTCATCCCGGCCGCTACCAGCATCCACCTGACCGCCCTGACCGACCACGAGGCCGCGCTTAGCATCGACGGGCAGGACGACGTACTCATGCGCGACGGCGACGAGGCTGTGCTCTCGCTCAGCCCGCACACCGCGCGCTTCCTGCGCAGCCAGCCGCGCGACTACTTCTACGCTACACTCCCGCGCAAGCTGCGGCTGTAGCGATTCCCTGACGTCCTCGGCCGGCTAGGCGCTGTCACACAGCGTCGAGCTATCTCGTCTTCTCTATGTAGTGTGTTGAGACTGGAGAGTGACTATGGCCGAGGATGAGGTATTTACCGTCTATCGCCCCGTGCTCGTCGGGCTGGCCTATCGCATGCTCGGCGCCGTCATGGACGCGGAGGACATCGTGCAGGAGGCGTTTCTGCGCTGGCGGCAGACGGCCGGCGAAACAGTAGAGACACCGCGGGCCTACCTCACCACGATCGTAACGCGCCTGTGCATCGACCATCTGCGCTCGGCCCGCGTCCGGCGCGAACAGTACATCGGACCCTGGCTGCCTGAGCCGCTCGTAGGCGCACAGCCCGAAGAGAGCCCTGAGCCGGAGTTGGCCGACTCCCTATCCCTGGCTTTCCTGGTGTTGCTGGAGACCTTGACCCCAACGGAGCGAGCAGTCTTCCTGCTGCACGAGGTCTTTGGCTACGCCTACGCCGAGATCGCGCCCATCGTCGGCAAGAGCGACGCGGCCTGCCGGCAGATCGGCGCGCGGGCGCGGCGGCATGTGGACGAACGGCGGCCACGCTTCGACGCTTCGCCCGGCGAGCAAGAACGGCTGTTGCAGCGGTTCTTGCGGACGTGCGCGACCGGCGACATGGACGCGCTGATCGCACTGCTGGCCGACGACGCGACGGTGTGGACCGACGGCGGAGGCAAGGTCAGCGCCGCGCTCCACCCCATCCACGGCGCGTCCAACGCCGCGCGTTTCCTCCTGGGTATCCTGGTCAAAGCGCCGCCGACCATGACGACCCGTTTCGCGACGGTCAACGGTCGGGCCGGCGTGCTCGTCGAGATCGACGGCCACGTCAGCCACGTCCTCACCGTCGACAGCGCGGACGGCCGCATCACGGCCGTGCGTATCGTAGCCAACCCGGAGAAACTCCAGCGGCTCACCCTCACACACACGACACACCAAAGCCCCATTAGGTAGAAGGAATGAAGGACGACCATGGCGCGTATTACACCGCTCGAGGGCCGCGCGGCCCCTCTCACGCTGCGCATACTCAACATGGCGGGCAAGCGTTTCTACGGCAAAGAGATGACGCCCGTCAAAATCCTGGCCCATAACCCGCGCTTCCTGCTGGCCTACGCGGGCATGGGTTTGTTCTCGCAGGGCAAGATACGGTTGGCCCCGGAGATACGCACCCTGACCATGTATCTGGTGGCCGAAACGAACGGATGCGGTTGGTGCATGGACTTCGGCGGCGCGTTGGCCCAACGACAGGGCATCGACGCGGCGAAGATGCGTGCCGTGGACGACTATGCGGCCAGCCCCCTGTTCAACTCCGCCGAGCGGGCCGCCCTGGCCTACGCCGCCGAGGCGACGCAAGTGGGCGCGCGGGTCACGGAGACGACGTTCAACCTGTTGCGGGCGCACTTCTCCGAGCGCGAGATCGTCGAACTAACCGTGGCGGTGGCGACCGAGAACTTCTACAACCGGCTCAACGCGCCGCTGGAGGTGGAGGCGCAGGGCTTCTGCGCGCTCCCCGGCAGGGACCCGTCGATGCCGAGAAGATCGGCATGAGCAAGGCGGGGTGACGCGGCAGTGGGTGTGCCCGCTGCCGATTGCGCGGTTGCCGGCCAGCCCCTCGATCTGCCGCGCACCTATGAGCTAGTGCTTGACGAGAGGGACGGACAGTTAGCGGGGCTTGGGTGGCGCAAAGGTAACCGTCGCGGGTGCGTGGGCGGCGGCCTGACGGCGGCGTTCTCTGGCGTACTGCGCCATTTTGGAGGGCCGATAGTCGGGGTCCTTACGCTTGTCCCAGCCCTGGCCGCCGTGATGGGCCAGGCGATAGCGATCTAGTTCGTCGGGAGCGATGGTGAGCAGGCGCTTGCCCAGGCGGGTAGCTGCGAGAGTCCCATTGCGGATGGCGGAGCGGATCGTGACCTCTTGAAGGCCCAGTTCGGCGGCGGCCTCGGCGACGGTGTAGAACCCTTGTTCTCGCGGCATGATAGTGGACTTATTATACATCATCGTTACAGATGATGTTAAGCGGTGTTGTGCCGAGTGATGTCGCGCCGTGGTGGTCCGGGACACGTTGGCTCCTCTAAGAATCCCTGACGGTACGCTAGGGCGCGCCGGCAGAGGCGTGGGAGCGCCTCCGCCGACTGGAAGAGGGGCGGGGGCGCGGCGATCCGATCCTCCGCGACGACGACGAGCAGCGCGACACCGTTGGCGCGAAGGAGCGCGAGTTGCCCAGCGCCCTCTTCGACAGCGCCGCGCCCCTTATCCCCGCGCTCCGCGCATACGGTTCGATCTCGCCCGGCGTGGCCAATTTAACGCGCCCTTAACGCACCCTTAACGCCTGCTTAAACTCCCATTGTTACAGTGAGGAGGAGCGTCGTATTGGCTGCATGAACATACGCGCATATCGCTAACGACTGTTGCACAGCTACGCGCCGCTGCCCCGCCAGGACCGTTCGCCCCACATTGAGCCCTAAAAGCGACCACTTCGTCGTCAGCAAAGGAGCACGCATGGCCGAACGGACTACGAGTGTGGGCGCGGGCGTTGGAACGCTACCGCGCGTGCGGACGCCCGGCCGGGCGCGGCGCGACGCTCGTGTCCGCGAGGCGTTGCTCGCGTACGCGTACCTGGCGCCGGCCTTCGTGTTGCTGCTCCTGTTCACGCTCGGCCCTTTCGTCTACGTTTTCTTCGCCAGCGCACAGCGCCACCCCGGCGCGCCGACGCAACGCTTCGTGGGGACGGCCAACTATACCTATCTACTTGACCCGGCGCAGCAATCCGGCTTCCTGAACGCGCTGGGCGCGACCCTCTACTATGTCGCGGGCGTGGCGCCCGCCGGCGTGGCTCTTTCGCTGCTGTGCGCGCTGCTGCTGCGCCGTCGGGTGCGCGGCTGGGCGTTCTTCCGGCTGAGCTTCTTCCTGCCCTACGTGACGCCGGCGCTGCCCACGGCCATCGTGTGGTTGTATATCTTCGACCCGCGCTCGGGGCTGCTGAACAGTCTGCTACGGCTGGTCCACCTCCCCGCGCTGGGCTGGGTCGACGACCCGACCTGGGCTATGCCCTCGGTCATCATCTACTCCTTGTGGCAGTCGGCCGGCTTCAACACCATTGTCTTCCTGGCCGCCCTCACCGCGATCCCGCCCGAACTCGAGGAGGCGGCGCGCGTCGACGGCGCGCCGACCTGGGCCGTGGTCCGCCACGTCACTCTGCCCCTGCTCACGCCGACGATCTTCTTCGTGTTCGTCGTCGCGATGATCGAGTCGCTCAAGGTGTTCACGCAGATCTACGCCCTCACCGTGGGCGGCCCGGCCGGGGCCACCACCACGGTCGGCGTGTTCCTGTACCAGCAGTTCCAGAGCCTCAATCTCGGCGAGGCCAGCGCCGTCGCCGTGGTCATGTTCGCCCTGACCATGGCCTTCGTCCTCGTGCAGAACGTCGCCGGGCGGAGGTGGGTGTTCTATGGGTGAGTCGGGAGTCGGGAGTCGGGAGTCGGGAGTCGGAAGTCGGGAGTCGGAAGTCGGGAGTCGGGAGTCGGGAGTCGGGAGTCGGAAGTCGGAAGTCGGGAGTCGGGAGTCGGAAGTCGGGAGTCGGGGAGGCTCTGTTGGGTATGGATAGGATGTGTCGATGAGCGTTAGCTACCTCTCGCCACGGCGGCGAGGCGGGGGACGTGGCGTGCGCCTTGGGCGCGTCGCGCGCTATGGCGCCCTGGTGGTGATGGCCGCGATCTTCGCCTTCCCGTTCTACTGGATGTTCGTGACCTCGGTCGAGCCGGCCCCGCGCCTGGGCGACGTGCCGCCGAACGTGCTGCCTCTGTGGGACTGGCAAAACTACGCCGACGCCTGGAACGCCGTGACCAATCCGGGCTGGACCCGCTACTTTGTCAACACCGTGTTCATCGCCGGGGCCACCACCGCGCTGGCGGTGGTCACCTCGCTCCTGGCCGCGTACGCCTTGGCCGTGTTGCGCTTCCCCGGCAAGCGCTTGCTCTTCCTGGCCATCCTGATGGTCCTGGTCATCCCGGACGAGGTGATCCTGATCCCGCAGTACCAGGTGCTGGGCTGGCTGGGCTGGCTCGACTCCTACCAGGCGCAAATCGTGCCCTTCGGGGCCAGCGCCTTCGGCATCTTTCTCTTGCGCCAGGTCTTCCTGGGCCTGCCGCCCGATCTGTGGGACGCGGCGCAACTCGACGGCTGCTCGCGCACCCGCTACCTCGTCCGCGTGGCCGCCCCGCTGGCCGGGCCGGCCCTCGTCGCCGTGGCCCTCTACACCTTCCTGGGCTCGTGGAACCAGTTTCTCTACCCACTGATCGTGACCACCACGCCCGACGTACAGCCGCTGCAGGTGGGGCTGGCCTCGTTTCTCGGCGTCCCGCACAGCGTGCAGTACGGACAACTCGCCGCCGCCTCGGCCTTCACGATCCTGCCGATCCTCGCCATCTTCCTCGCGGCCCAGCGCACCATCATCGAGGGCGTCGCCACCGCCGGCGGCGGCGCGCTCAAAGGATAAAAAACACGTTCAGTACACAGTAGAAGGAGATAGCATGACGCAGCCTATCCGTTTCGCCCGCGCCGCCGGGGCCGGCGCCCTCGCGCTGGCCCTGACCGCCGGCGCCACCGCGACCCACGCCGCGCGCCCCTCCGCGCCCCGTCACGCCCGCGCCGCCAGCCCGGTCGTCGTCGAGTACTGGGAGAACCTCAGCCACGAGCCGGCTAAGAGCGACCTGCAAACCATGGTCAACGCCTTCAACAAGAGCCACCCCGGCATCGTGCTCCAGCCGCGACCCTTCTCCAACGCCAGCGTGCTGCAGCCCAAACTGCTCGCGGCCATCCAACAGGGCCATCCGCCCGCGCTCTCGCAGACCGACGCCTTCGCCGTGGCCACCTACGTCGACGAGGGCTCAGTGCAGGACCTCACGTCCTACGTTCACGGCTCCAACGGCCTGAGCGCCGCGCAGATCAAGGACTACTTCGCGCCACAACTCCAGAACGGCTACTACAAGGGCAAACTCTACTCGATGCCGTTCAACGACACCTCGGTCACGGTCCTGTGGTACAACCCTACGATCACGCGCGCGGCCGGCATCACCACTCCGCCGCGCACCTGGACGGAGTTCGCCCAGGACTGCGCCAAGGTGACCAAGGGCGGCAATTGGTGTATGGACACCACCGACAACGAGGAGACCCTCTGGGAGCCGATGGTACTACAGTGGGGCGGCCGGCTCGTCAACGGCGACGGGACCAAGACCGTGTTTAATTCGCCCGCCGGCGCCGCCGCGCTCGACTATTGGGTCCAACTCGTCAAGAAGGGCTACGTCCACCACACCAACAGCGCCACCAGCCAGTGGCAGACCGACTTCGCCGGCGGCCATGTGGCCTTCGAGGTCTACAGCAGTTCGGGCGCCTCGTCGACACAGCAACTCGTCGGCAGCCGCTTCGCCATGCAGGCCGCCCCGATGCCGGCCGGCCCCAAGAATAATGACGACGGCAACGCCGGCGACAACATCTTTATGTTCAAGGGCGCGCCCGCCGACGTCAAGGCGGCGGCCTGGACCTACATTAAGTGGGCCACGCAGCCCTACTGGACCGCGTGGTGGGCCGAGCATACCGACTCGTCGCCCGTGCGCCAGAGCGCGGTCCCGCTGATGCAAAAGAGCGGCGCGCTCAAGAACTCGCTCGTCGCCGTGCCCATCACCGAGCTCGGCCGCGCCTACTACTCGCCCACGGTGAGCGGCTGGGCCGCGGCCCAGGGCGACATCGACACCGCGATGAGCAAGGCCATGATCGGCCAGGAAACCGCCGCGCAGGCGATGAAAGAGGCCGCGGCCAAGGTCGACCACGACATCCAGACGGCCGGCTAACGGCTCCTATGCAGGTCTATCTCGTGCGCCACGGTGAGAGCCACCTGAACGCGCGACAGATCCACCAAATGAGTAGCGCCGGCCTGTCGGAACTGGGTCTGCGGCAGGCCGCGCTCTTGGCGCGACGCCTCGCGGGCGTCGGAGCCGACGCGCTGCTGTCGAGCCCCTACGAGCGCGCGCGGCAGACGGCGGAGGTGGTCGCCGCCGCCGCCGGCCAACCGATCATTTTTACGCCGTTACTGGTCGAGTTGAAGCGGCCCTCGGTCATCGAGGGCCGCCACTACGAGGACCCCGAGGTCGTCGCGATCAAAGACGCCCTTGTCCGCTATGCAGATCGCGCGGACTGGCGGCACTCCGACGAGGAAACGCTCGGCGAGGCGACGGCGCGCGCGCGGGACTGTCTGGCCCTCTTCGAAGGCTTGCGGCAAGAAGGCCGGGATACCGTGGTCGCGGTCACGCATGGCTGGTTCCTGACCATGCTCGTGGCGCTGATGCTGTACGGCGACGACCTGCGCCCGCGCGATGTCCTGCGCCTGCAGGCGTTCGCGCGGGTCTACAACACCGGCATCACGCTGTGCGACTATGGGACAGACGGGCGCTGGAGGCTGGTCACCTGGAACGATCACGCCCACCTGGAAAGCTTGGCCGTGTGAGGGCACGGGGTAGCGTGGCGTTTGATACCATCAAGGTAGACGCTTCACAGCCCCTTCCCCGTTTATCACGGTCCTTTTGCTGTCCTATGCTTGAAGAACTCTCCATCACTAACCTGGCCATCATCGACCGCCTCGACGTGCGGTTCAATCCCGGCTTTAACGTGCTGACGGGGGAGACCGGCGCGGGCAAGAGTATTATCATCGACGCCGTCGGCGCCGTGCTCGGCGGGCGCGTCAGCGCCGAGATGGTGCGCAGCGGCGCGTCCGCGGCGCGCGTCGAGGGCATCTTCACGCTCGACGACGAGGACCCCACGTTGCGCGACCTGCTGCACGAGCACGACCTGCTCGACGAGGACGACGGCGCGCTAAT
>JAABUQ010011522.1_pt1 | contig 11260 bp, 10 predicted proteins | sample 5560001 | NCBI WGS metagenome assembly JAABUQ01 (sample SAMN10711888, study PRJNA513371) | rock metagenome | isolation source: Antarctica rocks | place: Antarctica: Victoria Land, Finger Mt nord | collected 2015-12-18
CTGTGCCCTGGATATTCAACCAGTCAGCGTGGCGGGCGGTCAGGCGCATCATGCGCGGCTTGAAGGCGGCAACCATGATCGGCGGAATAGGATCGGGTCGGGGATTGCAATACGCGTTTTTGACGTGATGATGTTTGCCCTCGAAGGTTACATTCTCATCGCGCCACATAGCCTTGATGATCTGTAGAGCCTCGTCCAGCTCTTCGACGCGCACGCCCGGCGCAGGAAAATTAATGTTATACGCCTCGCACTCTTCTTGCTGCCAGCCTGCCCCCAAGCCCAGAATAAAGCGCCCCTCGCTCATATATTGCAAGGTCGCAGCCATCTTCGCTAGAACCGCTGGATTGCGGAAGAGCTGACACAAAACGATATGGCCAAACTTTAAGTCGGGGTAGAGAGCAGAGAAATACGTCAGAGCAGTCCAGCCTTCCAATACTTCGGATGCACCAAACTGCAAATGATCTGATATCCAGGCAGAATCAAAATGTCCAGAGATGATATCTAAAGCCTGCCGATTCGCCGCAAGATACTCTTTCCGCTGTATTTCCTTGCCGCCCGCTGGCATAGACCAGCCAAACTCAATAGTAGCCATACATACCTCTTTCTAGTGATGACGATACAAATCACGAAGCCTCACTAGAAATAAGTATGCATGACCGCCGTGTACTTTGTCTACACAAGTAGAACTGTTCCACACTAGAAATACAAACGATGCCTACTATCTTGTAGCAGAGGATTTCGATATTGGCTCGCCAATTAGCCCATTGAGGCGCTGCTGGATGATCTGGCTGGCTCCCTCCACTAATTCGCGCACGATCTCCCCCGCCGGCTTCACCTCGTTAACTAAGCCCGAAGTTTGACCAGCATAGAGCGCCATTGAGTCGATATCACCGCTGGCATCAGCGCTTGGTGGCAAGGCCATAAATTGCTGCACTGGTACGGGTTGACCGCCCACGCGTGTCTCGCCGATCACCTGCCCATCTGGTCTTGGCTCCTGAGTATTTTGTTCCTCTTTTACCCACTCTTTGACAAATGCAGTACTTAATACTCGATGTGGAGAATGCGACCATCCTTGACCGAACAGAATCGTATGCGTCGTGTCCTCTTCAGTTGCCGCCAGCACTCTCTCTTTATAAGTAGGATGCGCCATCGCTTCAGGAGAGACGAGAAAACGTGTGCCAAGAACCGCTCCCTCCGCGCCCAGCGCCAGGGCAGCCACTACTCCTCTCGCGTCAGCAATACCACCGGCAGCAGCCACGGGAACAGGTGAAACCGCATCAACAACACGAGGAACAAATACGGACAAGGCAATTTTTCCAGCAACATGCCCGCCAGCCTCAAAGCCCTGCGCGATAATTACATCGACCCCCGCACGAGCTGCACGTGAAGCCGCCTCAACCGTTCCAACCTGATCAAGAACCTTGATACCTGCAGCATGGATCTTCTCTATATAAGGCGAAGGGTCACCCCAATAAAATGAGATTGCTGCTACTTTCTCCTCAATGCATACGGCGATATTCTCTTCCTGTGGAAATTGAAGAAGGAGATTCACGCCAAATGGTTTCTGCGTCAATTCACGTACCCGCCGTATGTCCTGTCTCAGCACTGGCGGAGGATTCACTCCAGCCGACAAAATACCAAATCCACCCGCCTCACTTACCGCCGCCGCTAGCTCTGGGCCAGTCACAAAGCCCATAGGCGCAACCAGAATCGGAGATTCTACACCGAGTACGTCACACAGCCTTGTGTGGAGCATCATTAACCTCTTTCTGCTAAAAGTGAAAATTGAAGTGATGATCACACGAAATACAGGTATCTCTTCCTACAAAAAGCAAAATACATAGATGGAATATATCTATACAAAAAGTATACGGTCGAGGTTCACTTTTGTCAATGATAGCAGAAAGGGAGCTTTAATGCTGAGAGCTACAAGAAACCGTCGCTCGCACTGGAGAACAGCTAAGCATACGAATCAGAGAATTTTGCGCAGAGCTAGCACGACTCCGACGCCAACTAGCATAGACACCAGCACATTGCGCGTTCGTATGGCTACTAATAGGGTCGCCAGCGCCGCCCCCACTTCAGCCAGGCCCGCCCCGAGCACGACAGGCGCGACGATCGCCACCAGAATCGTCCCCGGCAAATACTCCAACCATGCCTTCAACCGTCTGGAGAGAGCTACATGGCTCATCAGCCATAGGCCCCCAATGCGCGTAAGATACGTCACCACCGCCATACCCAGAATTGTCAACAATGCCAACGGACTACTTTGCATGGCGCGCTCCTCCTACAATGGCACCAGTAATACTGCCAGCCAGAGCACCGAGCAGAATGTACCACTTGCCCGGTACAAAGCGAGCAGAAACAACAGCCACTACCACCGCCACCAGCCAGGGCAGCAGATCCATCTTCCCCCGCCATAGAGGAACAAGCAACGCCAGAAAGACCGCGCTAAAAGCAAAATCCAATCCCCACTGTGCCGGATCTTGAATGATCGTGCCCAGCGTCCGCCCCAGCACCGTCGAGCCCACCCACGCGACATACATCACCAGCCCACTCCCCAGCAGAAACGCCCCATCATGCTCACCACGCTCAAACTCACCTAGCGTCAACGCCCAATTCTCGTCCGAAAGGAAAAAGCAGGTTGTATAAACCTTCAAAGCTGATAGACGCAGCAACCAGGGACTCAATGCCGCCCCCAGCAGCACATTGCGCACATTCACAATCAAAGTCGTCAGCACAATCATCCCAATGGGTAGCGGCATAGTCCACAAGCTCAGTACAATCAACTGTGCCGACCCGGCATACACTAAACAGCTCATCAAAAAAACTTCTAAAACGCTCAATCCCGCCTGTCGCGACAGCACACCAAACGTCAGGCCATACGCGCAAACGCTGAGTGCAACTGGCAGCACGCGTCTTACACCTCTCAGCACTCCCGCTAAAGAGAATGTTACCTCTGCCTCAGACTGATCCGATACAGTCAGAGAGTTTTGATTTGTCACTACTCAGTCTCCTTTTAGTAACGCCCATTTTTGCAATCATATCATTACATACGATATACTAAACAAGAAAGATGCAATGGTCATATCACTCAAGAGGGAGTTACACAAAGCAAATGGACGCACTTTACCTGGATATATTACATAGCGACTGGCACGACTATCGTGGGAGCGGACTGGACGAGGATCGCCTGCTCAAGCCGGGTTGGCTGGAGCATGTGCTGACTCGCTGGGGGCTAGACGTAGGAAACCTTCTCAATGAAAGTAACATTGCAGAAATGCAAGTGTTACGCGCACTAATGCAGAGAGTAGTTCAATCATTTCTTAGCGAGCAGGAGCCGGAAGAGAAGGATCTAGCAGCGCTCAACACCTATCTTGACGCCGCTCCTTCCAGGTTGCAGCTTATAAACGACTATAAGAAATATCAACTACAACAGGTTCCGTTGCATAATGATTGGCTGTGGGTACTGGGACAGGTTGCCATCTCCTTTGCCGAGCTACTGACCCAACGTGATACGGCGCGCATCAAACAATGCGAAAATCCGGATTGCCGCTGGATCTACTATGATGAGAGCGCCAACCAGACCCGCCGTTGGTGCGAGGATTCTTGTGCCAACCTTATGCGCGTCCGCAAACATCGCACAAAGCACCAGAGTAGTAAGATAGTGAAGGGATGGTAAAAGGGATTGAATCGCATTTTATGAAAAAGCGGCTTGAAAATATTTAATTTTACCTTGATATCGGAGAACATGATTCGTATACTTAATTAGAAGAAGGTTCTTAACTTATTCATGAAAGGTTATGAGCAATGGCTAGTGGACGTTACGCAAGAAAGAGCTTACCAGAAGAACCATTAGAGTTAGAGAAGAGAATTCCCAATAAAGCTTCTAGAATTTCATATGATTCAGTGTATACTAGTCCAACTTCGAATACTCTACGTTATCCAGAGTATCGTAGCACTCATTTAGTTCGTCCATCCGTGCTTCGTCGATATATTATAGAACTTGAGCCTGAATCTAATATTCGAAAAAGAATAAAAGATACTGTACTTCAATCAATATTATTTATTCCATATTTAGTAGGAAGTATAGTAATCGCGTATTATCTAATTATAGGACTGCTAATATCTATTCAATGGCTAATTTTATTCATTGGGCAATTTTGGCCTTATATTCAGAGCTCAGAAGTCATACCTCCGCTAGCTAACATTGCAGGCATAGTTCAAGGACTAGCAATTATTATTGGTGGGGTATTGAGCATTTTTAAATTTCTCAACAAGAAGAAGTAAAGCCTACTCTTTGACATTGAACTGGACTACTCTTCTGGATACGCTAAATGCTATGCTGCTAAAAAGAGCAGAGTGAGATGAACGCATCAGAAGACAAGGTGTTCCAGGTTAACGTTCGCTCCACAGAGCAAGACGCCGACGCGCTCACCTTTCTGTGGTCGATATTGTTTAGAGAGGAGGGCCGCAAGTGCCGTCGCGCCGCCCGGCTCTACGACTATACGAAGATCCTCCCACAGTTTCCGTTGCGCATTTCGGATCGCCTCGTCACTCACCAGGAGAGTTGTCTCTATAAAGTGAGTTGCCACCTCAAAGGCGAGGCTTCCTATACGACGAGCACCTAATGAGTCCGCCGCGATGCCACCTACTTCGACATCAACTGGCTTGCCCGCCGTGAGTGCGGTATACAGCGTCGGTGCACGCTCCGGCTCGACTCCGATTATCTGCGCCTTGCGGCGGTACCAGGCGGCAATGCCTCCAATCAGTCCGCCGCCTCCCACTGCCACAAGTAGTGTATCCAAATCAGGATATTGCTCCTCTATCTCTCGCCCCAGCGTCCCTTGACCAGCTACAGTCTCAGGCTGATCGTAGGCATGAACGGTTAGCGCGCCCGTTTGAGCGGCTCGAACTTCGCTGGCGATAAATGCCTCAGCATAGTTGGCACCAACCATTTCTACTTGCGCACCGTAGTGGCGCAGGCGCTCGACTTTAATCGGGGGGCACAGCTCCGGCACAAAAATCTCTGCCTGATGCTCTAGCTGTTGTGCAGCATAGGCAACCGCGACTCCGTGATTTCCTCCCGATGCCGCAATAATACCGCCATCAGGAATCTCGTGCGAGAGTATCCGATTAAATGCTCCACGCGGCTTAAAGGAACCAGCATGTTGAAGTTGCTCTAGCTTGAGAACAATTCTTGCATCAATCCCCCATATACTTGGTTCCAGAAACATCATCGGCGTTTGGCGCACATATCCTTCTATTCGCTGTGCGGCCTGTTCAATATCTTCTCGGAAGATCATCGTGTCACCTGCAATTCTAAACATGCTAAAACATACTCGATTGCTGCATGACTATCGGACGAGAAGCTATTGTGACTTCTACGCTGTTTCGATTGCCTTGCAATACACTCTACCCATCGTTGAGTGTGTGACGAGAGTAGCATTCTAGTGCTCCCTTTCATATAGGTGTTTAATTGTTTCGTAAAGGAGCTGCGGCAAGGTGTCGAAGGTGTAGGACATCAGGACGGCCTCGTCGCGCTGATGAGCACCACGGCCGAAGGGACCCCAGTTGATGGCGGGGATGTTAAGGCTTTGGATCTCTGAGAGCGGCAGGCTATAGGCTCCAGGCAAGGGAGACTGATCAGTTGGTTGCCAGACAGGCATATTGGCCTGAAGCTTTGAAAGATCAATGTCAGGGTCCAGGCTGGTGTAGCTGATATCAGAGAGATAGGGGAAGTAGGGATACTGCTCTAGTTGAACTTCAGGATGGGCTTTGATCACGGTATCGACGGCAACTTGCAGTGGACCGGTCATAGGAGCAACCGCAGGATAGTATGGCGGCGCGAAGTAGAGGAGAACAGCCGGACCCTGCTGCCCACTTAATGTCCAGAGGCGGTGAGCAAGGTGCAGGCTGCGATCCCGACCATCGACCGTCGCCGGCCACCTCCGCCATTCTTGCAATAGCTCAGCATCCACACGCTCTTTTCCCAGGTGCTGCACCGTCCCACTATACAATTCGTCATAGGTAAGCACGCTACCAGAGCGAGGCCGAAACAGCTCTTGCCGTTCGCCGTGTGCCTGTCGCCAGCGTTGCTCGGTTTGATCAATTCGTTGCAGCAATTGTGTCAATATGTCCTGGGCGCGCTTTTCTAGGCGTTCTAAAAGCTGCGCAGGCGGCGTTGTTAGTGTCAGGACATTGAGGTAGAAATAGGCGGACAGCGGCAACTGAGTATCATAGTGGCTCTTGAGATCGGCGGCTCGCAGCGTGACTGGTGGCGCTGCCATCTGACCGGGGACGGCATCGCATAGCTCATCGTTCATGCTGAGATCGCGGATCAATTCGGCAGCGAGCAGGTTCGCGTCCAGGCCATTAAAGGGATCGCCAGCATGGCTAGTGGTGCCAATACACAGAAAACCGGGCAGCAATTTCCCAATCGAGCCGGAGTAGAGATAGCGATGCTCGTCACCGGGATAGAGTGCGGTGACATAGTCGGTGTTCAGCAATCCAATATAGTTCAGCTTATAGCGCTCGCGTAGATGCACCAGCAGATGAATGGCTTGTAGAACGCCAGCCGAGTTGTTCTCTTCATCAGGCGTGGCAATGATCAAAACAGAGATTGGCAAAGGAGCCTGGCGAGCCTCGGAGGCAAAACGGCGCATCAAGGCAATATTGATAGCCACGCCGCTCTTCATATCCGCCGCCCCACGCCCAAACATCCAATCACTCAGATCAGTTCTCTGCTCGTTTACAGGCAAGATTTCGTCATATCTCTCCGCAAGGGCGGCCGGTTCTAGCGCCCAGGGCTCCAACGCGCCATAGTCCTGGATATCAACCGTATCGAAATGACCCAGCAAGACGACCGTCGAGCCGCTCTTCCCACGCAGAAACGCATAGGCATTCTGGCGTCCATACAGATCGCCCTCCAGCACATCAAAGCCGCTTTCAGTGTAGACCGCTCCCAGATCATCAGCCCGCAGCAGCCGCACAATCTCCTGAGCCACGCGAATCTCATCTGCGCCCGGACTCACACTCCTCATCCCCACTAAGTGCTCGGTGTACTGCTTCACCTCGGTGTACCAATCGTTACTCATCATTAGGCGATGATAGCACACTCCTATCGGGTTGAGCAAGTACGTAACAAAATGGATGTACAAATTATTTATGGGCAAGGAAGCAAGCTAGAGCGTATCTGAGACGAGTAGTATCATTGCCATCGCCACAAGCAAAAGTCCCGCACCTAGAAGGCCAAAGAGACCAAGTTCCTCACGAAAGAATACCCAGGCCAGGAGAGCTGCCGTCAAAGGCTCGCACATGGTCACAATACTCGCCACAGTTGCAGATAGTGAGCGTATGCCAGCTTGAAAGAGTCCGTAGCCAGGAGCCGATCGTGCCAATGTTTCTTGCTATGGCGTTGATTCTAGTTGGACCTCTCGTGGGCGTGGCTTGCGATGCCCTAGTTGAATGGCGGGCTTCTCAACAAACCGGTAGGAGAACAAGGCGATCAGCACCACCACCAGCATCACCCAGATCCAATAAGCTCCATACGTACCAATTGTATTGAGTGGAGGAAGTAAATGCAGAATGTTCGATTCAAAGTATTTAATCCAGGGCAGATGCCACATATAAAGTCCGTAGGATAGCAGGCCGATCCAGCCCAGCAATTTCCACTCGAAGGGACGCTTGATCGCCTGGTAGCCGAAAAGTAAAGCAAACATCATCGCTGCATAGGCTAACGCGATGACCATCTCGTAGAGCCAGAAGAAGGTGTTGACGAGATTGGGATGCGCAAAATAGGAGAAGTTGGGTGTCTTCATTTCGAGCATGTAGAAATGCCACACAGCGGTAAAGGTGAAGAGGAGCAGGCCGAGAATGCCAACGGGAATGCTGAGACGCCTCATCCAGGTCAGGAACGTCTGACCATGCTCTGAGTTTTTGCCAAAGACATAGCAGACGCTGAGAGCCATACCGACCGCGAAGTTCTCTAGATACTTGCCACCTGTGCCATAGAGGAAGAATAAGGCGGCATTGAGAACTGGTGAGGAGGTGGGGACGCTCTGGTAGTACAGACCGACATAGCGAATGAAAAGTCCCCAGGCGATGAGCAGCAAGCAACAGCCTAGCACGGCAAGAAGCCGACGCTGCGGCGAGTTGGCGAGACGCTTGACACAAAAGAGGAAGCACACGGCGATGAGCGGCAGGAGCAGATAAAATTGCCATTCAACCGCCAGCGTCCAGAATGGTCCGTTCAGAGCACGAAAGGTCTGGGGTGTCGAGTCCATAAAGAGTGTGAGAAAGAGAAAAAGTTGATTCCAGAGCTGTGGATTGAGATACTGACGTTGGAAGAGCAGAATTATGATGAAGAGCGCGATATAGTAAGCAGGCAGAATACGCAGAGCACGACGTATATAAAACTGTTTTATAGAGGGCCAGGATGACTGAAACAGCAGTGCCTTCGCATAGGGCAAAAAGAGCAGAAAGCCAGAAAGGATAAAGAACAGCGTGACACCAGAGCCACCAAAGGTCCAGAAGGCACTGATCCACGGCTGGTCCCATTTACTCCAGATAAAAGCCTTTTGTTGAATGTGAAAAGATATGACCATGAGGGTGGCTATAGCACGCAGACCATCCAACACAAGAATTGTATTTATACTTTTGGCCTCCTTATGTACTGTTATGCTCACTTGCTTCTTGACAGAGTTGACAGCTTCGACTAACGTACTTGATTTAGAAAATAGCAACGCGAATCCTTTCTCGTTCATGGTGTGTACAGTTCTAGCTCACTTAGCGCACTCGCGTAGCGACAATCCCTTGCGGTTGTCGAGCTCCCTTATTCAGAATATGCTCGTTTTCTGATGTTCTACTGGCGACAACCGCAAGGGATTGTCGCTACGCGAGTGCACACATCTATACATACTCGTCTTTATAGTAAAGGCTGAGGTCAAATTCGTCAGAAAAATTTCCGAAAGTAACAAGGCAACGGAAAGGCAAGAAGAGAGCCTTACTGAGGTATGTTCAGCAAGACTCTCTTCGATTATGTTGTATTTTGTGCGAGACAAGAGAAGGTAAACGGGCAACTAGCCCTTGATCAGTGAGGACGCGCCATCAATCCAGATCTCGGTTCCAGTGATATGTCTGGCAGCATCTGAGGCCAGGAACACGACTAGCTCGCCGACATCCTGAGATGTTGCGGGCTTGCCATCGCCCAACGGAATCTCGCCCTTCGGATACTCGACTGGAAACTTGACCTTCTCCAGATTTTGAGGATGAGTGTTTTCTTGAATCTCCGTATCCGTCTTGCCTGGGCACACGACGTTGACACGGATATTGTGTGGACCAAGCTCCACCGCCAGCATCTTCGTCATCGCCACCTGTCCCGCCTTCGAAACCGAATACGCCGTCGCACCCGTGTTGCTGAAGACGCGCGTGCCATTCACAGAGGCCGTAACGATAATCGCACCGCCCTGCTTCTTCAAATAGGGCACTGTATGCTTGATCGTCAAAAAGGTACCGGTGAGATCAGTGTTGACCGTCGTTGACCAATCTTCAAGCGAAAGCTCGTCGATCGGAGCCCAGACGCCATTGATGCCCGCATTCGCAAACACAATATCGATGCGCCCCCACTGAGCAGTCACCTTCTGAATGGCGCGGCTCACTTCGTCTTCGCGTGCCACATTCGCCGTCACCGCCATCGCCTCCTGGCCGCCAGACTTAATCTCCTGCACCGTCTTCTCTATCTCTTCCGCCGTGTCGCTCAGCACCGCAACACGCGCCCCCTGCTGAGCCAATAATACGGCCGCTGCCTTTCCAATGCCAGAGCCCGCGCCCGTTACAAATGCAACTTTGCCTGTGAAGCTCATAAATATTCCCTTTCTACTTCCATCTATAGGAGATAAGAGTTGTATTCTCCTCTATACCTCCTGCACGTTAGAAGGCAAAAATAGTTTCAAGCCCATCTCCGCATAGCGACAATCCCTCGCGATTGTCGCTATGCGGGTGAAAGAACATCTATTGAAGTTCAATCAGACACCCTTCATTGCCACGCAGATGAAGCTCAGCCAGATCAATCGTTCCCTCACGATCTAGATGCGTTGAAAGAGCGACATGGGCAGATCCAAATTGAGGCAGGCGAAGTACTTGCTCGCTTGCTGTACAGTTCAGGACGACAAGGTAGCGCTGATTGTCCTGCTGGCGCTGATAGACGAAGCAACTTGTCGAGACATCATCTATCGCCTGATATGTTCCAAATTGCAGGGCGGGCACAGAAGCTCGCAGGGCTAACAGGGAACGTGTTAGAGTGAGATCCGAGTGGACATCGTTTTGCTCGCTGCCAACATTGTAGCTCTTGTAGTCGTTGGCGACAGGGAGCCAGGGTTGAATGTCGGCGGGGCAGAAGCCGGCGTGGACGGTAGAGTCCCATTGCATCGGCGTGCGCTGCGGGTCGCGGCTATGCTCAGGATGATCTTTTCCTTGTGGATCACGGATGAGTTCAGGCGGAATCTTTCCATCGACCATCGCCAGTTCGTCACCGTAATAACATGTCGGCGTGCCGCGCAGAGTGAGCAAAAGCATCTGTGCGATGCGTGCCTGCTCGCGTCCAAAGCGTGTTGCAATCCGCGATTTGTCATGATTGCCCAGCACCCAATTCGGCCAAGCGCCCTCTGGAAGCGCCTTCTCATATGCGTCAACGGCCTCGCGGATCAGGCGTGCATTCCATTCTGGCAACAAAACAAATTGAAAGTTAAACGGCAGATGTGCCTCATCCAGGGTTCCACCATAGTAGTGCACAAGCTTCGGAATTGGAAGGTAGATCTCGCCGATCAACACACGTTCTCCATAGCTATCGAGAACTGCACGCATCTCACGCACAATCTCGTGCACTTCCGGCCGATCATCGGTGTACAGAGGAATCTGGCGTAGATACGGCGGATCACCTTCCTTCCACCCCGGACTCGGCGGATTGTCGCGGAACTGGTCGTCCTTGATCATCATCGAGATCACGTCGACGCGGAAACCATCCACACCCCGATCAAGCCAGAAGCGCAGGACTGCATACATCGCCTCTCGTACTCGCGGATTGCGCCAGTTCAGATCTGCCTGCTTCACATCGAACAGGTGCAAATAATATTGTCCCGTCTGAGCATCAAACTCCCAGGCCGGACCTCCGAACGCACTCGTCCAATTATTTGGTGGACCGCCATCGGGGGCCGGATCGCGCCAGATATACCAATCGCGCTTCTCATTCGTCCGGCTCGCC
>JAABUQ010011523.1_pt1 | contig 11259 bp, 7 predicted proteins | sample 5560001 | NCBI WGS metagenome assembly JAABUQ01 (sample SAMN10711888, study PRJNA513371) | rock metagenome | isolation source: Antarctica rocks | place: Antarctica: Victoria Land, Finger Mt nord | collected 2015-12-18
CGCGAGTTTCCCTTCGAAGTGAAATAGCAGCTTAAAACACACGCCGGTGCAGGCGTTCGATGGTGAATTTTGCGGTTTCCGAAACGGCCATCACGGCCATCACTCCTGCCTGAACCGGGTCCGTTACAACCAGATCGGAGGCGTCCGGTACGCTTCCCGCCATGTTCAAGCTGATCACCAGGAGACCTTCGCTACGGACCTCGCGAACTGCGGTTTCAATCTCGCCTCCCATTAAAGAGCCTGCCAGCACCAGCGCCCTGACGCGGGACAGCCGCTGGACCGCCCGCACGGCGGTCGCGAGCGTGTGTTCACCGACCAGCGGTATGGTGTCGATGGAGATGTGCTCGCCGCGGATATTATGCCGATCGGCTTCTGAAATCGCCCCTAAGGCGACCTGTCCCACCTGCGCGCCGCCTCCCATGATGATGATCCGCTTGCCGTAGATCTTTTGCAGCGACTCAACCTGCGAAGCGGAACGGACTATTTCCAACTGCCGGAGATCGTTAATCAAGGCCTCCCGTGAAGCGGGAAGATCCAGTTCGAAGTAGATGCGGCTCTGGTGCGGCTGTTCTTCGATGATCGAGATGGAACGAATGTCGCCGTCGTGCCTCAGGATGACACCGGTGAGCTGATGCAGCACGCCCGGCGCGCTGGCTGTTACAACGACGAGCCCCAGCTTGCCGGTAGGAGGCTCGCTCAGACCGTCACCTCGTACTTCTTGAGCAACTCACTCCAAACACCACGCGCCTTCAGCAGGACTTCGATTACCTCGCGCACAGCGCCGGACCCGCCCACGGCTTCCGTAACGGCGGAGGCCGATTGCTTCACCTCGACACGGGCGTTTGCGGTCGCAAAGGAGAGGCCAACCCGGCGCATGATGACTACGTCGGTAAGATCGTCGCCGATATAAGCCACTTGGTCGCGAGTGACCTTGGCTTCCGACATAATCTGCTCAAACAGAGGAATCTTTTCGATGTGGCCTTGGAAAACCCAAGTCATATCAACCTGCCGCGCCCGTTCCGCCGTTGCCGGAGAGTCGCGCCCGCTGATCACTCCGGTTTTCACGTTGTACCACTGGAGCCATCTGAGCGCGATGCCATCTTGCGAATCAAACGCTTTCGTTTCCGTCATGTGGCCCTGCGCGTCGGGTACGAAAAGAAGTTTGCCGTCGGTGAGGACGCCATCCACGTCCATGAGCAGCACCTTGATGCCGGAGGCGATGCGATGAAGCTCTGGTTCGTTCAGGGGCGGGTTGATTTTCATACAAAAGAAGAGCGAGCTTAGGCGAGGCCTAAACTGTAGGGATTGGATGACAATCTAGTCGACCGGGTGAGCCGGATCATCCCTCGTTATAGCATGCTGTCGGCCGGTGATAGGGCCGGAGTTGCGGTATCGGGCGGGGCTGATTCGGTAGTGCTTTTGCACATTCTCCATCGACTTTCGTTCCAGCTCGGGATTCAGCTCACCGTTCTGCACGTGAATCACGGGCTCAGGGGGTGCGAGTCGGAAGGCGATGAAGCTTTTGTGCGCGAACTCGCCGGCTCGCTGGGCATCGAGTGCCTGGTAGAACGAGCGGATGTAGCGCCGGGCAACCTGGAGCAAGAGACCCGCTTGGTGCGGCGAGCGTTTTTTCTGCACAGCATGCAAAACCATAGCTTGAGGCGGGTTGCCGTGGGGCATACCCAAAGCGATCAAGCCGAGACGGTGCTGTTCCGGCTGCTGCGTGGCACCGGCTTGGCGGGTGTGGCGGGGATGCGGTTGACCAGCGCAGAGGGGCTGATCCGTCCGTTGCTGACAACCAGCCGCCAGGAAGTTCGGCGCTGGGCCGAAGCGGAAAGCATCGCGTGGCGTGAAGACTCGTCGAATGCGGAGCTTGGGTTCTCGCGAAACCGCTTACGAAACGACATTATCCCCGCGCTCGCAACCCATTTCAACCCGAACCTCGAAGGCGTGCTGGCGGCATCGGCGCGGCTAGCTCAGGACGAAGAAGCCTATTGGTCTCAACAAATTGAAGTGATCTACCCGAAAATTACGAAACGAACTGATTTGGGTTCGATTTTGCAGGTTCCGGCGCTTTCCGCGCTGCATGTTGCGGTCCAGCGGCGCGTAGTACGGCGGGCACTGGTGGACGTTCGCGGGGATCTGCGGTCCATTGACATCGGTCACGTCGAGGCAATTCTAGGGATCTGCTCCAGCGGACACGGGCATGATCGGGTGATGGTGCCTGGAGTGGATGCCCTGCGCTCCTTCGATAGTCTGCTTCTGGCGTTACCCGGAGAGTTGCAGTCCCGGTCGCGACACTATCGTGTAGAACTGAAGGTGGGTGAGCCGTGCCGGTTGCCGTTTGAGGCGGGATGGATCTATGTCGAAAGGGTAACGCCGGGAACCTCAAATTGTGCTAATTTCAAAACAGATTGGGAGTTGTCCGCCGAAGTTGCCGATGTGCCTCTCTCGGTTCGCAACTGGGAGCCCGGCGACCAGTTGCAGCGGCCCGGACATCGGCGGGAGAAGATAAAGACGCTGTTTCAGGAAGAGCGAGTCTTGCTGTGGGAACGTCGGCATTGGCCGGTCGTGGTGGCTCAAGATGAGATCGTTTGGGTTCGCCAGTTCGGCTCGGAAGCCCGGTTCGCGGCCTCCGATGAGTGCATCTCACGGATACGTATTACCTACCGAAAATCCGGTGAATGAATCGAAAGCTACTCAATTGACGTCTCTAATATGTGAGGTTGGGCGGGCGCTTGCGCCCGGGCTGGCACGACAGTAGCCAGTGAAAGGTGAGTTCATGAGTTCAAACGTAAAGACCGCTGTTTTTTGGGTAGTAATCATTTGCGCGGTAGTTCTGGTTTACATGGCCGTGAAGACCGGCCGAGGCCCTACGCCGCAAAATCTGAATGCCTCCCAGTTCGTGACGGCTATTCAAGATGGCAAGGTCAAGGAAGCGAATATCACCGGCACGGACGTGCAAGGGAACTTGACGGATGGCCGGCCATTCCACACGGTGATTCCTCCGAATTATCCAGATATCTACAAGTTGATGCAGGAAAAGAACACCAACTATAGCTGGAAAGATTCGACCGGCAGCGGATGGGTAGGCATGCTGTTCAATGCCGTGCCGATTTTGATTCTGCTTGGCCTGTGGATCTTCATGATGCGCCAGATGCAGAGTGGAGGCAACAAGGCGCTGAGCTTTGGGAAGAGCCGGGCGCGGCTCCACTCGTCGCAGCAGAAGAAAGTCACGTTCAAAGACGTGGCCGGCGTGGAAGAAGCGAAAGAAGAGCTGCAGGAGATTATCGAGTTTCTCCGTGAGCCACAAAGATTTCAGAAGCTGGGTGGACGCATTCCGAAGGGGGTGCTGCTGATCGGTCCTCCCGGAACGGGTAAAACGCTGCTGGCGAGAGCCATTGCCGGGGAGGCGAATGTCCCATTCTTCTCGATCTCGGGCTCGGATTTCGTCGAGATGTTTGTGGGTGTGGGCGCCAGCCGCGTCCGCGATCTCTTCGAGCAGGGAAAAAAGAATGCGCCTTGCATCATCTTCATTGACGAAATTGACGCCGTTGGACGGCATCGAGGCGCCGGGTTGGGCGGCGGCCACGATGAACGCGAACAGACGTTAAACCAGTTGCTGGTGGAGATGGATGGCTTCGAATCGAACGAAGGCGTGATTCTTGTAGCAGCCACGAACCGGCCTGACGTACTCGATCCGGCACTACTGAGGCCGGGGCGCTTTGACCGGCGGGTGGTGGTTGACCGGCCCGACGTTCGGGGTCGCGAGAGCATCCTCAAGGTTCATACCAAAAAGACTCCCCTTTCGGACGATGTCGACTTATCGGTAATTGCGCGGGGAACACCAGGTTTTGCCGGGGCGGATCTGGCGAACCTGGTAAACGAGGCGGCCTTGGTTGCCGCGCGGCAGAATCGCAAGGTTGTGACGCAATACGATTTCGAATTGGCGAAGGACAAAGTACTGATGGGCGTGGAACGCAAGAGCATGATCATCAGCGACAAAGAAAAGCGGATGACGGCGTATCACGAGGCGGGTCACGCGATTGTGGCGGCGCTTATCGAACATGCCGATCCGTTACACAAAGTCACGATCATCCCGCGCGGTATGGCGCTGGGCCTGACCATGCAATTGCCGCTCGACGACAAGCTTTCGCACGACAAGCACTACCTTCAGGCGCGACTCGCTATCTTAATGGCGGGGCGTATCGCGGAAGAGATTTTCCTGCATCAGATGACAACAGGTGCCGGGAACGACATTGAGCGTGCCACCGAAATGGCGCACAAGATGGTTTGTGAATGGGGCATGAGCGAACTCGGGCCTCTGAGCTTCGGAAAGAAAGATGAGCAGATCTTCTTAGGACGCGAGATTGCGCAGCATCGCGATTACAGCGAAGCCACGGCGATCAAGATCGATGAGCAGGTTCGAAAGCTGGTTGAGGACGGCTATAAAGAAGCCAAGCAGATCATTGAGCCACGGCCCGACGCCATGGTCAGAATAGTGGAGGCTTTATTGGAGCGGGAAGTTCTAGATGGGGCCGAAGTGCTGGATTTGATCAACGGTAAACCACTACCGAAGTTTACAGGCACTTCGAAGACAACTACCACTGCCCCGCCCGATGGCGGCACCGTCATCGCACCACATCCGGCAAGTCCGATTCCAGGCATGATCGGCGGCGAGAGCCCGCAGCCGGCGTAATCGTACACCGGCCCGAGCATTAAGCCTCGCTTACTCGACGATTGTAAGCGGGGCTTCTAACTGGAAGTTAAGAACTGTTTCCGAGGGTATCTTGACCTGCTGTCCGTGGGTAAGGGCATCAGATCCGAAGCCCGCACCCCCGCCCACAGCGGAGCCAATTGCAGCACCTTTTCCGCCGCCGGCGATAGCACCAATGGCAGCACCAATGCCAGCGCCGATCCCAGTTCGCAACACAGTGTTCTTTCCGCGACCTTTTCCCACTTCGTCAAAGACGCTACTATCAACGGGATAGCTGCGGCCGTGAGCCTCCAAAGCCGATAGGCGAACTTCGAGTTGGCTACTCCCTTTGATACGGCCCGCACCCTTCGCACTGGAGAGCAGCACGGACGCGGGCGCGCCTGCTGGAATCACGACGCGCCCCTGCGACATGAGAGGTCCGTTTAGAGACGCACGAAAGACTTGTCCTGCAGTGTTTTGAGCCGAGCTGATCGAATCGATCATGCGTACCGAAACCCGTTCACCGGCAGGTATTGTTAGGCGTGCCGGCTCGCGGGGGACAACTGGGGCGGGGGAAGGCTCGGGCCGACGTTCGGCGTACCGGGGCGGGACCGGCTGCCGGGCCGCCGGAGGAGCGTATACGGGATATGAGCTCGGCGTACCCTGGAGAGCAGGCTGGGGCACGGGCTGTAGAGCGCTTCCATTAGGCGTTAGATTCGCAGCCATCGCCGTATTTATCTTCATCTGGTCATTGACACTATTTACGCCTGCCGTGGAGTTGGCGACTTTCATCGCCTCAAGCTCCACGTCCGAGCTCGGGACATCGCCGCTCAGTGTGACGACACCGCCTTTGGCATCAACAGTCACGTTGGCAGGCTTGGTAACGGCGTCTCCGTAGAGCTTCGCCTGTATATCGGTGACCAGTTCCTGGTCACTAGCAGTCTTCTTGCTACATCCCGTTGTCAGACAACCCACCACGGCGGTTGCCATCAACGCTGTTCGCAGCCTATACATATTTCCTCCTGAGTCCTACACTATTGTTTCGGCTCCAACGAGCCGTTGCTTTATAAGGAGCCGGTCGAAAAGGCTCATCCTATATTTATTAGACCGTTTCATATGGCTCGAAAGATACAATCAAGCTTGCAGCATGGCAGAACGAACAGCAACCGTCGATCCGGCTAAAACGGACCCCCAAACGCCCCCGAAGCGGGAACAAACGCGGAACAGCATAGCCGAATGGGCGGTGACCATCCTGCTCCTGCTGTTCGGAACCACGACTTTAGTCCAAGCCTTTGTGATTCCGACGGGATCCATGGAAGATACGCTGCTGATCGGCGATCATTTATTGGTGGACAAGCTCGCCTACTCGCCCGCAGGTTCGATGAGCAAATATGTTCTGCCGTACGAGGAGCCGAAGCACGGGGACATTATCGTGTTTCGATATCCGGCGGATATTTCGCAGACGTTCGTGAAGCGTGTGATTGGCGTTCCCGGCGATCACCTCAAGATGATTAATCGGATTGTGTATCGCAACGGAATACGCCTGAACGAGCCTTATGTGTATCACAAATTTCCATACGAACCCAGCCGGGACAATTTCCCGGGCGAGCCCACCGCGTTTGCCGAGGGGCTGCAAGCTCAGTTGCAGCGGGACATGCTCGAAAGCCACGTGATCAACGGCGAAGCGGTGGTCCCGGAAAATAGCTATTTCGCGATGGGCGACAATCGTGACAATTCACTGGACAGCCGGTATTGGGGATTTGTGCCGAGAGACAATATTATCGGTAAACCGCTACTTATCTACTGGTCTTACCGGGCGTCCACGGAGGACCTTGCGGGTACCACGGTGAACTCGCTTTTCAGCCATTTCATCGATTTAGGCGAGCACTTTTTTACGCGAACACGGTGGGACCGTACATTCCGCGTCATCCGCGGATTCCCAGACGCGCGGCTAGGAAATCAGCCATTGCCGCTGAACGCAGGAAGTCCAAGTCCGTAGGTCCGGCTCTTTCTTTGGCCCCTATGGCGAATAACCGGTATGCCCTCATTATGGCTGGCGGGCGCGGCACACGGTTCTGGCCTCGCAGCCGCAAGAAAAATGCAAAACAGGTACTTCGTTTCTTTGGCGAACGGACGCTCATTCAACAGGCCGTAGACCGGTTGAAGGGCGTGATTCCTCCGGAAAACGTGTGGATTGTCACCAACGAGTTCCTGCAACAAGAGATCCGCAAGCAATTGCCGGAAGTTCCGAAGCATCAGATTATCGCTGAGCCGTCGCAGCGCAACACGGCGCCCTGTATTGCATTGGCGGCGCACATCCTGGCGGAAGCCGACCCGGACGCTCTGATGGGAGTTTTTCCGGCGGATCATCTGATTCTAAAGGAGTCCCGCTTTCGAAGCTTTGTGAAAGCGGCCTTCAAAGCGGCGGAGAGCCACAGCGTGGTGGTACTCGGGATACAGCCGCGCTGGGCGGAGACCGGATATGGCTACATCGAATTCCCCAAAGGCGTCCACCCCGGAAAGACCGAGGCGCTGCCGGTCACAAGCTTCCGTGAGAAACCGGACCCGAAGACGGCCAAAAGGTTCGTGGAACGCGGCAATTTCTTTTGGAACGCCGGGATGTTCTTCTGGCGCGCTTCGACGGTGCTGGATCTGATGCAGCGCCATCAACCGAAGACAGCCACGCTGCTGGCCGGCCTGCCCGCTTTCGAAAGCCGGCAATTCGCGCCCAAGTTGGCGGAAGCTTATCCGCTTTGTGAGAACATTTCGGTGGATTACGCGATCATCGAAAAGGCGGCCGACGTGACGGGGCTCGCGCTGGACGATATAGGGTGGAATGACGTCGGCAGTTGGGAAGCGGTTTACGATCTCGCCGATAAAGATGCGGACGCAAACGCCTCCCGCGGCGAGCTGGTCAGCGAAGGGAGCCGCGGCAACTATGTCGACGCGGACAAGCTTGTCGCTCTGGTAGGGGTAGAAAACCTGGTCGTCGTCGATACGCCGGATGCGCTTCTCGTGGCTCATCGCAGCAAGGCTCAGGACGTGAGCCAAATCGTGAAGACCCTTGAAGCGCGACGGCAGGAGCAGTTCCTTTAGTCGTGTAAAAGCGCGGAGTCTATCGGAATATTCCGTTCTGAGCAACGGTCCTAGAGTCTCTTTCTATTCCCGCCGATATGTCCATCGGGAGCGCTGCATGAAGAACTTGCATATCGTGTTGTGTGGACTGGCACTTTTGGGGGGCTCTTTCGTGGAGCGGGTTTCCGCACAGGAGGTCTACGCACAGATCAGGGGCGTGGTTGTCGATCCTGCGGGCGGTACGGTAAGCGATGCGTCTGTTAAGGCAGTAAACACGGGTACGTTGGTCTCGACAGTTGTTTCGACCGGCAAGGACGGAAGCTTTCATTTCCTGCAATTGCCGGCCGGTAGCTACGACGTCACTGTGAGCAAAGACGGCTTTGCCACATTTACCGAACACGATATTCAACTCGTTCTGAACCAGGTCTACAATCTGCCGGCTCAGTTGCAAATTGGCCAACTAAACGCATCGACAGAAGTAACAGCCGATCCTGTACAGGTGGAAACGGCGAGCTCACAGATGGGCACCGTCATTGAGGGGCACAAGATCGTCGACCTGCCGCTCAACGGGCGTGACTGGACACAGCTTCAGCAGCTTGTTCCCGGGGTGGTTGCGGCGAGTGACCGAAATTCGACTTACGCGACCAATGGAAGCCAATCACAACAGAACTCTTACTTGATTGATGGGGCCGACAGCATAGACCTGGAATTAAACCGGCCCTCCATTATCCCCAGCCCCGATGCCATCCAGGAGTTCAATCTTATCGACAGCACGATCAATCCGGAGTACAGCCGCAACTCAGGAGGCATTCTGAATGCGATTCTCAAATCAGGCACAAATGAAGTGCATGGGTCGATGTTCGAGTTCTACCGCGACACTTTCTTGAACGGCCGTAACCTCTTTCAGCAATCCGCGCCAGTTTTTCATCAGAATCAGTTCGGAGGTACCGTGGGAGGACCGATTTGGAAGGATCACACGTTCTTCTTCCTCTCGTATCAGGGATCACGTTACCGGCAGCCCGAGACTAGTGGTGGCCAGACCACGGTCTTCTCTAGCGCTCAGCGCAATGGCTATTTTCCAGGGCTCGCAGGGTCCACGGCTACGTCGCCGATCCCACTGGTAGGAGAAAGCGGGATCACGTATCCAGCGGGCACGCCCTATGCAGCCATTTTCCCGACCGGGCACATTCCCGCAGCCAACTTCAATCCGATTTCGCAAAGGCTGCTGTCCTACGTCCCCTTACCGAACGCTCCAGGAGGTTTGTACGCCTTCAATCCACTGATAGTCGGTCAACAAGACCAAGGTCTTGCCCGAGTGGATCATACATTCAACAGCAAGGATGCACTTTGGGCGACTGCGTTTATCGAAACTTCTCCGACGACCAGCACCCTTCCGCAGTTTGGATCTTCGCTGCCGGGATTTGCGCAACTGGACAACAAGGCGTACAAGCAGTTCACCGCGGATTGGACTCACACCTTCAACGCGACAACGTTGAACGAAGTGCGCACCTCTTATCTTCGATTCAACTACGCCGCGGCGAATCCGGCTAATCCGACACTTCCGTCCAGCGTTGGCTTCACCGGAATCAATCCGCAGTATCCCGCGGGAGCAAGCGTTCCATTGATCAGCTTGAGCGGTTACTTCAATCTGGGATTCAGCCCAGCCGGGCCCCAGCCGCGCATTGACGAGAATTATCAACTGACCGATAGCGTGTCAAAGGTAATCGGAAGTCACACGCTCAAGTTTGGATTCGACGGCAAGCGCTACAACATAAACAATCCTTACCTGGCCAATAACAACGGCAATTTTACTTTCGGCTCCATCGGACCGTATAGTACGGGAGACGCAGGCGCGGATTTCTTACTTGGGATTCCCGATTCCTATCAACAAGCAAGTGGCGCCTGGATTGTCGCCCGCTCTTACGAGTACTATGCGTATGCACAAGACAGTTGGAGGGTGAACCAGAATCTCACGTTGAACTACGGCGCCGGTTACCAGATTGATACTCCGCTGGTAAACCAGCATTTCGGTCAAGAGGCCGTGAACTGCTTCCGCCCGGGCCAGCAATCGAGTGTGTTTCCGACGGCGCCGCAAGGTCTACTCTTCCCGGGAGACCATGGCTGCTCAAATTCCGGTTATTACAACCATTACGATCACGTCGGGCCTCGCTTTGGATTCGCGTATAGTCCGGGTTTAAGCTCGGATAAGAAGTTCGTGATCCGAGGCGGTTTTGGCGTGTATTTCAACCGAACGGAAGAAGAGCTTGCTCTGCAGAACATCAGCGCGGCGCCGTTCTCGCTCACGTCGTCCGGTATCGCCAGCGGGGCGAGCGCCCTCGGCATTGCCAACCCGAGCCCAACGTTTGCCAATCCATACCGCGACATAGCCACCGGCCAAAGTATCGCGAATCCGTTCCCATTCACACCCGCGACGAAAGGGGCGAACGTGGATTTTTCTCCTTACGAGCCTCTCGCTATCAATTCGGTCGATCCGAACTTCACCGCGCCGTATGCGATGAACTATAACCTAAACCTGCAGCGCGAACTCCCCGGAGCGATGATTTTGCAAATCGGCTATGTAGGCTCTTTGGGGCGTCATCTCGAAATGACGTACGAAGGGAATCCGATATCGCCGGCCGGCCAGGCGGCGTGCGCGGCTGATCCAGTTTGCATTCAGAACCGGGCCAATCAGCACCCTCTCTACCCCTCTCACGCTCTGTATGCACCCGGCGATATCTTTGGTTCCGTGGGTATTCAGGCAAGCAATGGACTGTCAAATTACCACTCACTTCAGGTCAGCCTGAACAAGCGATTAAGCCACGGCTTAAGTTTCTTAGCCGCGTACACCTGGAGTCATTCCATCGATGACACGTCCGGCTACGAAACTTCCTCTTACGGGTACCGCGGCATCAATCCGTATAACTTCGCCTCGAACAGAGGGGACTCGGCGTTCGATGCGCGCCAGCGGCTGGTATTCAGCTATGACTGGGAAGTTCCAGGCGCGAGCCGGTTCTGGTCGAATGCATTTACCCGGACAGTCTTGGATGGTTGGCGCGTCGCCGGCATAACGACTCTGCAAACGGGATTTCCAATTGAGATTGCCAACACGGGATTCCGCTCACTGAGCTGCGACTCATACACGTTTTATGGATGCCCGGATGCGCCAAACTCTGTAGCGCCGGTGCAAAGGCTCGATCCTCGGACGTCGGCTCAGGTCAATACGACTCGAAACCCCGGTAATACGGCTGCGCTGCCTTACTACTATTTCACTCCGAACAGCTTCGCGCCTGAGGCGATCGGTACGATGGGCAACCAGGGCAGGAATAACTTTCATGGACCGGGAATCAACAACACCGATCTTAGCTTGTCAAAGCGTGTTTATTTCCGAGCGGAACAGCAGAGACGTTTCGTTGAGTTGCGGCTCGAAGGTTACAACGTTTTCAACCATACGCAGTTCTCTCCTATTCCAGTAACTAACCTCGGCAGCG
>JAABUQ010011524.1_pt1 | contig 11259 bp, 7 predicted proteins | sample 5560001 | NCBI WGS metagenome assembly JAABUQ01 (sample SAMN10711888, study PRJNA513371) | rock metagenome | isolation source: Antarctica rocks | place: Antarctica: Victoria Land, Finger Mt nord | collected 2015-12-18
TCAGCGTCAGCGGCACCTTTCTCAAACTCAATGTCCACACCTACGGCAAGGAGATGCTGGTGCGTTTGAAGGGAGGGAGCATCGCGACCTTGTTAATCGGCCCCTCGGTGTCGTACCGAATGGAACGGAGCGTGCCAGTGCGGCTTCAGGACTTCCGTCCGGGAGATCGCATTTTCACCACCGCCCGACCCGACCCGACTCGTGCCCTGGTGTACGCCGCCGGAATCTTACGGGATCACGATTTGCGCACCTTCAAGACTCAACAGGGGCTGATCACCAATGTGGGGGAACAGAGCGTTACGCTGACCGTCCAGTTCGGTAACCGGACGCTCCTGGTGGATATCACCCCGCAAACCGTTATTCTTCTCCCCGGTGGCGCGGTGGGCTCGGTAGCGGACTTTGAAACCGGCGACAGCATCAAGGTCACCGGGGTTGAGAACCGACGAGTGGCGGAAATTACCAACGCCTACCAGGTGCAACTAACCACGGCGCCGCATCCACCACAGCCCCATCCCTGATCGGCTGCGCCCGACCACACGTCTACCGTGGCCGGTTCTTGCCAGGGGCTACGGCAACGCGCCGGCGGTTTCGAGCACGATATAGATCAAGAAGACGACGGCGATAGTCAGACCGGTACCGAATCCGAGCAGGAGAACACGTAACTCTTCGGCCTGGCGGGCGCCAAGATCGAATCCCGCATCGTCGGAGTCCTGTTGAGCGGGAGGCTCGGTGGGCACTACGTGGCTCACCGCCGCCCCTATTCCCTGGTCAGTGTCAGTGTCCGCGTGCAACTGCACCTCCATCAACTCCCTGCGTGCCGCGCTTTCGCGTCATGATACCGTATACGACGCATGACGCGTGCCAGACCGTAAGCGGTTAGGGATGTGTGAGCTTGGCACGGGCTCGTTGTTCGGCGATTCGACCTGACTGACTTGAATCAGACCATAGTGCAGGCACTCTGCTCCTCAAGCAACGGCAGATACAGTTTGTGCAAATAATCCAGCAGCATGCGCCGCGCGCTATAGCGGCTTAGGGTAATTGTCATTGTGCTCTTCATTCGCGCGGCCCACACGTCTGACACACCGTGCGAGTCTCGGTGGTAGAAAGCAGGGACGATGCCCTCCTCCAGAAACTGGTAGAGTTGCTCCGCATCAGCTTCGTCGTCGCTGCCGGCGATGCCCCAGCCGACATCCCACCAATCGACCTCATCGGCCCAGCCGTCACGGACGGTGAGTTGAAGGCCGCCGTTGTCGCTCGACTTCATCCCGCTGGTGCCGCTGGCCTCGAGCGGCTTGCGCGGGGTATTCACCCAGACATCGGCGCCCATGGTCAGAAAGCGGCCGATTTCCTCGTCGTAGTCGGGGACAAACGCGACGTGCGGTGAGATGCGCCGGTCGGCGCGGAGCCGGTCGAGCAGCAGTCGCAACACCTGCTTGCCTCCCTCGTCACGGGGATGCGCCTTCCCGGCAATCACAATCTGGACCGGCCGCACCGCGTCGTCCAGCAAATTCCCTAGCCGTTCCAGATCGGTGGCCATCAAAAAGGCCCGCTTATACTCGGCAAAACGCCGCGCCCACACCAGGGTGAGCGTCTGTGGGTCGAGCTGCACCTCATCCTGGCAGCGATTCACAAACTCGATCATGGCTGCCCGCTGCGCATCGCGCGCCACGGCCAGCGCACCGCTCGGGATACTTCGAATCGCCTCCCAGCTCGGCTCGTCGCTCTGCCAATCGGGCACATACCGGTCCAGCAAGGCTCGAATCTGGGGGCCGAGCCAGGTAGGCGCATGTACCCCGTTGGTCACCGCCTCGACACCATAGCCCGGCCAGGCGCCGGGAATGACCCTGGCGTGTAGCTCGCTGACCGCGTTGGCCTTGCCGGACAGCTGGAAGGCCAGGAGAGCCATCGAATAGTCGCCGTGTGGATCGGTCGCCAACCCCATCAGGCGTTCGACCCCGATGCCCCTGCTCTCCGCGTAGGCGCCCAGGTAGCGCACCACCAATTCATACGGAAACACGTCATTGCCGGCCGGAACCACCGTGTGGTTGGTGTACACGATGCGCGGCCGCGTTCGGTGCAGCGCGCTGGAGAAATCGGTCTCATCCAGGGCGCCGGCTAGCAGCTCCAGCCCCAAAAAGGCCGCGTGGCCCTCGTTCATACTGTAAATCGACGGCTCGATGTCCAGCGCGCGCAAAGCGCGCGCGCCCCCAATGCCCAGCACGATCTCCTGTCGTATCCGCGTGACCCGATCGCCGCCATAGAGGTGCGCGGTGATCTCGCGATCCTCCGCACGCTCGTTCTCCGGCACATCGGTGTCCAGCAGATACAGGGACACACGCCCGACCTGCAACTTCCAGGCGCAGGCAGAGATGGACCTATCACTCATGGGCACGGCGACCACCAGGTCATCACCGTGCCGGTCCACCGCCCGTTCCAGTCCGAGCCGGCTGGGATCGAGCGGCTGGTAGTACTCAGTCTGATAGTGCGACTCGTCGAGCCGCTGATGAAAAAAGCCGCGGCGATACATGAGCCCGACCGCCACAAAAGGAAGCCCCAGGTCGCTGGCCTCTTTCACCATGTCTCCGGCCAGCATGCCCAGGCCGCCGGAGTAGATCTGCAGCCAGCTGGCCAGACCAAACTCCATGCAGAGATAGGCCACCGGACTCGCCTGTAGCGGTTTCAGCCGCGGGTCGTCCCGCACTGCGCGCTCGAACCAGGTTTCGGCCGTCAGGTAGCGGGTGAGCTGCTGGAAGGCGGCCTGTAGCCTCTGGTACTCCGCATCATCTGCGAACAGCGCCTCCACCCCGTTCGCGCCCAGAGTCCGCGCAGCCTGTAGAGGGCTGGCGGCCGGGTCGCCCGCCGCCGCCACCAGGCGATCCAGAATCGATCGTCCGCCATTCCACTGCGATGCCAGGTTGCCGGCAACGGCCTCAGCCTGTTGCAGCACGGTACTTCTCTCCACTCTCTGTGCTCCTTGTCCATGCGCGCATCAGGCGTACCTGTGCAAAACACACAGAGTTAGCTTAGCAGGAGAGCGGAGCGGGCGCTGTGCCGGCGCTATCCGACCAAGAGCGCAAGATCCCCTACACCTTCCTGCTCACCCGGCAGTCGCTTCAATCACCTGCCCGAGATTGTCGTCAACGATGAATCGCAGATGGTCATACACCCGGGCGACAGGGCGTGTCGCTGCCGTGGCATTCGGATCACACATGTGATTGCCTGCACCCGAATCTTCCGACTTGATGCCATACGCGGTAACGCCCCCCACATCGCGAGCACCTTCCGGGTGAAAGGCGCCGTCAGCGCCATGATTCTCCAGACTGCGAGACGCCCACCCCTGATACTCCGCGGTGAGTCTGGAAGCACTGCTGATGTTCCAGCAGGTGTCATTGGGAAGTCCACCAGGCCCTCTCCCGCGTGGTGCGAGAGAGGGCCATGTGGGTTGGTGCTCCTTACAGGTAGCTATGTCCTACTCTGTACGGCCCGTAGCGTACCGCCTTACCGTTGTCCTGGATGCGCTCCAGGTAGAACCATCGCAGATGCGCGCCAGGAGCGCGGTACAGGAAGGCGGCGGTGAGATCGGCCTTGAGATTCTTGGCCAGGATGAGACGAGCATTCAGCCGGTGCAAGGCGCCGCGTGCCGTTGCCGCCCCATAGATGTTAAAACCCAAGGTGTTGACCGTACTGGCGTGCCAACTGAAATGGGCGCCAGTGCTACTGGTGTGACCATGTACCCGTGAGAGTGGCGCCGCGGTCGGTGCACTGGGAGGACTGGTACAGGCATCGAGCTGACGATTGAAGTATGCCACAGTGGGCAGTGCGACATTTTTGCTGTCCACGGCTCGGTCGTTGGCGTAGGCGATCACTGCACACCCGGTGGTTGGCTCGATCGCTACCTGAAAGAAGTCGCCCAAGGTGCGACCACCCATACAGGTGGTACCGCTGATGCAAATCGGCCCGATGTGGTTAAGCTCGTGATTGGCTTGCGTCTGGAAGACATTCGGACTTGCGTTTGTGCCATTAAAGGTCTCGGCGAAGAATACCGCCCAGGGAGAGGTTGTATCGCCGTAGTCCGGGTTGGCTCCTGGCTGGACGGTTGTTGGCGAACCGTACCACACGAAGTCGACATGGCCGTTGCCGGTGGCCGCCATCCAGGGGAACAGCGCGGTTTGCAGACCGCACACCTGGCCACTGGTATTCTTGCAATCCGGCGTACCGAAGTGCTGGTCCACCTGGCTGGGGGGCCCCGTTCCGTCCTTTTTGCCGTTCCAGGTCTGGCCGTGGTCAGTCGAACTGGAGAAAAATACGTCTTTGCCCGTAGACCACTCCGCGAAGACGTTGCCGACCTGGTCAACCGCCACCACCGGGAAAAGCACGTCGGTACGCGTGCCGGTGCAGGTTCCGGGAGAGCCGCCGTCCGTCACCGGCTCGCTGAATACCGGGTAATCGTGCCACACAACGCCAAGCGTACCGGGGCCGGCGGAGTCGTCCGACACGCCCATGTACACCGTGTTGAGGGGGCAGAGATCGGCTACCTGGGTGGGGTTCTGGACCGAGGAATAGATCTGGTAGAGGTAATGGGTGGTTCCGCTCTGGTCGGCGAGGATATTGCCGATGCGGTTGCGGTAGGTCGACATGGCGGCAGTTTCGGTATCTGCCTTGGAACAGGCAGTGTACTGCGCGCCGTCGTTGGTCGATTTGCAGACCGAGATGCTTTGCGGCCCGACCACATGGTACGAGAGATAGGCGGTATGCTTGCCCTCCGAGGCCACCCACTCGCGATCTTCGTCGGTCTGGGACGTACCCTTTGGGTTGCGAGTAGTGCAGGAGGATAGCGCCAGGTTGGCGTCCTTACAGGTTATGACCGTTTGATCCGCCAGTGTCAAGCTTGCCATGTACAGGTTGCCTGTGGTGCTGCCGGAACAGACGGTACCGTTGCTGGGCGCCGGTCCCGGATCGTTGCAGTCGCCGGCTTTGTACGGCTGGCCGATATCCATATCGATGTCGCCGCCGCCAGCCCCGGATCCGGTGGTGACCAGGCCCTCTGGCTGCCCCTCGTAAAAGATGGGACAACGGGCGTCGACGGCGTCCTGACAGCCGGTAGTGGTAGTCTTCCAGATGTCGGTACCAGCGGGCACCCCGCGTATGGCGTTCATGTAAATGTTGCCGGCCTGATCGGTCTTGATGCCCGGCTCAAGCGACTGGACACCGAAGACACTCGGTCGTGAAGGATTAACCAATTGCTGGTCCGGATTAAACGTTATCCCCTGGGTCCTGGTCACCGCTGGAAAGACGGCACGCGCCAGGGGGAATGCCGCCACGAGGAACCCGATTGCCAGGGCGAGGTAGATGAACTTACGCATGTCTATACTCCTCCTTCCCTGTTAAAGGTAGTGCCGGCCGGCGAGGTATGGTCCAAAGCGAACCACTCGGCCGTCGGATTGAACACGTTGAATGAAGAACCAGCGAGCATGGCCGCGCGCAGCCAGACGACTGGCTTGCGACAGCAGATCGGAAGACACGTTCTGCCCCACGATGAGTCGCGAGTTGAGTCGATGGATTCCACCATGGGCGCGGGCAGTGTATACGTTGAACCCACTGACTCGGGGCCGCCCAACGCTGGGCTGCAGCTGGATGTATCCACGGGCTTGCACTGCCTTCCCGTGATGAACGGTGGTGCTCGCCATGCTGGTCGGCGGCGAGGTGCACGCGCTGAGCTGTCGATTGAAGTAGGCCTGGGTGGGCAGAGCTGTACCACCCGACATGGCTCGATCATTGGCGTAGGCGATAACCGCGCAACTGGTGGACTGTTCGATCGCCACCTGGAAAAAGTCGCCCAGGGTGCGACCGCTCATACACGTGGTACCGGCCACGCAGATCGGTCCAATGTGGTTGGGGTTCTTATTGGCAACCGTCTGGTAGATGGTAGGGGCAGTTGCATTCCCATTGACGTTGGCCAGGCCATTGAACGTTTCCGCAAAGAACACAGACCATGGAGAGGTCGCATCGCCGTAATCCGGGTTGGTTCCTGGCTGGACGGTCGTTGGCGAGCCGTACCACACGAAATCCACGTGCCCGTTTCCCGTCGCCGACATCCACGGGAAGAGAGCCGTATGCAGTCCGCATACCGGGCCGGTGGTGTTGGTACAATTGGCTGTACCGAAGGGAAGGCTCACCTGCGTCGGTGGCCCGGTGCCGTCCGTCTTGCCGTTCCAGGTTGTACCATGGTCGCTGGAACTTTCGTAGAACACGTTGATCCCGTCGGACCACTCGGCAAAGACGTTGCCGACATTGTCCACGGCCACGACCGGAAACAGCGTATCGGTGCGGGTACCGGTGCAGCCACCAACCGGCGATCCAGAATCCATAACCGGCGCCTGATAGATCATGTGATCGGTCCAGACCAGCCCCAGCGTCCCGGGAATCCCGTTGTCGGTCGAAACGGCCATGTAGACCGTGTTCAGAGGACAGCCGTCGACATTCTGCTGTGCGGTGGCAACGCTTGAAAAGATCTGGTACAGGTAATGAGACGAGCCGGTCTGATCGGTCAAGATGTTGCCGAGGCGATTGTTCGCGGTCGATTGTGCTGGTGTTGTGACATCGGCCTTGGAACAGCTGCCAAACGCCGTATACGTCTGGCCATCGTTGGTCGACTTACAGACCGAAATGCTCTGGGGGCCAACGACATGGAATGAGAGGTATGCCGTATGAGCGCCCTCGGCGGCGAGCCACTCGCGATCCTCGTCGGACTGAGCAGTGCTGGCGGGATTCTGTACCAGGCAGGACGAAACCGCAAGATTGCCATCCTTACAGGTGACAGCGGTCTGGTTGGCCAGGGTAAGGCTCGCCATGTACAGGTTCCCGGTGGCGCTGCCGGAGCAGGGACCAGGGTTCGGCGGTACAGCGTTCGGATCGGTACAGTTGGGGCTGTTCAGGCCGCCGCGCTGGTATGGAGCGCCAACGGCCATGTCAATGTCGCCACCACCGGCGCCCGCGCCGGTAGTGATCAGTCCTTCAGGCTGTCCCTCATAGTTAATGGGACATTGGTTATCCGCCGCGTTCTGGCAGAGTGCTGTTGTGGTCTTCCATATATCGGTGCCGGCCGGAACGCCACGAATAGCGTTGATGTAGATGTCGCCCGCCGAGTCGGTCTTGATGCCAGGTTCGAGCGATTGCACCCCAAATGCGCTGGGTCGCGACAGGTTCATCACCGGTTGATCGGTATTGAAGGCAATGCCGGTGCTTTGGTTTGACGCCGGATAGACGGCATGGGCCACTGGCCAGGCAATCACCAGCACAGCGGCGATGGCGGCCACAAATATCATTCGGCGCATAGTGTCTTTCCAATCAGCTCGTTCTTTTCCATCCTCAAGGGCCTCTCTCCTTCAGCTCGTCACAATACCTGCTCGTCGCACGGCCTCTTCAGTGTACGTCACCACTCCGCGTGGTGTAATAGGGTCCTCGCCCTATTTTTGCATAAGGCGGGTACGCTATCGCTCATCGACAAAGCCTCGCCCCGGTCCCCTTCCTGATGGCTGTCAGGGGTGCCTTGTCCCATTTCCCCCTCCAACCGGACGCTATCGGATTGCTGGCGACAGCGGTCTCATATACGCCAGGATCAGGATTGCAATTCCGCTCGTATCATCCGCCTCCCTGTTCCAACCACTAAAAACCTCGCGACTCCAATATTCGTGCCGCCTTATCATCCACGAAGATCGCCAGCGTACGCACGGGAGGTGCGCAGCGCATGGGCACGGCACGTGCAGAACCACATGGGCGTGAAAGATGCAACCCAGTAATGGTTGCTTTCCAAACGTCACGTACCCCTAACGGCTGCGCTGGCGCAGTGCTGCCGGCCAGGGGTAATGACAGGGCACTCTCATCATAGGCGCCATATTGCACAGTGAACGGATGCGTAAACAACGCTGGATTCAGCTTTTCCTTAATGATGGTGAGTACACTGCTTCGATCAAGACGGGCTGGGCTTGGCGGCTGTCTCAGAGTCAGATTAGGAACAATTACCGATGCATGGGGATTCGGTGAGACCTGGATCGCCGTCGAGTGCAAAATCCACACCGCCAGGAACATCAAGCCCAAGGCTGCCAACCCAAGGAATGCCGTTCGAGCTGTAACCATCTGTCGCCCCCTGTTGAGTCGTCGCAATTGATTTGACGAGAGACGGTAGCGCATCACACGCGCACACCCACACTTCTAGCAATCAACCGAGCCACGTCCTTCGGCAGGTCATAAAATGCGACATCGTCGTGAATCTGCGCTGCCGCTGTCCGGCACTTTCCTATGCCAAGATCCAACAGTAAAAGAAAACGCGACCCACTCAAAACCCGTGCGCTATATATAAGCGTTGGCTTAGCCGTTGCACAGCGGCTAGAGGATTGCGGGCTTCGCGGCTGAAGACTGCAGAACACCATCGTAGGACGGGCACAGCCGACGAGCCGACAGTAAAAGCCCGTTCCTTCGTTTCCGTTCATGCGTCGCCCGAATCCGGCCATAGCTGTGCCGAACCCGGCCAGCCACCCCTTCGTCGACCAGATGGCGGCTGTAGCGAGCCTCCATGAACTCACCGGTCAGCGACTCGACATCAACCGCGGCTTCCGGCAGCCGGGTCGCCAGCTCCCGGCCAAACTCGATGGGCGTTTGGGCGGCACGGCGGGCGATGCCCCGCTGGGTCGCGCGTTGCAGCATGCGGGCGTAGTAGTACAGCACCCGCTGGCGAGGCGCGAGCCTGCCAGGAAAAAGCACGCTGCTCGATCTACGTCCCATCCCCTGGGTGATTGGCGTTATGGCCGTCCCTGCAACCGCTGCCAGCAGGTGGCCGGCTCCTCGGGCGCCCCCACCCAACAGCGACCAGAGCCAGAGTAACGGCCAGAGCCATGCCTTCAATTTGGCAACCCACCCGGCGGTGTTCCAATAGGAGCGGAGCTCCTTGCGATAGCGATAGAGGAAGAGGGCCGCCACCAAGGTCAGCAGCACCAGTCCCTGAATCAGCAGCGACAGATCGGCGCCAGACGCGGGGTGGTGTCCGAGGCCTGGAGTGTGATGCGGTTCCTGTGGGACACCGGGAGTTGCACGAATCGTGAAGGGACTGACAGAAGCTAGGGACAGAAGCCGTACAATGAATTCGCCAGTTGGCTGACCTGCCCGAACTACCTGCGCCAATCCCCTGTTAGCCGCGTGGGTGGACAGCGACAACCAGACCAGCGCGGCAATACCGGCGGCCAGGCCCAGCAGCGTGAGCATCGCGCCCATCCATCCAGTCCCGGTTTCGGGGGTGATCGCAGCGCTTCTGCTTTGCCACAGCTGCCGTACCTGCACGTAGCGCGCATAGCTGAGCAGCGCCACGCCGGAAAGGCCGTACCCACCAAGGGCGATCATCCAGCGCGTTCCTGGCAGAAATATTTGCTGTCTCAACACATCAGGCGCCTGGCTCACGGCTCCGGCCAGAAAGAGCAGCGTGCCGCCCAGCAGGAAGCGCACCGCCAGTTGCCTGAGGGGGGTTGATTTCGTGCCTGCCATCCGTTCTTCCGCCCCTTCGACGCCTCGACTCAGTAGACGGGCCACGTCAGCGCTTACCCACCACACAAAACTGCTCAAAGCGACCGCAGCCAGTACGGCGCCGACGTTCCGGAAGACCAAAAGGAGCCAGCCAGCCGCCACCAGAAACGGAGCGACGAGTTGAATCCCCCTGATGAGCGAGCGCGGCCAGTCGCCCCATTCCTTGCGGTCCAGCCATTTTGAGGAGGCGCTGCCGTACAGAGCGGCGAGAGCGCACACCAGCGCCACGATGAACTCGTGCACCGGCGACCGCGACGTCTCGCCCACCATACTGAGCGGTATCGACCAGCAGCCGAGACCGATCGCCAGCCCAAGCGCGACCAGAGTTCGCTCCGGCGCCGGTCTGCTCAGGACGCTTGCCTCGGACGGCGAGGCGCTCATGCTATCCCGACCAGATCGGGCGCCCATGACACGCGATGGATCGGTATCCCTGGAATACCCGACACATTGGAAACATCCCATACCGGCTGCACCAGGAGAAACACCACCGCATGCCCGGATCGCTTGAGTTGTAGCAGCGCGGCACTGACCTGATCGTCCAGCCGGCCGCTGATCACCACCACCGTGGCGCCAACGGCCAGAGCCACGCTCTCCAAATGGAGCAGCTGCGGCAGCCCGTTTCCGGCGGCGCCCTGCACACGAGCAAGGACCTCCAGGATGGCGATCAGATGGGATGATTCGGCGCGAGGCGCCAGTTCGATTCGCCGTACATCCCCATGCAGGCCATCCAGGGCTTGGATGGCGATCCCGGCCGCCAGCCGTTCGCGGGAGATCATGTGGTGGGCGAGAGAGGCTGCCGCCACGATTGCCAGTTCCATGGCGGCGGTTCGTCCCTGGACCAGATAGCCCTTGAAATCTAGGTCCAGGCAGATCAGCGTCTCCCGCGAAATGGCCGGCTCATACTGCTTCACCACCAGTTGTCCGGTCCGTGCGCTGGCGGTCCAGTGAATGCTCCGCAATGAATCGCCCGATTGGTAGTCGCGCACCCCGCGTACCCGGCTGAAATCCTGGAACAGTGCCATGCGGGGAGGAAGCGTGGCCGCCGGGGAATTGCTGGGCAAACAGGCTTCCATCTCCCTGGCTCTCTGCCACGTGCAGCGCGGTACCGGGAGTGAGTCGTGCGGCTGCCGTTAACGCACCCATAAGCAGCGCATCGCTCACCACCGTACCCGGGCCGGCGATTTAATGCCTTCAGCTACGGGGTTGGCTCCCAACTCATGCCAAAGAGTTCAGACCCATTATGGACATTATATCCTGCTTCCATATATATTGACCTTCCATGACCACGACAATCCAACGTCTGTATGCCTGAGGACGGATCAATAATCACAACCCAGTGCAAGTTCGGCAGCTTGGTCGCCTTTGCAACCTGCGACGGAAAGAGCATTCCACCAGTTCGAACAAATGCACTTGGTCCGCTAACCTCCCGAGCGGCCTCGCTTAATATCCATCGCTGCGGCACATGACATGGGTCGCCGCTCGTGCTAGCGGGCAAGAAGGTGTCATGTACGCGCCCGGCAACTGCTGCACCCATGGGAGACGCAAATCCACCAATAACCGTAGCTATACCAAGCGCGAATATCGCCGCACGAGGACGCCAGCCTCCGCGTTGGCGACCTGACCGTGCGGTTGCAACTATCGAACTATGTCCATCTTGGGACACTGGCAATGCACTGCGAATCGACC